>Ga0070707_100000181_pt1 | contig 62074 bp, 49 predicted proteins | sample KBSK5502metaG_FD_65468 | JGI IMG/M metagenome (GOLD analysis project Ga0070707, IMG submission 65468) | Corn, switchgrass and miscanthus rhizosphere microbial communities from Kellogg Biological Station, Michigan, USA - KBS K5-50-2 metaG | ecosystem: Host-associated > Plants > Roots >... | reverse complement strand
CCGAGCCCAGCCCCACCCTACGACCCGCCACCCCGGCCAGCCGAACCATGCCGCCGGAACCCACATCAAAGAAAACCCGCCGCAGCCCTTGACAACGACTTCAAAGAGGACTCGATCTGCACGCTTCCTCCTGGGTCGGTCAGCGAGGCGGTGGACGGTCGAGAATGTCTGATCTGCGTGGCTATAACGCGGCCGTGGCGTGGCCAGGCGGCGTTGTCAGCGTGATCCCTGGTGCTGGCTGGTGTCAGAGCGCGTTGCTGGAGAACGGCCGGCGGGCGATGAACACGTATTCGCGGCTGTCGTCGGTGAACGGCTCGCGTTCGAAGCCGCCGTAGAGCGCCTCCAGTTCGAGGCCGGCGACGTCGATGAGCCCGGCCCACTCGTTCTTGGTCGCCCACCACAGGGAACTGGTCGCGCCGGTGTCGAGGGTGATGTCGATCCGGTTGTCGCCTACTGCGTACCGGTTGGTGTGCGGAACGCGCTGCTGCCGGTGCTGGCCGTCGAGGCGGGCGGCGATGTGGTGGTCGAATGCGAAGGCGTTCCAGGCGAACCGCCCGCCCGGCCGCAGCGAGGCGGCGGCGCGCTCGAAGGTGCGGCGGCGGTCGGCCCAGGTCGGCAGGTGCAGCAGGGACCGGAACGGGCAGTAGATCAGCGCCGCCGGCTCATCGAGGGCGAGGTCGCGCATGTCGCCCTCGCGCAGGTCCAGTGCGACGCCTGCAGCGGCCGCCCTGGCCCGGGCTTGGGCGAGCATCGCCGGGGAGGTGTCGATGCCGGTCACCGGCCGGCCGGTGGCCTGCGCGACCGGGATCGCGACCCGCCCGTTGCCGACCGCAAGTTCGACCAGCGGCCCGTCCGCCCCGCGCGCGAGGCCCACGTAGAACGCGACGTCGGCCGTCATCTCGGCCGACCATTCCTCATACCGGTCCGCGAACCCCTCGTAGCTCACCGGTCTATGGTTCCGGCCACTGAGTCCGCATGTCCAGCTGGGTTACGCGGCCGCCGCTCACGATCACCGATCCGGCCCCGGCGGACCACCGGCTGGCACGGGGCGGCGGCCCGATCGGCCGGGGCATATCCGTGAGGCTGCAGCACCCGGACAGTACACGTCATGACGCGTTTGAGATCGGATCACCCGGTGACTTGGCCCGGCCTAGAACAGCCAGGGCTGCCCGCAGGTCTGGTGCCGATCCCGCGGCCGACGCCGAGCGACTGCTTCAGCTGGCGCGGGCGGCGGCGGTGCTCGGGTTTGTCCGGCGCTTTCGCCGAGCTGCTCAGCGGGACAACTCATCGCGCGGGAACGCACCTTGTTCTGGGTCACCTCGGAAGGCCCGCCCCTGGACGTGATGCGGGGGGACCCGCCGGTCGGCAGGTCCCCGGCTGCCGCGGGGCCGGTGCTGCGCGGGTGGTTACCTGGTCCGGGCCCGTTCGGCGGCGGCCAGCATGACGTCCCGCTTCATCTTGGCGAGGTCCTTGACCGCGTCGAGTCCCGGCGCGTCTTGCGGTGATACCTGCCTGTAGGGGCGTGCGTCAGTGTGGTCTCGCTTCAAGCTCGCGAGGTGGTCGCTGATCTGAGATGGTGACCCGGCCTGCAGCACGTGCTGCGGGGACCGCGGCCGGGCCTGGTGTTCATGCGTCCCGCTGGCTGGCCCGCTCACCGAGCCGCAGGCGGCGAGCGCCCACACCAGCGCCAGTCCCGCCGCCGCGGCCCCGACCGCGAGGCTGGTGCGCCTGATCCTGGCGGCCGGGTGCCTTCCGTGGTGCCGTCCCCGGCGGGCGCGGACGGCGGCCCGGGCGATCCGGTCCCGTTCGGCCTGGCGGTGCAAGTCAGCGGCCCGGGCGGTCAGGAGCTCGTAGTGGATGGTGGGGTACATGGCGGCCTCCTCGGTTCGGCTATGGGGTGGCGTTGTCCCGAGGATGCGGCGCACAGGCGGGCGCGCGGATCTGTCAACGGTGCGGTGTTGGGGCCGGCGGGTCTTTAGATTCACGCCGGGGGTGTTTAGGGTTGCGGATCTTCCAGCAGCCCGGCACGTTCGGCCAGCGCGGCGGCCTGCACCCGGCCGGTGACGCCGAGCTTGCGCAAGATGTTGGTCACGTGCACGCCGGCGGTCCGCGGGCTCATATACAGTTCGGCGCCGATCTGGGCGTTGCTCCGCCCGGCCGCGACCAGGCGCAGCACCGCCAGCTCACGGCCGGTCAGCCCGTACGGCGCCGTGGCCGGCGGGGGTGTTCCGGGGGAGGCGGCGGGCGGCGCCTGCAGCGGGATGCGGGCCCGCTCGGCGAGCTTGCCGATCTCGGCGACCAGTGGTGCGTGGCCGCCGGCCGCAGCGGCGGCGGCCCGGAGGGCGGCGGTGGCCTCCGCCGGGGGGTGCCCGGCGGCGAGCCGCGCTTCGGCGTGCCGCCACCAGGCGTACCCGGCCCGGTGCGGGCAGCCCAGATCCTGCCAGGTTTTCGCGGCCGCGGCCCACGCGGCGGGGTCGCTGGCCCCGGCCAGCCGGGTCTGTTCGGCGTCCCAGGTGGCCCGCTCGGCCGCGATCGTGGCCACGAACGGATGGTCGGTGAACGGGGCACCACCCACCTGGTCCACCCATCCGGCCAGGTCGCCGACGGCGGCCGTAGTGGTCTCGGCGGCGGGTTCGTCGCGGCGGGCCCGGGCCCGCTCGGCAAGGTCGGCGCACGCCCACAGGCCCGCCGTCAGCAGCCGCCCGCACACGGCGACCAGGTAGGGGGTGTTCAATTGCAGAAGAGCCCGCCGCACCTCGTTGAGGGCATCACCGGGACGTCCCGCCCACAGCGCCAGCTCCGCCGCCCGCCGCCCATGCTCAAGGGCATATTGGCCATCACCGATCTGGGTGAGGATGACTTCGAGCAGTTGCCGCCGTTCACCGGCCGCGGTGAGGTCGCCGCGCAGCAGATCGATCTCAGCGCGGAGGTCATGCAGGATATGGTTGCCGCGGTCAGGCGGCCCTGTGGTGAGCGGGTCGATCAGCGCCCCGGCCTCAGCCGTGCGGCCCAGGGCGACCAGCGCCTCGGAGGCGTTGGCAGCCACGATGGTAGCCACGAACCAGGCCTCCAGTCCGGCATGCCAGGCGGCTTCAAGACCGCGCACCGCCACCTCGGCGGCGCTCGGGAACTTCGCAAGCTTGAGCAGCGCGTCGCTTTCGTGTGCCCCCAGCAACACCTGGGCGACGCCGTCCGCCGACGCCTCAGCAAGAGCCCACCCACGCTGAAAGATGGCGAGCCCCTCCTCGACCTGCCCGCGGACGAACGCGTTATGGCCGAGGCCAGCCAAGATACGCGGGATCAAGGCGGTGGCACCGAGCTGTTCTGCGATTTCCAGAGCCCGCGTCAAAGCAGCGCGGCTGGCCTGGCGGTCTTCCCCGGTAGATGGCAAGAAGAGGGCGTAGTCAAACAAGGCCTCGGCGTACTCGGCTGACGGCGGGGCCTGCTGGAACAGCCGCAGCGCCGCCTCGATCAGCGGCAGCGCGGCGGCGCGCGCCTCGATCTGCCGCCAAACCCCGGCGCGGTGGCAGATGACCGCGGCGGTCTGAGGGCCGGGGTGATCGGCGAACCGGTGGTAGGCCTCCTCGGCGACCCGGCCGGCGGATACGCCGTCCCCGGACAGTTCGAGCGCGTCGATGGCCCGCACATATAGCCTGGGCACGTCGATCCCGGCCGCGGCTGCCGTGCCCGGGGGTGCGGCGCATAGCTCGATGGCCCGCTGCCAGTGTGCGGCCGCCTCGGCGTAGCCGAACACACGTTCGGCGGCCTCGGCGGCCGCCACCCGGGCGGGCAGTTCCTCGGCGGGGCGGCCCGCGGCGGCCCAGTGCCCGGCTATCTCGGCGGCCCAGTGCCCGGCTATCTCGGCGGCCAGCGCCGGATCGCCGGCCGCTGCCAGCGCCTGCGCGGTGCGCGCGTGCAGCCCCGCCCGCTCACCGGGCAGCAGCCCTCCGGCCACCGCCTCGGCCAGCAGCGCGTGCCGCGGCCGGTGCGCACCGTCGGCGGGGGTGTCGGCGAGCAGCCGGGCCGTGGCCAGCTCCCGCAGCCCGCCACGCACGCCCTCCAGGCTCAGCCCGGTGACGGCGCCCAGCAGTTCCTCGGTCAGCGGCCGGCCCGCGACCGCCAGCGCGGCCAGCACCGCGCGGGCGTCACCCCCGCAGCGGCTCGCCCGAACCGCCAAAGCCTCCGCCAGCCCGGCCGGCAGCCCCGACCGAGCGGCGAAGCCACCGGGACTGAGCAGAGCCGCGGCCACCAGCTGCTCGGTGAAGAACGGGTTCCCCTCCGCCCGGGCAAACAGGTCGTCCACGAAACGGCCCGGCGCTGGCGCGCCAGTCACGGACGCGATCTGCTCCGCGGTCTCCTGCCGGGACAGCGGGCCCAGCCGGATCTCCTCCACCCCGCCCCCGCCGCGGACATGAGCCAGCCACTCGATGACATGGGCATCCCGGGGCACCTCATCGGTGCGGCAGGTCGCCACGACCCGCAAGCCACTGTCACGCCCGGCCCGCACCAGGAAGGTGAGCAGGTCCAGCGTTTCCCTGTCCGCCCAGTGCACGTCCTCGATCACCACGACCAGCCCACCCCGCCGCGCTACGGCCCCCAGCAGCTCGGCCACCGCGGTGAACAGCCGGTCCCGGCGCCATCCCTCCCCGCGCTGGCCGGAGGCCGGCTCGCCCGGCGCCAGCCGCGGCACCAGCCGGCCCACCTCCGCCCGCACATACGCCGGCGCCATGCTCAGCGCTGACTCCACCAAGCTGCCGCGGTCCAGCCCGGCGAGCTCACCCAGCGCCTCCGCCACCGGCAACAGCGACAGCTTGTCGGCCAGCGGCAGGCACGCTCCCCTCACCGAGGGAATCTGCTCCGCCGCGGCCAGCCGCATCCCCTCCGCGGCGAGCCGGCTCTTGCCAATACCGGCATCGCCTGCCACCAGCACCAGCCGCGTATCCCCGCCCAGCGCACCCCACAGGCGGGACAACTCACCCTCACGGCCGACAAACGTCACCGACCCGGCCACCCACCCACCCCACCAGCCCGCAGCGCCCAGGTCAATCCCCATTTCCCCAGGCCACCGCCCGCAGATGTCACCACCAGCGCCGTCGGACCCGCACCGCCTGATCCACGGCGGGAACCCGGCTGCGGTGCTGGCCTACTCGCAGGCTGTTATACCAACCCGCAGATCGGCGCCGAGCTGTTCATCAGCCCCAGAACCGCCGACATCCACGTGACCAACACCTTGCGCAAACTCGCGCAAACTCGGAGTTTCCGGCCGGGTGCAGGCTGCCTCGCTGGCCGAGCGTGCCGCCTGCTGCCCGCCCGGCGGCCCTAGACCTAAACACCCGCGCGCCGGAATCTAAAGACCTGGCAGCACTGATGCAGCACGATCACCCGATCCGCGCAGCGCTGCCGTAGCCGCATCCTCAGAACACAGCCGCCTACGGCCGAACCTGAGGAGACGCCATGCACTCCGCGATCAGCTACGAGCTGGCAAAAGCCCACACCGCCGACCTGCACCGCCAGGCTGAGCGCGACACTCTCGCCCGGGCCGCCCGCCGGGCCCGATCCGCCCAAACCCGGCAAGGCCCGTCCCCCGTTCCCCGCCACCCGTCCGCCGGGCTGGCCCGCCGCGTCCTCACGCTCCTTGGCGCGCGCAACCTGCGTCGGCCTGCGCCGACCCGGTCCCAGCCACTGAGCACCTGCCGTCGGCCGGCCACCGATAAGACCAGTCTCTTAGGCCCCGCCACCATGACACGCCGCTAGCAGGTCAGCGGCCACAGCCTCGCCGCCGACCGATCGTCACCCGCAGCACAGGAGGGTCACCATGAACCACATCCACCGCATCCACCGTGCCATCCGGCTCCTGACAGTGCTGGCGAGTGCCCTGCTCGCCTCCGGGGCCGCCACGCCCGCGCTTGCCGCCAGCCTGCGGCCGCCGCCCGGCAGCCTGCAAAGCCCGCCAGCACCGCCGCCGGCAACGAGAATCCACACCGTGGTCGCCGGCGGCATGCCCGGGTGGCAGATCACATTGATCGCTGTCGGAGCGGCGCTCGCCGCAGCCAGCGTGGCGGTTATTCTCGACCGCGCACGGGCCACACGGCGAGCCGCCGTAAGGCCCGCCTGAATCAAGGCAAGACCGGGCACAGGCCGCGCGGCCAGGCCATCACCGGCCGCGCGGCCCCGCCCCCGGCCTGACTCCCTGCGCGAAGACCTGGCCACCGCGGCCCGCACCGACACCCGGGTCAGCAAAAGCTGAGCTTCTACGCCGGGCAGTTGGCTGAGGCGGACCGGTACCTGCTCGCGGCAGTGTCGTTGTTCACCCGCCCGGTCACCGCCGGTGCGGTGCTGGCGGTAGCCGAGCACGAGGCGTTCGGGGACCGGCTGGCCGACGGCGGCGGCCAGGGCGACGAGCTGGGCCATGAGCGCGATGGCCAGTAGCGTGTTGTCGCCGGTCAGGTTCCCGGCCAGGGCGATCATCCGGGCGGCGCGCCGTAGTTGCTCGCCGTCGCGGCTGCGGGCCGGGATGCGTCCGTAGGCGGCGCGGGCGGCGCGGTCGTAGGAGGCGGCCGCGCACCGCAGGTGCGGGTTGCGCAGCGCCCGCGCCGCGGCGTGCAGCGTGTCGGCCGCCGCCCAGGCGGCGTCGGCCGCGTCGGCCGGATCGGTCATGGCGCAGTGGCGAATGTGTTCGGTGGCGGCCCTGGCTTGGCGGGCCGCGTGCCGGTAGATCTCGTCCCGTTCTGGGGCGGTGAACCGTGGCGTTCCGGAACGTTCCGCCGACCCGCCCGGGCCTTGGTTCCAGCGTTCCCGCAGCCGGGGCAGGGTGAGCCCGGCGGCCAGCCGGCCGCCGCCGTACCACCGTGGTGTCCCGTCTGGCCCGGTGTGGCCGGGGTGGGTGACGGAATACCCGGTGACCTGTCCCGGATCGGTCTCGCTGAACCCGCACCCGCACCAGCGCCCCGGCCTCGCGCAGGGCCGCGAAGAACCCGGCCTCGTCCGCGGCGTGTTCCGCCGCCTGGGTACCATGGTCCGCAGCGCGCCGCGCACCACAGGCGCCGGAACAACCGTGCCGCCGAACGGCGCATGTCCCGCGGCTGTTCCGGACCAGCGGGCGCGCAGTTTCGGCAAGGTCAGGTCGGCGGCCAGCTTCCCGCCGCCGTACCAGACCACCCCGCCGCCGCGCGCCGTGTGGCCGGGCAGCCCGACCGCATACCCGGTGACCCGATCCGGGCTGACCGTGCTGTACCGCTCGCGGACCAGCACCCCCGCCGCCCGCAGGCGGGCCAAGAACTCCCGCTCCGAGCTTGCCCCGGCGGCCGCGGTGCACACTTCCCGGCGCAGGGTCACCCGGGCTGGTTCACTCCACCCGTGCCGGGCCGCCTGTTCCGTCTCGGCCCGGGCCGGGCGGCGCGCGGCGATGCGATCTGCCGGAGCGGTGGACCGCAGCCCGAACCGCCGTTCCGCCTCCTGGCAGGCGTCGCGGACCCGGTAGTAGTCATTCCAGGTGCTGGCCCGTCTGCCGTCTTGGCGAGCCAGCGTGGCGACGATGTGGATGTGGTCGGCGGCGTGCCGGACCGCCACCCACCGCACACCCAGATCATCGCCGCCGGGGGCGAGCCCGGTGCGGTGCATCACCCGGCCCGCGGCCTGGGCCCATTCCGCATCCGACAGCATCCGGTCTTCGGGCGCGGCGCGGATCGCGCAGTGCCAGACCGGCTTGTCGTATCCGCGGCCGCGCAGCCCGGCCAGCGGTTGCTCCAGCAATCCGGTGAGCCGCCGGAAGTCCCGTGTTCCGTCGGGGCGGCGTTCCGGCTCCAACTCGGGCGGGTGATCGAATCCGGCGACCAGGTGCGGATCGGCGTGCTCGTTCGCCAATCCGGGCCCGTACAGGTAGTACAGCAGGCGCCGGGCGTTCCGGCCGCGGAGCACTTTCCCAATCACCGGAACACCCCGCGTTCCGTCACGGAACATTCCGGCGCACGTGTTCCGCCGCCTCATCCAGCCGGCGGATCACCCGGACACAAAACTGTGCCGCCGGGAGCAGATCGTCGCCGCGCTGTCCCGTGGCATTTAACCGGGCCACTGCTTGATTTAGATTCGTGCCCACCCGCCGCACCAGCCCTGCCGCGGTCATCAACTCCACCAGTGCTTCCCGCAGCGGCACGCCAGCGCGGTCGCCACCACCGCGGGCGACCGCCAGCGCCGCCTGCGCAGCGTAAGCGCCACGGGACAGCCCAGCTAACTGGGCAGCCATGTCCAGGTCGGCGAACTCCCCATCGGTCAGCGTGAACTCGACCCTCCTCCCGCGGCGAGCCGCCTCACGAGAGCGCCGGCCTGCGGGTGTTGGCCTGCCCAGCTTCGCATCTGGCACCGGTTGGCTCACCGAGATCACCTCAAAGCGTCCATTCGTTAACGACCGAGCCTGCTTGCTTAGGCCGACCGTTTCTGACTCCCCGTTAGGTGCTACTGAGATCCCAGCGTGCATCTCCGGACCGCGCTCGGTCCAGAGTTATTCCGGGTTTAAGGATATCTTGCTCGCCTCAATGGCGTTACGACTGGCTTGGTCATTCGGTTAGTTACCGAGAATGCCAAATTAGCTTCAGGAATGTCGTCTGATGATTGTATTGCTCGATTGATATCGTCTATGACGCTTGGCCACGGTCAGCGGTAGGAAGCGGCGGCGCTACGCGGCTTCGGCGGCGGCTCCCTTCAAGACCTGCCGACCATGCCAGCCGATGTGATCAAGCTCCACGACAGGGGAAGCCTGGCACCAGACCGCACCGTCCGGCAGCATCCCGGCCGTCAGACGCTCCTCGGCGAGCCCGAGTCCCGACAGGGCTGCGTCAGCTGGCCCCCGATTCCGAGATGTCTGGGAATGTTGATCGATGGGTCCGTGTGCCGCTCGCTGACGATGCATGACCGCGAGTCTCACGGACAAACCACGGACGGATGATCAAGGCCCGGTCACCATGAGTGATGACCCGGGCCTGTGACCTGCTACTTCGTGAGTAGCCCCGACCGGATTTGAACCGGCGCTACCGCCTTGAGAGGGCGGCGTCCTAGGCCGCTAGACGACGGGGCCAGCGACTGCACCGTAGCGCACCCGGGTGACCCACGCCAAACCGGATGCGCCCCCGTCCCCCGAAGGCGGTGGGTCAGCCCAGCGGCCCGCGAGAGCACGCCCGGAACGGGGGTATCTTTCTGAGTATGTTGGCGTTCATTGTCGTCCTGCTCATTGTGGGACTGATCGCGGGGGCCATCGCGCGCCTGGTCGTACCCGGCCGGGACCCGATGGGCGTCCTCAAAACCATGGGCCTCGGGGTCCTTGGTTCGTTCGTCGGGGGCTTCCTGGAGAACCTGGTGTTCCTCCACACCTTGTCGCTCTTCGCGCTGCACCCGTCGGGCATCCTGGGCTCGATCATCGGCTCGATCATCGTCCTGCTGATCTCGCGGATCTTCGGGCGCAAGGGCAGGCGCCCCCGCCGGGTCTGAGCGGCAGGTACGCGGCCGGGAAGGCCGGCCGCCGGGGCGGCCTGCGCGCCAGCCGGTGGCTGGCCAAGGCGCAAGAAAGCGCGCCCAGGAGCGGGCGCGCTATTGATGCCAAACGATCATTTCGTTGAGCTGGGGTACCAGGACTCGAACCTAGACTAACGGGGCCAGAACCCGTCGGGCTGCCAATTACCCCATACCCCATGGGAACGGGCCTGCCGGCCCGCTCGCGCCTGAGCAGTGTAGCCGAAACCCGTACCCGCTCCCAAAGCGCCCGGCCAGAACCGGTCTCCCGGACCGCCAGGGCCGGCCGGGTCACACCGCGGCGTTCGCCACCGCGAGCGCCCGGGCCAGCCGGTCCAGCGTCTTGTCCCGCCCGAGAAGCTCGATCGACTCGAACAGTGGCGGCGCCACGCGGCGCCCGGTGACCGCGACGAACACCGGGGCGAACGCCAGGCGCGGCTTCAGCCCCAGGTCGGTGAGCAGGGCGGCCCGGAGCACCCGCTCGATCTCCTCGTGCGACCAGGTGCCCAGCCCGGCGAGGGCCTTCTCCGCGGCGGCGAGCGCCGGCACCGACTCCGGGGTCAGCACACGTTCCGCGTCGGCGGGGTTCACATGGAAACCGGCCTCGGTGCCGAACAGAAAGCCCAGCATCTCCGGCGCCTCGCTGAGCTTGCGGATCCGGGTCTGGATCAGGCCCGCCCCGGCCGTGATCAGCGCGGCGCCGGCCCCGGACACCGGTTCGGTGACCATGCCGGCCCGCACCAGGAACGGCGTGATCCGGGCGGCGAAGTCGGCGGGGTCCAGCGCCCTGATCTTGTCGCCGTTGATCGCTTCGAGCTTGCGCACGTCGAACTGGGCGGCGTTCTTGTTCACCCGGGCCAGGTCGAACTCGGCGGCCATCTCGGCCAGCGTGAATTCTTCCCGGTTCTCCCCCGGCGACCACCCGAGCAGCGCCAGGTAGTTGTCGATCGCCTCGGGCAGGAACCCCTGCTCGCGGTACCAGTTGATGGAGACCACGCCGTTGCGCTTGGACAGCCGCTGGCCGTCGGGGCCCAGCACGTAGGGCAGGTGGGCGAACACCGGGACCCGGTCCTCGCGCACGCCCATCGCGCGGTACACGGCGATCTGGCGCGGGGTGGACGACAGCAGGTCCTCGCCGCGCACGATGTGGGTGATCTCCATGAGCACGTCGTCGACCGCGACCGCGAGCGTGTAGAGCGGCGCACCGTCCGCCCGGGCCAGCACGAAGTCCGGCACGTGTGCGTGGTCGAAGGTGACCTCGCCGCGGATCAGGTCGGTGAACGTGGTGGAGCCCTCCGGCATCCGGAACCGGACCACCGGCCGGCGGCCTTCCGCCTGGAAGGCGGCCACCTCGTCCGCGGTGAGCGTGCGGCAGTGGCCGTCGTACCCGCTCGGCCCGCCGGCCTGCCGCGCGGCCTGCCGCCGCGCCTGGAGTTCCTCCGGCGTGCAGTAGCAGTAGTAGGCCTGCCCGTCGGCGAGGAACCGCTCCACCCAGTCCGCGTAGATGCCCAGCCGCTCGCTCTGCAGGTACGGCCCGAACGGGCCGCCGGCGCCGGGCCCCTCGTCCCAGTCCAGCCCCAGCCAGCGCATCGTGTCCTGCGCGGAGGCGATGTACTCCGGCCGCACCCTGGTCGCGTCGGTGTCCTCGATGCGAAGCACGAACGTCCCGCCGGTCGCGCGGGCGAACGCCCAGTCGTACAGCGCCGTGCGGATGTTGCCCACATGCAGGTCGCCGCTGGGTGAGGGGGCGAACCGTACCCGTACCCGACCGCGGTCCGGGCCCGCCCCGCCGTGCTCAGTCACCTTTCTCCACCCTGTTCGTCAGGGTACCGATACCGCCGATCGACACCGATACCTCATCTCCGCAGTCCAGCGCCGCGTCACCGGCCCACGCGCCGGCCAGCAGCACGTCCCCGGGCAGCAGCGTCATCACGCTGCTCGCGGCCGCGACCAGCGCCGCCGCTTCCCAGGCCGGCCCGGGCATCAGGGCCCGCTGGCGCGCCTGCCCGTTCACCGACGTGACCAGTTCCGTCGCACCGGGGGCGTCGGTCTCGATCCACGGCCCCAGCGGGCAGAACGTGTCGAACCCCGTCGCCCGCGCCCACTGCCCGTCGCGCTCGCGCAGGTCGGCCGCGGTGACGTCGAGGGCGCAGGCGTACCCGAAGATCGCCGCGGCGGCCTGCTCGCGAGGCACCTGCCGGCACAGCCTGCCGATGACGACCGCCAGCCTCGCCCCGGCCTCCAGGTGCTGCGCCTGCGCCGGTGACTGAATGGCGTCCGACGGCCCGCAGACGGCGGTGGACGGCTTGAGATACATAACGGAATTGTCATCCAGCCCGTCACTTCCCGGCGCGCCTGGCCCGGGGACGGCCGACCGGAAACCGATCAGCTTGCTGGGCAGCACCGGGGCGAGCAGCCGGACCTCGCCGAGCAGGTACGTGGTGCCGGTGAGCCTGATGCCGTCCTTGCCGGCGCCGAGCGGGTGCCCGGCGAGTTCGGCGATGATCTCCCCGCCCGCGGCCGCGGCCCTGGCCGTGCCGACCAGCCCGTAGGAAACCTCGTCACCCGCGGCGAACCTCGCGATGCGCACGCCTCATCCCGGCGTTACTGCCGGTACCCCTCCACCTCGCTGACCGGCCGCACCTGCGCGCCGGCCGGGTTCTCGCCGAATTCCCTGCGGGCCCGGCGCTGCCGCAGCAGGTCCCAGCACTGGTCGAGGGCCGCCTCGGCCGCCGCAAGCTGGCGGTGCTCGTCGTCGGTGGTCATCGCGCCGGCCGCGAGCTTGGCGCGCAGCTCGTGCTCGGTCTTAATGAGATCGTCGATGTGCGCCATGATCTCCTTGTCGTCCATGCGCTCCACCGTATCGCCAGCCTGCCCCCCGTTCCGCCGGGACGCGGCCCGGGCGGTGGCCAGATCCCGCGGCTGCCGCGCGGCCGCCCGCCGCGCCCCATCCTGGCGTGTGGCCCGCCCGCTCAGGCCCCGCCGTCCTGTTCGGTGGGCTGGTACCCGGCCCGGAGCAGGGCGTAGGTGACGGCCTCCGCCAGCGCGTGCCAGGACGCGGCGATGATGTTCTCGTCCACCCCGACCGTGCTCCAGGTGCCGTCCGGCGCGCCGGTGCCGTCCTCGGACTCGATGAGCACGCGGGTCACCGCGCCGGTGCCGTGCGAATTCTCCAGGATGCGGACCTTGTAGTCGGCCAGCTGCAGCATGGCCAGCTCGGGATAGAAGCGCTCCAGCGCCAGCCGCAGGGCGTTGTCCAGCGCGTTCACCGGGCCGTTGCCCTCGCCGGTGGCAACGATCCGCTCGCCCTTGGCCGTGAGCTTGACCGTGGCCTCGCTGACCACCGCTCCGTCGGCGCGGCGCTCGACGATCACCCGCCAGGACTCCACCTGGAAGTGCCGCAGCCGCTGGCCCGCCAGTTCGTCGCGGAGCAGCAGCTCGAAGGACGCGTCGGCGGCCTCGAAGGTGTACCCGCGGGCCTCGAGGTCCTTGACCCGGTCCACCACCCGGCCGGCGCTGCCCGCGGCCGACAGGTCATACCCCAGCTGCCTGCCCTTGATCTCCACCGACGCACGGCCCGCCATGTCGGACACCAGCATCCGCATGTCGTTGCCGACCAGGGCAGGGTCGACGTGCTGGTAGAGCATCGGGTCGACCTTGACCGCCGAGGCGTGCAGCCCGGCCTTGTGCGCGAACGCGGAGAACCCGACGTAGGGCTGGTGGGCGAGAGGGGTGACGTTGGTGACCTCGCTGATCGCGTGCGCGACCCGGCTCATCTCGGCCATGCAGCCAGCCGGGAGCACCTGGCGCCCCCGCTTCAGCTCCAGCCCCGCGACGACGCTGAACAGGTTGGCGTTGCCGGCCCGCTCCCCGTAGCCATTGGCGGTGCCCTGCACGTGGGTCACCCCGGCCTCCACCGCGGTCAGCGTGTTCGCCACGGCGCAGGCGGTGTCGTCGTGGCAGTGGATGCCCAGCCGCGCTCCGGTCGCCACGGCTGCCGCCGCGACCACGTCGCCGATCTGCGAGGGCAGCATGCCCCCGTTGGTATCGCACAGCGCGACGACCTCCGCGCCCGCCTCCGCCGCCACCCGCACGACTTCGAGCGCGTAATGGCGGTTGGAGCGGTAGCCGTCGAAGAAATGCTCGGCGTCGAGGAACACCCGCTGGCCCTCGGCCGCCAGGTGCCGCACCGTTTCGGCGATCATGGCGAGGTTCTCCTCCAGCGTGGTCCGCAGCGCCGCGGTGACGTGCCGGTCGTGGCTCTTGGCGACCAGCGTCACGACCGGCGCGCCGGACTCACGCAGCGCGGCCACCTGCGGGTCGTCGGCGGTCACCGCGCCGGGGCGCCGGGTGGAGCCGAAGGCCGCCAGGGTCGCGTGGGACAGTTGCAGCTCGGTGCGGGCGCGCCGGAAGAATTCGGTGTCCTTCGGGATGGCGCCGGGCCAGCCCCCCTCGATGAAGCCGACGCCGAACTCGTCCAGGCGCCGCGCGATGGCCAGCTTGTCCGCGACGGTGAGCGTCAGGCCCTCCTGCTGTGCGCCGTCGCGCAGGGTGGTGTCGTAGACGTGGAAACTGTCGTCGGGCATTGGTCTTCCGTTCTGTGTGGGACCGCGCCCCGGCCGGACAAAGCAAAAGACCCCTCGCGGGATGCGAGAGGTCTGCGCGCCGGCGGGTGCGGCCCTGCGGAACTCCGAGGGCCTGCTAGGTGCCGGCGCGCCTGCCGATAATGATCCGGCCGCACGTCACGGACCTAGTGTGGCACACGCGATACGGTCAGCGAAACGCGCGTCTCACCATCCGAGACGGCCACCGGAATGACGGCGCGCCGGGGAGGCCGTGCGGGTGCTCATCCTCACCACGTTCGACTCCTCACCACGTTCGACCTCGACGAGTACGTCTACGCGGCGCTGCGGGCCGGGGCCAGCGGGTTCCTGCTGAAAGACACCCCGCCACCGACCTGCTCGCCGGGATCCGGGTGGTGGCCGCGGGGGACGCGCTGCGCCTCCGGTGCGGGCTTCGGCGGCGGACATCATCCGCCCATGCCTGGCCACTACAATCGGGGCTGCAATGGGATCACCACCCGTTTCGTGTGCGGGTTGGCCTGGGCGCGTGCGAGGTGTTGCGGTATGTGGCACAGCCGGGCACGTATCGCATCGGCCGGTACCTGGGAGGGCCTGGTTGTGAGTGAGGTCGCAGAAAGCCAGGTCACGGGCGGGGCGCTGGGCAATGCCCGGCATGCGCGGGCGGATGGCGGAAAGCCGACCGAAGCCGTCGTCGTGGTGATCGCGGTCACCACCGCGCTGGCGCTGGCGCTGCGGGTTTACTACCAGTCCACCCGCGCCGGTTTCCTGCTGGGCGTCACCGAGTACGACGACGGGACCTATTTCGGCAGCGCTCTGCGCCTGGCCGTGGGCGTCCTCCCTTACCGGGACTTCGTGAGCGTCCAGCCGCCCGGGATCACGCTGCTGATGTTGCCGGTGGCGCTGGTGGCGAGGGTGACCGGCACCGCCAGCGGAATGGAGATGGCCCGGGTGCTCACCACCGCGGCGAGCGGTGCCGGGGTGGTCCTGGCCGGCCTCCTCGTCCGCCGCTACGGAACCCTGGCCGTGCTGATCACCTGCGGGATCATGGCGGTTTACCCGGGGAGCATCGAGGCCGCGCACACCGTGCTCGTGGAGCCGTGGCTGGCGCTGTTCTGCCTGATTGGGGCGCTGGCTCTGTTCGACGGCGACCACCTGGCCCAGGGCTGGCGCCTGGCCTGGGCCGGGGTGGCGTTCGGGTTCGGCGGCGCGGTCGAGGGCTGGGCCATCGTCCCCGTGCTCGTGGCCATCCTGCTCTTCCTGCCCAAGATCACGCGAGCCTGGCCGTTCTGCGCGGGGGTGGCCGCGGGGTTCCTTGTCCCGGTGCTGCCGTTCGCGGGGATGGCACCACGGCTGTTCTACGACAGCACCATCGTGGCCCAGCTCGAGCTGGTCAGGCCGGCGCGGACCGCGGTCTGGGGGCGGCTCGCCGATATGCTCGGCATCGTCCATCCCCGGCCGGGCCAGGAGACGACGGTTCTCGTCATCGCGGTTGCGGCCGCCGTCGTGGTAGCTGCCCTGGTCATCGCGGCGTGGCTGGTCACCCACCGCCCGCCGCCCCTGCTCGAGCGGTTCGTGGTGCTGACATCGGCCATCGTCATCGTCATGTTCTGCCTGGCGGGCCAGTTCTACTACCACTTCACTGCGTTCCTGGCGCCCTTCCTCGCGGCTTCCATCGCACTGCCCGTCTCGCGCCTCCTGACGGCGGTGTCAACGGCTCGCCGCCCTCGGGCTGACGGGCCGGGCCCCCCGCCGCGGGCCCGCCAGGGGCAGGCCCGCAGGGTGCTGAGATCGCTCACAGCCGGCCTGGCCGGACTGGCGATCGTGGTGGCCGCGGCGGCGCAGTTCCGGGCCGAGAGCGGGGGCGCCAAGATCATCGGGCCGGCCCCCCGCGCCATCGACCGCATCATCCCGCCCGGCGCCTGCGTGCTGACCGATCAGGTGTCCATGACGATCCTGGCCAACCGGTTCTATTCCGACGTGCCAGGCTGCCCGCAGATGGTGAATAGCCTGGGCACCGACCTGGCCCTGTCCCGGGGCAGGAGACCGTCGGACGGGGCTGGCTACGTCCCCGCGGTGGCCGCCGTGTGGCGGCAGGCCTTCTCTCACGCCCAGCTCCTCCTGCTGTCCCACAACAACGCGGGCCGCATCGCCTGGACTCCCGCGCTCAGGGCGTATTTCGCGGCCAACTTCGTCCAGCTGCACTCGCCCTGGAAAGGCGTAACCCTGTACAAGCGCAAAAGCTTCGACCTCAGGCGGGCGCGGACGGCCAGCAAACACCGGTGAGACCTACCTGCCCCGGCCCAGCCGCCACCCCACAGGTCACCCGAACGCCGCCCTACGCGGGCCGCGTCCCCGGGAAGACCACGCAAGTTTGGCCGCGCGGTTATAGTTCAGCATCATGAAGGCGCTGGTCCTGGCCGGCGGATCCGGCAGCCGGCTCCGGCCGATCACTCATACTTCGGCGAAGCAACTCCTCCCCGTCGCCAACAAGCCGGTCCTGTTCTACGGCCTGGAAGCTATCCGGGATGCCTCAATCACCGACGTGGGGATCGTGGTAGGAGACACCGGGCCCGCGATCCGCGCCGCGGTCGGTGACGGCGGCCGCTTCGACGTCAGCGTCACCTATATCCGCCAGGACTCCCCCCGTGGGCTGGCGCACGCGGTCCTGATCGCGCGGGATTTCCTCGGCGACGACCCATTCGTGATGTACCTCGGCGACAACTTCATCGTGGGCGGGATCGCCTCTTTGGTCGACGAGTTCACTTCGGCACGGCCAGACGCGCAGATCATGCTGACCAGGGTGTCCGATCCGACGCAATTCGGCGTTGCCGAGCTTGGTGGCACAGGTGAGGTCATCGCCCTGGAGGAAAAGCCCAAGCAGCCCAAGAGCGATCTCGCGCTGGTCGGTGTCTACATCTTCTCGGCGGCCGTCCATGAGGCGGTCAGGCAACTGAAACCGTCGCGGCGCGGGGAGCTTGAGATCACTGAAGCCATCCAGTGGCTCCTCGATAACGACCGCACGGTGCGCTCCACCATCATCACCGGGTACTGGAAGGACACCGGGAACGTCGCCGACATGCTCGAAGTCAACCGGATGGTGCTTGAAGGCATTGAACCGCGAGTGCATGGCTCAGTAGACGATGCCAGCGAGGTGATCGGACGGGTAGTGATCGAGGCCGGGGCACAGGTCAGCGGGTCCCGCATCGTGGGCCCCGCCATCATCGGCGCCGGGACGCGGATCCGCAGTTCCTACGTCGGCCCGTTTACCTCAGTCGCGCCGGGCTGCCTGATTTCCGGCAGCGAGATCGAGTACTCAATCGTGATGCGCGGCGCGTCCATCCAGGGGGTGCGGCGGATCGAGGCGTCTCTCATCGGCCACGATGTCGAAGTCACTCCTTCGCCTGAGGTTCCCAGGGCACATCGGCTGGTACTGGGGGATCACAGCAAGGTGCAGATCAGCTCATGAAGATCCTGGTTACCGGTGGCGCTGGTTTCATCGGGTCGCACTACGTGCGGGCGCTCCTGCACGGAAGCTACCCCGGCTTCGAGCATGCGCAGGTGACGGTGCTCGACAAACTGACCTATGCGGGCAACCAGGCGAACCTGGAGCCCGTCGCGACCAGCCCGGGGTTCTCATTCATCCGCGGCGACATCTGCGATGCTGCGCTGCTGTCTGCGGTCGTTCCCGGTCATGACGCTGTGATCAACTTCGCGGCGGAGACCCACGTTGACAGGTCGATCGCGGGTGCGGCGGAGTTTGTGGCCACGAATGCCATGGGGGTCCAGGTTCTCCTCCAGGCGTGCCTGGACGCCGATGTCGCCCGCTTCGTGCAGGTCTCCACGGACGAGGTCTACGGGAGCGTCGATCACGGGTCGTGGCGGGAAGACGCGCCGCTGGCGCCCAACTCGCCCTACGCCGCGGCGAAAGCCGGGGGTGACCTGCTGGCCAGGGCCTACGCACGCACCCACGGCCTCAATGTCAGCATCACCCGGTGCTGTAACAACTACGGACCGTACCAGCATCCCGAGAAGGTGATCCCGCTGTTCGTCACCAACCTTCTCGACGGGCTCAAGGTGCCGTTGTACGGGGACGGCCAGAACGTCCGCGGCTGGGTCCACGTCGATGACCACTGCCGGGGGATCCAGCTGGTGCTCGAACGCGGAGAGCCCGGGGGCGTGTACCACATCAACGGGGATGCAGAACTGACCAATATCGAGCTGGCCCGGGCGCTGCTCGAATGCTGCGGCGCGGACTGGGAGATGGTGGCTCATGTCGAGGACCGCAAGGGGCACGATCGGCGCTACTCGCTGGACGACTCGCTGCTCCGGAGCATGGGCTTCGCCCCGCGCATACCATTCAGCCAGGGCCTGGCCGATGCCGTCCGCTGGTACGAGCGGAACCGTAGCTGGTGGGAACCCCTGAAGCAGGCCACCCATGGCGTGCCCGCCGGTGGCCGGGCCCCATGAACAGCGCGAAACGAGCCCGCAGCGCGGCGGCGCGATGAACCGGTGGCTGGTGACCGGCGCTGGGGGGATGCTCGGCCAAGACATGGTGACCTGCCTCGAACGGGACGGCGAGGTGGCGCTCGCCCTCACCCGCCGGGACCTCGACATCACCGATCAGGCGGCGGTGACCGCAACGGTCCTGGGCTGCCGGCCGGACATCGTCGTCAACTGCGCCGCCTGGACGGCGGTGGACGAGGCGGAAGCGCACGAGGAGGAGGCGCTCGAGGTGAACGGGCGCGGGGCGCGGCTGGTCGCGGCCGCCTGCGCCGCCAGCGGCGCCCGACTGATCCATATTTCCACCGATTACGTGTTCGCCGGCGATGCCGCCAGGCCCTATACCGAGCACGACCGCTGCGGGCCGCGTACCGGGTACGGCCGCACCAAGCTCGCCGGGGAGCGAGCCGTGGCGGAGCTGCTTCCCGGCTCTGGCTACATCGTGCGGACGGCCTGGCTCTACGGTGCACATGGGCGCAACTTCGTGCGGACAATGATCGGCCTGGAGCGGGACGGCAAGGTGGTCGGTGTCGTGGACGATCAGCGTGGCCAGCCGACCTGGACGATGGATGTCGTGGGGCAAGTCATCGCGCTGGCGCGCTCGGGGGCGCCGGCGGGCGTGTACCACGCGACCAGTTCGGGTGAGACGACGTGGTTCGGGTTCGCGCGTGAGATCTTCCGGCTGCTCGGTGCCGACACCGCGCGGGTGCGGCCGGTTACCAGCGGCGCGTACCCCCGCCCGGCGCCGCGGCCCGCTTACAGCGTGCTAGGGCACGATGCCTGGGCGAGCGCCGGCATCAAGCCGATCCCCGGCTGGCAGCTGCGGCTGCAACAGGGGCTCCGCGCAGTCGCGGCGGCCTGATCGGGCGCCGAACCGGGCCTTACCCCGGCCAGCTGCGCGCTTGCCCGTCCCCGCTGTCCGTGTAGTCCAGGCATGCCTGGTAGCTGGGAAGCAGCCCGGCACGCTCGGCTTCTGCCAGGGTGGGAGCGGTGGCATCCTTCTGCGACATAACCGGTTCCACCCCGGTCGGCCAGGCGATCCCGATGGCCGCGTCGAGGGGGTGCACCCCGTGCTCGCGTCCCGGGGCATAGGGGGTCGAGCACAGATACACCACCGTGGCCCGGTCGTTAAGCGCCGTGAAGGCATGGCCGAGCCCTTCGGCCAGGTACACGGCGCGCCTTGTCTCAGCGTCGAGTTTCACCGCCTCCCAGCGCCCGAAGCTCGGGGAACCGGTCCTGAGGTCGACCACCACGTCGAGGATCTCGCCACTGACGCACGTGACGTACTTCCCCTGGCCTGGTGGCACGTCCGCGAAGTGAATGCCCCGGATGACACCACGCCGCGACACCGAGCAGTTGGCCTGCGCCACATCCAGCCGGTGCCCGACATCAGCGGAGAACTCGGCACCACGGAACAGCTCGAGGAAACTGCCTCTGTCATCGGAGTAGATGCGCGGGGCAAAGACCCAGGCACCGGGGATGCCCAGCGGCTCCATGTGCGGCTCCTCACTGCTAACGGTGGACAACAGTACCCACAGCGGCCGCAAACACCGGCGACTTTCCGGCTGGTCCCGGTGGTGAAGCAGGAGTGACCGGGGCATTCTGGACGATACGCACCCGTGGCTCAAGCGGGCGCCCCGTGTCGGCCGACTCGGCCAGGCGAAACGACACCCAGGAGGAAACGGCGCATGCCGAAGCCCCTTGATGCCGAGAGTCCGCTCGGTCCCCTTGATGCCGAGAGTCCGCTCGGTCCCCGGTTGCACCAGGCCATGCGATCCGTGGCACGGCGCGCACAGCCATCTGGATCCCACCAAACAGGACGGCGTCCTGATCACGGACAGCCGCCGAGGAGGTCTCAGTTGACCGTAGGAAACTTGGCTTTGCTGTTGTTCGCCGTCGGCGCCGCAGCCGTCGGGCAGGTCATGCTGAGACATGGCATGCAGGCCGCATCGGCTCACGCGGCCAGCACCCGCGGGTCACTGGCCTTCGCCGCCGCCACGTCGCCGTGGGTCCTGCTCGGGCTCATGGTCTTCGCCGTCTCGGCGGTGGCCTGGCTGGCGACGCTGTCCCGCGTGCCGCTGAGCGTCGCCTATCCGTTCAACGCCCTCGGCTACCTGGGCATCCTGACCGCGAGCGTCCTCGTCCTGCACGAACGGGCCAACGTGTGGACCTGGGTGGGCTCGCTCCTGGTGGTATCGGGGCTGATCATGGTCGTCCTGACGCGGCCATAAACCCGCTGAACGCGGCGGCGCCGTCGCTTCTCCCGCCGGTATCCGTTACTCCCAGTCCCGGCGGGCTTGCACGTAGACGGTGCCGCCGGACCTTGCCGCCACCTCGACAGCCGTGGCCGCGAGTGCCGCCGGGACCGCGGCCCCGGCGGCAGCGAGGGCGTAGCAGCGACGGGCCGGGCTCTGGGCGGACCTGCGCGCCTCGCCGCGGCGGATGACCTCGTAGAGATCGGGCTGCCCGGGAAGCTGGCCGACCAGCCCGTGGACCCACCCGAAGACAACCTGGCCGCCACGCAGATAGCTGACCCGCTCGGCCCGCAACCCGAGCGCTTCGATCTTCGACAACAACGGTGCCGGGCTCAGGTGGACGAGATGGCGGGGCAGGTCCAGGGCGAACCAGCGGTCCCCGAAGGCGCGGGCCTGAAGGCTGGCCGCGTTGGGCACGGCGACCACGAGCAGCCCGCCCGGGACAAGCAGCCTCGCCGCGTGGCTCAGCGCCTCAGCCGGCCGGCGGAGGTGTTCCAGCGAGTGCCAGAAGATGACCGCAGCCCACTGCCCACTCATCTCTTCGATCTCGGTGGCGCGAAGACGCGGCCCGGACGCGTGCGGCTCAAGACCCACGGCGTCGCGGCCATGACGCACGAAAGCCTCGACGAGGGTGCCATCTCCGGCTCCCACGTCGAGTACCGGGCCGGGCGGCAGTATCCGGTGAAGACGGCCGGCGAGCGCACCGCGGGTGCGGCGGAGCACGGCATCCCCGAGCCCCGCGAACCGGCCGCCCGAGGGCCGGTACCAGCCGCCGTATGCCTCGTCCAGCTGCGCCGGGGTTGGCCAGGGCGACGTCGTGGCCACGCGGCACCGCGCGCACCACACCCGTCCGGTACGGCGGTCGTCGGCATCGCCGAACCGGTGGCCGCACCATGCGCACTGGCTGGCCGGCGGTGCCGGGGCACGCGCCCATGCCAGGGAGTTGCTGATCTCTTCGACCGCCATGCGCTAGCTGGCCTCGGCGTCCGACTTGGCCGCCTGAGCCGCCAGGTCCCGCGCGGGCATGCGCGCGGGATCGAGGTCGAGATAGGGATAGCGGCGAAGCCCCCACTTGTTGAGCCGGTACTCGCCGCAGGTGCGCAGCACGCCGAGGCCGTAGCGGATGCTGTTTCTCAGGTCGATCGATGAGGAGTCGCCCGCGTACCGCGTCGGGCAGGACAGCTCGCCAATGCGGGCGCCAGCGGCGATGGCCTGGACGATGATCTGGTTGTCGAAGACGAAGTCATCGGAGTTGCGCTCGAACGGCAAGGCGGCCAGCAGCTCGTGGCTGAACGCTCGCAGGCCGGTGTGGTACTCCGACAGCTTCTGGCCGAGCACCATGTTCTCGACCAGGGTGAGGACCCGGTTGGCGGCGAACTTGTGACGGGGCATGCCACGGGCGACCGTGTCCTGGGCGAGGATGCGGGAGCCGAGGACGAAGTCGTACACCCCGTACGCGATCATCGAAGCCATGGCCGGGACCAGCAGCGGGGTGTACTGGTAGTCCGGGTGCACCATGACGACGATGTCCGCGCGGAGCTCGAGCGCCCGGCGGTAACAGGTCTTCTGGTTGCCCCCGTAGCCCAGGTTGCGCTCATGGCGGATCGGCTCCAGCCCGAGCCTGTGGGCCAGCGCGACCGTCTGGTCGGTGCTGGCGTCATCGACCAGCACTATCTCATCGACGATCGTGCGGTCGAGTTCGGCGACCGTGCGCACGAGCGTTGTCTCGGCGTTATACGCGGGCATCACGACAGCGATGCGGCGACCATTGAGCACGAACGCAGCTTAGTGCCCCCAAGGCGGGATACGGGCCGTATATCGGGATACCGGCGTGCCGTCAGTGCGGTGCGACAACGGGGTGGTAGTAGGCGCCCAGCCGCACCAGCCAGACGCGCATGACCAGGGGGCCGGCCCGTAGTTCCCCGGCGCGGACCAGGGACGGCCGGAAGGGGGCCAGCCTGCGCACCGCCGCCTGGAACGGTGCCGTCGTATCGCCGAGGAGCAGCATCTCGGCCGGTCGTCTGGCCCTGATCAGCTGGCGACTCTTCACGGTCAGTTGCGCAGAGTGGCGCGCCAGGGTGTTGACGCCGTCGTGGTACATCCCGGCGGCGTACTTGATGTACTTGTAGGTGTTGGGTGCCATCCGCACGATAAGGATCTGCTCACCGGGATAGGTGGCTCGCCCTACGAACCCCGGCAGCGCGGTGATGATCCGGTAACCGTCGATGTAGGTCGTTGCGCTGCCGCCGAGCGCGGAGGCGTAATCGGGGGCCGGCTCGTGACCGGCCGTATTGGGAATGTGGCTGTGGTCCGGGATGGGCGCGACCGTCAGCACCAGGGCGGCACCCGCGAACGCCACCAGCGCCAGTCCGATGGCCGCCGCGGCGACCGCCCGCTGGCGGATCGGGGCGCAGGCCCGTGCCACGGCCGCCGCGACGATCACCGCCACCGCCAGGATTACGCCGAACGGCAGCCACCCGAACGCCGGCACGCGCGGGCCGGCCTCATAGGCCAGCGGGACCGCGACCAGGGCCGCCGCGGGAAGCCACCGCGCCAGTGGGCGGTCCCACAGCGGCCGGGCCAGTTCCCCCACTGCGACCGCGGACGCCAGGCAAACCCCCGCCCACAGCGTGGAGGAGAAGTAGTGCTGCTCCAGCATCTGCACCGACCCGGCGAACTGCAGGAGCGCATACGCGGCCACCTGGGTAGCGGCCATCACCCCCACCATCAGCACCGGGGTCCGCAGCGCGTGGCCGCGGCGGATGGCCGCCACCGCGAAGGCACCCACCACGGCCGGGGGCACCAGCACGTAGGCCACATACGGCGCCCACCGCCAGTTCGCCGAGTGCCAGATCGCCGTCTGCGAGGGCTGTGACAGGAACCGGTATCCCTGCCAAGTCAGCGCGAAGAAGTTGGCGTAGCCGAACAGCACCGCCGACGCCAGCACCAGCACGCCGGTGACCGCGGCCGCGACCGCGGCCAGCACGGCCAGGTCGCCGGGCAGCCCGGCCCGCTCCCGCACCAGCCGCACCACCAGCCACGCGGCCAGCGCCGCCCCCACCAGCGGCACCGCGACCAGGTGTGACCACACGGCCAGCGTCATCAGCACCCCGGCGGCGGCCAGCCAGGCGCGGCGCCACCGTGGGGAGCACGGCATCACCAGGCACGCCATCGCCCCCATCGCGTAGGAGACCACGGCCGAATCGGGGTAGTCGGTGCCCCACGCGGTCACGACCACCGGCGAGGAGAGCACCACCACGATGCCGGCCACCCCCGCGGCGCGGCCGTACAGGCGGCGCAGCAGGAGGTACACCGGGCCCACCGCAATCAGCGCCAGCACATACCGGGTGACGAAGAAGCCGGGCACGGCACCGAACGCCAGGTAAGCCAGCCGGGCCGGCACCAGGAAACCGACCCGTCCGCCTTCACGCAACAGGCCCACCCCCGCCATCCAGGGGTAGCGCATGTACACGTCGCGCCCCTCAACGATGTAGCTGGTGTGCAGGGCCGGGTCGGGCAAGGCACTCGGCGCCATCAGCCGCAATCGCAGCACCAGGGCTGCGGCGGCCGGGGACAGGGCCACGCCCAGCGCCTCAAGCCAACGCACCCACACCGGCCATGGCTTCGCCGGCTGGCTCACCGCGACGGGCTGGGGGAGGCCGACGGCAAGCCCGGCACCGGAACCATCAGTCATATGCCCCACTATGCACCAGGCGCCCGCTCGATCCGGCCGCTGTCGTCATGCTGCCTCAGCTATGGCCGCCGGACCGCGACAACGATGTGGCCGGGGAGGTTGGTGAAAACAGCGAAGTTGGTGTGGCTGAACTGGGCCGGCGTGAACGACACCGGCTTCTCCGGCACCGAGCCCCGCGCCGCCCAGGTCCAGCGTGACCCGGCGTCGTGGAGGATGAACACGTCGATGGGGCCGAAGGCCGTGTGCGCGGACCGCGCGGCGAACGCGGCCGGATCGGTCACCCGGGCGAGCCCCGCCAGCGCGGCGTACCGGGAGAACCATTGCGTGGTCGCGCCCGCCGACGTATCCGCCACGGCCAGGTACCCCGGCCAGCGCACGTAGGCGAACAGCAATTCCGAGGGCGACAGGGTCACCGGCGATGCGGCCGGCCCGTCCACGGAACTGACGTCGGCCTCGATCGGATCGACGGGGAACCACCGGATGCGGGTGCGCAACGGGTCGAACCGCGGATAGCGCCCATCGGGCAGCGGGAACTTGAACGCGCCGACCGTGGCGCCGGACTGCAAGCCCGTGGGGCCGTTGCCGGCGGCCAGCTGGCCCGGCATCCAGCTCAGCCACAACGTCACCGCGGTCCACGCGATGACCAGGCACAGGCCCAGGGCGGGCAGGCCGGAGGGCAGGGTCCGGGCGGCGGTGAGCCGGCGTACCAGGCCGGGGGCCGCCTGCACCACGGTGAGCACCCCGGCCATCGCCAGCAGCGACCCGGCCAGGCGGGAAGTGTCCTGCATGGAGCCGGTGTGCCCCTTGACTATGAATATGGTGAGATACAGCAGCCGGTAAGCGTAGGCGCTGGCGGTCAGCAGCAGCATGGGCGCCGCCCACCAGATGCGGCGCCGGTACCACACCATCCCGGCCAGGCCGGCCAGCTCCAGGGCGCCCAGCGGTGTCGCGGCCAGGAACGGCAGCAGGCTGGACTCGATGCCGCCCCCCTTGTACATGTCCATCTCCTGGACCCCGTGCATGAACGCCCATGCGGCGTAGGGGACCAGGTACCAGGAGCTGACGACGGCCGCCACCGCCAGGGTCAGGGCGATGTGCCTGAGGTAGCGCCCTCGGTCGGGGCTGGCCCGCCAGGTCAGCACGGCCATGGCCGCAATGCCCAGTGCGCCGTAGGCGATGTAGGCCCAGTACAACGCCACGCTCAGGCCGCCTATCAGCCCGGCCGGCAGCCAGTGCAGCCTGCCGCGCGGGGGCCGCCAGAAGGTGGCCAGTGCCCACGGCGCGAACACCGCCAGCGCCAGCACCTCGTAGCCCTTGTGCGGGAGCGCGAAGGACAGCGGCACCACCAGCGTGACCGCCAGCGCCACCGGCCCGGCCACCAGCCGCCGCCACAGCGCGAACCCCGCGACCACGGCCGCCGACATGGCGATGGCCTGCGCGGGGCCCAGCAACTGCCAGGCGGGCGCGTGGACCAGCGCGGCGGTACGGCCGACCAGCCACGGAAACAGCGGCGGGTAGTGGGAGGGGACCGTCGGCACGATCCCGTCGCTGCTGCGCCAGGTGGTCACATACCGGTTCGCCATCGCGGCCATCCGCCCGGCATCGCCGCCCAGCCCGCCGAAGCCAAACGGCGTGCCGTGCAGCGCGACCCGCATGGTGAACGCCACCCACCCGGCGAACAGCCCGGCCGCCAGCCCGCTGACCACCTCCGCCTGCCAGCGGCGGGTGACGACCGCCGTCACGACCAGGCCCACCGCGCCGACCGCCACCGGGACCATGGCCGTACGCAGGCCAAACGGGTCACCCGGCCGAAGCAGCCGCACCGCCCCGTAGGCCAGTGGCAGGCACACCAGCCAGACCACCAGGGCTATCAAAGACGGGTTCTCCGCCGCGCTAGCGGCGCCGGCCGGCGCAGGCCCCACGTCATCCCGGTTGGGCTGCCTTACCGCGGCAGCTCTCGTTTCACCGGGTTCGGCGCCGGTGTCTGCGGACGGAGCCGCCGTCTCGGTCGCGGCAAGCGGACCCGTCGTGCCATCGCGCACCGGCGGTCACCTCGGCAATCGATCCCAAACAGCGACCTGGGCCCCCGGTCGGGTAGGGCAGCTCCCCACAGGTCGCACGGTGGCTGCAGACAGCACAGTGATTCTGCGCCTTATTGTCAGATCCAGGCCGATAGGTTCCAAAGGTACCGTGCCTGCCTCGGCCGCATGCAAGACCACCGCCAGTTGGGGGCTGATACCGCGCCGTGCCACGGCGCGATCCGGCTAGCAGAGCTTGTGGACCCAGCCGTAGGGGTCGGGGCGCTGGCCGTACTGGATGCCGAGCAGTTCGTCGCGCAGCCGCATCGTCACCGGGCCCGGCTTCCCGTCCCCCACCGTCCATTCGCCGGCCGGGCCCTTGACCCTGCCCACCGGGGTGATCACCGCGGCAGTGCCGCAGGCGAAGACCTCGGTCAGGTCGCCGGAGGCGGAGCCCTTCCGCCACTGCGCCACGGAGACGGCCGCCTCTTCGGCCGGGATGCCCAGGTCGGGGCCGAGCTTCAGCAGCGTGTCCCTGGTGATCCCGGGTAGCAGGGTGCCGGTGAGGGGCGGGGTGACCAGCCGCGCGTGCGGGCCGGACCCGTACACGAAGAACAGGTTCATCCCGCCCATCTCCTCGACCAGGCGGTGCTCCAGCGCGTCGAGCCAGACCACCTGGTCGCAGCCGTGCAGCACGGCCTGCTGCTGGCCGGCGAACGAGGCCGCGTAGTTGCCGCCGCACTTGGCCTCGCCGGTGCCGCCGGGAGCCGCCCGGGTGTAGTCCTCCGAGAGCCAGACCGTGACCGGGTGGACGCCGTCGCGGAAGTACGACGCCGCCGGCGAGGCGATGACGCAGAACAGGTAGGACCCCGACGGGCGGTTGACCCCGAGCCCCCGCTGCGTCGCGATCATGAACGGCCGCAGGTACAGGCTGTGCTCGGGGGCGGCGGGCACCCAGTCCCGGTCCTGGCCGACGAGCAGTTCGAGAGACTGCAGGAACAGTTCGGGCGGCAGTTCTGGCATGGCCATGCGGGCCGCCGAGCGGTTGAACCTCGCGGCGTTGGCCTGCGGGCGGAACGCGACGATCTCGCCGCCGTCGGTCCGGTAGGCCTTGAGCCCCTCGAAGATCTCCTGCGCGTAGTGGAACACCGACGTCGCCGGGTCCAGCGTGAACGGGCCGTAGGGCTCCAGCCGCGCGCCGTGCCAGCCGCGGTCCTCGGCCCAGCGGATGGTGATCATGTGGTCGGTGAAAACCACACCGAACCCCGGCGCGGCCAGCCTGCGCTCGCGCTCGCCGGCCGCCAGCGGAGCGTCACTGACCCGCACATCGAATTCCATTGCAATCCTCCCTGGCGCCGTTGCCGGGTTGATCCTCAAACCAGGCCAACCCGGTCCTACTGCCCGGGCTATCACCCGGTATGGCGCACGAATCCTGCAGTTGAATGGCGTGGTCGGGTGATGAGCCGGATCTCCGCACGGGGTTAGCGTGATGGACCCAGGTTAACCCCGGCCCTACTAGCTGGTTACTCGCTCCGCGATGTCGTCGCCGATCTCGGCGGTCGACCGGGCGGCCCAGGCACCCTGGCGTTCCACCAGGTCATCGGCGGCGGCCTGCTCGATCTTCGCGGCCGCGGCGGTGAAGCCCAGGTGCTCGCAGAGCATCGCGGCCGACAGGATCGCGGCCGTCGGGTCCGCCTTCTGGCGGCCCGCGATATCCGGCGCGCTGCCGTGCACCGGCTCGAACATGCTCGGCGCCGTTTGCTCCGGGTTGATGTTCCCGCTCGCCGCCAGCCCGATCCCACCGGCCACGGCCGCGCCGAGGTCGGTGAGGATGTCGCCGAACAGATTGTCGGTCACGATCACGTCGAACCGCTCGGGCTGGGTGACCAGGAACATGCAGGCGGCGTCCACGTGGCAGTAGTCCACGGACACGCCGGGGAACTCATTGGCGCATCTGTCCACGGTGCGCTGCCAGAGGTCACCGGCGTAGGTGAGCACGTTGGTCTTGTGCACCAGGGTCAGGTGCTGCCGGGCGCGCTGTGCGGCCAGGCCGAACGCGTATTCGACCACGCGGCCCACCCCGTAGGTGGTGTTCAGGCTCTCCTGGGTGGCGACCTCGGCGGGGGTGCCCTTGCGCAGCACGCCGCCCGCGCCCGCGTACGGGCCCTCGGTGCCCTCCCGGACGACCACCATGTTGACCGACTCCGGCCGGACGCCCGCCAGCGGCGAGCCCACCCCCGGGTACAGCCGCACCGGCCGGAGGTTCACGTAGTGGTCGAGCTCGAACCGCAGCCGCAGCAGCAGCCCCCGCTCCAGGACCCCGCTCGGCACCGACGGGTCGCCGACCGCGCCGAGCAGCAGCGCGTCATGGCCGCGGATCTCTTCGAGCACCGAGTCCGGGAGCGTCTCCCCCGTCCGGTGCCAGCGGTGCGCGCCCAGGTCGTAACTGGTCTCGTCGAAGGCCAGGCCAGCCGCCTTGAGCACCTTCAGCGCCTCGGCCACGACCTCCGGGCCGATCCCGTCGCCGCCGATGACGGCGAGGCGTGTCTGGGACGATGCCATGCACGTACCCTACTGTTAGCCGACCCCGCCACCCCGGCCAAATTGGTCGCGCGGGTCGCCGGCGTCCCCTCCGTTGTCACGGCGGTCCAGGGCCACCTGGACGGCTTGCGCGGCGGCGGCCGGGCGGCTGCCGGTGGCGCGGGCGCGCCCCGTGTCGCCGCTGTCCTCGGTGGCCTGGGCGGATGAGTCCCAGTGATACATGTCGTACACGACGCTTCTCCCTGACTTCTAACCCCCGCGGCCAGCACCCGGCGCCCGTAGCGGGCTGCTGGCCTGCTCGATCAGGCCCCGCTACGGCTGCGTGGGATAAGTACGAAGCGCCGCATAGCACTGCAAGCCTAATCGAACACCGGGCCAGATGTCACCCTGAGGGCGCTACTGTCTCGTATGCCGAGACGGCCAACGGGCCGGCGGACCGGATGGCGGAACCAGCGGCCGCGGCCGGGCCGCTCCCGCGGGCAGGCACCGCCTCAGGACATGGCGAGGTCGATCGCCCGCCCGGTCACCGCGCCGATCGTCGCGGTGATGTCTTCGAGCACGCCCGGCGGGATGACGCTGTCCACGGTCAGCAGGATCAGCGCGTGGCCGCCGCGCACGTCCCTGGACACCTGCATGCCCGCGATGTTGATCCCCTCGCTGCCGAGGATCTGGCCGACCACGCCGACGATTCCCGGCCGGTCGGTGTAGCTCAGGATCACCATGTGCTCGGCCAGGGCGATCTCCATCTCAAAGCCGTTGACCTCGACGAGCTTCTCCACCTGGCGCTGCCCGGTCAGCGTCCCGCTGACCGACACGGCCTGGCCGCCCGGCATGGTCCCGCGCAGCGTGACCAGGTTGCGCCAGTCCGGGCTCTCCGTCTCGGTGCTCAGGCTCACCGTCATGCCCCGCTCCTGGGCGACCAGCGGGGCGTTCACATAGGTGACGGCGTCCTCGACCACCCCGGCGAAGACGCCCTTGAGCGCGGCAAGCTGCAGGACGCGCACGTCCTTGCCGGCGATCTCGCCGCGCACCTCGACGTCCAGGCTCGCCGCCACGCCGCCGGCCAGCGCGGTGAACAACTGCCCGAGCTTCTCGGCCAGCGGCAGGCCCGGCTTCACGTCCTCGTCCACCGCGCCGCCCTGCACGTTGACGGCGTCGGGGACGAACTCCCCGGCCAGCGCGAGCCGGAGGGACCTGACCACCTGGGTGCCGGCCTTTTCCTGCGCCTCGTGGGTGCTGGCCCCCAGGTGCGGCGTGGCCACCACGTTCGGGAACTCCAGCAACGGGTTCCCGGACGGCGGCTCGGTCGCGAACACGTCCAGGCCGGCGCCGGCCACCCGGCCGTCCTTGAGCGCCATGACCAGGGCGTGCTCGTCCACGATGCCGCCCCGGGCCGCGTTGATGATGCGTACGCCCGGCTTGACCAGGTGCAGCTCACGCTCCCCGATCAGTCCGGCGGTCTCCGGCGTCTTCGGCAGGTGCACGCTGATGAAGTCGGCCTCGGCCAGCAGGTCGTCCAGGCTCACCAGGCGCGCCCCGTACTGAGCTGCCCGGGCCGCGGGGACGTACGGGTCGTAGGCGATGACGTGCATGCCGAAGCCGGCCAGCCGCTGCGCGACCAGGGCCCCGATCCGGCCGAGCCCCAGGATGCCGGCCACCTTGCCGCTGAGCTCGACGCCGGTGAACTTCGACCGCTTCCACTCGCCGGCCTTGAGCGAGGCCATCGCCTGGGGCACGTTCCGCGCGACCGCGAGCAGCAGGGCGGTCGCGTGCTCCGCCGCGCTCACGATGTTCGAGCTTGGCGCGTTCACCACCATCACGCCCGCCTTGGTGGCCGCCGCCACGTCGACGTTGTCCAGGCCCACCCCCGCCCGGGCGACGACCCGCAGGCCCGGCGCGTGCGCCAGCGCCTCGGCGTCGATCTTCGTGGCGCTCCGCACGATCACCGCGTCCACGTCCGCGAGCGCCGACAGCAGCTCGGCGCGGTTGGCGCCGTCGGCATGGCGCACCTCGAAGCCGGATTCGAGCAGCGCGATGACGGCGGGAGACAGCTCCTCGGCAACCAGGACGATCGGTGCAGGCACGGCACAGCCCCTCGGGCGTCGGCGTCGGATGGCCCAGTCTAGCCAAGCTTGTGAAACAGTTCACGAACCTGACCGTCCGAGCCGGCCGAGCGCGTTGCAGTAACCTTGCGTTCACGAAGCGTGGCGACCGCGGGCGGCGCGCGGGCAGCGCGGGCAGCGCGGGCAGCGTGCGCCCCCGCTCGGCCAGCGGAGCGTCCCGGACGACGAGGAGCTCCGTGGCCGCTTCTGGACGCCAATCCCTCACGCGGTCGGCCGGCGTACCGCCCGCCAAACCGGACGGCGGGCCGGACCGGGTCGGTGGAGCGCCAGCGCCTGGCCAGGGTCGCCCGGCTCTGGGTCGCCTCCTGGTCCAAGGCCCCCGACCCACTGCCGCCACGGCTCGGGTTCACCGTTGCGTACACGCTGCACACGAAAGGCGTATGGCTGCGGCTGTACACCCGCCCGCACGCCACGGCGGCCGCCGGGGAGCCGGCCCGCTGAACCCGGGGCGTGCCCGGCAGGGCCGGGGCCTGGATTTTTGCACCCCAGCCAAACCACAATTATCGTGCACGATTATGCCCTCCGGATCTCACGGGTCATACTCGAATCTGGGCGGTCCGCCAGGGAGTGGGTGCTGGTTGGCTTGCAGGACGTCCCGGGTAGGGAAGCTTTTGGGCGGGCTCGGGGTGCTGGTCGTCGCGATCACGGCGACGGGCTGCGCCGCGCCCGCGTTCACCTATGTCTCGGACACCTCTGCCAACACCTTTTTCAAGGTGCCCTTCGGCTGGCACCGGATCAGCGACGTGTCCCTGGCGGCACAGTTCAAGACCCCGGGCAGCGTCCTCGGCCAGGGCTCGGGCGCCTGGGACGTGGCCTACGACGCGGCCGCGAGCCCGGCGGCCGTGCACCTGTTCAGCCCCGAGGCCAGGCAGCCGTTCGTGTTCGCCTTTGTCGCCCCGCTCGGCTCGGCCGCGAGCAACGCCCTGTCTTACAACGGGCTGCGGGACGTGTTGCTGCCCGTGACGCCCGCGGCCAGGACGCAGGCGACCCAGAGCCGCTTCCCGCTCACCCACTTCAAACTGCTCAGGGACACCGTGATCACGCCCGGCCAGGGGGTACACGGGGTGTGGGACACCTTCAACTACACCTACCCGGGCGGCATCACCGACACCTTCGACCAGGTCGCCCTCACCAACTCCAACAGCACCCAGCTCTACGTGCTGATGGTGCACTGCGAGGCGACCTGCTATATCCATAACCGCGCCCAAATGGACACGATCATGTCGTCGTTTACCGTCAGGAGCCCCTAGTGCGCGAGGCCCTTGCAACACCGCCGGAGGGACTGCGCCCGCCCGGCGAGCGCCCCCACGACGAAGACCGGCGGACCAGGAAGCCGATGCCCATCTGGGACCGGCTCAAGTTCCTGATCCTCCTCGTGCTGCTGTGGTGGGTCCTCGTCTGGTCCGCGATGGCTAACAACCCGCTGATGGGCTTCGGCGACGCGATCCGCACAGAGCTCAGGGCCGGCGCCTGGGTGTTCGTGCTGGCCGGGCTGGAGGCGCTGCGCCAGATCCACTTCCTGGTCAGCGAGCACTGGGCCCGCTACCACATGTTCTGGACGCACAAGTTCTTCGGCGGCCTGGAGGGGACGACCCAGCGCAGGCTGTCGCCGTGGACCAGGTTCCGCCTGAAGCGGGTGGCGACCTGGGTGTTCTGGATTGCCGTCATCGCGGTGGTGGCCGGGAAGGTGACGCACCAGAACGCGCTGGTGGCTCTGGCGCACATGCCGGGCTACATCTGGCACGCGCTGCCGTTCGTGCTGCAGCTCATGGTCATCCTGCTCGTCGTGGTGGGGCAATTTGCCGCGATCTTCTGGTTCCTGTCCAAGGGCGGGGTGGACGTCTACTACCCGGACGACATCAAGACCCGGTTCACCGACGTCTGGGGCCAGGACCACGTCCTGGAGCGGGTCAAGGAGAACATCCTGTACCTGGAGGACCCGGAGCGGATCGAGTCCAGGGGCGGCTACGTCCCCGGCGGAATCCTGCTCTGGGGCCCGCCCGGCACCGGCAAGACGCTCATGGCCGAGGCCGTGGCGGGCGAGACCGGCAGGCCGTACGTGTTCGTGGACCCGGGCGCGTTCATCAACATGTTCATGGGCGTCGGCATCCTCAAGGTCAAGTCGCTGTTCCGCAAACTGCGCAGGCTGGCGCTGCGTTACGGCGGCGTGATCGTGTTCTTCGACGAGGCCGACTCGCTGGGCCGCCGTGGGGCGCTGGCCCAGGGTGGCCCGCCCGTCCCGGGGCGCGCCACCCCCGCGGCCTGGCAGGCGGGCGGATGCCACGGCTTCTCGTACCTGTCCAGGGATGTGCAATGGCGGCTCGCCCAGCGCGCACTCACCTCGGTGGCCGGCGACGAGCCGGATACCCGGCGCAGCAAGCAGATCATGGGCATGGGCGGGGGCGGGGGCGGAGGCATGGGCACGCTGGAGGCCCTGCTCACGGAGATTTCCGGGCTGAAGAAGCCGCGCGGCTTCATCAACCGCGTCGTCCGGCGGACTTTCGGCATGCGGCCCAAGCCGCCGCCGAAGTACCGGATCCTCGTGATGATGGCGACCAACCTGCCCGAGGCGCTGGACGAGGCGCTGCTGCGGCCCGGCCGAATCGACCGCATCTACAAGGTCGGCTACCCGTCCAAGGCCGGCCGGGTCCGCACCTACGAGGGCTACTTCGCCAAGGTGCGGCACGAGCTGACGCCCGAGGAGATCGACAAGCTCGCGGTGATCACGCCGTACGCGACCGGTGCCACCATCAAGGACCTGGTCAACGAGTCGCTCATCACGGCCATCAGGCACGGCCGGGACGTGATCACCTGGCAGGACGTGATCCGGGCCAAGCAGCTCAAGGAACTCGGGCCGCCCGAGGATGTCGAGTACATCGAGCGGGAACGGCACGCGGTGGCGGTGCACGAGGCGTGCCACGCCCTGGTCGCCTACCGTACCCGCCAGCATATGGAGATCGACATCGCCACCATCGAGAAGGGCAGCGACTACCTCGGCATGGTAGCCAGCATCCCGCCCGAGGACCAGTTCACCCGGTGGCGCAGCGAGTACGAGACCGACATCCTGGTGTCCCTGGCCTCGCTGGCCGGGGAGCGGATGTTCTTCGACAGCGACAGCTCCTCCGGCGTGTCCGGTGACCTCGAATCGGCGACCACCGTGGCCTCGTTCATGGAGGGCTTCTGGGGCATGGGCGCCACCGTGTCGTCCTACTCGACGGCCAAGCGCCTGGAGGTCGGCGCCCCCGGCGGCGGGCAGGGCGGCCGGAACAAGAAGGGCCAGGACCCGGAAGCCGAACTGCGGCGGGCCCTGGCCGACCGGATCGAGGACACGCTGACCACACTGCTGCGGCAGGTGGAGACGCTGCTGCGCGACAACCGGGCCACCGTGCTGTGCCTGGCGCACGCGCTGGAGACGCACCGGACGCTGACCGGCGACGACGTCGTCGCGGTCATAGAGCACACGCGGGGCCCGCTGGTGGACGGGCGGCCGTACGCGGACCCGGAGTTCCAGGACCTGCTCGAGGAGTACCACCAAGCCGCGGCCGTCGCGCACCGGACCCACGGCGGGGTGACGCTGGCCATGCCGGCCCCCGTGCTGGCCGGAGTGGCCCAGGCCGGCGTGGCGACCCTGGACGCCGGCTCCCCGTTCGACGCCGCGACCGCGCTCGACGGCGGCTCGGGGGCGGACGCCGGCTCCGGGCTGGCCGGCTCGGGGCTGGCCGACGGGCTGGACGGCGGCTCGGGGCTGGACGGCTCCGGGATGGACGGCCGGGCAGGCCTGGACGGCGGCTCGTCGCCAGACGGCGGCTCGTCGCGTGACGGCGGATCCCAGCCCAACGGCGGTTCCCAGGCCGGCGAGGACGGGGCGGGCGGCGGCTCCGCGCCCGGCAGCGACTCCGCGCCGGGCAGCGACTGGGCGCCGGGCAGCGACTGGGCGCCCGGCTCCGGCCCGGCGGCAGGCCAGTGACGGCGGCGCGATGCGCGGCGCCTACCGGGCCCGGCAGGCGGTAAACCTGCTCAACGGGTCCACCCTGGCCGGGCTCCTGGTGGCCGCCGCGGGCCGGGCCCGGCTCACCCGCGCCGGGGACGGCCTGATCGTCGCCGTGGGCTACCGGCTGCCGATTCCGCCGGCCCCCGCGTTCTGCCTCGGCAACGTCATCGTGACCCGGCTGGACGCCGCGGGCGCGCGTGGTGCGCTGGTCCTGTTCGGGCACGAGGCGCGCCACGCCACCCAGTTCGCCTGCTGCGGGGGCGTGCTGATGCTACCGCTGTACTTCCTCGCCGCCGGGTGGTCGTGGCTGCTGACCGGCGACTTCGGCTCCCGCAACATCTTCGAGCGCCGGGCTGGCCTTGCCGAGGGCGGCTACGCCGACCGGCCGCTGCGCCCGCCGTTCGCCCGCAGGCCCGCCGGCCGCTAGGGCGTTTTGCCAGCGGCCCAGCCCCTCCATGAGCACACAACTGACCGTGCTGGCCGGCTGACCGGCGCTGGATGTGGTGGCGGCCGTTCCTTGCGCACGGCACGGCCGCCGTCTTAGCCCGGCCCACCGGCCGGCTGTCATCTGCCGGCCCACCGGCCGGCTGTCATCTGCCGGCCCACCGGCCGGCTGTCATCTGCCGGCCCACCGGCCGGCTGTCATCTGCCGGCCCACCGGCCGGTTGTCATCTGCCGGCCCACCGGCCGGCTGCTCGTCAGCCCTCGTCGGCGTCGTCGGCGAGCCAGCTCATCAGCGGGCGCAGCTTGGCCCCGACCTGCTCGATCTGCTCGGCGTGCAGGGCCTCGCGCCGCTTGAGGAAGTTCGGCCGGCCGCTGTCGAACTCCTCCACGAGTTCGGCGGTGAACGAGCCATCGCGGATCTCGGCGAGGATGCGCCTCATCTCCGCCACGGTGCGGCCGTCGATGATCCGCGGGCCCCGGGTGTAGCCGCCGAACTCCGCGGTGTCCGAGACCGACCAGTACATCTTGGACAGCCCGCCTTCGTACATGAGGTCCACGATCAGCTTCATCTCGTGCAGGCACTCGAAGTAGGCCACCTCGGGCTGGTAGCCCGCCTCGACCAGGGTGTCGAAGCCTGCCTTGATCAGCTCGGAGACGCCGCCGCAGAGCACCACCTGCTCACCGAACAGGTCGGTCTCCGTCTCCTCCGCGAACGTGGTGGCGAGCGCGCCGGCCCTGGTCCCGCCGATGCCCTTCGCGTAGGCGAGCGCCAGCGGCCACGCGCCGCCGGTCGCGTCGCGTTCCACCGCGACCAGTACCGGGACGCCGCGGCCCTCGGCGAACTGGCGGCGCACCAGGTGACCGGGGCCTTTGGGGGCGACCATGCACACGTCCACCCCGTCCGGCGGGGTGATCAGCTGGTAGCGGATGTTCAGGCCGTGCGCGAAGAACAGGGCGTCGCCCGGCACCAGGCTCGGCGCGATCGCGTCCGCATAGAGGGCCCGCTGCACGTGGTCGGGGGCAAGCACCATGATCAGGTCTGCCTCCTCGCAGGCCTGATCGGGGGTGGTGACCCGAAGCCCCTCGCTGGCCGCGGCCTCCCTGCTGCGCGATCCCTCCGGCAGGCCCACCCTGACGTCCACGCCGGAGTCGCGCAGCGACAGCGCGTGCGCGTGCCCCTGACTGCCGAAGCCGAGCACCGCCACCTGGCGCCGCTGGATGACTGCCAGGTCAGCCTGGTCGTCGTAGAAGATGTCTGCCATCGGTTGCCTTTCGTCTACTGCGCTGCGCCGGCGGCGCGGTCCAGCGGCCGCAGCGCACGGTCGGTGATGGACTTGCTGCCACGTCCCAGGGCCACCATGCCGGACTGGACGAGTTCCTTGATGCCGAACGGTTCAAGCACCCTGATCAGGGCGTCCAGCTTGTCACGGTTTCCGGTGGCCTCGACCGTCACCGCGTCCTGGGCCACGTCGACGACCTTGGCGCGGAACAGCGCCACGGTCTCCAGCACGCGGGACCTGGTCTCGGCGTCGGCCCGGACCTTGACGAGCAGCAGTTCCCGCTGCACCGCGACCGAGGGCTCCAGTTCGACGATCTTCAGGACGTTGATCAGCTTGTTGAGCTGCTTGGTGACCTGTTCGAGCGGGTGTTCCGCGCAGTTCACCACGATCGTCATCCGGGAGATCTCGTGATGCTCGGTGGGCCCCACCGCCAGCGAGTCGATATTGAACCCGCGCCGGGAGAACAGCCCGGCGATGCGGACGAGCACCCCCGGCTTGTTCTCCACGAGCACCGACAGGGTGTGCCTGGCCGCGCTCGACTCCTGCTCCCGCAGGCGCACCGGTGGCTGGCTCATTCCGTCACGTCCCAGTCCGGCGCCATGTCCCGCGCCACCTTGATGTCGTCGTTGCTGGTGCCCGCGGCCACCATCGGCCAGACCATGGCGTCGCGGTGCACGATGAAGTCGATCACGACGGGGCGGTCGTTGATCTCCATGGCCTGCTTGATCACCGCGTCCACCTCGGCGGCGGTCTCGCAGCGCAGCCCGGCGCAGCCGTAGGCCTCGGCCAGCTTGACGAAGTCCGGAATCCGGGTACCCCCGGCCGAGGTGCCCTCCGCCACCCGGTCCAGGTCGGTCTGCGAGTAACGCTCGTTGTAGAACAGCGTCTGCCACTGCCGGACCATGCCCAGGTTGCCGTTGTTGATGATGGCCACCTTGATCGGGATTCCCTCCACCGTGCAGGTGGCGAGTTCCTGGTTGGTCATCTGGAAGCAGCCGTCGCCGTCGATCGCCCACACCGCCGTCTCCGGCGTGCCCACCTTGGCTCCCATGGCGGCGGGCACCGCGTAGCCCATGGTGCCGAGCCCGCCGGAGTTCAGCCAGTGCCGTGGGCGCTCGTGCTCGATGAACTGGGCGGCCCACATCTGGTGCTGGCCGACGCCCGCCACGTAGACCGCGTCGGGCCCGGCGAGCTTGCCGATCCGCTCGATCACGTACTGCGGCGCCAGCGAGCCGTCGCCCGGCTCGTCGTAGCCGAGCGGGTAGGTGGCCCGCCAGGCGTCCAGCTGCGCCCACCAGGCCGACAGGTCCGCCTGGCGCCCGGCCTCGTGCTCGGCGCGGACGGCCGTGACGAGCTCGATGATCACCTCGCGGCAGTCACCGACGATAGGCACCTCGGCGTGCCTGTTCTTGGAGATCTCGGCCGGGTCGATGTCGGCATGCACCACCGCGGCGTCCGGGGCAAAGGTATCGAGCCGGCCCGTCACCCGGTCGTCGAACCTCGCCCCGAGCGCCACCAGCAGGTCTGCCTTCTGCAGCGCGCCGACCGCGGCCACCTTGCCGTGCATGCCGGGCATGCCCAGGTTCTGCGGATGGCTGCTGGGGAACGCGCCGCGCGCCATCAGCGTGGTCACCACCGGCATCTTGGTCAGCTCGGCCAGCGCGAGCAGGTCCGCGCTCGCGCCTGCCTTGATCACCCCGCCGCCGACGTAGAGCACCGGGCGCTGCGCCGCCATCATCATCCGTGCCGCCTCGCGTACCTGCCGGGAGTGCGGCCGGGTCACCGGGTGGTAGCCGGGCAGGTCGAACGGCACCGGCCAGCGGAATTGCGTCTTGGCCTGCAATGCGTCCTTCGCGATGTCCACCAGCACCGGGCCGGGCCGGCCGGTGGTGGCCACGTGAAATGCCTCCGCCACGGTCCTGGCGATGTCGCCGGCCTCGGTGACCAGGAAATTGTGCTTGGTGACCGGCAGCGTGATCCCCGCGATGTCCGCTTCCTGGAAACCGTCGGTGCCGATCAGGCCAGACGGCACCTGCCCGGTGATGGCGACCAACGGCACCGAGTCCATGTACGCGTCCGCAAGCGGGGTGACCAGGTTGGTCGCGCCCGGCCCCGAGGTGGCGATGCACACCCCGGTGCGGCCGGTCGCCTGGGCGTAGCCGGCCGCGGCGTGGCCGGCGCCCTGCTCGTGCCTGACCAGGATGTGGCGCACGCTGCGGGAGTCGAACAGCGGGTCGTAGGCGGGGAGGATCGCCCCACCGGGAATGCCGAAAATGACATCGACACCCAGCCGTTCCAGCGCGGCCACCAGCGCCTGGGCCCCCGTCACCAGGGCCGGCTGGCCCCCGGGCTCTTCCGGCCGCCGGTGGTCCGGCGCCGCCGCTTCCCTGGCGGGCGCGCGCGCCGCGAGGTCGCGCGGCGACGGCGCCTGGCCTGGCCGGCCCGGGCCGGGCGGCCCGGGCCGGGAGCCGACCGTGGTCGTGGTCTGGTCAGTCATCGCCACTGCTTCCTTCATCTGCCGTGATCACGCGAATGCTGGCAACAAAAAACCCCTCCCGCCAGAGGCAGTCGGGGTGGCGCGCGGACTTTCGGACGTCAGAGATCCGCGCGCCTGGGAAGTACGAGAATGAGGGCACCTTGCACGTAGTCCACTGTGGTGCATGGTGTCAGATCCGTCAACCTGAGGACAGCTTCGTCTCGGAGGATGAGATACCGAGGGTGCGCCTTGGGCAGGCGCCCCGGCCGCGCCGACCGCTCATGCCGCGCCCGGCTGCGGTGACGCGGCTTCCGCCGCCACCCGCCCCGGGTCCCCGGCGAGGGAATCGTCCGGCGCGCCGAACAACTCGACCTGCCCGCCCCCGGCGGCCTTGGCGCGGGCCAGCGCCGCCTCGGCGTTGCGCCACACCCGCGCCGCCGGGCCGCCGTAGGCGAGCGCGGCCCCGACGCTGGCGGTGATGTTCAGATCCGAATCCCCCACCCGGAACGGCAAGGCGGCCACACCACGCGCCAGCCGGTCGGCGATGTCGGCGAGTTCCGCGGCGCTCGCCGCCGCCTCGGCGATCACTGCGAACTCGTCGCCGCCCCAGCGGGCGACCGTGTCTTCCGGCGACACCGCGAGGCGGAGCCGCCGGGCGACCTGGGCGAGCAGCAGGTCGCCCGCGGTGTGCCCGCGGGCCTCGTTCACCGCGGTGAAGCCGTCGATGTCCACGACGATGATGCCGGGCACCGGTGGATCGGCACCGGCCAGCGCGGCGGCTGCGGCGTCCCTGTCCTGGCTCAGCACGTCGGCGGCCCGCTGCTCGGCGTAGGCGCGGTTCGGCAGGCCGGTCAGCCCGTCATGGGAGGTGAGGTGGGTGACCTGCCGGCGCAGCGCCACCTGGGCGCTCACGTCCCTCGCGGTGACCAGCACCAGGTCCGGCTGCCCAGGGTCGCGGTAGCGCGAGAGGCTGGCCTCGACGTGCCGCCAGGTGCCGTCGTCCGCACGCACCTGGCAGGGGTAGCGGCCCGGCCGCTGCGCCGTGCTGGTGATCGCGCGGCGGATCGCCCGCACGCCCGCGGCCCGCTCCTCGGGGTGCAGCAGGTCGGCCACGGCGATGCCGCGCAGGGCGTCCGGCGCGTACCCGTACCCGGTCACCGCCTGGCTCGCGTACCTGATCACCCCGCTCGCGTCGCAGAGCAGCACCACATCGCTGGTCCGCTCGGCGAGCTGGCGGAACTGCCTGCCGGATTCCTGCCACACCCGCGACCAGGAATCCACCCGCCAGACCAGGCTGACCACGCGCACGGCCAGGATGGCCGCCATGGTGCCGAGCACCACGACCTCCACCAGCCCGCTCAGCCGCCCGGCCGTGACCACCTGCCCGGCGACCAGCAGGCCCGCCACAGCCGCGGCGGCCGCAGCCGCCGCCGTGGTCACCTCGCGGGCCCCGCCGACCCACCGGCCCCCGGCCGCCCATGCGCCGGTCGCCCACGGCGTTAGGCCGAGCAGGGCCAGCGCGGCGAGCTGGAAGGCCAGCGCCGCCGTCCCCGGGCGCGCCCCGGCAATGTGGGCACCCACCGCCAGGGAGTCGCCGGCGGTGACGGCCACCAGGGCGAGGTAAGGCGGCACCGCGCGCCGGCCGGCCGCCTGCACCAGGGGCAGCGTGACCCAGAGGATCATGATGTCAACGAGCGGGTGGACCAGTTCCGCGGCGAAGGACAGCCCGGCACCGGACCGGGTGAACTCCGCGCCGAACAAGGTCACCCAGCCGATCAGGAACAGCGCCGCGGCCAGCGCGTACCCGTCCGCCAGGTACGCGCTGGCCGGGGCCAAGCCGCGGCGGGGCCGGCGCGGCGGCGATGCCTCGGGCACCGCGCGGCGCGCGGCAGAGGCCAGGCCGGCCAGGCCCGCCGCCATCACCAGCAGCAGGAGCAGCGCGGGAAGGTCGGTGAACGAGACCATCGACGCCGCATCCGGCGCGGGCGGGACCGCTTGGCCGACGATGACGTTGACGCAGATCAGCCCGGCCGCGATCGTGAACCAGCGGTAGGCACGCAGATCTGGCCACGGCAGGCTGGCGGCGCCACGCCACAGGGTCACGGCCGCCCCGAGGGCGACGAGAAGCACCGCGACCGTTGTCAGCAGCGGTGCCAGGCTCATGGCAGGACACCCGATGCAGTAACGCGCACCGAGCCTCTCCCTTCCACCTAGTCCCGCTCGCTGTCAGGCTGATCTGGCCGGAGGGCCGCCTCGTGGGTGGGCCCGCCATTCAGTAACCGGGCCATGGCCGGTTGTCACGTACGCGGGAAAACAAGAACCGCCGTGCAGCGCGCCCTTGCAACTACACGAATACGGGTCGTCATATCGCTGTGACTCTCACTGTAGATCCCAAAGGTCACACTTCGATTGAGAGTGCAGCAAGGTCCGGCGGCAGTAACCTCCGGCTTGCCCGAACGGCCGCCCGATCGCCGCTGTGGCCCGGCCCCGTGACCTGGAGGATCGCGACCATCACGGAGGATTAAGGATCTTCCCGGCGTTTCGGCGGGCACGGCACCTCGGCCGCTCGAAGCGTCCCGGCTCACCGCGCGGAGCCGCCGGAATAGCGCGCGGCAGCCGGTCACCGCGACAGACCGGCCAGCCCCGCCGGGCCGTATTTCAACTTATGGACGGGTGAGGCGGGCGAGGATCAGTTCGCGGACACGGGACGCGTCGGCCTGGCCGTTGGTGGCCCTCATGACGGCGCCGACCAGGGCGCCGGCCGCGGCCACCTTGCCGCCGCGGACCTTGTCGGCGACGTCCGGGTTGGCGGCGATCGCGGCGTCGATGGCCTCGGTCAGCACGGAGTCATCGCTTACCACGGCGAGGCCGCGGGCCGCCACGACCTCGTCCGGGGTCCCCTCGCCGGCCAGCACGCCCTCGATGACCTGGCGGGCCAGGCGGTCGCTCAGCGACCCCGCGGTGACCAGTTCCGCCACCCGGGCCACGCCGGCCGGGGTGATCGGCAGGCTGGCCAGTTCGGCGCCGGTGTCGTTGGCGCGGCGGGCGAGTTCGTTGAGCCACCACTTGCGGGCGTCGGCGGGCGTCGCGCCGGCGGCGACCGTCTCCTCGACCAGGTCGAGCGCGCCGGCGTTGCGGATGTCGGTCATCTCGGCAGCGGTGATGCTCCAGGCCCGCTGCAGCCGGGCGCGGCGCGCCGAGGGCAGTTCGGGGAGCGCGGCGCGGATCTGCTCCACCCAGTCGCGCGGCGGGGCCAGCGGCACCAGGTCGGGCTCGGGGAAGTACCGGTAGTCCTGCGCCTCCTCCTTGCTCCGCCCCGCCGTGGTGATCCCGGAATCCTCGTGGAAGTGGCGGGTCTCCTGGATCACCCGCTCGCCCGCGTCCAGGACCGCCGCCTGGCGCTCGATCTCGTAGCGCACGGCGCGCTCGACCGAGCGGAGCGAGTTGACGTTCTTGGTCTCGGTGCGGGTGCCCCACCGAAGCGACCCGCGGGGGGACAGCGAGGTATTCACGTCGGAGCGCAGCGATCCCTCTTCCATCCGCACGTCGGACACGCCGAGCGCGCGGAGCAGGTCGCGGAGTTCTTTCACGTAGGCGTGCGCCACGACCGGGGCGAGGGCGCCGGTGCCCTCGACCGGCTTGGTGACGATCTCCACCAGCGGGATGCCGGCCCGGTTGTAATCCACCAGCGAGTAGTCCGCGCCGTGGATCCGCCCGGTCGCGCCGCCCATGTGCTGCGACTTCCCGGTGTCCTCCTCCAGGTGCACCCGCTCGATGCCGACCCGGAAGGTGCGCGGCCCGCCCTTGGCGTCGTCCAGCGTCACGTCCAGCCAGCCGTCGGTGCACAGCGGCTCGTCGTACTGGGAGATCTGGAAGTTCTTCGGCATGTCTGGGTAGAAGTAGTTCTTCCGCGCGAACCGGCACCACCGCGCGATCGAGCAGTTCAGCGCGAGCCCGATCCGGATCGTGTACTCGATCGCCGCCCGGCTCGGCACCGGCAGCGACCCGGGCAGGCCCAGGCACACCGGGCAGACCTGGGTGTTGGGCTCGCCGCCGAAAGCGGCCAGGCAGCCGCAGAACAGCTTGGTCCTGGTGCCCAGTTCCACGTGGGTCTCCAGGCCGATCAGCGGGTCGTACCTGGACACCGCCTCGTCGTAAGCGACCAGCGCTCTGCTAGCCCTGACCCCGCCGCCCCGCCCCACGCCAGCCCTGACCCCGCCGCCCCGCCCCACGCCAGCCCTGACCCCGCCGCCCCGCCCCATTGAGCTGTCAGGCATCAGGCCAGCCCCCTCGCGTCGTTCAGCAGCGGGTACCCGCGGCGCGCGTCCAGGGCCGCCTCCACCGCCGCGCCGACCCGGTACATCCGGTCGTCGGCCAGCACCGGCGCCATGACCTGCAGCCCGACCGGCAGGCCGTCCTCGGGCGCCAGCCCGCAGGGCACCGACAGCGCCGCGTTGCCGGCCATGTCGGAGGGGATCGTGAACAGGTCGGCCAGGTACATGGCCATCGGGTCGTCGACCCGCTCCCCCAGCGGGAACGCCGTGGTCGGCGTGGTCGGCGAGATCAGCACGTCCACCCGCTCGAACGCGGCCTCGAAGTCCTTGATGATCAGCGTCCGGACCTGCTGTGCCTTGCCGTAGTAGGCGTCGTAGTACCCGCTGGACAGCGCGTAGGTGCCCAGCATGATCCGGCGCTTCACCTCGGCGCCGAACCCCTGCGCCCGGGTCAGCGCCATCACCTCCTCGGCGCTGCGGGTCCCGTCGTCCCCGACCCGCAGCCCGTACCGCATCGCGTCGAAGCGGGCCAGGTTGGAGGAGCACTCGCTGGGCGCGATCAGGTAGTAGGCGGGCAGCGCGTAGCTGAAGTGCGGGCAGGAGACCTCGGTCACCTTCGCGCCCAGCGACTCCAGCAACTCGACCGCCTCGCTGAACCTGGCCAGCACCCCCGGCTGTGTCCCCTCGCCGGTGAACTCCGGCACCACCCCGATGGTCATCCCGCTCACGTCCGCCTGCCGCGCCGCGGCGACCACCGGGGGGACCGGGGCGTCGATCGACGTGGCGTCGCACGGGTCGTGGCCGGACATCACCTCGTGCAGCAGGGCGGCGTCCAGCACGGTGCGGGCCAGTGGGCCCGGCGTGTCCAGGGAGGAGGCGAACGCCACCACCCCGTACCGGGAGTTGCCGCCGTAGGTGGGCTTGACCCCGACCACCCCGCAGACCGCGCCCGGCTGGCGGATCGAGCCGCCGGTGTCGGTGCCGATGCCCAGCGGGGCCTCGTAGGCGGCCACCGCGGCGGACGACCCGCCCGAGGAACCGCCGGGAACCCGGTCGAGGTCCCACGGGTTGTGCGAGGGGCCGAACGCCGAGTTCTCGGTGGACGAGCCCATGGCGAACTCGTCCATGTTGGTCTTGCCGAGGATCACCACGCCGGCCTCGCGCAGCCGCCGGGTGATCGTGGCGTCGTACGGCGGGAGCCAATCGCCGAGGATGGCCGAACCGCAGGTGGTCGGCATGTCGAGGGTGGTGAACACGTCCTTGAGGGCCAGCGGCACCCCGGCCAGCGGCCCGAGTTCCTCGCCCGCGGCCCGGCGCCGGTCCACCGCCCTGGCGGCCGCGCGCGCCTGGTCGGCCGCGACGTGCAGGAACGCGCGCACCTTGGGCTCGACCTGCTCGATCCTGGCCAGGTGCGCGTCGGTCACCTCGGCCGCGGAAACCTCGCCGTCGCGGACCGCCGCGGCGATATCCGCGGCGGTCATCCGGAAAAGCTCCGTCATGGTCAGTCCTCCGCCAGGATCCGCGGCACCCGGAACTGGTGCTCCTCCACGGCGGGCGCCTGGGACAAGACCGTCTCCCTGTCCAGGCACGGCACCGGCGTGTCCTCACGGAACACATTGACAAGGGGAACCGCGTGCGAGGTCGGGGGGATGCCTTCGGCGGTGACTTCCTGCACCCGGGCCACTGCGGCGATGATCACGTCAAGCTGCGCGGCCAGGTGGTCCAGTTCATCGTCGGCCAGGGCGAGCCGGGAGAGCCTGGCCAGGTGTGCGACGTCGTCACGAACGATTGGCATGCTGCAATCCTAGGGTCCGGCCGCCGGGCCGCCGACCGGTTAACGCGCACCCGCGGGCGGCACCGGGGAGCGCGGGCGGCGGCGGTCGGCGGCGGTGCGCCGTGCCTGCTGCGGCAGGACGACCGCCCCCGCGCCGCCGGCGGGTGCCGGGCGGTGGCTGGCCAGCCACCGGCTCGCGGCGGGCGCTTCCAGCGGGCGGCTGAAGCACCAGCCCTGCGCGGCGTCGCACCCCATGGCCGTCAGGGCCGCCGCCACCTCGGCCGTCTCCACGCCCTCCGCCACCGACCGGATGCCCAGCGCCCGCACCAGGCCCACCAGGGACCGGACGATCAGCTCGTTGTCGGCCACGTCGAACAGCCTCGTGACGAACGACGCATCGACCTTGACCTCGCTCACCGGCAGCCGTTTCAGCCCGATCAGCGACGAGGCGGCGGTACCGAAGTCGTCGATGCAGATCGCGACCCCGAGCGCGGCGAGGGTGTGCACGGCCGCGATGGCCTGCGCGGGCTCACCCGCGAGCACACCTTCGCCGATCTCCAGCATCAGGTCGGCGGGCTCCAGGCCATGCGCCTCCAGGCCACCGCTGATCATCCCCGTGAGCCTGTTGTCCAGCAGGTCGCGATCGGTGAGGTTCAGGCACATCTGCACGCCAAGGCCGTCCCGCCACCAGTGCGCCGCCTGGCTCAGCGCCGCATCCACCACGAACGCGGTCAGGTCGTGCATCAGCGAGGAACGCTGGGCGGCGTGGATGAACTCACCCGGCAGGACCATCCCCCGCTGCGGGTGCCGCCACCGGATGAGGGCCTCCATCCCGCAGGTGCGCCCACCCGCCAGGGATACCTTCGGCTGGTAGTGCAGCTCCAGCTCACCGCGCTCCAGACCGCGCCGCAGGTCCACGAGCAGGGAGACCGGGGCGGCCGAACGGCGGCCGGCGCCGGTGGAGTAGGACTCCACGCCGGTCCGGCGCTCCTTCGCCAGGTACATCGCGACGTCGGCGCGCTGGATCAGCAGTTCCACCCCGGGCGCGTCCTCGGGGTAGACAGCAATCCCCACGCTGGCCTCGACCTGCAAGGTCATCCCCTCGAGCTGGATCGCCCCGGCCAGCGCGGCGCGCAGCCGCACGGCCACCTCGCGGGCCGCGCAGCCCGGCCGCGCGGCGGGCAGCAGCACCGCGAACTCGTCCCCGCCCAGCCGGGCCACCAGGTCCCCCGGCCGGACGCTGTGCGCCAGGCGGTGCGCGACGATCTTCAGTACCCGATCGCCGGCCGCGTGCCCCAGCGTGTCGTTGACCACCTTGAAGCGATCGAGGTCGAGCAGCAAGAACCCGACCCGGTTGCCCCGCCGCGCCGCCTCGGCGACCGCCTCACCCGCCTTCTCATGCAGCAAGGCGCGGTTGGGCAGCCCGGTCAGCTCGTCGTGCAGCGCCTGGTGCTCCCGCTTCAGCGACATCGCGGCGCTCGCGTAGACGGCCGACAGCGGCAGCAGGAAGAGCAGCACCAGCAGCACCGAACGGCTCATGACCACGACCACGAGCGGGGCCGCGGACAGCAGCACGAGGCTGACAAACGCCTGGTAGGGCAGCAGCCTGCGGAACGTCGCCGGGATGGGAGCCCGCTCGTGCACCGCCACCGCCACGCCCACCAGCAGGAAGTTCACCGCGAAGTACGCGCACGCGGCCAGCGCGACGGCCCCGAGCTGCTGGCCCGCCGGCACCCATGGCGACAGCGGCCGCGGGTGGATCCCGGCGGCCCGCAGCACCAGCCAGGCCGCTCCCAGGCTGAGCGTGAACTGCGCGGTGTTGAACGCGGCACGGAACAGCGCCTGCCCGCCGATCAGGGCGCTGAGCAGGCTCGCGATCAAACGCATCAGAGCCGCGACCGGAAATCCCCAGTACAGAAGTGCGGCGAAGGTGAAGGTCAGCGACGCGTCACCGGAATCGGGGCGCGATTTCCCCGGGGTCACGATAGGCCGCAATTCACCGATCACGCACAGGACGGCAATGGCCGGCAGAAGAGGCTCGCGGACGAGCACCGGAAGCCCGGCGGTCCGGAGGGCCACCATCGCCACGGCAAGCAGGGCACCGCCTGCCCCCGTCACCACCGTCAGATAGATCCACAGCGGTGAGCCGATCCGCGGGCCGTTGTCGCGTGGGTCGTTCGGATCGCTCATAGCGCCTCGTGCCTTAACGCAGCCGGTCGGATACGCACTGCCCACGAGAAGACTAAGGGGAAAGGGGTACTTCGCGAAACCGCATGCCTACAATCCGTTACTGACTTTCCGCCCGGGCGGACAAAACCCCAGGTCAGCACGCCATTACCGAGCTACTAATTTCCTTAGCTCATTGCGGTTGCGGCCCCTGGAGCGGCTCCGGCTCGCCGGCCGCGGCGGGCCCGGCCAGCGGCGCGTTCTCCCGGGCTGACGTCAGGCCCCGGCCGCCGGCTCGGTCTCCGCCACCGCCCGCGCCGCCTCGGCGCCGTCGGCCAGCAGGACCCGCAGCCCCGCCTCGTCCAGCACCGGCACGCCGAGCGAGAGCGCCTTGTCGTACTTGCTGCCGGCGCCCGTGCCCGCGACCACGAAGTCGGTCTTCTTCGACACCGACGACGCGACCTTGCCGCCGCGCCCGGTGACCTCCTCGCTCGCCTCGTCCCTGGTCAGGTTCGGCAGGGTGCCAGTGAGGACGACGGTGACCCCGGCCAGCGGCCGTGCGTCCCCCGCGGCCCGCTCCTCGGCAAGCACGACCCCGGCGTCCCGCCATTTGCCCACGATGGCGGCGTGCCAGTCCACCTTGAACCACTCGGTCACCGACGCCGCGATCGTCGGGCCGACGCCGTCCACGGCGGCGAGCCGCTCGGCGGGCGCGCTCGCGATCAGGCCCAGCGAGCCGAACTCGCCGGCGAGCGCCCGCGCAGCGGTCGGGCCGACGTGCCGGATGGACAGCGCGACCAGGATCCGCCACAGCGGGCGCCGCTTGACCTCCTCCAGGTTGGCCAGCAGCAGGCTCGCGTTGACCTTCAGCGTGCCCGCCTTGTTGACGAAGAACGGGCAGGTCGCGAGCTTTTCGGCGGTCAGCGAGAACAGGTCGCCCTCGTCGGTGATCAGGTGCGAGTCAAGCAGCGCGACGATCGACTCGTAGCCGAGCACCTCGATGTCCAGCGCCGCCCGGCTGGCCAGGTAGAACAGCCGCTCGCGCAACTGGGCCGGGCAGGACCGGGTGTTGGGGCAGCGCCAGTCGACCTCGCCCTCCTCCCGCTCCAGCGCCGTCCCGCACGCCGGGCAGGCGTCCGGGAACACGAACTCCCGCTCGTCGCCGGTGCGCAGGTCCGCCACCGGCGCCACGATCTCCGGGATCACGTCACCGGCCTTGCGCAGCACCACCACGTCGCCGATCAGGACGCCCTTGCGCCTGATCTCGTCGGCGTTGTGCAGCGTCGCGTTCGTCACCGTCGACCCGGCCACCTGGACCGCCTCCATGATCCCGAAGGGCGTGACCCGGCCGGTCCGGCCCGTGTTGACCTCGATGCGCAGCAGCCGGGTGGTCACCTCCTCCGGCGGGTACTTGTAGGCGATGGCCCACCGGGGCGCCCGGCTGGTCGAGCCGAGCGCGCGCTGCTGGTCCAGCTGGTCGAGCTTGACCACGACGCCGTCGATCTCGTACGGGGGGTCGTGCCGGTGCTCGCCGTAGTAGGCGATGTAGGACCGCACCCCGTCCAGGTCGTCCACGATCTTGACCAGGTCGCTGACCGGCAGGCCCCACCCGCGCAGCCGCTCGTACCAGCCCGACTGGGTGTCCGGTGCGCCCGCGGGCGCGGTCTGTCCTGGCTCGGGCATCCCGGCGGCGCCCGGGTCGCTCCCCGGCACCGCGAGCCCGTGCACGATCATCCCGAGCGGCCTGCTCGCCGTGATCTTCGGGTCCTTCTGGCGCAGCGACCCGGACGCCGCGCTGCGCGGGTTGGCGAACAGCGGCTTGCCCGCCTCACCGAGCTGCACGTTGAGCTCGTGGAACCCGGCCACGGGGAAGAACACCTCGCCCCGGACCTCGATCTCCACCGGGATACCGCGTCCGGACAGGCGCATCGGCACCCCGCGGATGGTCCGGATGTTGAGGGTGATGTCATCCCCCCTGGAGCCGTCCCCCCTGGTGGCCCCCCGCACCAGCGCCCCGTCCCGGTAGACCAGGGCGACCGCCAGCCCGTCGATCTTGACCTCGCACAGGTACGGCCCGGAGCCGCCGAGCCGGGCCGCCCGGGCCGCCCAGGCATCGAACTCATCGGCCGAGAAGGCGTTGTCCAGGCTGAGCATCCGCTCCAGGTGATGCACCTCGGCGAACGTGGTGGATACGCCGCCGCCGGGCCGCTGGGTCGGGGAGTCGGGCGTGGCCAGCTCGGGGTGGCGCTCCTCGATCGCCCGCAGCTCCCGCATGAGCAGGTCGTACGCGCCGTCGGACACGAGCGGCGAGTCCAGGATGTAGTACCGGTAATCGTGCTCGTTGATCTCCACGCTCAGCTCGGCATGCCTGCGCCGCGCGGCCTCGGTGGCCCCGGTGACTTCGGCCTCGCTCACGCCCGCTCCTCCTCGATCATCTCCGGCAGCAGCCGGGCCGCCTCACGGCAGCGCGCCATGGCGGCGCGCGCGTACGCGGGTGTGGCTCCCGCCATCCCGCACGCGGGCGCCAGCACCACCTGCGCCGCGACGTCGCCCGGCCCGGCGCCGTCCGGCGCGGCGGGCCAGCCCATCCGCTGCCACAGCGCGGTCACCTGCCGCGCCGCCTGCTGCGCCGGCGGCGGCTCCGGCGCCTGCGGCGTCCCCGTCGCCGGGATCACCCCGGCGACGATCGCCAGGCCGGCCTCCACGGCCTCCGCGAGGCCGTCTTCCTCCGCTTGCGCCAGCTTGCTCAGATCACACCCCGCACCGTCCGCACCAGCACCTTTGATCATGCCGAACGGTACCGGCAGGGCGCAGCAGTGCACCACGGTGAACGCCCGTGCGGCGCCGATGATGGAGCCAAGCGTGGTTTCGGTGCCGGACGGTTCCGGAACGGGCAGCCGGTTCAGCCCGCTGGCGGTGGGTACCTCCCCGGCCATCACGGCGGGCAGGGCGGGCTCATCCAGCTGGACCACGAGCGAGGCGCCGGGAACCCGCCTGCGCACCTCGGCGGCGTGCGAGGCGAGGCCCTCGGCGAGGGACGCGGTGAGGTCGGCGGCGGCCCCGGGGTCGGCCAGCGCCGGGTCCTGGCTGCGGATCAGCTCGACGGTGGCCGCCAGCGTCCACGGCCCGCACACCTGGACCTTGAGCGGCCCCCGGTACCCGGCCGCGACCTCCTCCAGGGCGTCCAGATCGGCGGACAGGAATGCCCGTGCCCGGCGGAGGTCCCGCCCGGGCCTGGCGGTGAACCGCCATCCGGTGGGCGTCAGTTCCACGGGCAGGTCGACGAGCAGCGCGGCGGTGCGCCCGGTCAGGTCCGCACCGGGGCCGCGGGCCGGCAGTTCGGCGAGGTGCGGCAGGCCCGGCAGCTCGCCGAAGACCAGCCTCATGGCCTCCAGGGGATCGGTGCCGGGCAGCGACCCGACTCCCGTCGCGCTGGCGGGCTCCCACGGAAAGCGCTCCTCGGTGATCTCCGGCACCCTGCCGAGCTTAGAGCCCGAACGTGCACCTCGCCGTGATCGGCCGGGCTGACGTCACCCGGCACCGTGCGGCCGGCCCGCGGCGCACCATGCTCCCGCGATGGTGCGCCGTCGGCCGGGCCCGGCGAGCGGTGGGCCCGCTGGCTGGTACCGGCAGGCCAGCAGGTCCCGGGCTCGCCGCCGGTCCCGGTCAGGCCCGTACGGCCAGTTCGGCGTCATGGTTGCGGGCACTCGGCAGGCGGCGGACGTAGAGGCCGTTGAGGCGGCGGGCGGCGTGGCTCACCCCGTCCGGCGCCTCGGGGAGGAAGTACTCCGGCAGATCCGGGTCTTCCCAGATGCCGTGCTCCTCGCGGTAGCGCCGGTCATCGTCGAAACGGCGCTGCTCCCGGTGGATCCCATGGCTGACCATGAGGACGATGCCGACCACGACACCGATGACAAAGATTCCGGCTGCTGCGATGAGGATGATCCCTGACATTCTGCGTCCCCTTACGGTGCTGACCTGCGGTGCCGGTCCGCAAGCCCCCTTTCTGCTGGTGTCTGCCCGATATGGGTGATACCGGACAGACGGCTGTTGGGAATTGTGGGGTGAGTCCCGATGCATCGGAGCAGATGGACTGCTAGTATCGTCCGCATGGATCGGGCTGTTCCAGTCATCCCAACCAGTGGTACGTACTACGGCTATGCCCGGCCCCGCGGCCCCGAAAACCGGTTTGTCCTAAATATTTGGACAGGTCGGATTGCGGGAATGATCCACTTGAGGCCTGTCAGCCTCCTCATCAGGCTCGTTGGTATCTCTGGGAGGGCTTATGGCTGATCCGATGTACCGCCAGATCGCCGAAGATCTGCAGCGCCGGATCGAGTCCGGCGAACTGTCGCACGGAGCGCAGATCCCGACAGAGATCGACCTTCGCGAGTACTACAACGCCTCGCGGAACACCGTCCGCGACGCGATCAAGTGGCTGACCACCCGGGGCCTGGTGGAGACCCGGCCGGGCCAGGGAACGTTCGTCCTGGAGAAGATCGACCCCTTCGTCACGACCCTGACGGGCCAGCCGGAGGGCGGCCCCGAGGGCGGCGAGACAGCGGTCTACAAGGCCGAGGTGGAGGCGTCCGGCCGGTTGCCGGCCAACAGCGAGCCCCGGGTGGAGATCCAGAAGGCCACCGCCGTCGTGGCCAGGGCACTGCGAATCGGCGAGGGCACGCAGGTGGTCAGCAGGCACCAGCAGCGCTTCATCGATGGAACCCCCTGGTCCCTGCAGACCTCCTTCTACCCCATGAGCCTGGTCCAGTCCGGCGCCACGCGCCTGCTGGAAGCCACCAACATCCCCGAAGGGGCGGTGACCTACCTTGCCAACACCGACCGCGGGTTCGCCCAGGTGGGATACCGCGACTCGATCGCGGTGCGGGCACCCGATGACACCGAGGCAGCATTCTTCAAGCTCGCGTCGGACGGCAGGATCTCGGTATTCGAAGTCCACCGCGTCGGCTTCGACAAGAAGGGGAACCGGCTCCGCCTGACCGTCACGGTCTACCCCGCGGACCGCAACCGGTTCCGGGTTCTCGTCGGCGACGTGCCGCGCCGCGTCACCGACGACGCGGAGGACACGGGGTGAGCCCAGCGTCGCGTGCGGCGGGATACCTCGCTCTGGCCGTGACTGGGTGAGTTCGTGTCCTGGCCACCAATCTTCGAGCCGGCCGGGGGAAAGCACCACGGCCCGAAACAGACGGGCATCCAGCGCGCCCGCGCCGGGGCTGGCCGGCCCGCGTGGAACGCGCTGCGCTACTCGGCGTGGCAGGCGCTGCGGCACCCGGAATTCCGGCGTTACTTCGCCGGCAGCCTGATTTCGAATTTTGGTACCTGGCTTCAGAACACGGCTCAAGTACTGCTCGCCTACCAGCTGACGCATTCGGTGCTGGCCATCGCCGCCGTTACCTTCGCCCAGTTCTCCGGCTCTCTCGTGCTGGGCCCGTTTGCCGCCAAGGTGGCCAGCTACGTGGGCGGCAGAAGGATGCTGATCTGCACCCAGTTGGCGTCCGCGGCCCTGGCGGCCGGGATGGCCGGGCTGGAATGGACCGGCCACCTCAGCGAACGCGTGCTCATCGCCGGCGCCCTGGGCCTTGGCCTCGCCTTCACCTTCGCCCTCCCCGTGCAGACGGCGCTGGTGCCAAGGCTCGCCAGCGAGGCCGACACCGAAGCCGCGATGACGATGAACTCGGTCTCCTACAACACCGGCCGTGCGCTGGCGCCCGCCCTCTCGGTGCTGGTCATCGTCACCGCCGGCTTCGGCTGGGCCTTCGCGCTGAACGCGGCGTCGTTCGCGATCTTCGCCGCGATCTTGACGAGAACCCAACCCAGCCGCGAGGAGAAGCCGCGTCAGGTCGCGCACGCCAGGGACGGCCTGGTCGAGGCGCTCAAGCGCCCGCGGATCATGCTTTTCCTTGGCATGGTCGCCGCCGTCACGTTCGCGGACGACCCCATCCTCATTCTGGGCCCGGCCGTCGCCCACGGCCTCCCCGGCGCGTCCAACGACTGGGCCGGGTACTTCCTGTCGGCGCTCGGCTGCGGGACCGTGCTCGGCTCGCTGCGGCGGACAAAGAACGCACGGCGGGCGACCGCCTCGTACTCGACGAGGCGCGCCGCGAAGTCGCTGCTGCTGCTGGCCATCGCCATCGGCTTCTTCGCGGCCGGCCTCTCGAAATGGATCAGCCTGCTCGCCGCGTTCGCGGCGGGCGTGGCCGCCTTGCGCACGGGGGCCGTGACCCAGACACAGTTGGTGCGGCAGCGCCCCGAGCGCATCGCCAGCGTCATGGCGCTATGGGCAATAGCGTGGGCAGGCACCAAGCCAATAGCCTCGCTCCTGGACGGATGGCTCGCCAGTGCCCACGGCACCAGGTGGGCGGCGGGAATTCTCGTCTCGCTGGCGGTCGCGCTCGCGGTTTCCGAGATCCTGCTGACAAGGCTCCCGGACAACTGGAAGGCCGCCCTCAAGGCCCGCGGGAGAAACGCGGCGAACTGGCTCGTGCGACGTATCGAGGCCGAAAAACCTGCCTCCGAAGGGCCGCTGACCGATCCGTCACCCGCAGCCATGGCGACGGCCATGACGGGAAGCGGGTAAGCGTTGGCGCTTATCAAGGGCAAGGGCGACAGGAGGCGGGCCGCCGCGGCGCGGTTCAGGCTGGAGCAGGAGGTGGGCCAGCCACACGGCGAACACGGCCGGAGCGCCCGTCCCACCTGAACGGAGGACCCGGGGTCCAGGGATGCCAGCGCCGGGCCACGCCGCGGCGCTCGGCCACTTGTCGTTTGCCTGAATGGCTACGTTCATCTAGCTTCCGGGCCACCGAATCGCCGGCCTTTCCGCCCCTTATGCCCCACCAGTCACCGCAATAACACCAACAGGCCCAGAACAGCACACCGGCCACGCGTTCGTAGAACCGATCGCCCACTATGCGAAATAGCAGACAAAGCACCTCCATGGGATACTCGGGGTGGCCGGACAAGGGCGTCCCTTGGTTGATCAGTTCTTGATCCGTCCCAAGACGCGGCACCCCCGTGCGTGCTGGCGAGCCGAGTGGCGAAGGAGGTGTCATGGCCAAGCGTTATGGTCGCCCATCGGCGCAGTACCGCTACGAGCACTATGACCCACAGTGGTAGTTCGCCACAGGTTGTGACGGCCGCGGGATTCGTCCCGCGGCTCCGTCGTCTCCGGGGGGCCATTGTCAGGCTTAGGCGCAGTGCCTCATCACCCGCACGAGGGTGCGCGGGTGACCATGCCCTGCCAGGGGCCGGGGGATGGCCGGCCCTCCCCCGCTGGACCGGTCGTGAGGAGCATTTCGCCGGGCGGGCCGGGCAGACGGACGGCGTGGCCGGTGAGGTTGGCGGTGACGACCAGGGGGCCGGAGCGGTAGGACCAGACGCCGGGCGGGGCGGGCAGCCGCTGGTACGGGACAACCTGGCCGGCGAACGCGGTCCGGCGCAGCGCCAGCAGGTCACGGACCAGGGACAGCGTCGATCCCGGGTCGTCACGCTGGGCTGCCACGTTGCGTACCGCGTTGTCGCCGAACGGGAGCCACGGCGTGACCCCCTCGGCGGTGAACCCGGCCGACGGTGAGGCGTCCCACTGCATCGGGGTCCGCTCCGCGTCCCGCCCCGGCGAGCGGGCGCCCGGCGGAGTTATCTTGTCGCGGCGCAGCGGCCCGGGGACCGCCACGTCCGGCATCGCGATCTCGTCGCCGTAGTACAGCGTCAGGGTGCCGGGCAGGGTGGCCAGCACCAGCAGGGCGAGCCGCGCCTTGCGCTCGTCGCCGCCGCACCAGCGGGTCGGGAAACGGCTGACGTCGTGGTTGGACGCCACCCAGACCGGGCAGGCGCCGGCCGGCAGCCGCGCCAGGGTCTCGCCCACGACGCCGGCCAGGGCGTCGGCCTCGAAGCCGGCGAACAGGAACGGGAAGTTGAACGCCAGGCCAAGTTCGTCGTCCTGCCCGTAGTACGACGCCAGGGCCGCCAGGTCGACCCAGGTCTCGCCGAGCAGCAGGCGCCGCGGCGTGTAGCCGTCGGCGATCCGCCGCCAGCCGCGGTAGACGCCGTGCGTCTCCGGCCGGTTGGCGCTGTACACCGGCCTTTGGCCGAACCTGCCTTCGAGCCTGCTGGCGCTGGTCGCCGGCGGGTTGTCGCGGAGCAGGGCGTCCTTGTAGAGGCCGTGCGCGACGTCGATGCGGAACCCGGCCACGCCCCGGTCGAACCAGAACCGGATGATCTCGCGGAACTCCTCGTGCACCCGGGCATCCCACCAGTTGAGGTCGGGCTGGCCGGGCAGGTAGTTGTGCAGGTAGTACTGGCCGCTCGCGCCGTCCATGGCCCAGGCCGGCGCCCCGGTCGCGTCCAGCCAGTTGTTCGGCGGCCCCCCACCCGCCTCCCCTTCCCCCTTCACGGGGCCGGCCCACACGTAGTAGTCCCGGTGCGCCGAGCCGGCGCCGGACCGCGCGTCGGCGAACCAGGCGTGGGCGTCGCTGGTGTGGTTGGGCACCAGGTCCAGCAGGACCTTGATGCCGCGCTGGCCGCCCTCGGCGATGAGCTTGTCCATGTCGGCCAGCGTGCCCAGGTCCGGGTGCACCCCGAGGTAGTCGCTGACGTCGTAGCCCCAGTCCTCGTCGGGAGAGGGCACCGTGGGCGACAGCCAGATCGCGTCCACGCCGAGCCAGGCCAGGTAGTCCAGGCCGGCGATCACCCCGGGCAGGTCGCCGTACCCGTCGGCGTCGGTATCGCGCCAGGAACGCACGTAGATCTGGTACAGGGTGGCGCCCTGCCACCAGCGCCCTCCGTCGGCCTTGGCGTCCATGGTCCTCCTCGGTGCGGCTGGCCGGATACGGCCCGACTTGAACAGCTTGCCCAACAGGCGGAGACTTGATCCCGTGAGCCCGTACCTGGCGCTGATCGCGGTGGTCATGATCCCCACCGCGGTCGGATACGGGGTCATCGGGTCGGTCCGCCTGCTGCGCTGGGCGGGCGAGCGGCGGCGCTCCCGGCTCCCGGTGCCGGAGCCGGAGCCGATCGAGCGGCTGACCGGCAACCTGCGCCGGCTCCGCGCCGAACTGGAGGCCATGGAGACCCGCACCGGCATACCGAACAAGCACGTGCGGGTCGAGGCGCTGCGCGGCGCCTACCTGGACGCCCTGGGATCGGCGTGCCGGCGGCTGGGGGTCAGCCCCCCGGCTGCCGAGGGGCCGCCGGCGGTCAGGCTCCGCGTGCGGCAGGCGGAGATCTACCGGGTCGAAGCCGCGCTGCGGCAGCGGGGACTGGACGTCCGCGAGCCAGCCGCCCACTGAGCAACGCGCGCCTTCGTATCGCAGTACCGCAGTCGGCAGCACTGCAGCCTGCAAAACCGCCGCGCCGCAGGCCTACCACGGGACCAGGGTCTTCCTGCCGGAAACCACATGCTACCCGCGTCCCATATCGCAGGTGCCCATCCTCGTGGGCGGCGGCGGTGAGCGCCGCACCCTGCGGATCGCGGCGCGGCTCGCCGACGGGTGCAACCTGCCCGCGCCCCTCGACGTCCTCGACCGCAAACTGGCGGTGCTGCGCGAGCATTGCCGCGAGGCCGGGCGCGACCCGGCCGAGGTGGAGGTGACCGTGCTGGACATCCCGGTGATCGGCGAGGACCGGGAGCACGCCGCCGCGCTCGTCGAGAGGCTCCGCGGGCGCACCCCGGCCGCCACGTTCGCCCGGCGGCACCACGCGGGCACCGCCGCCGACCACATCGGCCGCTACCGGCTGCTGGCCGAGCGGGGCGTCGGCACCGTGTTCGTCTCGCTGCCCGAACTGGCCGGGCCGCAGGACGTGCTGCGGCTGGCCTCGGTGACCAGGGCCTTCGGCTGACGGCGGTGGCGGCGGTCAGGCGGGCGCGGACAGCCGGGCCGTCTCGTCGGTCACCCACAGGCCGGTCAGCCCGCGGAAGTGGGCGATGAACCGCTCCCGCTCGTGCGCCGGGTAGGTCGCCGTGACCGTGTCCACGATCAGGCGGTCGAACTCCGGCCCGGCCGCCCAGTCCAGCACCCGCCGGTCGAGGTCGCCCAGGTGCGCGGCGCAGAACTCGCGGTAGTCGTCCACGGTGAAGTGCGCGTCAGCCAGGCGGCGGTAGGCGCCCAGCTTCTGCCCGTAGTCCAGGTCGCTGCGGTCGCTGATCTCGAAGTAGCCGCGGGTGTCGGTGTCCAGCGCCGGCCGGCGGCCGGTGGCCAGGCAGAACACCGTCCACTTCAGCAGCGTCTTGATCGCCCAGGGAAAGTAGTAGTGCAGTGAGGTGAGCGAAATGTCCGGGCAGGCGTTGGCGTAGTCGATGGGGTAGACGTCACCCTCGCGGACGAGCATCTCGCAGGAGTTGAGCTCCCACCGGAAGAACGCGTTCACGACCCGGGAGATCGTGACGGCCTCGGTCCCGGTGGCCGGGTCCAGGAAGCCGTGCTCGACCCGGTAGCGCGAGTGCATGGGCGCGGCCGGGTCGAACCGCATCACCATCGTCTCCGCGCCGATCGACAGGGCCCGGGCGAACACGTCGTAGTCCACCGACGCCTGCAGGTGCATGAGCATCCCGCCGGAGGAGTTGTACGCGCGGTGCAGCTCGCCGGGGTTGTCCACCCGGGACACCCCGCGCCACCCGCCGCCGTCGTAGGGCTTCATGTACAGCGGGTAGCCGACCCCCGCGGCGATCGCGTCCAGGTCGAACGGCTGGTTGTAGCGCTGCGCGGTGAACGCGTACTTGTCGTGATCCACCGGGTTCTTGTACGGGACGAGCACCGTCTCCGGCACCTTCAGGCCGAGCCGCATCATGGCGCAGTAGGCCGCGTGCTTCTCCATCGCCTGGAAGGTGAACGGGGAGTTGAGCAGGTACACGTCGTCCATGAGGGCGACCTTCTTCAGCCACTCGCGCGGGTGGTAGTACCAGTAGGAGAGCCGGTCGATCACCAGGTCGGTCCGCGGTTTGGCCCGCAGCGAGAACGGCTCGATGGTCAGCCGCTCGGTGGCGAAGGTATGCCGCCGCCCGGTGCCGTCCGGCACCGGACGCAGGCCTGCGACCAGGTGCTCGAACGCGCGGGGCCAGTCGTCCTCGGTCCCGAGCAGCAGCCCGACCAGGTGCCTGACCTCTCCGTCCACCGCGCCTCCCGGGGCTGCTCACTTCGCACTTGGACGCTAGTTCCGGCCGGCCGGTCCTGTCGAGGGCGCGCACGGCGCCGCGGGCCCGGGGCCCGCGGCGGCCGTGGCGGCGGCCGCCGCCGGTGGCCGGGCCGCGACGTACGATCGGCATGTGGTCCTCGTCCTCGCGGTCGCCGATGAAGTGGACGACGCGCTGCTGGCCGATTCGCATGCGGTACGCCAGGCCCAGCTCATCGTCGCCTGCGGCGACCTGCCTTTCGAGTACCTGAGCCAGCTGATGAACCTGCTCAACGTGCCACTGGTGTTCGTACCCGGCAACCACGACCCCGATATCTCCGGGTACCGGATCTCCCGGGCCGGGCTGCCGCTGCGGGCCGGGCTGCCGGCCAGGCCGCCCTGGCCGGCCGGGGCGATCAACGCCGACGAGCGGGTCGTCGACGCGGCCGGGCTGCGGCTCGCCGGGCTGGGCGGCTGCCTGCGGTACTCCGCGGGCCCCAACCAGTACACCGAGTGGCAGCAGGCCCGCCGGGCCCGCGCCCTGGCCCGCCGGGCCCGGTGGCGCCGGGCCCGCGACGGCCGCGGGGTGGACGTGCTGCTCACCCACGCGCCGCCGGCGGGTGCCGGGGACGGCACCGACCCGCCGCACCGGGGGTTCCGTGCGCTGCACCGGCTCACCGGCGCGCTCCAGCCCACGGTGCTGCTGCACGGGCACGTCCACCCGCCCGGTGCCGCGGCCGCCGGGCAGCGCCTCGGCCGGACGGTGGTGCGCAACGTGGCGGGGCGGCATCTCCTGGAGATCGAGCCGGGCGCCGGCGTCCGGCCCTCCCCGAGCGGTCACTCCCATGCCCGCTGAGACCGGGTTCCCCCGGGCCGACGTGGCGGATGACTTCCTGCGCGCCCGGCGGCGCCAGGTGCTGGCCAGGCTCGCCCACCGGCTGCTCCGCGAGCCGGACGACGTCAACCTGATCCTGCCCTTCGACGAGGTCGTCGCCGCGCTCGGCCTGCGGAGCGAGCACTCCCTCGGCCTGCAGACGATCCGGCTGGACACGATCGTGGGCACGGTGGACTCGCGGCGCGACTTCGACCGGCACTTCCGGCCCACTTCCAGCCGGGTGCGGGAGCGCTGGGAGCGGCTCGCGCTGGCCCAGCGCCGCGGCGAGGCCATCCCGCCGATCGAGGTCTACCGGGTGGGCGACCTGCATTTCGTCAAGGACGGGCACCACCGGGTGTCCATCGCCATAGCCACCGGGCAGCAGAGCATCGACGCCTACGTGACCGAAGTCGAGACCACGGTCCGCGCGGACGGCATCCGCAGCCGCGGGGACCTGCTGATGAAGGACTACGAACGGATGTTCCGGTCCCGGGTGCCGCTGCCCGAGCAGGCGTATGCCAAGATCTCCTTCGCCGACCCCTGGGGCTACGCGGAGCTGGGCGAGGCCGTCGAGGCCTGGGGGTTCCGCTACCTGCAGCACGCGCACCGGTTCCTTGGCCGGGAGGAGATCGCCCGGCTGTGGTTCGCCGAGGAGTACCTCCCGGTCGTCCGCATGCTGCGCACGGCCGACCTGATCGGCTCCGGCACCGAGGCCGAGGCCTACCAGCGGGTGGCCACGGAACGGTACCGGCTGATGCGCACCCACGAATGGAGCGACGAGGTGATCGAGCGGCTGCGCCGAAAGATCAGGTAGCCTCGCCGCCCGCGGCCGTGTCGCCGGGGGCCGGCTCGGCGGGGCCGGCCGGGGCCTGTGCCGGCGGTGGCGGGCTCTGGGGCAAGGGGCTGGCGGCCGGCGCGGGCACGCCCGCCTGCGCCGTGCTCCCCCGATCCCTGGCTGCTCCCAGCGACATGTTGCGGCCGCTGGACGGGTCGAAGATGTGCAGGGCCCTGCCGTCCACCCAGAGCTCGGCGTCCTGGCCCTCGCGGATGCCGGTGGCGGCGTCCAGCCGGGCAACCAGGGTGTCGCCGCTGGCGCCGGTGTCGGCCCGCCCGGAGTCCCTGGCGAGTTCCTCCAGTTCTGCGGAGGTCACGCCCTGCTCACGGCCACGGGTGAAGTAGACGTACACGTCGGAGCCCATGGACTCCAGGACGTCGATGCCGTTACGGAACGTGATGCCGTTCGGCCGGTTGTCCGCCGAGACCAGCGCCGCGTCCTCGAAGTTCTCCGGCCGCACGCCCACGATGACCTCACGGCCCGCGCCGGCCGACTCCACCTCGCGCCGCAGCCGGTCGCTCAGCCGGAAGTCCCCGAGCGGGGTGCGCAGCATGCCGTCCTCGAACGTCCCGGACATGAAGTTCATGGCGGGCGACCCGATGAACCCGGCCACGAACAGGTTGACGGGCGTGTCGTACAGTTCCTTCGGCGTGCCCACCTGCTGGAGCAGGCCGGTCCGCATGACGGCGACGCGGTCGCCCAGCGTCATCGCCTCGGTCTGGTCGTGCGTCACGTACACGGTGGTGGTGCCCAGGCGCCGCTGGATCCGCGACACCTCGGTGCGCATCTGCACGCGCAGCTTCGCGTCCAGGTTCGACAGCGGCTCGTCCATCAAGAACGCCGCCGGGTCCCGGACGATGGCCCGGCCCATCGCGACCCGCTGCCGCTGGCCACCGGACAGGTTGGCCGGCCTGCGGTCCAGGTGCTGGGTGAGGTCCAGGATCTGGGCCACCTCCTCGACCTTCTGGTTGATGACGTTCTGCGGGGTCTTGGCCAGCTTCAGCGCGAAGCCCATGTTCTCCCGCACCGTCATGTGCGGGTAGAGCGCGTAGCTCTGGAACACCATGGCGATGTCCCGGTCCTTGGGTGACTTCTGGTTCACCACCTGCCCGCCGATGCGCAGTTCGCCCGAGCTGATGTCCTCCAGGCCGGCGATCATGTTCAGCGTCGTCGACTTTCCGCAGCCCGAAGGGCCGACCAGGATGACGAACTCGCCGTCCGCGATGTCCAGGTTGAAGTCGTCAACGGCCAGCGCACCATCGGGGAAGCGCTTGGTGATGTGGTCAAGAATGATCTCAGCCACTTCTTTTCTCCTTAACTCCGCTAGCCCTTGACCGCGCCGGAGGTCAGGCCGGCCACGATCCTGCGCTGGAAGAACACCACGAAAATGATGATCGGGATGGTAATGACCACCGCGGCGGCGGCGATGGGCCCGGTGGGGACGGTGAATTGCGAACTGCCGCTGAAGTAGGCAATGGAGGCCGGCGCCGTCCGGGAGGCCGTGGTCGAGGTCAGCGAGATCGCGAGCAGGAACTCGTTCCAGCAGAACAGGAACACCAGGATCGCCGTGGTGACCATGCCCGGCGCGGCGAGCGGCGCGATCACCCTGATGAAGGCCTGGAAG
>Ga0070707_100000176_pt1 | contig 62533 bp, 45 predicted proteins | sample KBSK5502metaG_FD_65468 | JGI IMG/M metagenome (GOLD analysis project Ga0070707, IMG submission 65468) | Corn, switchgrass and miscanthus rhizosphere microbial communities from Kellogg Biological Station, Michigan, USA - KBS K5-50-2 metaG | ecosystem: Host-associated > Plants > Roots >... | reverse complement strand
TGCGCCGGCTCCCGCGAGCGCATCCGTGATCACGACCGTTCGCTCCGGCCCCAGCAGTTTCACCAGCGCATTCATTGCCCCCGGGTGCACATGCACACCGTCTGCGATCAGCTCTCCGCGCACCCACTCGGCCTCGGCGAGCGCAGCGAGCGGGCCGGGTGCGCGATGGAGCAGTGGCCGCATGGCATTGAAGCAATGGGTTACATGCGTGACGCCTAGTTTAATCGCCTCCTGCGCCTGCTCGTAGGTTGCATCGGTATGACCCATGCTCACCGTGATACCCGCGTCTACCAGCCGGCGGATCATAGCTGAAGCTCCCGGCAGTTCAGGAGCCAGTGTAAGCAGGCGCAGGTGTCCATCCGTTAACGCGAGCAATTGTTCTGTCTCGGATTCATCGGGCATGCGCAGCCACGATGGTTGATGCGCCCCGCGCCTCGCCACGTTGATATAAGGCCCCTCCAGGTGAATCCCCAGGGGTGCAGCTCCTGTTACCCCATCATCCAGCGCTTCGACGGCTGCTCTTAACTGCTGCTCAGGTATTGAGCCGGCTACGCCTACGATCGTTATAAGAAATGAGGTGACCCCTGTTTCAGGCACCCAGCGGGCATAGGATCGAATTTCGCCGGCATCTGTGGTGTGCAGGTTGTAGCCACCCCCGCCGTGCGTGTGCACATCGATGAATCCGGGCATTACTAGCATGTCGGCTGCATCGATGATCTTCTCGTGCCGATCAAGTGCGTAATCCGGGCGTTCAATAGCCTGGATCAGCGTGCCATCAATGGTGATGGCACCGCGAGCAATATCCGTTGTGGCATCTATGAGGTGGGCATCACGTAACGTAAACCGCATTGACCCTCTTTACCTTCCTTACTTATGTGAACTACAGGGACTATCTGATCTGGAATCTCCGGTTTACCTCTTATGAGCACTTGACAGACACGAAAAAGTATGTGATTATTGTAATCAAGTATAGTGGTATATACAATATACCAATTATACCACCTGTAGTAACTTGTACCATATTTGAGAAGGGAAAGCAAGAGGTCTTTGGCCGGGCATATGCGCCCACAATGTGTAATAATATACTATCAAATGATGTCACTGGCATCATAAGGGTAGATGTACGCTTTGTGAGTACTGTTGACAAGATTGGGGAAAGTACATGAATGCTATATACAAAAACAGTCCCTTGCCTCGCTACTATCAATTGAAAGAGATCATGCGGGAAAGGGTCCGTTCCGGTGAGTGGAAGCCGGGTGATCTTATTCCATCTGAGCGCGAGTTAGGCGAAAAGTATGGAATCAGTCGCATGACGGCCCGCCAGGCCCTCACGGACCTGGTAAATGAGGGGTTGTTTTATCGCGAGCAGGGGAAAGGGACTTTTGTCAGCCAGCGCAAGATCACCCAGCAGTTGATACACCTCACCGGGTTCACTGAAGATATCCGGGCGCGTGGACAACGGCCCGGTACGAAAGTGCTTTCGTCTGAGATGCGCCCGGCCGACGAGGCGACCGCTGAAAAACTGCGCATCAGTCCAGGAACGCTCATTTTCCGCCTGCAGCGTTTACGACTTGCAGATGGAGAGCCTCTTGCCATTGAACTATCCCAGATCAGTTTCAAGGATTGCGAGAGGCTACTGGAAGAGGACCTGGAACACAATTCACTCTACCGTATGTTAGAGACGAAATACGGGATACCGCTGATGGAGGCCGACCAGGAGTTAGAGGCCGGCCTGGCAGGCAACGAAGACGCTCAACTTCTGAAAATCCCCGTTGGCAGCTCTGTACTTTTCACGCGCCGTGTTACCTACACAGAACGCAACCAGCCGATTGAATACGCCAAGGCTGTGTATTGTGGCAACAAGTACACGTTCTATACCCATATGAGGCGAGAGCAATTGATGCCATAATCCGCCGTAGAGATGACGCAGGCAGACCGGAGGAGACACATGGATACGCGCGTTGAACGCTCCTTGAGCGTGTTGGCTACCGAAAAGGTGAACCCGGCAACAGCCGAAATCGACCGTATGAGCCCGCTGGAAATTGTGCAGGTCATCAATAACGAGGACGCGCAGGTAGCGCAGGCCGTCAGGCAAGTATTGCCATCCATTGCCAGGGCGATTGAAGAGATAGCCAGCAGGCTGCGTCGCGGCGGGCGGCTTGTCTATGCCGGGGCGGGTACCTCTGGTCGTCTCGGAGCTTTAGATGCCTCTGAATGCCCACCGACCTTCAACATTCCGCAAGCAATGGTGACAGCTTGCATTGCTGGTGGCCCTCAGGCGCTGGGCCAGGCACACGAAGACTTCGAGGACAGTTTGGAGGCAGGGCAGCTCGATATGGCGAGTCTCGGCATCTCTGCAGCAGACGCAGTGGTTGGCATTACCGCCAGTGGCCGAACGCCTTATGTACGCGGTGCCATTGCCTATGCGAAAGAGCAAGGCGCATTGGCGATCGGCCTTGCCTGTAACGCCGGTACTCCACTTGAGCAAGAAGTCGAGATCATGATCGCGCCGGTCGTCGGGCCCGAGGTGATTACCGGCTCGACGCGCCTGAAGGCAGGCACGGCACAAAAAATGGTCCTGAATATGCTGAGTACAGGCAGCATGATCCTGTTGGGGAAAACCTTTGGGAACCTGATGGTGGATGTACAGGCAACAAACTACAAGTTGCAACAACGCGCCCTGTCAATTGTACGCCGGGTTACGGGACTGGACGAAGATGCCGCGCAAACGCTATTAGAGAATTCAGGAGGCGAAGTCAAAACGGCCATTCTGGTGGCACGAGCCAATATTTCACCGGAGCAGGCCAGGGAAAGGCTCGCGGCGCATGGCTATGTTCTCCGGTCAGCATTGGATGCCACACAATGATACAAGCATTATTCTACCAGCGGAAGCGCGAGAACGAGCAGTTTGGTGCGCGAGATGCATCGCGCTCCTATGCCATAGGTGTCGATGGCGGCGGTAGCAAGACGCTGGCCGTGGTGGTAGATGCTCAAGGTAACGAGCGGGGACGTGGGATCGCTGGCAGCGCGAATTATGCTACCGTGGGGATCGACCAGGCAGTTCGTCAGATACACAGTGCGGTTGAGGAAGCCGCGCGAGCAGCGAGCTGTTCGCTGCCATTATCTGCCGCGTGGCTAGGTTTGGCGGGCATTGATCGCCCTGGTGATAACGAAATACTTCTTCCGCACCTCCATTCAGTGGCTGAGTTTATTCTCCTGACGAACGATGCAGAACTGGTGTTGAGCGCCTTAGATGATGCGGTGGGTATTGCCCTGATCGCTGGCACAGGATCGATTGCGCTGGGGCGTGATGCGCACGGTACCGTCACGCGCACAGGAGGATGGGGATATATCATAGGCGACGAGGGGAGTGGCTACGATATTGGCCGCCGGTGCTTGCAGGCGGTTTCGAGGGCAGTCGATGGAAGAGGGCAAATGACCGCGTTAGTGGGACTTCTTCTGCAACACTGGAGTCTAACCGATGCTAGCGACATCATTGGCAAGGTTTACCCTGACCCCGGTAAAGCAGCAATCGCCAGCTTATCGGCCCTGGTTTTTAGGGCAGCGAGGGCCGCTGACGAAATTGCATCCGAGATTGTGCAAAGCGCGGCTGATGAACTCGCGCTCGCAGCAGTAGCTGTGAGGAATACGCTCGATTTTCCCGGTGAGGAGGTATCTCTCGCGCTGGGAGGAGGGTTATTGCTCCACGAGGCCGATTTCCGGGCGCAGGTGCTGCGCGGCATAGGCAAGGAACTATCGATCAGGCAAGTTGTACTTGTCGAGGAGCCGGCGCTGAGTGCGGCGCGAGCGGCTATCAAGATGGCATGAAGGGAAATCTGAGCATATGCGAAACTACACCGGCGAGATGACCCTGGAAGAGCAGGTCGGCCAGGTGCTGATGGCAGGCTTCTCGGGAAATACCCCCTCACAGGAAATTATAGACCTGATTCAACACTACCACGTCGGGAATATCATCCTGTTTTCACGCAATGTTCGCGATGCCCGGCAGGTGTTTGAGCTTACCCGGAGCCTGCAGCAGATTGCGAGGGAGGCGGGACAGCGCTATCCCTTGTTCATTGCCATTGACCAGGAGAACGGTATCGTGCAGAGACTTGGGGAGGCGACCACCATATTTCCAGGGAATATGGCATTGGGAGCTATCGGTTCAGAGGAGATTGCATACGAGGTAGCGTGGGCAACAGGACGCGAGCTCAAAACACTCGGTATCAATATGAACCTGGCTCCGGTGGTTGATGTCAATAATAATCCGGCTAACCCGGTTATCGGGGTGCGCTCGTTCGGTGAAGACCCGCAGCAGGTTGCTCGTCTCGGTGCTGCGATGGTTAAAGGATACCAGGCAGCAGGAATCATTTCCTGTTTAAAGCATTTCCCCGGTCATGGTGATACCGCTGTAGATTCGCACCTGGCGCTTCCCACGATTCCCCATACCCTCGAACGGCTGGAAACCCTGGAACTTGTGCCTTTCAGACATGGTATCGAGGCCGGGGCCGAGAGTGTGATGATAGCACACGTCTGCTTCCCCGCTCTTACTCAGCATGATGCATTACCCGCTACGCTATCATCTACTATCATACAGGGATTGCTCCGTAAGCACCTCGGCTTCAACGGCGTGATTCTCTCTGACTGCATGGAGATGAAAGCCATTTCAGAAACATTTGGCACGGAGCGGGCGGCGGTGATGGCCCTGCAGGCTGGTATTGACCTGGTACTGGTTTCTCATCACTATACCCAGCAGCGAGAAAGCATTGAGGCGCTGCAGGCGGCGGTACTGGCGGGTGAACTTTCCGCGCAAGCCGTTCAACAGGCGACAGAACGTGTATTGAAGCTCAAAGCGAGCTATCTCTCCTGGAATAATATAACTACCTCGACAACAGACCTCGCGTGTATCGGATGCGAAGCTCACGTACACCTACAGGATCAGGCTTATGAGCTATCCACCACGCTGGTACGCAACGAAGACGCGCTCTTGCCCTTGCACCTGGACCCGGGGGAGCAAATCGTGATACTCTCTCCGCAGAGAAACACCATGACGATGGTGGAAGATCGCTACTACTCCGATGATGTGCTGGCGGATATCATAGAGCAGCATCATACACCTGTGAGGATTGTGCCTGTTGCTCCAGGCAGCGTGGAAGACGCTTGCGGGAAGCTATTACAAACATCCGCTATTTTTATTGTGGCGACAGTGAATGCGCACCTGGATGAGCAGCAGGCCGAACTTGTGCGATACTTTATATCATCCGGCCGGCGTATCATCGTCATAGCCGTGCGTAATCCATATGATCTGCAGGCATTTCCGCAGCTTCGCACCTACCTCGCCACCTACGAATATACCCGGCCTGCCCTGGTCGCCGCTGTACGCGTGCTTTTTGGTGAGAGACAAGCCCTATAGCACTTGTGTCCGTCTCCTCCCAGGGCTCTTTAAAAGAGCCCTGGCAGCACGGTCACACAAGAGGTGGAGCGCCGGTGAGATCTGTCAGATCTCTGTGATGCCATGAACCACCATGTTTGAGCATGAGTGAATGAATATGGGGGTTTTTGCTCGCATCCAGGTAGACGACGTGTTTTGCAAACTGAGGGGTCCACTCATGACCGGCAAGGACATCATTACCAGCCTCGGGAGATCTGACGAGCCGCGTCAAATCTGTGTGTTGCCATTTACCTTTACCATTCGCATCCATCATCAATTCATGAACATGGCGGTCACTTCCAACATAGGCAATTAGTTTCGCTTCACCTGTCTCCCAGGCATAACCTGCGAGGGCAGTGCCACCCACCAGGGGCGAGCCGGTCAAGCTTGTTAAATCCGCATACCTCCACATGTTATCCGGTCCGGCCACCAGTTCGTAGATATTTCCATTATTGTCCGTGTAGATCACCTGTTTGGTACCTCCTCCCTCCCAGGCAAAGCCTACAAGGGAAGAACCATCTGCCAGCGGGGCTCCTGCAAAATCCGTCAGGTCGGTATGGCTCCATGTACCACCCACTTCCAACATCAATTCGTGAATGTGCCCATCGCCACTACTATAGACAACCTGCCTGCTGCGTCTTGTTTCCCAGGCATAAGCAGCAAGTGTCTCACTTTCTGCTAGAGGGGAGCCGGTCACCTGGGTGAGGTCGGTGTATCTCCACATCCCCGTAACACCTGTTGACAATTCGTGGATGTGATCATCAGGCCCCGTGTAGACCACTTGCTTGGTCCCAGCAGCTTTCGAGGCGTAGCCCACCAGGGTAAAGCCATCTGCCGAAGGAGCGCCGGTGGGCTGAGCCATGATGTCTTCATAGCTCCAGGGGTGATCCTGCAGCATGACAAGTTCATGAATATGTCCGTTATTGCTTATAGAGCTGGCGTAGGCTATTTGCCGAGTACGTCCATCAGGCCAGATATAACCCGTTATGATGGCATCCTCTAGCTCGGGACCGCCAGCCACTCGTGTGACATCGTCATCCCTCCATCTCTCATCCTGTCCAGTCGCCATTTCATGAATGTGATTATCACCAGTCTCATAAGCAATATGTGTGGTCCCATTCAGAGGCCACTCATAAGCAGTGATATTGCTCGGCATAGGAATTTCCTCTTTCTCTCTTCCTGATGGATTAACGGCTCATTCCTGGGGATGTCCGCCGATATTGCCAGTATATTCACCGTGGGCTGTACCCGTCTTCGCCAGCGTGATGCGGGCAGGCACCATGTCTGGACTGGCCAGCAGCGCCACTACCAGGACGCCATTCCCATAGGTAACATTAGCATGCTCACCATCGACACTCTCCGGCAGGGTGAGTTCACGGTGAAACCCTCCTGCCTCCCACTCGTTCAGGAGCACTTCTTTGACATTTTTTAGGGTTGCACGTCTATCCGCATGTAAGATCAACTGACCATTCTCAGTAACTTCGACCAGGATGTCTTCGGGTTCAAGTCCGGGCATCGGAGCCGCAACCGTTAGATGATCGTGCGTTCGATAGACCTTCACAGGAAGGTTTTGCAGTGGTGCTTGTTCCTGCATATGTTGTACCTCTCGCTTCTTTCTCTGCCATTCGTCTCAGTCAATATGGAAGATAGCCTTGCCAGGCACGTTTCGCTCACCCAGAGCCGTCATGACACGCTTCAGTTCGCGCCAGCTTGCCTCAGAGCCGATCTGGGGATGAAGTTCACCGGCAGCGATCAGCGACACCAGCAGTGCAAGATCTTTCCCATAGCTCTCTGGAGTTCCCGATTTGAAGGAAAAGAAACTCTGAATCCGCGCGCCTTCGTGCCCCGCAAAGCTGGGAAAGCTGATGCTGGTGGATTCTCTCGATGAGTTGCCAAACATCACAACCGTACCATTGGGAGCAACAAGGCGCAGAGCAGCCTCGAGCGAGTTCCCTCCAACCGACTCTAAGATCAGGTCGAACAGGTTGCTTAAATCTTCTAGCCTGGTAGCAACCTCGGCGGCTCCCAGTTCCCACAGACCCTCGCCCCGCTCTGGACGACTGACCACGCCCGTGACATGGGCTCCGGCTCGCGCGGCGAGTTCGACGGCGAAACGGCCCACTCCGCCGGCGGCACCGGTGATGAGCACACGCTGTCCCAGAAGGAAACCACCAAACCGCAAAGTGCGCAACGCAGTCAGTCCCGCTACAGGCAGTGTCGCCGCCTCGGCAAAGCTTACCCCATCTGGAAGAACCGCCATGCGTGCTGTGGGAGCCGCTGCTCGCTGACTCCATCCGGCCTGATCCACTAAAGAAACGACGCGCGCTCCCTCGGGTGGTCCACTGCCGTCCGCCGCCCGCCGGAGAACGACCCCTGCAATATCTTGTCCCGGTCGCCATCCCTCGGGCCTGCTCGCGAGCAGGCTCAACTCTCCCCGGTTGAGGGAGAACGCGTGGACCTCAACGATCGCCTCGCCATATGCCGCTGACGGCTCGGCAACCTCGCGGATCTCAACCGGTATATCAGGTCTCTGCGTAGCTACAAGTGCGAGCATCAAATACCTCCTGATTCTCTTTGTCTATCTTATTATTACACTGAGATCAAGGGAATCGCAACTACCGCAACGAGAATACCTACGGCTTGCAATCGCGTCACCCGCTCCTTGAGCAAGATAGCTGCCAGCAGAACCGTTACCGCCGGGTAGAGAGAAGAAAGCACTGCAGCTACATCGAGACGCCCGGCATGCGTCGCCAGCACATAGAATGCATTCCCTGCCACATCTAGCGTCCCTGCCAGCAGCACGAGAGGCAATACCTCTTTCTTGGGCAGCACCTCCTGGCGCATAATCAACACAACAGCGAGCATGAAGAGAGAAGATGAAAGCCCTGCGACCACAAGCGGCCAAAAGATGGCTCCATGACTCACCTGTCCAATCAGAATGAGAAAGCCCCCGAAGCCAAGCCCTGCCAGCAGCGCCAACCCTAACCCTTCAGGACGTCCCGTCGCTCTCTCTGAGCGTGAAATGAGTCCTACCGCAATCAACGCCAGGGCGAAGCCAGCCAGTTGCACCGGTTGTGGGAGTCCTTCTGCGAATGCACCAAAGAGCACCGGTACGGCGGCAGCAAGCACAGCAGTAACGGGAGCGGTGATCCCCATACGTCCAACTGCCAAAGCCCGGTAGAACGCTGCCAGCCCCACTGCCCCTGCCAGCCCTGCTGCAGTTCCCCAGACCAGGTCGAGAGCGGAGGGGAATGGTTCAGACCACGCCAGGGCGAGTGCGACCAGCAAAACAAGTCCGATGGCATGCGCAGCGATGACGACACTAAACACGTTCGCACGACGGGTAGCCAGTCCACCACTGAAATCTCCTGCTCCCCATGCCAGCGAGGCAGTCAGGCCGAACACAACGGTACTGAGTTCATGGGTCATTGCGATATCCTCAAAACAGGCAGCATCAATTGGGTACCCGCGTAGATACCAAAAGAGAACCCCTGGTCGTTTCCAGGAGAGTGCTTATCTTCTCAGAAACAGCGTGGAAGTACAAGAGCCAATTGAGGGATTCTTCCAAAAAGGAGAGCCATCACTTTTTACCTCTTGCTTCATCCTCTGAGGGGATAGCAGGAGTAGCTCTCCATGAAACCTGGTGGTGGGCTGGGGGACGCAACCACAGCGAAACATGTGCTGGCTGCATCGTCTCTTGCACGACTTCCACCAGGTGTTCGCTCAAGGTTGCCAGGTCCACCTCAGTGCGCAGCGTCGCACTGAAAGCCGCCAGTATCTTCTCCGCATCGTATTTGCGCCGATAGAAACGCCGGTCAATGATGTTTTGGATACGACGGCGTAGGGGCTGGGACAGTGCGACAATGGCGAGCGTCGAGATGACAATCGCCACACCGTTATTCTGCTTGATGATCGTGCCCAGGAGAGCCTGCAAGCCGATAATGAGCCCGGCATAAACAAGCGCGAGCAAGAGCGTGAGCGTGCCATAGACCAGCGAGCGGTTGATCAGCAGGTCGATATCGTAGAGGCGATAGCGCAGCACCGCAAAGCCAATCGAAACCGGGATGAGACCGATCAGCACGTAAAAGATTGGCTGCACAATAAAATTATTGAGCGGACCCTGTGTCAATTGCGAGAGCGACGGGATAACAAAGTGCAAGAGATAGACTGTATTCAGCAGCAGAAACCCTCCGATTGCCAGGGTGGTAGCGTAGATGACCCACTTGGTCTGCTGCCTCTGAACCAGATTCGAGACGCGAATGTAGCGATACACCTGTGCAAATATGCCGACTCCCAGCAGGATATAGTAGATGAGATAAGAAATGTTATCCACAGGTGTCGAAGAGGTGTTGGATAAAGGCGTCTGGATAATCCAGACCAGGCTGCACAACACATAGAGCGCTCCCAGGAATCGTGTCCAGCGTGGAACAAAGCGCCCGGCAGGGAAGAGATAAAAGAAGAGAACGATAGAAGTTGATCCCAGGAAGACCACCAACTTAGCAGCCAGCAGCCACATCAGCCCCTGTTGCGCATCATCGTTCAGAAAGTTCGGGAAGGCTGCTCCAAACGTGAGCAGCGTGAGCGAGATAAACCAGGACAGCGGCTCATCGGGCTTCCCCCACCTGCGCCAGAAGATGACGATGGCCACCAGGAACCACACAATCACGAACAGCAGTTCGAATGTCAACAGATAGCCCGCGTAAAAGCTGAGGGAGAGACCGAGGCCTGCAAGTTCTCTCGCCTGTTGAGGGGTGTATTGAGGACCACCATTACACCCGGCACAGACGGTCTGATTTAACTGAAATTCGAGTGGAGTACCGGCGACGACGAGTGTGACTACCAGGACAGCTATTGCTATCCATCCCGCCCTGGCAAGCCATAGCCAGCTTGCTGGCAGGCGCGTCTCTGCCACGTTTCCCTTCTCAGTATTTCCAGTAGATTCTCTGTCCATGATCGTCGTCCCTCCAAATGGAGTTATGAGCTAGCTGGCAATATGTTCGTCCCGGTCATAACCTGTCGGCGTTTGGTTTGCGCTCCTGGCCAGTTTTGCGCAGCCACAGCGAAACATGTGCTGGCTGCATCGTCTCCTGCACCACAGCAAGTAACTGCTCCCTCAACTGCTCCAGGTCCACCTCATTCCTGAGCGTAGCGCTAAAAGCGGCCAGGGTCTTCGCCGCGTCATATTTGCGGCGATAGAAGCGCCGGTCAATGATATTCTGGATGCGATGGCGCAAGGGCTGGAAGAGAGCCGCAATCACGAGTGTAGAGATCACAATGGCGACCGCATTATTCTGGTGAAACACTCCCTGGAACAGGGCTTGCAAGGCAACGATGAGGCCGAAATAGAGGAGCGCCAGTAGCGCGGTTAAACTACCATAGACCAGCGTGCGGTTGATAATGATATCGATATCCCACAGCCGGGAGCGCAGGATAGCGAAAGCAAGCGACAGTGGAATAAGCAGGATGAGCACACTGGCAGCCGTGCCAGTAATCAAATCAGCAAGCGGGCTCGGTGGGAAGAGTGAGAGCACGTTATACCAAAAGAGGAGCGCCACTAATAAAAAGCCTGCAATGGCAATTGCCACTCCGAAGACGACCCATTTTGTTTGCTGGCGCTCTAATTGGCTGGAAACCCACCGATACCGATACACCTGTGCCACCAGTACACACAGCAACAAGCCAACGAATAAGAGACCAATGGGCAAGGAATTCGCAAGAGGCGAGTTGGGGAGAAAATAGTCAATGGCCGAATAGACAACCAATCCAACGACCAGCCAGCGCGTCCAACGCGGCACAAAGCGCCCATTGGGAAACAGGTAAAGGAAAGTCCCAAAGAATACGCTGCCAAGGAACGCGATGATTTGGATCGGCAGCCACCACGCCGGCACAAGCGCTACCAGCGTGCCACTATTGAAAGTCACTGCAAAGGTCACGAGAGCGAAAGAGCTAGAGAGCGCCATGAAGTCGTGAGATTTGAGCCAGAAGATGACTGCGCCAATGGTGAGAAAGGTCAGTGAAAAAAAGACGGTAAGCACGTAGGTGTATAGCAGAGCGAAGTTGACAGAAAGTCCTGCCGCCCGGTATTGCTGCGCGGTATAAGGCGGAATAAGCGTATGACAGGCAGCAGTCGCGCAGGCATGGTGGAGATCATCACTGAATGCTGGAATGGTTGCGACAAACACTGCCAGAATGAGCACAACCAGAGCTATCCAGAGCATGCGGGCAAGTACGAGCCAGCGCCCCTGCAGGTGCGCCTCCGATCTGTTGCGCACACCAGGGCGTTCAAGGGTGTTTGTTGAGCTACGCTGTACGTTCATAGACACTCCTGGTCGCTGACTTCATGAAAACTGTCTGTGCATGCGGCTCTGTTTTTCTGCTTAGTATATTACCATATGATCGTCTCAAAAGCGTTACGCAAGCGTTACGAACGACTCACTCTCAGTGGAGTCCTTCTTTCCTTTCATGCTGGCTGCACGTGTTAGATGGAAAGAGGGAGAGAGGGTACTAAGTCGCTTGCCCTGGCGCAGGCACTCTCGCGAGTTGTTGGAACAGGCCGATCTCATTCGCTCTCCCAATTCACGCCATTGACACTCACCCATATCGATGTTACAATTTATTCAAGCGCTTGAATAAATTTTCTTTGTACAATCAGTACCGGGAGCAATAGTGACCAGGGCAAACACTGCCGTTGAACGGCGCGCCGAGATCATCGCGGCAGCCATTCGTGTGCTCGCACGCGACGGCATCGCCGAAACGACCACGAGAAAAATTGCGGCGGAGGCCGACGTCAACCAGGCTACGCTGCGCTATTATTTCGGTAGCAAGGACGACCTGCTCTTTGCGGTGCTGCAAGAAATGATGCGCCTGACAAGTGAGATTGTGCAGGCAGGCACATCGTTCGAGCATGGGCTGCATGATGCCATCGCCGAAAGCCTCAAAGCTTTCTGGGCGCATGTCGAGTCGGCACCAGAACTGCAAGTGATGCAATACGAACTCACACTCTACGCGCTGCGTCACCCGGAATCGGCATGGCTTGCTAAGCAACAATATGATGGCTACAGCTCTGTCGTTGAAACCTTGTTACAGCAGGGCTTCGAAGCTGCCGGCAAGACATCCGCTGTGCCTTTCGCAGACCTGGCGCGCTTCATAATAGGTGGGTTAGACGGCATTATCTTGCAGTTTATCAGCGACCGCGACCGCGAGCGAGCACGGCATGATCTCGACCACCTCGTTGCTGCCATCATTGGATTGGCGGAGGGAAACCCTTCCAACTGACTTTGAACAGACTGTGCAAGTAAACTTGCTTGTGCTGTTAGCCATACTCTAACCATCCGGGCAAACTTGTACTCCTGCGCTTACAATGTGGCGCAGGCAAGTAGGAAGGAGCGACCATGCGGGATCAGAAATTGGAAGGACAACAGGAAAACAAACCCCCGGTGGGAGCAGCGCCGGGCAGCGCCGTTCCTGTATATGAGCCTGGTACGCCCATACACACGCGCCAGCACGACTACGCCTACTACAAGGAAATCTTCAGCCGCCATACCATGCCGTTCGCCTACCTCGATCTCGACCTGTTCGACCAGAACATCCGCCAGGTAGTTACCCGGGCTGGTGGGAAGCGGGTACGCCTTGCTTCCAAGTCGCTGCGCAGCGTCTCCGTCATCCGGCGCATCTTCGCGTCCGACCCGTGTTTTCAGGGCATCATGTGCTACACTGCCCCGGAGGCCGTTTACCTGGCCTCGCAGGGATTCGACGATCTGCTTGTCGGCTACCCCGCCTGGAACGAGCAGGACATCGCTGCCGTCGCCCGGGCCGTGGCAGCAGGCACACATATCACGCTGATGGTCGATAGCCTCGAACACGTGGAACAGGTAGAGACCGTAGCTCTCCGTCAGGGAGTACGCCTGCCCTTGTGTCTCGAAATCGATATGTCGATGAACCTATCTGGCCTGCATTTCGGTGTGTGGCGTTCCCCGCTGCGCACCCCTGAGCAGGCCAGGCCGGTGATCGAGCGGATCATCTCCTCGCCACACCTCTGGCTTGATGGCCTGATGGGTTACGAAGCCCAGATTGCCGGGTTAGGTGACAATTTCCCCGGCCATGCAGCCAAGAACGCCATCGTGCGCGGGCTGAAACGGCGTTCGATACGCGAAGTTGCCGGCCGCCGTGCCGCACTCGTTGAGCTGCTGAGGACTTACGATCTTTCGCCCCGCTTTGTCAACGGCGGCGGAACAGGCAGCCTGGCCACGACCAGCAGGGAGCCGGTGGTGACCGAGATTACTGTTGGCTCCGGCTTCTATGCTCCGGCCCTGTTCGACAACTACCGCGACTTCCGCTATCAACCCGCCGCCGGTTTCGCTATCGAGATTGTGCGGCACCCGCGCCCATCCATCTACACTTGCCTGGGCGGCGGCTACATCGCCTCCGGCTCAGTAGGCCCCGAAAAGCAGCCGCAGCCCTACCAGCCACACGGTGCCCGGCTCGTTTCGCTCGAAGGGGCTGGCGAGGTTCAGACTCCCATCAGGTACGAGGGTACTATACCGCTTAAGCCCGGTGACCCCATATTCATGCGCCACAGCAAAGCAGGCGAGCTTTGCGAACGCTTCAAACGTTTGCTGCTCGTCAAGGATGGCGCAATCGTAGACGAGGTCACGACTTACCGTGGCGATGGCCAGTGTTTCATCTAGGAAAGCCGCGTAGGGGCGGGAGAGGCGCGGACGGGTGGTGGGGACGCTTGCGTCGCCCCTCGCCGGGAAAAAGTTGTAGCTTGACTACATATTCGTATATAAGAAGGGAGGAGGGTACCCATGAGTACCAGGCAAACAGAGCGCTGGAGCAATTGGTCAGGTTCGGTGAAGTGCACGCCGCACCAGGTCGTCAATCCGCGCAATATCGAAGAACTGGCGCAAATAATTGGGCAATATGGACGCGATGGTCGCCATGTGCGGGTTGCGGGTTCCGGCCACTCTTTCACGCCGCTGGTACAGACCGGCGATGTGCTCATGTCACTCGAGCAAATGCAGGGTATCGAGGCAATCGATACCACGCGCAGGACCGCGACAGTGTGGGGTGGAACCCGGCTCAAAAACCTGGGGAATGCGCTTTTCGAGCACGGCCTGGCCCAGGAGAACCTTGGTGACATCGATGAACAGAGCATCACTGGCGCAATCAGCACAGGCACACATGGCACGGGCGTGCATTTCGGCACCCTGTCCACGCAGGTAGAAGGCATTACCCTGGTGACAGCATCGGGCGAGATTATAGAATGTTCGCCCGGACAAAACCCCGATGTATTTAAAGCAGCGCAGGTATCGCTAGGAACGCTCGGGGTCATCGCAAAGGTGAAGTTGCGCGTGGTACCCGCCAAACGTATGCATTTCCAGGCCCTCCGCACAAAATTGGCCGACAGCGTCGCCAACCTGGAAAAGTACAAGCAGGAGAACAGCCATTTTGAATTCTACTGGTTCCCTTATACAGACTGGGTGCAGGCCAAATTCATCAAAGAAACAACAGACCCTGAGACCACAGGTAGCTTCTGGAGCAACTTCAATAAGATTGTACTGGAGAACGGCGTCTTCTGGCTGCTCTCCGAGTCCTGCCGCCTGGTGCCCGGCTTCAGCAAGTCAGTCTGTCGCATCTCCGGGCAGTCTATCGCCAACGTCGAAGAGATCAACTATAGCCATCGCCTGTTCACCACGCCCCGCTGGGTGCGTTTCCAGGAGATGGAGTACAACATTCCGGCAGAGCACACGAGCGCGGTAATAGCCGAAATTCAGGAGTGTATCGAGCGGCACCAGTTCAAAGTCAACTTCCCACTGGAATGTCGATTCGTGCATGCCGACGACATCTGGCTCAGCCCGGCTTACCGGCGGGAGTCTGCCTACATCGCCGCGCATATGTATCGGGGTATGCCCTATAAACCGTATTTCCGGCACATCGAGGAAATCTTCAAACGCTACCAGGGGCGACCGCACTGGGGCAAGATACACACGCGCAACGCCGGGGAGCTGGCCGAACTCTATCCGTGCTGGCACGACTTCAGGCGCGTGCGGGCGGCCCTCGATCCCCAGGGCATATTTCTCAACGACTACCTGCGTGAGTTGTTCGACGCAGATACGCCAGTAACGTCTGGCATTACTGACATCTCCATCGTTGGGCAGGATGGACATGAGCACAGCACATCCACATAAGGAGGACTCTCGTGAGCGACGCAACATCCTCTAAACAGGAGGCGACTACCTCGACTCTCCGGCGTAACGCGCTCGGCCTGCGCCACGCCATCGTAATCTCCGTTGCGGTGATGTCACCTGCCGCCTCTATTTTCTTCAATACCATCCCCCAGGCAGGAGTGGTCGGAGCAGCCATTCCGCTGTGCTACGTGATCGGCTTCGTGGTAGCATTGCTGGTAGCCAACCAGTATAGCGAGTTCTCACGTGAAATCCCCTCCAGCGGCTCCGCCTATACCTTCGTGACAGAAGGGCTTGGTCGCCCCCTGGGTTTCATGACCGCCTGGATTGGACTGATCGCTATAGCGATTGGCGTACCTTACTCATTTATCCTGCTGGGTGCCAACTTGCAGGCCCTGGTGATGCGCTGGTTCGGCATCAACCTGCACTGGAGCTTCTGGTTTGTCCTGGCACTCGGCATCGCCTTTGCCCTCTGCTACTGGGGCATCCGTCAATCCATGAACGTTGATCTCACCTTCCTGGTTTTTGAGATGGGGATATGCCTGGCCCTGGCCGTCATTGTCCTCTTCCAGGTAGGTCAGCATGGAGGACTCACCGCTGCGCCGTTTAGTCCAACCTCAATCCCACAGGGTGGTGATCTCACCATCGGCATCGTGCTGGCGGTGCTCAGCTTCATCGGCTTCGAGGCCGCCGCTGCGCTGGGTGAGGAGACGCGAGACCCGCATCGCAATATTCCACGCGCCGTGTTTGGATCGATGATCGTGGTCGGGCTCTTCTATATCTTGATGGCCTACGTCGGCACGGTCGGTTACGGGATCAACCGCATGGTCACCGGCTTCGCTAATGACCCGGCCCCGTTTGACACCATCGGACGCCAGTACAGCGGTTCGTTTTTCGTGGTGTTGATCGATCTCGTCGGCTCGCTCTCGTTCTTTGGCGCAGCGCTTGCCATCATCAACGGTGGTTCGCGCATCCTGTATACCGTGGGACGCGATGGCCTGCTGCCGCCCTGGACTGCGTGGTTACACCCTGTACGCCAGAACCCTGTGGGTTCAATTGCCGCGCTTTGCGTCTTCGGCCTGGTAGTCGGCCTTCCCCTGGGCTTCATCATGACGCCAATCAAAGCATTTGGCTTCCTGGGTTCCCTCGACGCGCTCTTCGTCCTCATCATCTACGCCCTCGTCTGCATAGCCAGTATCACATTCTTCTGGCGCAAGCGGCGCGCCCACTTCAGCGTGCTACGTCACGGGGTAATCCCCGTGCTTGGCACCCTTCTTATCGCGGCTATTTTCGTGGCCCTGGCCATCATACCGGCGCCGCCGCCACTCGACCTCATCCCCTACGTCCTGGGCGGCTGGGTCCTGCTAGGGGTAGTGCTGATGTTTGCCTTGCGCCGCAAAATGGCAGAGATCACGTAGGCGTGTTCTCCCTGGACGGACTAAAGCACAATTACCTGTCTTTCTCTTTCTGAAAGAAAGCCATGTTGGGGGACAGTGGAACCACTGCCGGTTCGCTGGTGAGCGATTGGGACAGGATGGCGGACTCCTGCATGGCAAGGGCTTGTTCCAGTGTCATGGTGTGTCCCTCGGCCCACGCAGCGGTAAAGGCCTTCTCGCCGAGTTGGGCGCGTATATCTGCCAGATCGCGCTCGTACTCTGTACGTTCGAGTGGATGCATATCCACGTTCAAGTTCAGCCTTTGCTCTGCTGCTGCGAACAAACGCGCTCCTTCCTGGAAGCGTCCTTGTGTTCTAGCTATTCTCGCAAGTCCGAGTAGACACTTACCAACAGTCTCTTTCGCCCAGGACAACTTTTGGGCGAGTGATAAACTTTCGCGGTAGTGTTCAGTTGCTTGCCTGGCATTGCCCTGGCGCCGTGCAATGTCCCCGATGAGATAGTGAAAATAGCTGATGGCCTCCTGGTCGCCCATTTCTCTTGCGATCGTCAATCCTTCACGAATCAGGCGTGTTGCTTGCACATCGTCATGGCGTCTAACGATCTCAGCCAAAATAGCAAGCAACGAGGAAAGTGTTGTCAGATCGCACATTTCCCGGGCTATCACAACCGACTCCTGAAAAAGGGGCGTGGCCTGTGCGTAGTCGCCCTCGGTGAGTAGCATTAGTGCCAACGAGCCAAGCGTACGAGGAAGCGCCCACTTTTCTCCTATTTCCTGGCAGAGAGCTATACATTCCTCCCACAGCGTGCGTGCTGCTGCTCCATCACCCTGTCCCCACATCACCTTTGCCAGGTCGTTCAATCCCAAACCAACGTTCCATTTGTCTCCCAACTCTCGACAGTCGTTCACCCCCTGTTCAATAAGGGAGCGAGCCATCGTATAGTCACCCTGAGCTTCATATACCGATGCGAGAAACTGAAGTGCATGTGCAGATCCTCGTCTGTCTCCCAGTTCCTTGTAGCGTGCGATGCTCTCCTCAAGGAACGCTTGTGCTTTCTCAAGGTGACCCAGAGCTACATGTATAAACCCTGCCGCGGCAAGCGCTTGCGCTCGCGCTGCGGTTTGCCTGCCGGTCATTGGTAGCGCAAGCACAGCTTCTAACCAGTGGAGCGCCTCATGGTAGTATCCACGCATGAACCAGTACCACCACAATGCCCCGCACAGTCGTAAGGCAAGCTCCGTTTCCTCGGACGCTACGAACCAGCGCAGTGCTGCCCGTAAGTTCTCCTGCTCCTGATTGAGCGTCGTGAGCCACTTGAGCTGTTCACCTCCTCCTCTGAGGTGCGGCTCTACACGCTCTGCCAGCGCCAGGTAGTACTCTGCATGGGCACGTTGCAGCAACTCAGTCTCCCCGCTTTCGTGCAGGCATTCCAGACCGTATTCGCGCACGGTCTCAAGTAGTGTGAGGCGTGGCTCTTCCCCTTCTTGCTCCCCCTGTTGGACAAGGCTTTTGTCCATGAGCGACGCAACCGTATTCAAGACATCTGTTTCCTGATCCCCTGCATCAATACAGACGGCCCCCGCCGCCGAAAGTCCGCAACCACCCACGAAGACTGAGAGCCGCCGAAAGATCCGTTGTTCCCAGGCAGATAAGAGGTCGTAGCTCCATTTGAGCGTGTTGCGCAGCGTTTGTTGCCGCTCAGGGAGGGTATGTGCTCCACTACCCAGCACCTGGAGCCGCTGCGAGAGGCGTGCCAGCAAGGCATGAGGCGGCAGTAGTTTGATGCGGGCCGCTGCCAGTTCAATCGCTAGTGGCAGCCCATCCAGACGCACGCAGATCTCTATGATGGCATGCACATTGGTCTGTGTGAGCTGAAAAGTGGGGAGCGTTGACTGCGCTCGCTGCACAAAGAGGGTGACAGCTGTAGATGGCGAGAGCACCCAGTCCTCTGAAAGCCTGCGCAGATCAGGCAGCGCCAGCGGTGGCACGGGAAACTCCTGTTCCCCCTGCACATGGAGCACAGTACGACTCGTCACGACCACTTTCAACAGTGGACACAAGGCGTACAATTCCTCGATGAGTGGGGCAGCTGTCACCACCTGCTCGAAGTTGTCCAGCAGCAGCAGGAACTGTTTTTCTCGTAACCATACTTGCACCTGCTCGAAGTCGGACCGCTCTGGCTGTTCTTGAATCCCCAGCTCCTGTGCTATGGCAGGGATCACCAATGTGGGATCGCTAATCTTAGCCAGTGGGACGAAACATACACCATCGGCAAAAGCATGACGCAACGCGTTGGCAACCTGAATAGCCACGCGGGATTTGCCAATGCCTCCTGTTCCCAGGAGGGTCAATAAGCGTATTTCTGGACGTGAGAGCAGGATACAAATATCGTTCACAAGCTGTTCTCGTCCAATCAATGGTGTAAGGGTTGTTGTGGTTTCTGTGGTCCGGCCGAAGATCCAGATGCGGAAACTGCCACTGGCTCATCGGAAGAGAAACGATCCTGTGCAGGTATCATGGGGGCTTGCTCTAGCAAGCCGAGTTCTTGCGCATTTTTGCCAAAGAGGACGCACAGCTTTTGGCGGTAGTATGGGCTGGGGGAAGCCGTGCCGCGTTCCCAGCGGCTGAGGTAGTAGTGATCGGCCCCGATTTGCTCGGCAACGAATTTCTGTGACCAGCCGCGCAGTTCCCGCTCCGCTTTCAAGCGCTGATTAGGGGGTCCTTTGCGTGCTTTCTTCATCGTTCAGCTCCTTTCTGGCGTCCGCCTCTGCTTGACACTCCATGAGATGACCGTGGCAAGCAAGATGAGCACTCGATCGAGAACCTCTCCTCATTCGAGGACAGCAGTTGCCTAGTGATCGCCTAGCTAATGCTATTCTATCAGATGGCGCTTTTCAGGCATACTATCACCAGCACAGAAGTCGTGGGCACGCTGCAAGGCAGGACAAGAAAGGTAAGGTGAACGTATGACACGCGCAACATCGCTCCTCCAGCAGAGCGGGAAAAGCGCTCCTGGATGGAAAGGCTCAGGTCTCTCCCGTCATGAGATCACACAGTGGGGCCTGCTCATCGCTCTGCCGGTGGTTGGCATGCTGCTCCTGGTGGTGTGCTTCCTGCTGCAAGGCGTGTTTGCTGCCCTGGGACCGGTGGTGATCTTTGTCGGAGTCAAGCTGGTTACCAGGAAGTTAGAAAAACAACAGATTTACCCATTCAAGCAGCTTTTGCCCTCTCGTCACCCCGCACGAGCGAAGTGAAGATGCCAATCCCAGCAAAAGCAGCGCAAACCAGGAGCGCGGCGTGTAAGCTACTCACGAAGGTACTTTGAAGCGCGTTGATCTGCTCAGCAGAGAGAGTTTGCCTTTGCTGCTGCAGAGCAAGTATACTGCCTGCCGCTGCACCCCCTAATCCGCTGAAGACTGCTCCCGCAATCGCTACGCTCAAACTCTGCCCGATAACTCGCCCTGTTGCCAGCAATCCCGATGCCTCGCCCTGTGCAGAAAGCGGTGCAGCACCCATCATAGCCCTGGTGTTCGGCGCCTGAAAGATGCCCTGCCCAATGCCGGTAAAGCCAAGCCGCCAGGCGATATCCCAGATAGAACTTGTCTGATCAAGTTGGCTGAGTAGAATCAGCCCAATACAGGCTATCGTCAGCCCAACAGGCGATAACCAGCGTGAACCAATCCTATCCGCGAGCGAGCCGCTGATGGGCGCAAGGACAGCGAGGGCCAGCGATAGGGGCGTGAGGAGTAGCCCAGCCTCTACAGCAGAGAAGCCGCGCAGCTCCTCGAAATAGAAGGGTAGTAGGAAACCAGGGGCGAACAGCGCAAGCATAGCCAGGACAAAACTAATGTTGGCCGAGGCGAAGACGCGGTTCTTCAGCAGCTTCAGATCTAACACGGGGTCCTGGACATGGCGCTCGACGAGCACTCCAGCAGCCAGCGCTGCCACTCCAATTGCCAGAGATCCCAGCAGGCGAGGCGAAGTCCAGCCCCACTCCTGGCCGAACGAGAGACCCAATATCAATCCTGCGAGTCCAATGCCCAGCAAAGCTGCACCTGCTGGATCGAACCGCCCTTGCCCGCGGCGCATACGCTCGGTGAGCAGATGCCGCGACGCGACAAACAAGAGGATACCTAGAGGCACATTGATAAAAAAGATCCAGCGCCAGGTCAAGTACTGCGTGATAATGCCGCCAATTGTGGGACCAGTGCTGATTCCCAGTGCTACTACAACGCCGTTCAAGCCCAGCGCTCTCCCACGCTCCTGGGCAGGAAAGACACTCGTGATCATGGCAACATTGACGGAAAAGATGAGCGCGCCTCCCAGCCCCTGGAAAATGCGAGATCCAATCAGCACTCCCAGTGCAGGCGCTGCGCCGCAGAGCGCTGAGCCGAGGGTGAAGACGACCAGGCCTGCCAACCAGACCGGCTTACGCCCGATCATATCAGCCAGGCGCCCGAAGGTGAGCAAGACCCCAGCAATCACCACCAGGTAGCCGATGATGATCCACTCGATAGCACCACTGAGTGGCACACCAAAGGAGTGTGCAATTGCCGGCAGGCTGATATTGACAATCGAGCCATCGAGGGTCGTCATGAATGCACCGACGGCAGCGAGCAGCAGCACCACCCATTTATTCGCCTGCTCCTCGCTGCCAGGACCTTCTGCCGGCAGGTGTTCGCTATGTGCTGGAGGGAGGCGTGCTTCGCTTTCCGGGGGCACTTCGCGCTGTCTCATTGTATCTTCCCCTTGTCCCCCCTCTTCCGTTTCGCCTCCAACAGCATGCTCGTCATCGAGCCTTCCTGCTGCTTCCCTGGCAACTTCTGCTCTTTCTTCACGGTCGTTGTCGCCTGCTTGCCGGATTCAAGCTGGGTAGTCCGTGACCTGTCACTGAGCATCCCGGCGGGAGCGTCCTTCGGCTTGAGGCTGGCTACACGGCTCCTGCGTTCCTGGCGGCGGGCACGTATAGTGTTAAGTACCAGGTTCACCTCCGTTTGCGCAGCTTTGCCCAATCTAACATGTGAGGCCAGCCACCGGTAGCCAACGACCAGGAACTCCAGGCTCGAGAGGCGGCGTAGCGCAATGTCTATGGGCAGCAAGAGCGCTGCCAGAGCAAATAGCCAGAAGGTGATCAGCAGAGCCGCGTGCACAGATGGTAGGTTTGAGGCAAAGGCGGCGGCGTAGTCGTCCGGGCCAAGCACGCTTCCATCCCCGGCGTGGGCGAGAAGGTTGAGGAAGCGCAGGTCTGTTCCCGAGGTGCTGAATTCAGGTGAGTAGGGTACTACCAGCCCGCTGGTAGTGCTCAACTGGCTGACGGCTTTATTAGCGCTATCCCGTGCCTGCCAGGTGACACGCAGTAAGTATGCCCCCACCCCTGTAGTTGGGAAGTTCCCCTCCCAGCGGCCAGGTGCGCTAGGTTGCAATGTCACCGTTTGCTGCGATAGATCAGGCGCGATAATCTTGACCTGCACTTGCTGCTGATTTGCCAACCCGGGCGCAGGTGAGATTCCGGTGGGAAGATCGACAATGATGTGCCCGTTGCCAGCGGTTACCTCCCCGTTCACGATGAGTTGACTATCGGGCGCAGGTAATGTCCAGGTGACCAGGTTGGCCCACCAGCGGGCGGCATCCTTCCATTGTAGCCAGTTGGCCGTCCACAGGCCCAGGGCATCGCTTGTCCATGCAACGACACGACCCAGCCCATACTGCCAGACGGCCAGCACAGGATCATCAAGGTGACTGATAAGCACCAGTTGCGCCGCTGTTTTGGGCGTGGTCGCGACATAGCCATTCAACTGCGGCAGCGAACCCAGGCCCGCCAGGATAGGATGAGGCACAACGATAGCCGGAACAAATGATTCATTGATGGTTGCTTGCCGGGCTGCCTGATGTGTCTCATCAAGCAGTATCTTCGGGATGGCGTTCGGGTCATCGGCCCGGTAGAAACGTCCCTTACCCCAGACAGCAATCTGCTCCATCATCGTCAAATCCTGAAATGACCCTATATTCGTACCAACCACTGACACAGAGATATGTTCGCTTACCATTTTGAGCACTTGCGTAGCATAGTTATCCGTGGCATCCCCGTCGCCCAACAAAATCACGTGCTTGATTTGTGCATTCGTATGCGATAACGCCTGTTCTGCAGCGACCAGGTCTGCTATATAGCTTTGAGGGTCGTCAGGTGTCAGTGCATCAATAGCCTGATCAATAGCAGTCTTACTTGTGACATGCTGCATGGGAATAACCAGGCCACCGGACGCTGCTGAAACACCGATATAATCGCGTGGAGTTAAGAGGCCGACAACTCCCTTGGCCGCCTCTTTAGAGATATTTACCCCAGACTCGTTCTCTAGACTCTCAATGATCAGGACGACAGCAATAGAAGGCTTATCTTTGTGCTGTGGTATCTCCATACTCACAGGCAGCGTTTCTTCCAGCGGAGTGTTAGCATAGCCGCCGATACTATAACTGTTCTCGCCCCCACTCACAACGAGGCCGCGCCCAAGGTCACGCACGAACGACTGGAGCACCTGCATGCGCGTGGGACCCAGATCTACGGCAGGCACGTCTGCCAGCACAACCGCGTCGAAGTTGACCAGCCCTTGCAGGGTTATTGGTACATCAGCAGGGGTACCAATCGTGACGTTGATCTGCGTAGCCTGGAGCGCGGCAGCGATGTTGCTCCCTGCGCCGGGTTTGCCCTCGATGACGAGCACATTTGGCGGCCCTTGCACGTTGACGAAGGCAGCAGCTTCGTTATTCTGGCTGATCGTGTCCAGCTTGGCATCCATGGTGATGCGATAGGTGTGGAAACCTGCTGGCGGAGCCATTAGATTGAATGTAACATCTTGCTCACCAGCTACCAGGTGATACGATCGCTGTAATAAGAGCGTTTGATCAAGGTAGAGGCGAAGCTTGACAGGCTGCGCCACGGTACTGAAGAGCCGGGCGTGTAATAGAAAACGCTCGTTGGTATGCAGTGTACCTGGGGCATCGAGGCCGTCAACACGTGCCTCCGGGCCGTTAGAGGCAGGAAGTGGCACAACGTCGAGCCGGATTCCTTCCTGTTGCAGGAGTTGCGCTTCCTGCAGTGCATCCTCCAGATTCTGCCGGCCATCGCTCAAGAGTACGATGCGCCTCTCGCTATTTTGCGGGAGGATGGCCGCCGCGAGTCGCAGCCCTGCCGCGAGATCGGTGTAATCGGTGTCAGGGGTTGACTCAAACTGGGAAAAGTCAATCTGTGTGCTGACCGATTGCTCAACCAGCGCGTTACGCCCAACCGCTACAATCCCCACCTGGTCACCGGGTCGCTTATGCTGAATGGCGTTATTGATCCATTGTTCGATAAAAGCTCGTTGTGGCGAAGTGCTGGCAGAGATATCACCGACAAAAACAACTGCCTGGCGCGAGACGGGCAGCGATAGCGCCGCTCCGGCCAGAGCTGAGACGATTAACACGAAGAGTGCCAGCCTGCTTGCCAGAATCATGTAACGCTGCGCTCCGGGAAACGGCAGGGACATACGTCGCCAGGTGAGAAATACCAGCACGCCAATGGGGATTAAGAGCAATAGCAGCAGCGGCTGCTCAAATTCTAGCATTTCTCTTTCCTTTCGCTCCTGGCTTGCTCTTCAAGCGTTTTCTCACCCTGATAACCCGCTTCCTCACGGCTCTAAAACGAGTTACGAGCTGGTTTTGTAGACTGGCAACCGCTCCAAATTGTTGCAATTGATGAGTGCGACTGCCATTACGTGATGACGCTGGACGCTCCAGAATCGAAGCGCCTCGCATTGTATAGCTGCGGCTAAAGAGCCACCATTCCGCGCAAAGCACCAGCAGTAGAAAGGCTGCGATCCAGGGCCAGATCTCACGCAATACGCGCGGCACAGAGGGCGCTCCCGGGTTAAAAGGTGTGCTATGTACTATTGGAAGCTGGGCTGCCGGTGCCAGTTGCGATTGTAACGGGTCAAACAGGTTGACGGCGAAGGCTCCTTGTCGCTCCTGGTTCGGTGTATATTGTGTCACAGTGTAGATGCCGGTCCTATCCGTTTGATCAAAGACTGTTACCGGAAATGGGGGAGCAACCGTGATCGGTTGTTGGCCCGGCCCGCTGATCGTTACGCGCTGTGCGCCCGGCCACGTCTGAACAGTGATAGGCGTACCGGGGACGACCTGCCCGTTGCCCGGCACAGGAGCTGGCAGGAACCAGCTGACCAGGTTATAAATGAGGATGGGGAAACTTGGCTGCAGGGGCAGGTCAGAATCGTGCAAGTCAAAGCTCAACGCCGCTATCCGCCGGTTCTCCCGCTCCCCTGCGATCAGCAGCGGAGTTTCGGGAGTAACAATGACCGGCTGCATCCAGGATGCAGGGGTTAGCCGGTGACTGACACGCAGCACATGGATACTGCTGAGATCAACCTCGCTCAGCAGATTCTGCTTGTCGCTACCTGCACCGATGCGACTGACATCGATCTCGGCACCTGACTGGCCGAAGATGTAAGAGCCGGCCGGTGGGTTGATGAAGAATAAGTCGCCTGCCGGCAGAGTCGAGGGCGCAAAGCCGTCGAACACCGTTAAGTCATAACTGCCTGCGTTTGCAACATAGTTACCGGGGGTCGTTTCATAGAGGTTGATACCCGGCTGGAGACGCAGCGCAGCTTCAAGAAAGCTATTGCCCCTGGTTACCAGCAGCACCCGGCTATGTATCGATCCACCGGCAACGGCCCACGCCTCGTGGTCAACCGTCATAGCATCTTGGGAGATGATGTGTGCGTGCAGCAAAAGGGTCGTTGGCGGCAATGGGCCCCATTCGAGCGTTCCGCTGGCTCCGGCGGCCAGGACGGCGGTTTGCACGCCTACCAGCTTACCATCAGCATACAGCTCGACCGGTATTGATCGCTGCTGGTGACTATAGTTTGCGATTTGCGCCAGGGCGACGAGACGGCCCTGGACGGTTTGCGAGGCGAGCGCCAGAAACGCGACATTCGGGGCATCGGTACCGATTTGCAAGTAGCGCACCGCAAAGGGGGTCACGAGTGTTTGATCAGAAGACAGCACATGGCCATCCCCGATGACCAATACCTGCGCATCTGTGTGGCCGGCAGCCAGCGATGTCGCCAGTGAGAGCGCCTGCTCGAGGTCAGCATCCTGATTGGTGACTTTCGCACGCTGGAGCGCGGCAGTAAGCTGGCTTTTATCTGAGGAAAAGGCAATCATCACCTGTGGTGTGCGTGCCATCGAAATCATTGAGAGCTGGTCACCAGGACCGAGCCCATCGATCAAATCCGCGATCAGGCTTTTAGCTTCATCAAACCTGCTGGGAGATACATCGGTAGCCTGCATACTGGCTGATGCCTGTAAAATGATGATAGTGTTGCCCCCGATGGGGCTACGTATGAAGGTTGCCGGCCGTGCAAGTACAAGCACGATCACTAGCGCCGCCAGGATCTGCAGGAGGAGCAGCGGTGTGATACGCAGGCGCTGCCAGGGCCGGCTTGCTTGCAGGTCCTGCAGCGCCTGTCGCCAGAGCAGCGTGCTGCTAACCACCCGCTCTTGCCGTTTGGGCCGCATGAAATAGAGCAGGAGGATCACGGGTATAATGATGCTAAAGGCGAGTGCCGCCGGAACAAGTAGGCTCATATCACACCTCCTGACCCGCAGGGTAGATGCGGAGTGCCTTTCGTTCCGACTGACCGCGCAGCGGTAGCCACGCAGTGGCGTTGGAGGAACGGGCAAGAACCAGCGTTGGAGGTGTGGCTTTCAATGTTCTCATTTGACTATCTCAACCTGCCTGAGCAGCCTCTGTACAACATCGGTAAGAGTAGTATCGCTGGGAATCATGACGTATGTCATAGCATGAGCATGAGCGAACGAGGCCAGTTCTTGCATAAATGTGAGCAGTCGCTGCCGGTATGCCTGTAGTACACCTGGTGTACTGCTGATATCGACGCTGCCTAATCCTTCGCTATCGCGCAGTTGCCAGTCACCTTGTAAGTCAGGCTCGATCTCATCCGGGGCGAGGATTTGCACGAGTGCCACCTCCTGGCGTAACTGGCTGACTGCGCGTAGCCCGGTCTGGTAGCCCCCTGGGGCCAGAAAATCTGAGATCACAATGGTCAGCCCCGGGCTCTTCACTATCCTGCCGAGATCAAACAGCGCACGATTCAAGTCGGTTGCGCCGGATTGTGACAAGCGGCTGAGAAATTCGCCGACTGCCCAGATAGCATGTTTGCCACTGCCTACACGGCGATGTGCCGCCAGCCGGTCTGTGAGCGCACCGGCGATGACGCTATCTTCACATTTAAGTGCTATATATGCTAATGCAGCCGCCAGGGCGGTTGCAAGAGAGGCTTTCGCTGGTCTCCCATACTGCATGGATTCGGAGCAATCGATGAGTATCGTTACTGTCAGGTTTTCCTCGGCTTCAAATATACGCAGGAAGAGCCGCTCCAGCCGCGCGTACGCTCGCCAATCGATGCGGCGGAAGTCGTCGCCGGGAGCATAGCGACGGAAGTCTGCAAACTCCATCGATGAGCCTGCGAGCGGGGACCGGCGCCGTCCCGGTCGCCCTGTAGCCTTCGATTTGCGCGTGATGAGCGCCAGGTTATCCAGGCGTTGCAGCGTACCTGCGTCCAAAGGGAAACGCGCCGTGCTGCTCTCGTTGACCAACGTAATTGCCTCCTGCCTTAGTGTGTTACCAAAGTTTGTAGCACTTGTAGCACTTGTAACACTTGTAACGCGGTGCTACATCGTTTAAAAAGGGAAGATCTACGCACTAGTCTCCTCGATGATCGTCTCAATCAAATCCTCTGGAGTGATCCCATCGGCCAGGCCGTCGAAGTTAAGGATGATTCGGTGGCGCAGCGCGGGGAAAGCAACGGCCTGCAAGTCCTCCAGGGAAACATTGTAGCGGCCTTCGAGCAAAGCACGGACTTTACCCGTCAGGATGAGCGCCTGCAGGCCACGCGGGCTGGCACCGTAGCGAACATATTTGTGGACTTGTTCGGGCGCGTCCTCCTGGTCTGGATGTGTTGCTAAGAGCAGGCGTACCGCGTGCTCTTTGACGTGTGTTGCTACCGGAACAGCGCGGGCCGTCTCTATTAACCGCAGCAACTGTTCCCCAGAAGCAACCTGTTTAGCCCGGAGAGCCTGCGTGCCAACGGTGGTGTCGATAATACGTATCAGGTCTTTGGCATTGGGGAAACGCACGAGCACTTTGAGCAAGAAGCGATCAAGCTGGGCTTCCGGCAGCGGATAGGTGCCCTCCATCTCCAGCGGATTCTGCGTTGCCAGCACAAAGAAGGGCCGGGGCAAGGGGCGCGTCGCGTCTCCCACACTAACGGTGTGTTCCTGCATCCCCTCGAGCAGAGCCGATTGTGTCTTGGGTGTCGCCCGGTTTACTTCGTCGGCCAGTACAACGTTGGCAAAGATGGGGCCTGGTTGGAAACTAAAGATACGCCGGCTCCCTGCAGCGTTGTCGTCTGATTGCTCCGTGACGATGGTTGTACCGACAATATCGGCCGGCATCAAATCTGGTGTAAATTGGATGCGTGCGAATTTCAGCGTGAGCGCGTCGGATAGTGTACGTACAAGCAATGTTTTGCCGAGACCAGGTACCCCTTCTAGCAACACATGACCACCAGCAAGTAATGCCAGCAGCAGTTCCCTGATAACACGTTCCTGCCCGACAACAATAGAGCAGAGTTCGTTTTCCAACTGCTGGGCGATATTCATAAATTCTTCAATATCAGCCTCGCCAGGGCCTTCTCCAACCGCACCAGTATCAGAAATCGCGGCATCAATCTCATTTTGTTCACCGAGATTTTCAAGCTGCACTTCCGGCTCAACCCCAGTCTGTGCTGAAGTGCCCTCACCTTTTTTTGCCATGCTGTTATTTCTGCCCTTCTAACGAATTGAAGTAGCCCTGAACAAGATTTTTTAAATCTGGGGGTATGTTACTATTATCAATGGCCTCGTGAGCCATTTGTTCGTAGTCTGCAATGACTTGCGAGTAAGGAACGGCGGTCCCGGGCTGAACTTGACCGTTGCCTCCGTTGCCGTCTACCGTGCTTGTGCCCGTGCCAAGCTGCCCTGGAATGTCTACCTGTTCGTTCTTCCCCGATTTGTTCCCGGTATTATTTTGCGTACCAGAGCCATTGCTCGACTTGTTCGGGATGTTGCTCTGACCTTGTCCCGGATTCTGCGTCTGGCCGGAGGCCTGGCCTTGTCCGGGGTTCTGCCCCTGAGCTGATGTCTGGCTTTGACTGGGGTTTTGGCTAGTGCTGTTATCTGTAGATGACGCGAGCGCATTGGCTGCATTTTGCAGCGTCTGAGACGCCTGATTGATACTGTTGTTCGTGTTCTGGTTAGCGCTATCCTGCGCGGCAGCGGCCTCGAGAGCTTTAACGGCGTCGGAAATCTCTCCAGGGTTATTGTCAGCAACGGCCCTGGCAAGCTGGTGCAGGGCAGCATTGAGCTGGGGGTTACCGGTTGCCTGACTGGCCGACTGCTCAATCTGCTGTGCCAGTTGCGCGCGTTGTGCGGGGGTCATACTACTAACCTGGGATGCGAGCTTCTGGAGCGCCGAGCCCAAACCCTGGCTGTCTCCCGTTGCAAGCGCTTTGCCTGCAGCGCTCAAATTAGTATTGGAACTGTCTTGTAGTGACGAACTGGCGGCCGCACTGGCCTGGGCTTTATTGTTAGCCTGTGGGTCACGCAGTTGATCGAGCTGTGCCTGCGCCTGGGCAAGGGCCTGCTGAGCCTGTGTTCCGTTTTTTGCCTGTTGTAGCTTCGCTAAAGCCTGGCTCAAGATTTTCTCGATCTGGGCGCGTTCCTGCGCTGAAATCGACGACTGGCCATCGATTGCCGTGCGCTCCTGTTTGATGGCCGCTATCTGCCTGGCCAGAGAGGCTTGAAAAGCAGCCTGCTGCTGGAGCACAGTATTCATCGGATTGGGCAGCAAGAAGAGCAGAGCGAGAGCGACGGCGACTATACCGATTGAAATCAATCGCATGCGCCGTGGCCGGAGAGAGACCGCTGCTGAGGGTCTATGCTTACTCAGTTGCTTGAGTGCATCACCTCGTTGTAGTATGGAGAGGGGGGCTGAATTGTTACGCAGTTCCCAGGCTGTACTCAAGCGATCGTGTAATGATAATCGCGTATCAACCAGGCGTGCGCTGCGAGCAAAGGAAGGACGATACCACAATGCCGCTCCCAATGCGCCAAGCAGGGCAGCTATGGCAACGCCAGATGCCCAATAGGAGACAGCTCCCCAGGGAGTAAAGCGCGAGACGAGTAACAGAAGACATGCAACTATCAGCCCCGTAATGACACCATTTTCTGCCCAGCGCAGCACCTGCTGTAACCATAATCGCTTGCGCCACGATTGTAGGGCTTTGGTCAGCTGGTGACCATCACCAGCTCCCTGGACGATTGCCGTAGGTACAACGGTTGCCATAATTCTCTAGCCTTTCGATGGTTGAAATTCCTTACCCAGTTGCCGGAGCCAGGATAGAAAGCGGGCAAGTGAGTTTGGCTTGACGAACACAGCACTCAGAAGAAACAAAATGATGGTTACTACAAGGCACACCAGCGTATAGGCCAGCCAGGGAGCAAGGTGTAGACGCAACAACAGAAAAGTAGTGACTCCGCCTTGACCGGCGCTCAAAGTACTATTCAGGGCTGAGATTGGATTCGAGACATTCAACCACTGGCTCAATGTAAATCGAGGGGTGCTAGAGGTTGAGCTTCCCTGGGCTAGAAAGTATACTATCCAGTACAAGAACATCCAGAGGACAGAGAACGTATAGGCCACCGCCGTCGATATAGTAGGACGACGCAGGATGGTCGAACAAAACAGGCCAAATGTCCCTACTACCAGGGCGGTCATCACAAAAACAAGCAGCGTAGTGAGAATCTGCGTTGGAGCAACTCCTCCGAAGAAGAAAACCAGGCTGAAAAGTGGAATAGATGCGGCAATCAGCAGGAGTACATTAGCCAACCCCGCGATAAGCTTTCCCGCGAGCAGCGAGAAGGCGGAGAGCTTAGAGCACAGCAGCAGATCATAGGTCTGTCGCTCCTTCTCTCCATTAATGGAGGTAGAGGTAAACGCGGGAGCAATAAAGACGATCAAGAAGAGTTGTACGAATGAGAGCAGGGCGTAGAGTTGCGCTCCAATCTGGCTGAGCAGGAAACCCTGGTAGCCACCACCGAGTGCATTTTCTCGCTGGAGGAACCCAATGCCTAGCAGCCCCAGCACCAACAAGTAGGCGATGATGACCCAGACAAAACGTTCGCGGCGCAGGCGCGAGCGCAGTTCTTTGGTAAGCAGTGCTGTAAACGTCATATAGAGCTAACTCCTTCCGTAATGCTCATGTAAACTTCTTCTAGCCGGTCAGCAGCTTTGCGTGGCGCGAACGAAACAACGGGTATTTCGTGTGACATGAGCGCGTCAAGGATACGATGGAGAGATTGATCATCGCCGCTGAATTCGGCGTGGATAACTTCACCGTCACCATTCTCATGCGACACATTGTTGATTTCTGGCATTTCTTTGAGCAACTGCCGGGCATCTGCAGCTCGCTCCAAAACGCGCACCTCAATTTGCTGTCCCCCGCCCAGGCTGTGCGTGACATGCTCGACATCCCCCGCTATGACCAGTTGCCCCGCTCGAATAATGGCGATGTCGCTACACATCTCTGCCAGTTCGAGCAGGATATGCGAACTGATGAGAATGGTTTTGCCCATTCCCTGCAATGTCCGCAGTAGTTCGCGAAACTCCACCCTGGCTCGCGGATCAAGCCCCGAGGCCGGCTCATCAAGCAGCAGCACCTCGGGATCGTGTATCAGCGCACGTGCCAGGCACAGGCGCTGCTTCATCCCACGGGATAGCGTCTCGACAGGGACATCCCGTTTTGGTGTGAGGTCAACCAGTTCGAGCAGGTCCGTAACAATACTGGCGCGCTTGCGGCGTGAAACGCCGTGTATGCCTGCATAAAATTCAAGATATTCCGCCGCAGTCAGGTCGGGGTAGACGCCGAAGAAGTCCGGCATATACCCCACTTTACGCTGTATTGCTCCGGGCGATTGGGTGAGCTCTGCGTTATCATACCAGACCTGGCCCATTGTAGGTGAGATTAATGCTCCCAGTATACGCAGCAGGGTAGTTTTACCTGCACCGTTCGGGCCAATCAAACCATAAATAGCTCCCTGGGGTATCTCCAGACTGAGATCCTCCAGCGCATGCACCGAGCGATACTGTTTATAGACGTGCTGAATTTTGATCATAGTTCTATTGTACACGCTCCCCTTGACTACGCTAAGTGTTCGCAGGCGGGCTGCCTAAAACAATCCCTTGCAGGTTGAGCAACGGCTTGCCGACTGCGAATGTACCGAGTGAGCTGTCCTGGTTAGCAAACTGCACCAGGACACGTCCACCCGGGCCAATGTACGTACTAACATTGTTCGTCGTAAAGGTGTCCTGCCTGAGCGAGAAGGCGTCCCAGGAATTGCTACGCCAATTGTACAGGCGAAAGGGTAGGGAATTGGTATCCACGAACGAACCGACTCCTGCCACGGCATTAATGTCAGGTGGTTCTGTTATGGTCAGACCACTGATGCGCAAATTGGTCATGCCAGGCACTGCGTATTCAAAAGTTATGCTTCCGATTGACATTGCGTAGACACCTGGGTACCGGAGCTGTACGCCGCTGCCCTCGGTATCGATCAACTGTCCTTTAATGAAGTTGGGCGGGAGATTTAGCGAACCTGCGAGGTTGACAGTGAGCGGTGCCTGGATGAGCGTCTCATGGACTCCCGCCGGATTGATATTGTTGATGGTCACACTATCACTCGCGTCCAATGGATTCTCAGCCCAACCGATCAAAGTAGCCGCTGAGCCAGGCACGAGCAGCGGGTCGGTGACCCCTGTAGACGTGAATTCCCAGCCAGGAGTAGGTAGAATACTACTGAACGTTGTCCCACTGCTGGTAGTTACAGGATTGATGCCCAGCGGAGCTGGCAAGAGTGGTAAAAGTGGATTGCACTGGCCTGTGCACGGCAGGGAGGAGGATGGGGAGGATGGGGACCCGTAGAAACCTTCGCCATCGAGCGCATAGAGCATTGCCAGGTGACGCTGCCACGCGTTTGCGGGTTGTGCCGGCAGAGCGGTGTAATCAGGTGAATTTGTGTTCAGGGCAATCAGGTCCGCGAGGGCTGAGTTGGCAGGTCGCGGTATGCTGCTCAACTTAAACCGGATGTGTTTCGTTTCTCCCGCCGCCAGCTTTCCCAATCTGAACGCATCGTTGGGCGTCAACACGAAAGTATCGCTGAGCGCATAACCAAGCGTGTTCGTTACTGTGCCTACGAGGGAGCCATTTTGAATTGTCAACTCGGAAACCAGGCCTTTGTGTACCTGCCGGTCTTGCTGCGAGAGGATAGCATGCAACGTCCAGATAGTAACGTCTTGCAAGTTTACATCGTTTCCGTTTTGTGCCGGCGCAATCGTAGCAGGCGATCCTGCAGTCGGATTGATGGGTTGACCCTGAAAGGAGGGTAAGTTATCGGGTGATGGCTGTACCAGGCCATTGCCGGAGATATGGACCTGAAAATTACCCTCGTTAGGTACGAATACGCCCACATAGGTTGTAACAGAGGCAGGTGATCCGTTTTGGCCAAGCTGAGCTATTGTGATGCTATCGCTCAAAATGGATGTGCCCTTCGCTTTGTAAGCAAATCCGTAGCTGAGCAAAGAGAAGATGACGATGCTGCTCAGTACAATGCGCCAGCTCCAATCGCGGCGTTTCACTAGCCTTAAGAGCAACAGACGCATTGGTCCAAGCGCCAGGATATAGCCGGCGAGCAATATGGCAAGCGTCCACCAGGGGAAAGGAATCGTGCCCGGCAGCAGCGATTGTAACAACGCGCTCATCCTGTAAGCTAAAAGCGGCTGCTCCGGTACACTGTTGCCGCCGCCAGGGAAACTACCGTAGTGCGCAAGAAGCCGGTCGCCCATGCTGCGTAGCAGGAGACCTTCCCAGAGAACGCCGGCTCCTTGCCATCCGAGGACGGGTGCGAGCGTAGGATCAAAGGCAAGGTAAAGAATAGTTCCCTGTCCCTGGTGTGCCTGTACAATTAATGGCGCTGTGCGGGATCCCAGGACAATCTCGCTCTTGCCGGGGTCTCCTTGTGCCAGCGTTGCCGTACTGATTGTAACGGGAGATTGAGCCGAATCGGGCACATTGTTTTGCCCGTTGCGCCCCACCCTGGGTCCACCCAGGGGCAAGAGGGAGGTACCTGGCGGTATGGTCGTCGTGCCATTCACCGTCACCGGTAGCAGACCCGTAGGTAGTGCGCCCAGCGTGCGGCGCCACTCGGGACCACCGGCCAGAATGAGTGTTCCACCTTGATTAACCCAGGTCTGCAACGCGGCCAATTGCGCCGCGCTCAGGTTAGCCGTCGTAAAGTTATCCAGCACGATAGCGTCGAAGTTCTTAAGTACCGCTGCCACCGTGGGCATTGTGCTCGCATTCAGAAAGTTTATCGCGACTGAACCGGTCTGATCGGGCAAGGGCGCGCTGCTGAGCGGCCCAAAGCCCGAACTCTGATCGGAAAGGATGCCGACAAAAATTTCCCCCGGCGAGAGCGGATTGAGCATAGCCGCCTGGGACCCGATGACATTGCCACCACCATCGAGCAAATTCACCGCGACGCTTTGTGCGTCGAAATAAAGCGGCACATACATTGTCACCTGCTTCTGAGCACCGTTAGCCAGGGAAATAGGCATCTGGTAATTTGAGGGCGTGCTCGGATTGCTTTGTCCCAGGTACTGGAAGCCGGATGCCGAGAGCGATAGGGTGCCGCTGAAATCCGGTCCATTATTGTGGAGGGTAACCTGCACGGGAACCCAGTTCTCATCGCGATAGCGGGTCTCAAAACCGGCATTTGCCTGGAGCGAAGGCCCACCTCTAACCGCGTGCGCCTGTGCTCGTGTGGGAGCGATCAGAATAAGCAGGACAAACACGAGACAACATCCGGCCAGGGCTGAGTGATGACGATTACTATCTAGCATGCTCTCAAGTCTTTCCTGTCGTGTACTACCTCTCCGACCGGCTGAGCGAAGCGCACTCCTTGCAGCTTGTCTGAGCGAAGCTAGAACGCAGTTCGTTGACAAGCTGCCTCACAAGAAGAACGCAGTCCATTGGCAAGCTGCCTCACAAGAAGAACGCAGTACTTCCTTTGGTCTTGCCTGACGGACGCAGTCGCGTCAAGAACGGTTCGGGGAACCGTTACAAGCAAGACCCATTTCAAGGCACGTTGCCGGTCGGAATAAGATCGAGTACACTGCTGTATGGCTGAGGGTGATCTTGCGCCGTAACCCCTAATTTTTGGCAGACCCCAGGCCTAGCGAGGGTTTGACAAATAAGATTGCCCCCAGCGACGCATTCTGATTAACTACTTGCAACAATACATGTCCGTCTAAATTAGTGTACGTCCTGACGTTCTCTGTTGTAAAGGTGAAGCTGTCGAGAGCAATGGTATCCCAGGAACCTGTAACCCGATTATAGAGGCGTACTTGCACATGGTTGCTGTCCAGAGCAGGTTGACCTAGGAATGGCTCGGTAATCGTCATCGTGTTGATCTGCAAATTATCTATGCCGGGTAACGTGAATTCAAAGGTGATGCTACCCGTTTTCATGCTATACACATCGGGAGAGATGATCTGCTCTCCATTGCCCTGCGCATCGATAACCTGGCCAGGGATAAAGCCGGCAGGAATTGTCCCGGAGAAATCGACGTTGAGCGGAACCTGTATAAACTCGTCGTGGGTGCCGCCAGCACTGGCACCATTGATGGTAACACCGTTTGTCGCATCAACAGGCTGGTCAGCCCAGCCGATTAAGGTTGCCGGCGCTCCTGCAACCAGTAATGGATCGCTGCCATCCAACGGGATCCCTTTCGGCCCAGAGGACGAGGGGGTGGTTATCAGGTGTTCGCTAATAATGGCAGAAGTGCTGCATGGACCGCTGCAGTTAGTGTAAGAAAAGCCTTCTCCGCTGAGAGCCGATAAGATTGCCAGGTGACGCTGGAAATCATTCTGCGGCTGTGAGCCATGAGTGTACGGGAAATAAGGCACTGGCAGCTGATTGTCCCTGGCAATCTGGTCGGCGAGAGTGCTGGCGCTATTAAGCGTCGAGCTATGCAGCGGCACGTTCACCTGCTGGACCTGTCCTGCCGGGAGTCTCCCAATATAGGCGAAGCTGTGCGGCATCAAGATATACACATCGTTGAGAGAGGTATCAAGCGTATCTGTCACGGTTCCTACAAGGGAGCCATTGCGCAGCACCAGGCCGGGGAGCAAGCCACCACCGAGTTTTTGATCCCCCTCTGAGACGATGCCACGCAGTGACCATGAACCGACATCCGGCAGGTCTACATCTGTCTCGTTCTGCCCAACCGTAAAGGCGGGGTGGTAGTCACTATTTGAAACAACCCTGCTGTCAACTTGAAAGGGTTGATCTATTACCGGCTGCGCCAGGGTCCTGGCAGGGATATGTAGCTGGAAATCACCTTGACCAGGAGTGGATACGCTGAAAAATGTCGTCACATGCGCAAACTGCCCGCCCTGGTTGAGCTGAATAATAGAGATGCTATTGATGGATGCTCCTTTTTGATAGTTGGCAAGTCCATAGGTGATCAGAGAAAAGACAACGACACCGCTTAGTACGATACGCCAGCTCCAGGTGGGGAGTTTCAGTCGTTTCACAATCAAAAGGCGTACCGGCCCAATTAAGATTATATAGCCGAGTAGCAAAAAGAGCAGTTCCCAGATTGGAAAAAGCGTGCTGGGCTGCAGGATTTGCCATAATCCTCCGCGCAAAATCGTTTGCCCTGGCCCATTGTTGTATCGAGGGATGATATTAGGAATGAGCGCCTGGTCGCCAAGCGTACGCAAAAGCAGGCCTTTCCACAGCGCGATCGTCCCGGGCCAGTTGACAAAAGGCTCGCTTGCCGGGTCGAAGGCAAGATAACAGATGATCCCTTGTCCCTGGTGTGCCTGCACGATTAAAGAGGTGGTGCCAGACGCCAGTACGGTCTCAAGACCGGAGAGCGCCTGCTGCCTGGCACCATCTTTCCCAGGCAGGATCGCGGTACTGATCGGTATAGATTTCCGAAGCGTACCAGGGGCCGGTCGTTGCCCGATTTCTGCTATGGTCGGTCCACCGGCAGGCAAAAGGTTGGTGCCTGCCGGGAGTGTGCCTGTGCCATTGATCACTACCGGCAACAGTTGAGGTGGCAGGGCACCTAGTGTCCGCTGCCACTGTGGGCCACCAGCCTCGATCAAAGCTCCCCCCTGGTTGACCCACGTCTGCAAGGCAGCGAGCTGGGCAGGGTTGAGCGCGCTCGTGCTAAAGTCATCCAGTACGATGACGTCAAAGTTGCCAAGGGCCTCTGCCATGTCTGGCAGCGTGCTCGCATCCAGGGCTACCACCTGGATAGACCTGGTCGGATCGGGGAGCGATACAGCACTGAGAGGGGTGATCACCGCGCCCTGTGCGGTCTGATCGGAGAGTATTCCAATGAGGGGAGAGCCCTGGTCTAACCTGAAAGGTGCGACTGGTTGCGTAGCGATCACTTTGCCGTTGTTGTCGCTCAGTGTTGCTACAACGCCCAGTGGGACGGATGGGCTTTCATAGAAAGGCACATAGATGTTAATCTGTTTGTGTGACCCATGCGGCAATACAACAGGCTGCTTGTAACTCCATGGTAGAGTGGTATCGGCTACTGCTCTCGCACTTGCATATGTCGTAGCTGCAAGGACACCTCTGAAATCGGGTCCAGTGTTGCTCAATGTAATCCACGCTGGTGTCCAGTAGTCAAGCCTGGAGTTGTCATCAAAACCCACAACCATTTGCAGTGTCGGTTGTCCTGCAGAGGTTTTTGTTGTATCCAGCGTATGGGCCGATGCTCGTCCAGGAGAGACAAAGAAGGCGAGCATGAGCGCCATGCACAGGCAAAGCAGGATTCTCGTTGACCAGGTACCGGCAGAGTGTCCCGCTGCATTATCATGAAGGTGCATCGTGCTCGATAAGCCCCGTAGGGGCGGGGGCGGTGTGGAGTGGAGCGGGGATGCTTGCATCGCCCCTTGCCGGCACATGTTGTAGCTTTGACTGCATCTTCGTATTATAGGTAGCAGGCGCAAAATCATAACAATATCCTGAATCGAGTATTACCATGGACTTCCAGCTGATTATCGGCACTTCGGCAAGGGTGTTATCGGTAAATCCCTGCTGTTCTACACTTTACAAGTACGTTCAAAATGCCGTAATACTCACAGCCCCAAAGATACTACCCCGACGTCAGTTGATAGCGCTTCAACCCCTTCCTTTTATCCAGTTCAATTAATGCGCCGTGTAAGACCCCCTCGCCATACGCGCTGCCTGGATTAATGCACACGGTCTTCCCGATCTTAGCAGTACCTCGAGACTCGTGAATATGGCCATGCAGCGCAACCAGCGGCTGGTACTCCTCGATCACGGCGCGCACAGCTTTCGACCCGGCAGGCCCCATCACTACAGAGCCGCCCTGGATAACCGGACTCAGGTTCTCATCGACGACAGGTGCAGTATCGATAGCCGTCTGAATGGGGGGGACATGCAGGTTAAAGACAGACCTGGCCGGTTCCACTAACTGACCCGCCAGTTTCTCGAGATGGCGCTGTAGCTCCTCCTCTGGCATCTCCCGTGGCGAATGCCAGGGTGTCGGGTTCGCAAAGCCACAGGAGATCATCTGAAAACCCTCACCCAGTTCGACGACATGGTCTTCAGGGTCCACCGCGATCGATGATCTCGCTAAGACTTCGCGCAGTGCCGGCTCGTCATCGTTTCCCAACATGACGTATAGCCGTACTCCCTTGCCTCGTAACCGTTCCTCGGCTAACCGGAGCCAGCGCTCCAGCGTCTCTATCATGATCTGGAGAAAGAGCGCATCTATCGCGCTCTGATCATTCTGCACCGCCGCCAGCTCATCTTCTGTCATGTGATATGGATACTGGCCGAGATCGCGAATGCGACGCTCTAAAGCAGGCAATTGATCTTCTGTAAATGCCTGTTCCCCGGTGACCGCTGGAGCATAAAAGGAAGTGTTTCGCCTCACAATGGGAACGACTGCTTTACCAGCGATGTCTCCACCCATAATCAGGACCTCGACTCCATAAAAACTGGCGGCGTTAGTAAACTTCCGCCACAGCAGTTCTGACCCATGAATATCGGAGGCATAAAAGGATTTGAAACTCAAGATACTGCTCCTTACGCCCTGCCTACAACTTTTTCATTCACCCTGCAGGTATCGCAGGCATTAACCGTGCGGTCCTGGTCCAATCCGCTTATCCTGCAATCCTGCCTGCAGCTCTCGCACCGCTTCTTCTGGACTTGCCGCAAATCGCAGCAGGTTGAAGTCTACATCGCTCACCACCAGGTTCTCGCGAACGGCTTTGATGACCTGCAGCCAGCAATCGCCGAGCAGTACGAGTGGCAAAGCGCGTCTTTCGGTCTGGCTCGCCGACCAGGCTATCGCCATCTCTGAGAGCGTTCCAACCCCACCTGGTAAGGCAATAACTGCGTCACAGTGCAGGATACAGTTCAAGCGAGTACCATAGTTGCTAGACCAGCGCAAATCAGTATTCCACGGATTCGGCGCTATACCTGTCCAGTGCTGCATGGGCAGCCCGATCGCTCGCCCGCCTGCCTCGTGCGCTCCCCGGCTGGCTGCTGTCATCAGGCCACCGTATCCCCCGGTCACGATGACATAACCTTCTTTAGCAAGCAGTGCGCCCAATTTGTAGGCTTGTGCCCACCATTCGTCGTTTTCTGTGAGCCGCGCGGACCCGAGGACAGCGATCTCAAGCCCGATCTCCGCAGGTTGCTTATTCTCATTCACTTGCATATCGTCGCTCATGCCGGCTCTCCTTGTGTGACCCTGTGAATTGTCTCGTAGTGCTCCTGCGCCGCTTGCGGGCCGGGAAACTCAAAATGCTCCTGGCCGCTTATGCCGGCCAGATAGAAAGCGAAAAGGCTAAGCGGCAGCGCAGCCAGCAGTGGTGAGAACTCCTCCGGCAGGCCCGGGGCCAGCGGAATAAACGTACCAGTTGCGACCGGCGGCCTCGTGTCACCAATGAACGCCGGGTTGGCACCGATGAAGTTCAGTTCGGAGAGAATCTCGCAGGCGCGGTCGAAGGAGGCGCCAGATGGGGCAATCAGCAAAACCGGCGTCCCAGCACCGCTCACGAAGTACTCCTCGTGCGCCCACTCTTCGATGTTCGTAGCCACACCCAGCTTCTGTGGCCCCTCGAAAAGCTTGGCGGCCCCAAAGTGCGCCGTTGCCAGGTTAGGCCCGCCACCGAGAAAGGTCACCCAATCGTGCTTTGCGACCCGCTCCGCCAACCTGTGTACGGGTTCATTCACCTCTGCGAGCGTCTGCCGGGCAAGGTCGGGCGCGTGCCCCAGGAGTGCCATGGCCCTCGCCGTATCGCCTCCACGCACCTCGCCCCACACAACCGCAAGTTCAAGCAGTGCGCCCAGTATAGCAAGATACGTGCTTGTTCCCGGAGAGTAGCCCAGTGTCGGCACGGACAGCGTAATGACGTCGGTTGCCTCGCTGGCTAATGGCGAGTCCGGATTGCCTGTAAGCGCAAGCACCCGGTGACCGAATCGTCTCGCCTGTATAGCCGCCTCAATCGTTCTGCCAACCCTGCCGGAAAAGGAAATACAAACAACTGCGCTGCGCTCTGGCAGATAGCGCACGCGGTAACGGGCCAGGTCGAGCGCATGTACGCCCTCGGCGTGAATCCCTGTGTGTTTCTGGAAGGCGAGAGCCGTTGCTGCTCCTGCAAAAGCCGAATCCCCGCACCCAACCAGGTAGAGATGTTCCATTCCTCCGGTGTTCAATTCGTAAGCTAAGCTGCGGAGCGGGCCGGCCAGCATCTCAAGCTGTTCCGCCATTAGCTCCGGGATCATCGCGATCTCTTCGCGCATCACGTCCACAGAACTGCTGATTCCTCGATCCGCTCCTGGAACCTCGACTTGCGCGAGTGAGGTTGGCGCGGGCAGCAGATGCACTACTGGAGGGTCGGTGAGCATGCGAGCTTGCGCTTCGGCGGGATCAACCCGGGCCAGTCGCATGGAGCCGAAGCCCGCCACTGCGTAGGAAGCAGCGACGGTGCCGCGTTGGGCTGACTCCACCGGGCTAAATCCAAGCGACAACCCGGCAGCAAAACCGCCACAGAACGCATCGCCGGCCCCTGTAACGTCCACCACCGGGCCACGTGAAACACCTGCCTCGTGCAATGTCCCCTTCGCTTTATCCCAGACCAGCGCGCCCTCCGCTCCCATCTTGATCACGATCACTGGCGTAGGAAGGCCTGTGAGACTCACAAGGGCGCGGCGCGGGTCGTCGTAGCCCACCAGGTCTGCTAACTCGGAGCGGCTCGGCAGAAAAGCATCCACTCTCGCCGCCAGCGCTCGCAGTCGCTGCCGGTAGTCAACAACGTAATCCTCGTGCGTATCTAAGGTAATGATGGCGCGAGGAGAGATGCGCCGTAGCGTGTCCACGATGGCCTCAGCAGCATCCAGCGGCATGGCTGCAATATGCACCACCGGCGGCGGTTCCACCTCCAGCCACTCAACCGGCAGGTCGCCTGGCTGTACAGCCACCTCGCGAGATCGCTCGCGTGGGGTGCGATAGAGCCAGTGCCGCTCGCCGTTGGTCTCATAGACTATCCAGTTACGCACGGTGGGTCCCGGAATATCGACCACTCCCTTCGTCGCAATACCCAGAGCATGCAGCGCGGCTGTGAGCTCTCGTGGAAAATCTTCACCCCGGCGCGTCACCAGCCCGGTGCGCGGCTGCCAGAGCCGCGCGCCAAGCGCCGTATACAGGCTATTTCCTCCCAGGCTGGACATCTGAGTTGCACCGTCGGGCAGGACCACGTCATCAATGGTCAGGTTGCCCACCACGATAACACGTGGGCGAGATGCGGGTAGCCCGTGCATCTCGCCCCGCTCGCTCGTTTCCATCGCCATGTGCCAATTACTCCGGTGGGATCTCGCGATACGCTAATCCGATGTCAACACCCCGGACGCGATTCAAGAAGTACGTGGCGACATACCAGATGATACCCACCACAATGACGCCGATCATGAATGAGAGGGACAGTCTTGCCGTCACACCAAAGGTCGAGTTGATCGTGCTATTGAAGATGAATATCAGCATCAGGCTGCCCAGGACAATCGCGCCACCTATACCGGCCAGCGTGACAGAAGGAATCCCGAAGAGCTTGTGTCCGCCTGCCGATTCCCACACATGTCGCAGGCGATAGGGGAAGGCGATACCGGCGATCGATACCAGGATAAAGGCGGCAATCTGTGCCAGCAAAGCACCCAGCAGACTGGCCTGCGGCACAGTCACCAGCGCGATCAGCGCGAGCGTCCCGGTCACCGTGCAAAAGATGATGGCCTTGACCGGAGAGTGAAAACGCTCGCTAACGTCGCCTAACGGGGCAGGAATCATGCGGTCAACCGCCCATGCCAGCATGTAGCGCGTAGCCTGCAGTTCGGAGAGAGGCGTTCCCATCAGCGCCCAGAATATAAAGCCGATCCCGATGATAAGTGGAACCAGCACGTTACCCGTGAGCAGGCTGACGATAAAGTTAAAGCTCGGGGATAAGTTGCCTGGCAAGTTGAGTAGGCTGGCATTATTAATGGAGAGATAACCGACGCTTCCAATCCAGTTGATGCCAACAGCTTGCGAGAAGGCAATCACAAGCAGCACCAGCACCGCCCCGTTGACCAAGACCCCGCCGACCATGGCGAGGTACTGAGAGCGAGAGGCACGTTTGACCTCGCCGCCGATCTGGGCAGAACCCTGTGCATAGCCCACCACGAAAAACACCCAGGGCAGCATGAGCAATGTTTGGCTCAGACTGAACCCACCGGGTAATACGTAGCCATTCTTCACTGCTGTCGGGATCACCTGGTTGAACGTCAGCCCCTTGTGCTGGAGAGCAAAGCTGTTCCAGGCGCTCGCGATATGGCCGCCGCCAAACACCAGGAGCAGTAACGCCAGTATAATACTACCGCCGGCGAAGAGGAAGAACAACTTTTGCCAGCGCCAAAAACTCTGACCACCCAGGATCAGCAGCACTGCGAAGCCGATATTGATCAATAGGCCGATGATGATGACCCACCACTGCGTCGTGATACCCAGTATCGGGAAGGATGCCAGCAAATTATTGCTCAGATTAATCCAGCCGCTTTGCCCGGTAGCAGCCCCGATGCTAGTAAATGCAACTGGCAGGGCAAAAGTGAGCGCGAACCAGGCGTTAAACCCGATCCAGAAAAAGATCAGCCACATCCCCTGGCTCCAACCCAACAACCAGCCCAGAAAGGGATGTAATGTGCGGCTTACGTATACATAGTCACCGCCAGATCGAGGCATGGCGGCCGCAAAAGTTGAGTATACCCACAAAAGCGTAAATGCCATCAGCAGGGTGCCGATGATCACCGCAACCAGTATATTGCCCTGTGGGAAATACGCGGGTGCCTGCAGGAACAGAAAAACGGCCCCGACGGCAATATTCATGCCGAAGGTGTTCATAATAAAAGCGTCAAGCACCGATACTTCTCGTCGTAGCCCGGTCGCATTACGCAGAAACATCTCGCCTTGACTGCTGGCTGGAGAAGCCTTACTCATGGTCGTGTGCCCTCCTCTTTGTCCGGCGCGCCGATCAGGTGCAATACACGATCATCCCGCCGGAAGCTTTCGATGGTGAAACGGAAACGGTCGGCTCGATAGAGCACCTGCGAGAATTCGATGAACTGGTCTCTTACGTCATATGTCTTACCCTCCACTTGCAGCATCGGCGTTCCTGCTGGAATACCGAGTATGGTTGACTGAGCGCCACGACAGCGTACTACTTCAATCGTGCTTTCGGCCCGTGCCAGCACGATACCGTGGCGCTCTTCCAATGTGCTATACAGCGATCGGCCGTTGAAATCCAGCGCCTCAAGTCCCGGCACAAGCCGCGCCGGCAGGTAGGAAGAAAGCAGGGCTATCGCCTTACCTTCAATCAAAGCGACACGTTGGAGAAATACAAACTGCTGGTCTTCTGTTTCGAGCATTGCCATGATGGCAGGGGGGATCTTGCCAACACGCAGCTCAACCACGCGCAGGACCGCACCGAGACCCTTGGCGCGCATACTCTCCGAGAAACTGGAAAGTATGCTGATCTTCTCTTCGACCTTTTGCTCACGTACGAACGTCCCGCGACCGGGCACGCGGTAGAGATATCCCTCTTTGACAAGGTCGAGGATGGCTTGTCGCACAGGCGCGAGGCTAATTCCGAATCGAACTGCGTACTCGCGCTCCTGCAAGAGTATTTGGCCGGGCAGCAGTTCTCCCCGTTCAATACAACCAAGCAGGTAGCTCCGCACCTGGTGATGCAGGGGGATCGGAGAGTCACGGTTTACCGGCATCGTCTCCTCATAGAGAGACGCCTGCGCATTCGCATTCAGGTCCGCGTTCATCAGCAGCCTTCCTCCCGGTCAATATACATAATATTATAATGTAATATTCTTATGAAATCAATACTCTGCAATATTCTTGTTCCTAAATTAAAGAGACAGCTATCCCACTTGACTCACACCCTCACAAGAGTGTGTAATAAAGATGAGTATTTCTTTGATCACGGAAAGGAGCTTTGTATATGGACTACGGTATCATTGTTCCCCAGGGATGGCGCTTGGACCTGGTGGACATTCCCGACCCCATTGAGGCCTATGAAGCCATGACACGCGTCGCGCTCGAAGCAGAAGCGCTGGGCTTTCACTCGATCTGGCTCTATGACCACTTCCACACTGTCCCTACCCCGGCGCAAGAAGTCACTTTTGAATGCTGGACAAGCACTGCCGCCCTGGCTCGCGACACTAAACGTGTTCGCATTGGCCAGATGGTAACATGTAACAGTTATCGCAACCCTGCACTCCTGGCAAAGATGGCCAGCACCGTCGATGTACTCAGTCATGGCCGGCTCGTTCTAGGCATCGGGGCAGGCTGGTACGAGCACGAATACCGTGCCTACGGCTATACCTATCCCAGTACGCGCGAACGCTTGCAGCGCCTGGGTGAGTCTATCCAGGTCATCCTGGCTATGTGGACACAGGATGAAGCCATCTTTGACGGGACCTACTACCAGGTCAGAGGAGCCATCAACCAGCCCAAAGGTGCGCAAAAGCCACATATTCCTTTATTGATCGGAGGTGAAGGCGAAAAGGTCACCCTCAGACTGGTCGCGCAATACGGTGATGCCTGCAACGTGGGGGGAGATATCGCGAACATCAAGCATAAGTTCGCCGTCCTCAAACAACATTGTGAAGGGCTTGGGCGCGATTACAACAGTATCCGGCGTACCACCCTCGTCGACTACTGCGCTATCGCCGAAACCGAGGAGGCTGCTCTTGCGAAACTGACGCCCGCAGAGCTTAGCGACCTCGCGGAACTACGCCAAACCCAACTGATTGGCACTCCCGCGATGATTCGCCAACGCCTGGCGGAACTTGAAGAGGCAGGTGTGCAAGAAATCATTATCAGGTTTGTAGACGCGACACGCCTTGAATCGATCCGCCTGTTCGCGCGTGAGTGTATGCATTAGGAGCGAAAAGTGAATTTACTGGCTTCGGTACATATGTAATAAGCAAGCGACTCCTGATAGTAATTGCCACTGGCTTGTGATATACTCTTGTTGTGTATTTCTCCCACCAGCTATGCTCTGAGCGATCTTTCCTTACCCTTGAAATATGAGGCAAAAAGATGGCAATAGAAGAACTCCAGAACGGTCGCTACCGTCGTGTGCGCCTGCTCGGTAGCGGCGGCATGGGTGAAGTGTACCTCATGCAAGACATACGTGTTAACCGGCAGGTTGCGATCAAGGTCATTCGCTCTGAGGGAGCCCCTTACCCTGGCAGCGATACAGCCAGAGATGCAGCCCGCCTCTTCCAACGCGAGGCAAGAGCCATTGCCGCGCTCGAACATCCCAACATTTTGCCCCTCTACGACTTTGGCGAGGAAACCCTCGAGGGCGTGACGCTCAGCTACATGGTCATGCCATTTTGCCCGGAGGGGACATTGACGGGCTGGCTGCAACAGCACGGTAGTGTTCCAATGCTCTCAGCGCAAGATGTCGCACATATGGTTGAGCAGGCCGCAGAAGCCCTCCAGTATGCACACGACCATAACGTCATTCACCTGGATATCAAGCCGTCCAACTTCCTGATTCGCAGCAATAAAAAGACTCCAAATCGTCCGACTTTGCTGCTGGCCGATTTTGGTGTTGCCAGGCTCAGTGCCGCCACCTCCAACGCAAGTCAGGCTGTGCGTGGCACGCCCACATCGATGGCTCCTGAACAGTGGAGCAGTATGCCTGTTCCCGCCACCGACCAGTATGCGCTGGCAGTGATGGCCTACGGACTGCTGGCTGGTCGCCCTCCTTTTCTCGGTGGCATGGAACAATTGATGTACCAGCACTTCCATGTGCAGCCGCCCCCGCCCAGTACCTTCAATCCACGCCTATCCTCATCCATTGATGCTGTGCTGCTGCGTGCCCTGGCAAAGAATTCCGCAGATCGTTTCCCTTCCATTTCAGCGTTTGCCGGTGCATTTGAGCAGGCAATGCAGAGGTCACCTGCCGAGCCTGTCAGTGGACCGCAGCAGCCCAGTGCCAGCGACTTTCAAGCTACACTGGCCATCAGCCAGGCAGAGGCGCTCTCTGGTACCAGCCGAGCAATCACCCTCCCAGGGGGTCAGCGGGTCGATGTGGCGATACCCGCAGGAACCAATGATGGCCAGGTCATCCGTTTACAGGTCTTCGACGAGCCATCCAGCCCGGAGGGTATGCTGGCTCTGACTATCGCCGTCAAACGGCCCCAAGAAGATCTTCTGCCATTTGATCCCGTGTCGGACCATGATCTCCCGACGGTGGTCACTTCTGATGCCAACCTTCAAGCTCCGCAGAGACAACAGTTGCCCCCTCTTCCAAAAAGACAGCCTGCCCCTCGCACCAGGATGGTCGGTATTCTTTCAGGTCTGATCATACTGCTACTAATTGCTGGCAGTATCGTTTACTTTTATAGCGGCCGCCAGTCTAATAGCCAGCAGACCAACGCGACTGCAACAGCAAAGTCTGGTCAAACGGCAACACACACTCCGACGGTGACTATCACCTCGACCGCAACGTCACAAAACGGCCTCTATATCGCTGGCACATATAATGGGTCTATGTTTAATCAGACAACGCAACAAACAACGGACATCTCGGTGTTGATAGTGCAAACCCAGGGGAGTGGTATCTTGAGCGGAACGTTTACCTTGACGTCTCCTTCTCAGGGAGCCTATCCGCTCAGTGGCACTGTCGATACGCAAGGTAACTTCTCTTTTACCGTGCAGCAATCCGCCGGTCAGACACCGCTCTACCTTTATGGGGCTGTATACAATAGTGTCTACCTGAAAGGGAACTTTTGCAACAGCAATACCAACTCTTGTAGCGCGAATACAGGCTATTTCACTGTTGGGCCGAAGTTTTAGCTGCCTGTTGATGGACAGGTCAACAACTTATGAGTAGCACAGTCCCCAATGGGGGTTCCAGTAGCAACCAGCACCTGGCGAGGTGTGATCGGTTGCTCATCATCGTTCCTGAGGTGGCCTGATGACCGGTGTCACAGTTCAACTCACCATTCGCCTGCTTGGCGCACCCGATGCGCGGATTGCAGGAGTACCACTGGCTCTGCATAAACAGAAGGCCAGGGCATTGCTCTACTACCTGGCGGCTACGGGTCGATCCCATACCCGCGATCACCTTGCCTCCTTGCTCTGGAGCGAGTCTCCCGACAGCAATGCACGCCACTCGCTCCGCTCAAGCCTCTACCATATTCGGCATGCCTTGCACACTCAAGGAGCAGATCAGGCGCTGGTTGGAGACGGTGACCTTGTCTCCCTCGAGCTAGAATACGACGCTTGCGACCTCACGCATTTTCGCCGGCTCCTGGTAGAGGGCAGCGAGAACGCCCTGGCCGAAGCCGTCTCACTGTATCACGGCCCGTTGCTGCAAGGCTTCGTCGTTGCCGATGCGCCCTTGTTCGAGGAATGGCTGCGGTTCGAGGGGAGCGAGGTGAGGCAGACCTACCTTGCTGCGCTGCAGCGCCTGGCAGCTCTGGCTGAACAGCGGCAGTCCTGGGATGAGGCGATTACCTATGTGCAGCGCCTCGTCCAGCTTGATCCACTGGCCGAGGAAGTGCAGCAGCGGCTGATAGCATTGTACCTGCGCACTGGAGCGATTGGGCAGGCCTTGCGCCAATACCACCAGTTCGAGAACGAATTGCGACACGAGCTTGGCATTACGCCCTCCTCAGAAACCCAGGCTCTTGTATCTGTAGCACTGGGAACGCGGCGCCGTGTGGCATCTGAGGACAAAATAAAGACCCGCGTTTCCATGCGCACTCCGCAGGCATTACCTTTCGTTGGGCGCGAGAACGTACTCAACAGGTTGCTCACAGCCAGCCAGGACGCGCTCGCGGGACAGGGCGTCACCGTCTTACTGCAAGGCGAGAACGGCAGTGGCAAAAGTCGCCTCCTGGAGGAACTGGTGAGCATAGTGTCAGCCGGTTCGCCATCCTGGATCATTTTACAAGGCTCCTGCTCGCCTTTCGACGACCTGCTCTCCTACAGTCCCTTCATCGAAGCATTTCAAAATGCCGGCGTCGGCGACTTGAGCGACCTCCTCTCAGAGTCACCTGCAGTTGACCCTGGCGTGCAGGGACGCTTCCTCTGGCACGTCTTGCAGGCGCTGCGTACGCTCTCTCGTGGCAATCCGCTCCTGCTCACCATAGACGATTTGCAGTGGGCCAATAGTTCGACGCTCCACCTCTTTGGCTTCCTCGCCACGCGACTACGCAATCTGCCGGTCATGCTGGTAGGAACCGCCCAGCACGCTGGAGCCATCCCGGCCCTGCAGCGACTCGTCACACTGGGTCGCCGTCACGGTGACCTCCACCTTTTATCCCTCTCCCCTTTAACACTGGAGGGTGTTACGACACTTACCTCCATGTTGGGTATCGACCCGGCTCCCAGCAATTGGGCCGGCACCACGTTGGCCGATTGGCTCTACGAGTGGTCGGGTGGTAGCCCTTTCGTTTTGACAGAAATCATCTCCCAGTTGCAAGCCGAGGCTATCCTTACTGTAGCCGGAGATGGCTTGAGGCTCGATATAGGCCGCTGGCTGCGCTGGCGTGCCACATACACGTTACCCGAGACCACTCACGATCTGGTCGGCTGGCGTTTAACCAACCTCTCGCCAGAAGCACGCTCCCTGCTCGACATGCTGGCTGTAGCCAACCAGCCTCTCCCGTTTGCGCTGCTGCGCGAGTTCCCCGGCATACCAGCCGATCAACTCTTGCCTATCATTGAAGACCTGGTGGCGAGAGGGATGTTGCTTGAAAGCGCCAACGACACATTTACTTTAGCTCACCACCTGTTACGAGAGACCCTTTTACATCACCTCAGCCACCTGCGCCGCCAGTTGATTCACCGCCAGCTGGCTGTCATCCTTGAAGCCTGCCCTGCGCTCCAACAGCATTTCCCGCTGCGCCAGGTAGCGCTGCATGCTGTCATTGGCGAAGACAGCGAGCGCGCGCGGGGTTACGGCCTGCAAGTACTCGATGAGTTAGTACAGGATAACGCCAGTGCGCAGACAGCAAATTTCCTCCACCACCTGCATGATCTCCTCGCGCCGGCTGCCTCAACGAGCGAAATGCTCCGCCTTACCTACGCTTTGGGCCAGGTTCACCAATCGCTTGGTCAACTCGATGAGGCCACCTTCTGGCATCATCGACATCTCGACCTTGCCTGCAAGCTTCCTGATCCATCTGCCCAGGCTACAGCGCACCTGGAGCTGGGTGAACTCGCTCTCGTCGCCAATGACTACCAGGCAGCGGCATCAGCAGCCCGGGCAGGTCTTGCAATCGATATACCCTCCGGCGCTTCACAGCACATGGCCCTCGTCGCGCGAGGACACCGGCTCCTTGGCGCAGCGCTGGCAATGGAGGGAAGCGATCTTGCTGCTGCCGAACGTCACTTACAAGAAGCAGTCGCCGCCCACCGCCTCACCGACAGTACGAGCGATCTCTGTGCAACCCTGTTTGAACTCGGCAACGTGGCAGCGCAACGTGGGGAGTTGGAGCACGCGCTGGAACTGTATGCAGAAGCGGCTCGCACGGCTGAGGCCGCGCATGTCCACTACTTCCTCGCCCTGGCCCATAACAATTTCGCCTATCATAGCCTCCTGCTCGGCCAGCTCGAAGCTGCCCAGCACGCCTTAGCAAAAGGCAAGAAACTGGCCGAAACCTATGAGATGCTCGGCGCGCTTTTACACCTCTTCAGCACCGAGGGTGAAATTCACCTCTACCTGGGCGAATGGGCGGCAGCAGCAGAGGTATTCCAGCGTGGACTCGCGCTTGCGGAGGAATTAGGCAATCTCGAACGGCAGGCAGGGTACCGGGCCGGGCTGGCCCTCGTCGCACGGAACCAGCACAACCGCGAGGGCGCTATCGCACTCCTCGAAGAGGCGCTCACGCTCATCACCGAACTTGGCTATTGGCACCTTCGTACGCGCATCCAGCTCTGGCTGGCAGAAGCGCTGCTGCTGCATGGGCGTATCAACGAGGCGGAGGCTCACCTCGATACCGCCCTGGAGACCGCACAGTCGCATGCACGCACGCTGCTGCTCCTGCAGGGTGAACGACTACAAGCCCGTCTGCTGGCTATGCGCAATGACTGGTCTGGGGCAAACGCTCTCTTCGCCAAAACGCTGGAACGTGCAGCCCACCTCGGTCTCCCACTAGAAATCGCCCGCACCCAGGTTGCTTGGGGTGAAACGGCCTTACTCTATGCACCCTCTCCCCATGATGGATATGCACTTCTTGCTCAAGCTCGCAAGATACTCGCAGCGCATGCTGCCCGTGCCGAGCTTCAAGCACTCGCCGTAGCTACGGAGTTGTAACACCATATTTGCTTTGACGACTCCGGTGACGTTCCAGTGACGCCTGCTCCGTATACTATAACTTGGTGGTTGAAAACGTTACGCACAACATAAAGGAGGTTTTCATGGCAGTTAATTCAATGGATCACAGCGGCAAGGATACCGTGCTCGACGTGGTGCGCACCGAGCGTGCTACTTTCTACGACATCATTGACGACCCTGACAACTGGTATGTGCAGACCCGCTGCGCGGCGTGGGAAGTGCGCGACATTGCCGGCCACATGATCGACGTGACCGAGGGCTACCTGTCACGCTGGGACATGGCCCGCAACAACGAACCGGCTGATGCACTTGGTTTGCTGGTAATGGGCGAGACACTCAACGACCATGCCCAGGTATTTCGCAGCGTACCGCGTGAAGAAGTCATCGCCCGGCTAAAATCCGATTCGGACAAGATGCTGGCTATTTTCGATGCCTTGACTGCTGAAGAGTGGAGCGGCTTCAACGTCACTCACCCTTTCATGGGTCCGCTGCCAACGTTCTTCTATCCCGCCTTCCATGTTATGGACTATGGCGTTCACACCTGGGATATGAACTGGGGTCTCGGACAGAAAGACGCAAAGCTGGACGAGCGGACGGCGGGTGTACTCGTCCCGTATATGTTCGTCCTCATGATGTCCACGGTAGACCAGGAATCGGTCAAGGGCCTGGACATCGAGTTCGGCGTGAAGGTCGATGGTGAGTGGGGAGGTCAATGGCGCGTACGCGTGAAAGACGGCGCCTACACCTACGCGCCAGCCGATAATCTTGATGGTGTGCAAGCCCTTTTCCACTTCGAAAATGCGTCAGACTTCGTGCTCACCACCTTCCAGCGCTTCCCTGGCGGAGAGACAAGTGGTGATCCGGAGGTGATCGATCAGGTCCGGCATATGTTCTTCAGGATTTAGCAGGGACGCAGCCCACAGGAGAACGGACGTATCTTGCTGTTTTGTACAATGGGTAACATGGCATCCCGCGCGGATGCCATCTGGAGGTATAACTATGTCCACAATCCAGGCTCAGGGTATTCACCACATCACCTTCGTCGGCTCTAACCGCGAAACAACTATCGACTTCTACCAGAATGTGCTGGGTATGCCGCTGGTGATCGACCAGCCCAACCTGGACGTTCCAGGGGAAACTCATCTTTACTTCGATACAGGAGATGGGCGCTTGATCACCTTCTTCGTGCGTCCCGCGCGGCCAGATGATCCTGCACCCAATCCCGAGGGTATCGGCAATCTCCACCACCTTGCCCTTACCGTCTCTCGTGCTACCTACACCCAGGTCGCCCGGCGGCTGAATGAACGCGGCATCTGGAACACCGGGAATATAGATCGAGGTTTCATGGACTCGATCTACTTTCGAGACCCCAACGGACAGTTGCTCGAAATGGCCTGCTACAAGTTCGTTCCCCCCGAGGGCTACACTGTTGTAGATGTACTTGTTACCGCGCATCGTATACGTGTTGCTGCCGGCGCCTACAATATCCAGGACTCCCACCTCGCCGACGCGATTGCCGAGTTGACCGGGCGAAAAGCACTTTCCCTGGCGCCAACGGAGGTGTAACTGCCATGGCAGATGCCTCCGAGACTGGCTCGCAACACATGGGTATCCTCTGGATGTTCAATCTTGATGCATTGCCGCTGGTGAGCGTTGCACCACGTGTCGCGACAACTTTCCAGCAGGCCGGTCCGGAGGCAGCCTCGTCGCTCGCCCAGGCGATGGGGCTTGACGACCCTACGCCAGTGCTTCAACGTTTCGCCAGCGGCAGGCACTGTTATGTTGGCAGAGTCGAGGACAGGCTTGCCACATACGGCTGGATAACCTTCGATGAAGAAGGCATTGGAGAGCTAGGTCTGAACATCCGCCTCCAGGCAGGCGAAGCATATATCTGGGATTGTGCGACGTTACCAGCCTATCGCGGACAGCGTCTTTACCCAGCGCTGCTGGCATATATGCTCAGCGAATTGCAGAGCGAAGGGCTGCACCGGATATGGATTGGCACAGACGCAGACAACCTGCCTTCTCAAAGCGGCGTAGCTCTTGTCGGCTGCCAGCCTGTAGTAGACGTAGTAATGACCCGCGTTCTGACCTTGCGCAGGCCCTGGGTACGCGGACGCCCTGGAGTACCTGAGCAGATCGTAACAGACGCTCGCAGCGCCCTGCTTGGGAATCGCGCTCAGGCCTGGCTGGCCGCTCCACCCTTCTCCAGGCACGAGGGGCTGTGATATCCTCAAATATCACACTCATTCCTTGTAGTTATGATAATGATAAAAATTATATATTGGAATTATATCAGAAAATAGGCTACAATAAACCCAGGGAATGACGTGGAGGTGGGACTTATGGATCCCCCCATATTTTACCCCCGGTCGTTCTTCAAGGCTTTTTTGGACAAATTACTATTTAGTATGAACGTAGCGCTTGCGTATAATGACGAAACCAGCTTCTAATCAACTCCTGGAGAGATCTTCAAAACACGAGATACACCCGGCAGGAGAAACTTCGCCGGTCGATCCGAAAAAAACTTCTAAGGCGAAAGCATCTACAACCATCGTCATTGGCTGGATACTCCGAGGCGGGGTAACCTTGAGCTCAGCCGTCATTTTGACTGGATTGCTGCTGCTGGTATTTCATCCAGGAGGACTTTCTGGACATGTACCGGGAACATTTCCCTCTACATTGGAACAAGTGTGGTCGGGGATACTCAACTTGCGACCCCAGGCCGTAATCGTGCTGGGGATCCTGCTGCTTATCGCCACGCCGGCGATTACCGTGACCGCATCAGCAGTAGCTTTCGCGGTAGAGCGTGATCGCCGCTACGTTATCATCTCACTCATTGTACTGGCAATTCTGCTTACGAGCTTGCTTATTGGCAAAGGTGGTGGGTGATGCATCCCTCGCTTGTTATTCTCCTACTCATCTTTGCAGGAGCGATTCTCGCGGGAGTCGTAGGCTCACTGGTGGGACTGGGCGGCGGTGTGCTCATCGTACCCATGCTAACCCTGGCTTTCGGACTGCCCATTCAATATGCGATCGGGACAAGTATTGTGGCCGTGATAGCAACATCGAGCGGCTCGGCAGCGACTTATGTGCGAGACCATATGACCAACATACGCATAGGTCTGTTCCTGGAAATGGCCACTACCATTGGGGCCATTAGCGGAGCCTTCCTTGCGGGCTTCCTGGCGCCGCAATTACTCTTCATCATCTTCGGCGTCATATTGCTGGTTTCTGTCTTTCCCGTCGCTTTCAAGATCGGTGAAGAACTCCCTGAGGGCGTACGCAATGATCGTTTGGCAAACTGGCTACATCTCTCTAGCACCTACCCGGACCGCCGCCTTGGGGGCGAAGTGTCTTATCAGGTCACCCGCACACCGCTTGGTCTCGCGATGATGTACGTAGCAGGTGTTTTTTCCGGTCTGCTCGGCATCGGCAGCGGTGCTCTTAAGGTTCTGGCAATGGACACCCTGATGCGCCTCCCGATGAAAGTATCCACCACCACCAGCAATTTTATGATCGGCGTAACAGCAGCAGCTAGCGCGGGCATCTACTTCTCGCGTGGTGATATACCCCCACTGATCGCCGCGCCGGTCGCCCTGGGTATCCTGCTAGGGGCACTCGTGGGCGCCCGCCTCCTCACCCACCTGAGCAACAAAACCCTGCGCCTGATTTTCCTGCCAGTAATGGTAGCTATCGCTGTCCAGATGGTACTGCGTGGGCTAGGCATTGCTTTGTGAGGCCAGGTAAATATTTGAGCTTCCTTAAAATCTTAGAACTCTTAAGGCCATTAGACGTACATATCATATAAGCAAGCATAATTTATTCTTAGGTTGTGTAAGCAGGCATAAATTTACCTTGTTCAGCGTTATACTTTAGTAAGAGTGGGATTGCCCTGATCTCACCCTACCCGGCTTAGCGTGATCACTCGCTAAACGTCCTTTCGTGCCAATCAAGAGCTGGAAAGGCGGCAGTTTCAATGCTGCAATTACAAAACTTCAAGCCTATTCATCCTTCATTAAAGCAGATCGTGGTCAGTGGACTGAGCGGTGTTATAGGTGCAGTGGGGATACTCTTCGCTGTAGCGCTCTATGTTGTGGAAACGCTTATCCGCCCCAAAAAAATCAACCCTTTTGATCTTTATACTTTCAGTCCCTATGAACTCGATATTCCTGCCGAGGCAATTGTCTTCCCGGACCTGCATGGAGATCATAAAGTAAGCGCCTGGTACATGCCCTGCCCCGGAGCCACAACTACCGTTCTGGTATGTCCAGGATATCGTACTCGTATGGCCGATACTCTGGGTATAAGCGCCCATCTCTGGAAGGCAGGCCATAATGTGCTGGCTTTTGAATATTATGGACATGGATTAGAAGTCGGTACACCGGTCACGCTCGGCTATCGTGAGATCGGTGACTTCCTCGGAGCGGTAGCTTACGCGAAGGAGCGTGCGCCGCAGAATCACCTGGGCGTTATAGCCTACTCTATGGGTGCAGCCGTCGCTATCATGGCCTGTGCGCGCAATAACGACGTAGAGGCGCTGATCGTGGATAGCGCTTTTGCTTCGCACTTGAGCGTGGTTGATTACAATTTCCGCCGCGCATTCCATCTACCATCCGCTCCTTTCGCCTGGGTAGCTGATTACCTGTTGTGGTGGCGCGCAGGTTATCGTTTCCGCCAGGTTGAACCGCTGCGCGATATTGCTCGCATTGCACCCAGGCCCATCCTGATTATTCATGGCGGCAAGGATTCTGTTGTTGATCCCAGGGATGCGACATTACTGTACGCAGCCGCGCAGGAACCAAAAGAACTCCTGGTCCTTCCCAATGCTGATCACTGTGGCGCTTACTTTGAGGATCGCCATGCTTATGTGAAGAAGGTGAATGATTTCTTTGACCTGCACCTGGGGAACGTGGGCCATTTACAACAAACGGGCTAGAAAGCCTCTGTCATTCGTGCAGAGTATGAATAGCCTGTTCTCCCCGGGTTCAAACCTCGTGCTGAGTTCCGCTTGAGGAGGTAGAGGAGTTGGTGACTTTCAATTCCTCTCGGAAGTCCCGAACGACTGGTATGTCTGCATATCCAGCGTTTTCCAAGCCTTCCAAATTTTAACCCACGCGGCAATGAGTGTGATTAACACATTTTTACACTATCCCACTCAAAGAGGTTCTGTGGATAACAAGTGGATAAAGGGATCGAGAGGATTAGAGGTTTTTCATACGAGTAACCTTTATCCCCTCGACGGCAGTCTCTTTCATGGGGGAAAATGCGCACCTTGATATCTCGCGCAAAGTAGCCATCTGCTTGTTTCTGCCATCAGCAGACTTTTTTCTCTTCCAGGCCGCTTCCCACTGTATGTGCTCTGCTTTTGGCTCTTCCGCAACAGCTGTGTTAAGGTTTTTGAGGAGTTTCACAATTAACTACCCTTTCCCTATATCGGTGCGCGTACACGGCAACAAGATCATTGAAATTTTCCTGAAGCACGGAAGTTGCGAAGAGCTTTCCATTACGAAACAGATATTCAGTAATTGTATGGAGATAGACAGATTACTGGCTCATCGTTTATAGCCTATCAATAGGTTACAGGCGTGGCCATTTCGACTCGACTTCATCTATCCCTGTTGACGTAAGCTCATAGGCTAAAGCCCCATCCTCTGATCTGCCAGCCTCCATGAAGTAACCCCTGCTCACTACACTACCGATATCCCGTGGTATCAACTGTGGCCCAAATTCTCAAAGAAACCTGGACCCAGCGTTCTCGCCGCCCTGATTCAGTCCAGCCTGCCCGGCGTTCCTGCCACATTCCGGGAGGCTATCGAATCAAGTCAAGTCCGAGAGGACATGTGGGCTGGAGCGTGTCCCCGTTGGACCAACGATAGCCGCACCACCTTGCATGTATGCTCACCTGCATACCGGCCTGGCCTGCTTCGCTGGGGTGCCCCTCCACAGGCTTCTCCCCCACGACCTGTAGCCGCAGAGGGCGGAATGCGCTCACGCTCCATTTGCCACAGGAGATGGAGGTGGCGCCTTGGCTTGGCGAGGCCGCCAATGCCATTCTCGGTAAAACGAGTGATGGACATTGACCGAGGCATTAAAGTCGGCATTGGCCTCGTAGTGACACACCGGACAAACGAACAGTTTTCCCCATTTCACTGCGATGCGTTGGCCGTTCCGGGAGGAGAACCTCTCCCCCTTTGCGCCGCATCGGGAGCAATATTGGGATGTCCCATGTGCATTGACCTCCACGCTGACGACCTGCTGGAGGTACGCTTTGTCTTTTGCCTGCTGATTGATTTTGCCGCGCAGCTGGTTGGCACGCCTGCGGTTCATGCGCCGCGATTTGCTCCCCTTGCCCGGCTTGATCTTGCGCAAGCGCTCGAAGAGCAGGATACACCCAGGATAGTTCGCGCAGACCTGGGCAATCTGGCGGGCTACCTTGTGCGCCACATCTGCGTTGAGCCGATCCACATGCCGCCAGAGCTGTTGGTTGCTATGCTCGCCTTTGACCGGCTTGCCCGACTGCCACTGCTTCCTGGCGATGCGCCCCAGATGGTGGTAGCGGTGGGCGTCCAGACCATGATCGGTCACGAACACCGTCTTGATGATCGTGCCATGTTGTCTGACCGTGATCACCGCCAGGTTTTTGACATTGAGATCGACGCCTACTGTCACCAAGTCTGGGTCTTGCTTGCGCTCCATCACCTTGCTGGCTGCGATCTTCTTCACTTGAGGGATATGCAGTGCTGCCGCATGGGCTCGCAAGACCAACGTAGGGCTTTGCCGCTGCCAGTCCGCTTTCTTGAGTCGCGCTACGAGGTAGTGGCTGGAGTTGACCGGGTAGTGTATCCATCGCCATCCCTCTGCTGTGTAGACGTTGATGCGCACAAAGGCTGCTTTGAGATCGAGGGCCTCTAGCTGAAGTTGGATGCATCCCTGGTAGAGCGTGGGGTGATCGGTGGCCGCTGGATACCCTGGTTTGCCCTTCTTCTTCCCGCTCGCTTCCCAGTTCGCGTGATTGGAGAGATAGGAGCGGACTTTGCCAATCGCGTCTTTGATCACCGAGCGGCGGTAGGCAAAGGGCATGCCTGGAAAGCGCTCGGTAAAGTTCCAGCCGGGCCAGGGATGGGGATGGGCTGCCGTTTCTACCGTGCAGGATTCAGCCCAGCTGAGCAGTTCATGGGCAGAAATGAGGCGTTCGCGCAGCTCCAGGTGTTCTTCGCTGTAATAGATCACGCGCTCGGAGAGCTTCTCGGCATGCGCCAGAAAGAAGTCAATGTAGAAAGCGCGCACGGCAGTCAGCACCGCTGCCGTCGCATCCAGGGCGGCTCGTTTCTGGTTATTGGCTCCTCCCTGGTCTCGCCTGCCCAGGTCAAGGGACAGTTTCGTAGTGCGCGTGGCTTGGCCCATCCGGTGGTACTCCTTCTGAGAACAAACGTTCTTGGTGCCTCCAGTGTACTACGCGTGGACCTTGTTGTCAAGCTTGTTCGATCGTCGGATGTTGGCTGGTGGGGAGTGTTTAGCTTCTTTGTATCTAGCTAAAATTTCCTCCGCCCATCACATGTAGAACCCTGTTTCAAGGGCTTTTGAAAAAGGCGCGTTTACCTCTTATGCGGTTTCATGATCTGCGGCATCGTGCAGCAACCATCCTGCTTCAAGCAAGGGTGCAGTTAAAGACCGTACAAGAGCTTTTACGCCATAGCACCATAACAACAAACGCGGATATCTATTCTCATGTTCCGTTAGAGATGCGGGGAAAGATTGTCAACAAGATGGATGGCTTTTTCGGGCGTTCATGAGGATTTCCGTGAGTCTGTCAAAATCATCTATGTTGTTTACAAAGCACTGAACAGCAAATCAAACTACGGAGTAATAATCGGCTTTTTTATGGCTAATGCTGTGGCCATTTCATTTCTACCTGTAGTATTCCTGTGTTCGTGAGAGCATAAGCTGATGATCCATTCTCAGATTTACCCATAGACAGTAAAAATCCCTTTGATATCAATGTGCCTAGATCACGGTGGATATTGGCGGGTGGTGCTTCTCTTGCTTTCCTATAACTTGATAATATATCATCTGCGGTAAAGTAAGGTTGCCCCTGTTTAATCTCGCACCAATACCCAAAAGCCAGTATTTTTTCCTGATGGCTTTGAAGCTCCAACTCTCGCAAAAACTCATTCAAAGTTTGCGTTCCTCTTAAAGACCTTGCTTCAATTTGTACAGCCTTTACAATTAGTTGGAATAACTCTAATGGATCATTGGTACTCCCAAATGCGCCTTTTCCGATTACTTCTACGTTATCTTCAAGGTTATTTAAGGAAGCATAGATGATAACGTATGAGTGAATATGTAGCTCAGATAATTTCTCCAATACATTGTATAATTTTTGCCGATTATAAGTTAAATTAATACTTGATATAATTATATCGTACTTATTTAATTGTACTTTTCCCAATGCTTCTTCTATAGATTTGCAAGTAACAAGTTGGATACCGAGAGTTTCTATAGCATTTTTTTCGAAGCTATTGTCCTCATAGACGTCTTCAATCCATAATATGGACGTATTAGTTAATTGTTTGGTGACTTGCGGGTTCAAAGCCTGGCCAACTACATATCCGATTTCAAGTACTCTATTACTGCTTAAAATTTTTGGGCTTCTTTGAGTATTGTCCGATGCACTAGATGAATTAACATCTAGCGAAATGGCTTCCTTACTAATTGAAGCTGCTGTTAGAGAGGCGCTAACCTGACCAGTTGTAGTTTCCAGTTGTTCAGTTGAGAATTCTATGCCAGTAGGACTTATTTTACCGCTAACTTTACTGCTATTTTCAATAAATTTTTTGATGCTTGGGCCAAAGTATCGAAAAACGAGATAGATTGTTAAGGGTATAATGAGTGCTTGAAAAAACGGGAATACGATTTGCATTAACTTAATCCACTGGTCTGCGTTCATGAAAAACCTCCCTAAATCAGGTTGTGACAGTAAGAATAGCATAAGGGAGCAGTTGACACAATGAGTGCTTCTGTTCCCACACCTTCGAAGCCAGACAGCGCAAATGCGTCGCGAACATGAATGCCGCTCACTTTGAAGAGGCGGTTCAATACCTCTTCCAGCGCCTTGCCCCGTTGCTGGGGATTCGATTGGCTGAAGAGTGTGTAGAGGTCGGCTTTGATCTCGGCTAGCTCGGCCTTTCGTTGCCGTACCTGATCCTGATTGGCCTGAAATTCGGCTTGCCGCAGTTTCCTTGCGATTTATGCTTGTTGATCTTGTCCGGCTCCTCGCGGAGGCGTTTATCACGGTCGGCGAGGAACGAAGCGCGAACACCAGCGCTTGTGAAGAATGTCAAAACACCTCGTTTCGAGCGGCAGAGCAGGGGATTGCGTCGATAAGAAGCTGGAGGAGGTCCCCCCGGGTAATGGTAGACGATATTCATCGAGAAAGCGCTTCCGGTTCCAGTCCATCGTCGCCATCTATATGGATGTCCATAGAAGAGTTCTTTCCTAAAAGCAAATGCCGATGCGGTGACAAAGGGCGCGATTCATCGCCATATTTGTGCTCTAGCGGGCACCGTTCTAGGGAGTCTTGAGTCATCCGTCAACCGATCCTGCGTTTCTTAGCCATGTCGGGGGATTTCCATAATCTCATTTATGGAAACTGGATACCATAAACTAAATATGTAAATTATACTGCCAATATTAGATTAGGCTTGATTTTTACTAGATAACATGGCATACTCTATGCATGCGAAGACATGAGCTTTCATGAGCAAGCGCAGGATGCTTCGCGCAATCGTAGGGCTCGTATATTCTCATAAACGGGGCGCGCCGCATGGCAAGTTTAAAGGAGTACCGTCTACAGGCCGGGCTCTCTATCGCAGAACTGGCGAGACGGGCAGGGGTCGACCAGGGTACAGTCAAAAGGGCCGAGTCCGGTCACCCGGTGCAGGAGGTCAAGGCCGCTGCGATTGCCCAGGCGCTCGGTCAAGCCCTAAACCAGAGGCTGAGTATCCAGGAAATTGGAATTGCGCTCTACTCTTAGTCTACACAAAGGAGATCGCAATGGACGGCATGCGGCACTACGTCTACACGTATGCGTACCCTGACGGGCGCGTGTTCTATGTCGGCAAGGGAGTCCGCGACCGGATACACCGTCATGAGAGAGATGCCCTGCTGTCCAGGAACATCAATCCCTACAAAGAGAACGTTATCCGCAAAATCCTGGCGGGAGGGGATCAGGTGATCAAAACCAAGCTCGCTTATTTCCAGAGGCACGAAGAAGCCCTGGAGTACGAGATAGCGCTGATCTTCTTCCTCAACGCAACGGATAGCCTCACGAACCTCACACCGGGAGGGGACGGCCAGATTGGGGTCGTCTTCACCGAGGAGCACCGGCACAAGCTCAGCGAGGCGCAGAAAGGCAAACCGAGAGCGCCGCTCCCGCCGGAGGCGCGGCATAGAGTTACCGAGGCCAATAGGGGCAAGCGGCGTTCCGATGAGATCCGGCTCAGGATGAGCGAGGCCCGTAAGGGAAAGCCCATGCCAGAGGAGGTAAGAGAGAAGCTGCGACAGGCCAACACCGGGAAGTCACTCTCACCAGAAGCCCGCAGAAAGATTAGTGAGGCGAACCAAGGGAGGGAGGTTTCTGAAGAGGAGCGCAGGCGTATCGGCGAGAGGTACAGGGGGCAACACCTGCCAGAAGGGACCCGGCACAAAATGAGCGAGGCGCACAAGGGGCGAACACACTCATCCGAAGCGCTGCGCAAAATGAACGAGGCTCGCAGGGATGTGCCGAAGTCGGAAGAGCACCGGCGCAAGCTCAGCGAGGCGCAGAAAGGGAGGCCCAAGCCTAGGAGAAAGCCATACTAAACGCGCTCAACTCAGAACGACAGGCGAGAGGGAAAAGACCTTTAACCCTCGATCAACTCGGACTCAGTATTGTATAGGAGTTTCGCAGTATTTGCATGTAGAACGTGTTTTTAGTGCGTGTCAGGGGTGCCCGCTGTCAACGAAGACACCCCCAACCGTTGAGAACCTTGGCCGCGATGACCTCGGTTCCGCGTGTATTATAGCACGTCCGAGGCCAGCGGTGTACATGTGAACAAGAGAACAAGAGAGGGTATACCAATGGCGACGATCATCACCAACTATACCACCTACGATCTTGCGTACTACTACGCCGACCTCAAAGGTCTTCCCCGGCTCTCTCGCGAAGAACGGCAACACCTCGTTACCGGCATGTCAGAAGCACAAATCTCCCTCACAATACCCCAGGACACACAGGTCAAGCACCGACTGATCGAGGGTTACTTGCCTTTCGCCAAACACCTCGCGATCACGCTCTGCCCGCCAACGCTCTACCAACGCCTGCTTCCTGATCTGATCGGGGCGGTCAACCTTGCCGT
>Ga0070707_100000175_pt1 | contig 62727 bp, 48 predicted proteins | sample KBSK5502metaG_FD_65468 | JGI IMG/M metagenome (GOLD analysis project Ga0070707, IMG submission 65468) | Corn, switchgrass and miscanthus rhizosphere microbial communities from Kellogg Biological Station, Michigan, USA - KBS K5-50-2 metaG | ecosystem: Host-associated > Plants > Roots >... | reverse complement strand
GGAGGCGTGTTCACCGTCACCTTCAGTGTGGAGTTGGTCGCAGAACCGCCGTCCTTGTCAGTCACTGTAATACCAACGGTGAAGCTGCCGGGGCTGTTGTAAGTGTGATTTGCCGAGCAGCTTCCGTTGCCCGTTCCTGCAGGTGTCACAGTCGTGTTCGCCGAACCATCTCCAAAGTTGAAGGTGCACGTATGCGTATCCAGCGTGCCCACATCCGTGAAGTTCGCACTGATACCTGCAACGCCACCTACCGCGATGGTCCCGGACGGGCCGGAAACTCCCGTTATCACCGGTGCAGCATTATTTACTGTGACCGTAGTCGTGCCGGTAGCGCTTGCTTTGGCATCGGCAACATTTACCGACACTGTGTAGGGCGTGTTCGAGGCGAGGTTATCCAGATATTGGTGCGATGTTGAAGGAATCGTCAGCACACCCGCTGCAAGATTCAGCACGGTATTCGCCGAGCCGTCTCCCCAGGTGATCGTAACGGTATGTGTGTCGCCGCTATCGGGATCAGTGAAGGACCCGGATACGGACGTACTGCCGTTTTCATCTATCGCCGACGGACTCATGCTCACGGTGACGTTGCTTGGGTTCGTGTTCGTGGCGATATTCGCACTGACCGCAGCCTTAACAACCGCGGCATCCGCCGGCGTGACCAGATATGTCTGGTTTGGCGGATTGCACCCCGCTCCTACTATCGGTGAAAGTGCAAACGGGTTCAGCTTCGAAAGAGTCCAGCCGGGGTCACCGACTCTGACGATGGGTTTGCTTAAGTCGAGGCGGAAAATCGTACCGGCGCAGCCGTAGCCGCTGCCTTCGTCAGCGACGATAATTCTCGGCGGTCCGCCCTGTCCATCGCCTCTGTCGATATCCATGCCGAAGGGATATTGGAACGGCGAGCCGCTTATAATGCCATTAAAAGTTGGTGAGCCCCCGCCGAAAAGATCCGGAGTCAAAATAAAAACGCCGGCAGGCGCACACCCAAACCCGTTGAAGGAGAATACGCTGGCGATCACATTGCCGCTGCCATCAATCGTGATGCCCATCGGACATCCCAGGCTGTTGGCATTCACCGAATAGGAGGAAAAGAAGGTGCTCTGCGCGTAATTACTCGTAGAGTTCAGAAAAACAATGCCGCCGAAGCCGGGATCGGATGTACCACCAAGCTTCGCATTCATGTCGGTGATGTAGAGGCTGCCGCCCGTGACTGCTGCGATATCGAAGGGTTCGGATATCAATCCGGTTGTTCCGCCTTTGGCCACAACCTCGGGCGCCGTGAGATTGTAGATACCGGGTCCCTGGCCTTGGGCCCTTCTTATTCGGACAATCTTGCCGCCGAGTGCCTCGCAGGTCCGCACATTGTTCGAGTCGGTACAATTGGCTGCTCCAGGGGGGTTAGAGTTCAATTGCCTGTTATAAAGGTTGATACCGGTGTCGGTAACAAGGATGCTGCTATCCACAGGATCTATTGTTACACCGGCTGGATAGATGAACATCTCCGTCGCATTGTTGTGCGCTGCGTCGGAAAACGTCGGGAAAGTGGCTCCCCATCCCGTGCCGCCCTTCATCAGTATTTCCTGACTTCCATCCTTGGGATCCACGCGAATGACGCCGTATGTTCTGCTGACCGCAATAAGCTTCCCAGTGCCGGGCTCGATGGTCACGCTGGACGCCTGGCCCAGGAAACCGGCCGACGAGATCAGGGTCTGATTTCCGCTTACCGGGTCGACAAGGTACAGTCCGCCCACTATGATGCCACTTGAATTACGACCGGAGCCATCCACGACAATGATGTCGTCCAGGCACAAATACGCTTTAACAATCTGACCGTTTACAGGGCAATCTCTGGTGGTCTGCAAACCTTGAGCCCAACCGGCTGAGGCTGCGCATATCAATATCAATAAAACTGCGAACGGCCGCAAAATGACTGTCAGCTGCGTTCGATTGGACGGTGACATCGTTGAACACACACTTAGTTGTTTGCTCACTGCCGACTCCTTCGTTTCTGTTCGGGTTTCAAGTTAGAACCTGAGATTGTCTGGTAACGATGCGAAAACTGACTGTGCCTCCTGCGTGCAAAAATGGAACTGGCTACCTGCTTTCGCTGTAGCTCGGCGAGTCTTTGGGAAATTTGAAAACGAGGGGCATCGATCGAACTACTGACAAGAGGGTAGGCTACCGCACTATCGATCCCATCAGGATTTCTGCTGAGAGAAGTAGGAGTCGAGGGCCCTGGTTGATCTGGAACCCGTTTTATTAAGTTCTAAACGCGGTGCAGGGAGGGGTTTATTCCAGATACGGACATTTGTCAATAGAGGAAAAAATTTTTCGGAAGCAAAAATGAGTGGCAGGTCGCCCTGTTATCGAGGTGTGTCGATCGCGGTTCGCGGAGGAAGGGAGGCGGTGGTGCGTGTCATAGCGATAGGTTGAGTCGAGATGACTACATCGTCATACCAGACATGCCCAATCGGGTGGATTTGTGAAGGATCTTTGTCGGTATGGTATGGCGAAAGGAGAAATTGACCAAAACCCTCTCCGGAAGCACCAGACCAGTCTATCCTGGCTTCTTTGTAGTCAATCGCGGGCTCTCCGTCGATCCATAGTTGAACCCGGCTGGCCGGTTGATTACTCGCACGCAAAATTTCAATCCGGCCTGTGAATTCCATCCATTCATTCGGCTTGTAGCGTATGCACGGCGGTTCGGTGTAGTCGGTTCCGGATCGAGCGTTGGCCTTGTAAGTACAGCCGCGGATGTCCTGAATGCCATAGTAGTCACTGCCGACCTGTCCATACATTTGAGGTACACCGCGTTGCCAACCGTTATTGATCGTCACTTCAAGGCTGCTGGCGCTCCGCCCATTAGGCGGATTGCCGTACCAGATCACCTGTTTCCAGCCGCCGCATTCTCCCCCGGAGCAACGGAAATTCGTAGAGAGGAAGTTCTCGTCGAATCGTTCGTAAAACTGAAAGTAGAGTACGTTGCCAAGCGGAGATCCGGGTCCGATGTAGGTTCCGGCAGGATTGCCGTCGCGGTTTCGCCGAAAAACCTCTGTGAAATGCCCGCCCGAATCGGCGGAACTGTTGGATGGAATCGTGATTCTGAGTGAGCCTCTGCCTGAATGAAAGCTTGTCGGGTCGATTTCGGGAAAGACACACTGACCGTTTTGTATCACTGCGACCGTATTCCCCGGTCCCCGACGGTCTATTCCGAGCGTGTGATTGGAGCTTTTTGCGAGAGCATAGTCACACACTGTGCGTGGCGGCCACACGTAGTGCAGATTAGCTTCATCATCGAAACCAAAACAGTTGATCACGCCCGGCCGCGCGCATTTTTCCGCCAGCGGGGTGCCTGCCGGGATTAGTTCAGCAGCCGCGACTGTCTCCGGTGCCTCTGCATTGGAAGATGAAGTTTCGCTGAGAAAGAACAGAATTCGGCTGGCAGGCGAATAATCAGTGGTTGCAAAGATCAGAACCGAGATTCCGACCACGACCATCAACACACCCAGGATGAAGCGTGAATCCCTGACGTTCACGTTTATTTCCCAATACCAGCAGCGATGCTCGCAGCAGCGAGGGCAGGACGTGTCTCCCGCATGCTGCGTACATTTTTCAGGATCTCAGCGGCAGCCAATTTATGACCCTGCTTAGTCCAGTGCATATCGACGTTGAAATACAGCCGGACCCCCGGCGAAGCGGCTCTGCGGAAAGCATCAAGTAAGGAGGCGCAATTGATACTCTTTTGCCTGCAATATTCCTCGATAACCGAGCCGCCATCCGGGCTTTCGCCGGCAACATTCTCTTTGCTGGGAATAAGAACGACGAGAAGAGGTATATTCCTTTGCGTAAGAAAAAACTGAATCCTGTCCAGAACTCCATAAAAGAGCTCATACCTGGTTTTCACATCGAGTTTGAGCAGATCGGCTTGTTGTCTTCGAAGCATTTCCTGCGCAAACAGGCGTTGGTATATGCGGGAGTTTAGAAAGTAGTAAAAGTAGCTGTGATCGTTCAGAGACATCCGAAAAGGAGCCGGCAGGATGAATTTCTCATATTCAGTGGGATCCAAAGTTTCAACAATCTGAACATCGTTACCTACGAGCCTCGCGTATGGTCTTGGGCCGAATCCCGGATAATAGGATGTCCCATTATCTGTAAGATCGTTCTCAAAGAACATCAGCAGGACCAGGTTTGGATTGAACTTCACTCCTTCGGATGCAAGATACAAATATTCCTGAACCGTTCCGTAGCCACCGACACCGGCATTCAATACTTCAAGATGTGGATCCGCCTGTTCGAGCTGTGCGGTGAAGACCTCGTCCTCACCGACCTGGACCCCCTCTGTAAAAGAATCGCCGAGCGCCAGAATCCTAAAAGATCTGCGGCCGTTGTCGTAACTCCGGAGCGTACCTCTGTGCCCGTGCGCGTTTTGACTGACCACTACCTTTTTGCCGAATTCATTAACAAATGTTCTCGTGACATCCTTCGCGTGACGCCACCCAAGCTTCTTATCTGTAACCATCATGCGCGGAAAGATCACGCCTGAATACACACGAATGCCGAGCTCCAGAAATCCGAGAGATGCTGTCAGAGAGAGAAGGACCAGAAACGCATTGATGGCGACCTGGTTTGCGGCAGGTTTCCGGGCGGCTGAATCCTGGCTCATGATTAAGATAACGCGGCGATTGTGTTGCAATCAGCGGTTGATAATGTCGCGTCCAGGATGTGCATGGAGTTCGCCCAGAGATGCGCGCGTTCGAGCCGTTTCTTTGCAGCTTGAGCGATCTCCGCGCGGAGCGACGGGCTTTTCAGCAGGTCCAGAACATTGCGCGCGAAGCATTCCGGAGTGTCGGCAACCATAATATCGCGGCCGGGTACTGCTTGAATCCCTTTCGCCGCTTTCGCTGTTGCAACGACGGGAACGCCCATTGCCATGCATTCCAAAATTTTGTTTTGAGTCCCTCTGGCAATTCTCAAAGGAGCAATGGCGACTGCTCCGTCGTGAATGTATGACCTGACATCCGGCACATGGCCGGTAACCATGACTCCGGGGAGATTTGCCAAATTTCGAATCTTTCGGACGGGGTTCGAACCGACAATTCGAAGCTCGACGTGCGGCATTTCCTTATGGATAAGCGGAAGAATTCGTTGGGCGAAGTAATAAACTCCGTCGATGTTAGGGAAATAATCCATCCTCCCCAGGAACACAATTGAAGGACGCGTACCACTGGCGCGGCGATTTATCGAGAAATACGAGGTATCAACGCCATTTGGAATCAATGTGCATGGAGTTGAGACATCCAGAGTGTGGTATTCATCCTTTTCACCCGGACTGGTCACGGTGCAGCGATCGAAGCGCCGGGCGGCATCGCGTTCGTAGTTTCGCAGCTTCTTCGATTCCCACCAGTAGACGAGAGAAGATGGAAACGGTTTCCAGCGCGAATACTCCGCCCATTTTGCCGAGTCCAGGTCCCCAAAGTCCATAATACGAAAGCCGGCCTGTAGATCCATCACGTATTGAGCCATCGATCCACAGTGAACGAAAACCACGTCGAACTTCGTGTGAGCAAGCTTTTCGCGGATTCTGCTATGCAAGCGCGGAGATCGGAAATACGCAACGGATGATGGAGTCAGACTTAGCACCGCCTGCAAGGCTCGCAACCAGCGTGTAGACTGAGGCACAATTTCGGCAATAACTTCGTCACAGTAGGCGCTCAAGCCTGCTCCTTCATCATATTCTTGTTGAGAATGGGCCAGACTGGCGACAACGACGGAATGGTTCCGGCCGAGATGACGAATCATGTTGAAGGGGCGAATTTTGCCGCCGCGATTGGGAGGAAACGGAAGTCGATGGCAGATAAATAGTATTCTCATCGGTCTTCCACTCCAGCCGCTACCATTTCGGTGACCTCGTGGTGGTCCCTTCCATCCATGAAAATCTGACACCACAACTCCAGATTGATCAGCGCCAGCAGGTGATCGGTATAGTCGCCTTTTTGAGCTTTGTGCCTGGCGATCAATTCGCGAATGACGGACCAGTTGAACAATCCTCTTCTTTTTACCTGCACTTCCGAGAGCAGGTTCTCCATGAGCGGGTTCAGATCGTTGCGTATCCAGGAACCCATCGGTGCTCCGAATCCGCGTTTCTTGCGTTTCAGGATTTCCCGAGGCAACCATGGCTGAACGGCCTTCTTCAGCAGATACTTCATCGTGAATCCACGAACTTTGAGCGAATCCGGCATCTGTGCGGCCATCTCGATCAGTTCGTGATCTACAAAAGGCGCTCGACACTCGATGGACACGGCCATCGTCATCTTGTCGGTGAGGGCCAGCAGGTCGTCTGTCAGGGATGTTTTCACATCGGCGTAAATGAGCTGATTCAAACCCGTCAAACCAGGGTGCGCCAGAAAGTAATTCCGTGTGATTTCTGAAGCGAAGGCATTCGTGGCGTACGGCGCGCGCCGATCGGAAGCCGTTAGCAATTCGTTCTGAACTCCTGACGAAAACAGTGTCACATAGCTCATGTACCTCGAAGTAGGATTAAGGTCTGCCGACTTCACGAAGGCATCCGCATACCGAATATAGTTTTTTAAGTTGGAATGCCGATCCTGCGGCAATGCAGCCAGAATAGACGGTATGCACTTTCGTCGAAGAACAGCAGGAAGCCGGTTGTAGTAGCTCGCCAGTTGCTCCCCTAGATACCGCCGGTAGCCGCCGAAGAGCTCGTCTCCTCCCACGCCGGAAAGAATCACCTTTACGCTCTGGCTTGCGAGCCTGGCGACAAGATACGTCGTCACAAACGCAGAGTCGGCAATAGGCTCGTCCAGATGCCAGATCAACTGGGGCAGGAGTTGCGCGATATCGGGGCGAACGATGATTTCATGGTGGTCGGTGGCAAACGCATCTGCGACGATTCGAGCATAAGGCAGCTCATTGTAAAAACGGTCGGCGCCCTCGAAACCTATCGAGTAAGTCTTCACCGGCTGGTCCGTCATCCGAGCCATTGCCGCGACAATGGCGCTGGAATCGATTCCGCCACTCAGGAAAGCTCCCAATGGCACGTCGCTCACAAGCCGAATACGGATGCACTCGAGCAGCTTTTCGCGCAGAAGTTCAATCCATTCGCCTTCAGAATGGCTTTCGCTCGCTCCGGACGGTACATCCCAGTATTGCTGGTCCCGTACACGACCTTTCTCTACAATCATGAAATGGCCGGGCAACAGCTTTTCGATACCTTCGAATAGCGTAAACGGCGCAGGCACATATCCAAGCGCCAGATATTCGCGCAGCGCCGAGTCGCTTATCCGTCGAGGAATATCGCATACTTCCAGCAGCGATTTGATCTCTGATGCAAACGTCAGCCGATGAGGCTCGCGGCAGACGTACAACGGCTTTTTACCGACACGATCGCGCGCCAGGACGAGACGTGAGCGAGCCGCATCCCAGATTGCAATGGCGAACATCCCCCGAAGCTTTTTGAACAGATCGAGGCCGTATTGTTCATAAAGGTGAACAATGACCTCGGTATCGGAGTCGCAGCTGAACACATGCCCCCGAGCTTCCAGGCCGGCTCGTAGTTCCTTGAAGTTATATATCTCGCCGTTACAGACGACCCAGACAGTGCCGTCCTCGTTACCAATCGGCTGATGTCCTCCGCCGAGATCAATAATGCTGAGCCGGCGCATACCGATGGCGGCACCGTTGCCGAAGTGATGACCCTGATCGTCGGGACCGCGATGAATCATCATCTGGCCCATCCGATCCAGCAGGCGTTCATCAGGTTGCCGGCCTTGTCTCAGTTCAAGGACGCCGTAAATACCACACATATATTCGTTTTTTGATGATTAAGTTTGAATGTAAAGTTTGTAGCCGCTGTTTGGCGGACCTAAATCAAAAATGCCGTGAGGACAGAGGTTCCGATGGTAAGCCCAGCATTGCTGCAACCGGTTCAGCAAGCAGGTCGGCAGCTAATCTGTGGCCTTCAACCGTCCAATGCGCGTCGCTTTGCAGGTACAGCGGCGGCAAACTGCCGGCGCGTTCGCGGAACGCGGGAAGAAGGTTAATTACAGACACGTCGTGTGCCGCCAGGAAGGTTGTGAGTCGCCTCGAGGGTTCGTCAAGATCGAGTGCGGCATTGCGCATCGCCGGCAGCTGCGTAAGCGCCGATTCCCAGCGGTGCGCATCCACTTCCCAGAAGGCAGGAATAAGTACCACTGCGAACCTGGCGCCGTTCGCTACCGACAGATCACGCGCAGCGAGCATAAGTTGTTCGGTCAAGCGCCAGGCCTCAGCCCAGGCTGGCTTAGGCTGGACGCGATAGATTTCATAGAACCCAAAGTTAGTCCCGCCGGGAGCATTGACGGTTTCGGGCGGAGTACTGACCAGTCTGAGCTGATACAGCAAGCGGTTGACACGCGGCGATGTGTCGATAGTCTCGCGCACGAACCGGTATGCTTTCGAGTGATTCTTCAGCACGCCCGTCACGAAACTCAGCCGCGACGTCTGGTCGGCAAAGTCTGTGAAGAGGGGATGACCCTCCGCATCGCGAGCCAATTCTCCGCTCTCGGTTGTCTGAGGATATGGCACATACGGCAGACCATGCAGCCGGCGGCTGTTGTCGCTGACATCGTTGCCGACAAAGAAAAGGAGCACGAGATCAGGCTTGTATTTCAGTCCATATTCGCGCAGCGCTAGATATTCCCGAGCCGTTCCAAACCCGCTCACGCCGAAATTGATGACTTCGGTGCGGATGTTTGAACGCTGAAGCCGGCTGTCAAGCTGAGATGTAATCGAGCGGTCGAATGGGACCTGAATCGCTTCCAGAAATGAGTCTCCGAGAAGCACTACGCGTCGCGTACTCGCCGGCTTCTCGACCGAGTGTTCGCGGTCCCGGAACCCTGCGGAATTGACCTCGATCTGGGTACTGAAGATACCTCTCTGAACTGCCTGGCCTCGCTTGCCGGGGATCAGCTTCATGCCGATAGCCGGGTCCCACTGCCAAAAGAAATCCGATACAGGAAAGAACAGGCGCACCGTGACTTCGATCGATGCGGCTCCCAGCGCGATACCTAACCCGAGCAGCACCAGCGTCATCAGGAGCCGCTTCTGTAGAGACAGCGGTGAGCTCGTCGGCGGTTGTTGCATCGTGTTCATCTCTTTACAGCCAAACTGGCGGATTTCGTCGCAAAAACGTTTTTCACGGCCTGGGATTCGAGCAGGCCCCGAACGACGCGGTCTGCCATGGCACGACTCCCCAGGTCGGTGAAATGGACTGAATCTACAAAGTGTTTTGCGTCGCCAGGTATAGAGTTTTCTCCGCCTATGAGAATACTTCCTGTCCCGCGGGCTACCCTCGCCACAACTTCGTTGTAACTGGCATAGGCTTCAAGCAGCCCGTCAACAGACATGTAAGGCATGTAATAAAGGCTGCTGGCGGCAGCCCTGGTCTGTTCTTCCGCGGCCTGGCCGGTTCGAAGTTGAGTTGAGAAAGTGACCAGTACCACCTGGTGCGCTACACTCTTGCTCGCCTGTACAAGACTTTTCAAGTCCGTGTAAAAAGGTGCAGTGAGATCTTCTTTGTTGAATATAAGCTTCGCTTCCGTATCTCTCGCACTTCGCTGCTGCGACATGATACGAAGATTTTTTTGAACCAGGTACCATAACAAAGAGTATCTGGCCGGCCAACTGAGGTTCTCTTCAGTTTGCCCTGACACCAGCCCTTGTTTTAACGCGAGATGAAAGCTGTTTCCCGAAAGGTCATTATGCCCCTCGTAGATGACGATGATGTCGGGGTCCAGCCGCGCCACGCGATACTGCAGGTTCTGCAGTGAGGTAGCAACAGTGTACCCGGGAACGCCCGCGTTGACGTAATCAACGGTTGCACCTGGCCAGTGCGCCTGCAGGGCCTGCGCCACGAGATGAGGCCAGGCATTTTCATTGCTCGATACCTCAGCGCAATATGTCGTCGAGCTGCCCAGGAATGCGATGCGAACCGTGGACGCCGGTTTGGGTACTTTCAGCTCGGGCCCACGGAAGCCCAGTGAGTTGATGCGAATGCCACCAAAAGAACCGCCCGGTACCGGAATTCGCAGGCCGGATTTGGCATCGACTGTGTAAGTATCTTCAATGCGCAATAAGCTGCCGAACTTGATGTGTTGCCGCACGCGGACAGCCAGCTCCGCCGCTCCAAACAGCGCCAGGGATGTGATGAGTACGACCGCACCAAGCAAAAAACTCTGCTGACGGGACTGGGTTCCAGAACTATTCATAGTCAGCTAGGGTGCAGTCTTGCGCAACGCGAATTCCGTCTGGGATACGTAACGACTGTAAGCTTCGATCTGCAGGCTGTCGATTGTCTTTTGCACAATCGCTTCGACGAAGCGCTGCGCAAATTGAATATTGGTGATCAGCGGTATCCCAAGATCAACAGCGCGCCGGCGAATCACATAGTCATTTGTGAGTTCTTCTTCCTGGAATGTCTTAGGAATGTTGATGACCAGATCAATCTTTCGGTTCTGAAGATATTCCAGGACGTTGGGTGATTCGTTTTCGAGCGGCCAGTGAAGCACGGTCGAATCGATGCCGCTGGCCTTTAGAAATTCCGCTGTGCCCCTCGTGGCGTATAGTGTGAGGCCCGCGTCTGCCAGTAGCCTGGCACTTTTGGTAAAGGCGGCTTTATTTTCTACGGGACCGGTAGACAGCAGGATGCTTCGAACCGGCAAGCGATAGCCGACGGAAAGGAGAGCCTTTAGAAAGGCTTCCTCGAAGTCCTCTCCTAGACAGCCCACCTCACCCGTCGAAGCCATTTCTACGCCTAGGGTCGGATCCGCGCCATCGAGCCGCATGAAGGAGAACTGCGGGGCTTTGACGCCGACATAATCGAGATTCAGAGAAATATCGGGCTCTCTCACAACCGATTTACCCGCCATGACCCGCGTTGCAATGTGGATGAAATTCTTTCCGACGATTTTCGAAACAAAAGGAAAACTTCGGGAGGCACGAAGATTGCATTCAATGACCTTGACTTCGTTGCCTTTCGCAATGAACTGGATGTTGAACGGGCCGGTAATCGATAGTGCCTTGGCAACTTGCTCGGTGATCTTCTTTATCCGTCGAATCGTCTCGAGATAAGTCCGTTGCGGCGGCAACACAAGAGTCGCGTCGCCGGAGTGGACTCCGGCATTCTCAACATGCTCCGATATGGCGGAAACGATAATTTCGCCGCGTGACGCTACCGCGTCCATTTCCAGTTCCTTCGCGTTTTCCACAAACTTGCTCATCACGACCGGATATTCGCTGGATACTCGAGCGGCCTTCGTCAAAAACCTGGCAAGTTCCTCGTCATTGGAGGCAACCGCCATGGCCGCACCACTGAGCACATAAGAAGGCCGCACCAGGACGGGATACCCCACACGTTCGGCAAACGCTTTCGCATTGTTGACGTTGATCAATTCCCGCCATTCCGGCTGCTCGATGCCGAGTTGGTCCAGCAGTGCAGAAAATTTGTGGCGATCTTCGGCAGTATCGATACTTTTCGCCGATGTCCCAAGAATCGGAATACCAGCCGATTGTAGTTGAACCGCGAGGTTATTCGGAATCTGCCCACCCATTGCAATGATTACGCCGGCCGGCCTTTCTCGCTGGCAGATGGCAAGAAGGGTCTCGAGGCGCATCTCTTCGAAGTAGAGGGTATCGCACTCGTTGTAGTCCGTGCTGACCGTCTCCGGATTGTAGTTGACCACAATCGTCCGGTAGTTCAGTTCGCGCAGTGTCCGAACAGCATTGACGCAGCACCAGTCGAACTCCACCGAACTGCCGATCCGATAGGCCCCGGAACCAAGAACAATTACGGATTTTCGGGTGTCGGCCGCATCGTGATGACCGAGATCGTGTTCCTGCGCATTGTATGTAAGGTAGAGATAGTTCGTCTGCGCAGGATATTCAGCAGCCAGCGTGTCGATCTGCTTGACAAAAGGAAATATTCCAAGTCCCGCTCGAGTGACGCGGACTTCCTCTTCGTCGATGTGTTTCAGAGCGCTGATCTGCTTGTCCGAGAATCCCAGCTGCTTGGCCTCGAGGAGCAATTCGCGATTCCACGGCCATGGCGTGTCGGCCAGCCGTCCCTCCGTTTCGATGATGTTGCGCATTCGGTAGAGGAACCATTTATCGATAGATGACAGGGCATGAATCTGGTCGACCGGATAGCCCTGCCGCAGCGCCTCCGCCACGGCGAAAATCCTCTCGTGCGTCGGTTCCCGCAGCTCCTTTGCGAGATCCCGAAACTCGAAGCCGTGCTGGCCGGCGAAACCGGACACGCCGATTTCAAGCATTCGAAGAGCTTTCTGCAGCGTCTCTTCGAAATTTCGGCCGATGGCCATGACTTCGCCGACCGACTTCATGCCGGAACCAAGAGTCGCCGACATCATCCGGAATTTCTGGGAATCCCATCTGGGCACCTTGACGACAATGTAATCGAGCGCAGGCTCAAAGCAGGCAGTAGTCACACCCGTAATCGAATTCCTAAGCTCCAGCAGGGAGTAACCCAGCGCGAGCTTTGCCGCGATATGCGCGAGAGGATAGCCGGTTGCTTTCGATGCCAGAGCTGAACTTCGGCTCAGGCGCGCATTGACTTCAATGACTCTGTAGTCGGTGCTATCCGGACAAAGTGCGAACTGGATATTACATTCCCCGACGATTCCTAAATCTCTGACGACTTGAATCGCAACATGTCTGAGCATGTGATATTCGGTGTTCGTCAGTGTCTGGCTCGGAGCAACAACGATGCTTTCTCCGGTATGAATACCCATGGGGTCGATGTTTTCCATGTTGCAGACCGTCACGCAATTGTCGAAACGGTCGCGCACAACCTCGTATTCAACTTCTTTCCAGCCACCCAGATATTCTTCGATCAAGACCTGGGGACTATGCGCCAGCGCTTTGGCAGCCCGATCGTGAACGTCCTGATCATTCCGGCAGACACCCGATCCGAGCCCACCGAGAGCGTATGCCGCGCGGAGCATAACCGGATAGCCGATGCTCTGAGCTACACGGATAGCTTCTTCGGTCGACACCGCGGCCGCACTTCGAGGCACATGGACATCGATGTTGGTCAGCCGTTTCGCGAACAGCTCGCGATCCTCCGTATCCCGGATGGCTTGGATCGGCGTACCCAGAACCTCGACACCGAATTCGCGCAATACACCTCGATCGTGCAATTCCAGACCGCAATTCAACGCCGTCTGGCCACCGAAGGCGATCATGATCCCGTCCGGCCTTTCCTTTTCGATCACCTGCGTGACGAAATGGGCACTCACTGGCAGAAAATAGATTTCATCGGCCAGGTGGTCGGAAGTCTGGATCGTCGCGATATTAGGGTTCACGAGAATAGTTGTGATCCCCTCGTCTTTAAGCGCCTTGATAGCCTGGCTGCCCGAGTAGTCGAACTCTCCGGCTTCCCCGATCTTCAACGCACCACTGCCGAGAACAAGAACCTTTTGATAGCGCTCTCTCATAGTCACCTTACGTCGTTTGTTTCGAAATACCGTACCTGCTTAGGACTTCCAAAGCTGATCGAAGAATTCGTCGAACAGGAAGTTCGCATCGGTGGGACCCGGTGCCGCCTCCGGGTGGAATTGGACGCTATAGAATGGCTTGTAGCTGTGACGAATGCCCTCGTTGGTTCCATCATTCGCGTTGACAAACCACTCGTTCCAGTCCGAAGGCAAAGTTGTTGGGTCCACGGCATAGCCATGGTTCTGCGATGTGATGTAGCAACGTTGCCCTCCGGCCACAATGCAGGGCTGGTTCTGACCCCGGTGTCCGAACTTCAATTTGTACGTATTACCGCCCGCTGCCAGCGCCAGGATCTGTGAGCCCAGGCATATCCCGAAAATCGGCACGTCCCTGTTCATGGCTGAACGGACGAGCTCAACCGTGCGTGCGCAGTCTTTCGGATCGCCCGGCCCATTGGAAATGAGCACGCCGTCAAATGTTTCGCCCAGGAAATCGTAGTCATAGGGCACACGCTGGACGGAAATGTTCCGGTCGAGGAGATTCCGCAAAATACTCTCTTTGCACCCGCAGTCGATCAGGACTACTTTCTTTTGTCCTCTGGAATAGGTAATAGGGCGGCTCACCGTTACGTCCGCCACAGGATTGGCTGGACTCGCGACCGGAATGCTCTCGACGGCGGATCCGACGCCAATCGATCCCATCATTGTGCCGTGCGTGCGCAGCCGCTTTGTCAATGCGCGAGTGTCCAGGGATGTCAGTGCCGGGATGCCTTCGCTCTCCAGCCAGTGTGACAGAGTCGTGATCGCGTTCCAGTGGCTGGGGTCGCGAGAAACGTCTGACACGATCAGGCCCGAGACCTGAATGCGACTGGACTCGAACTCCTCGCTGCGCTCGGTGTCCGGTACTCCGTAATTGCCGATCAGCGGATACGTGAGAACCAGTATTTGTCCTCTATAGGAGGGGTCGGTCAGCGCTTCTGTATATCCCACCATGCCCGTGTTGAATACGACTTCACCGGCCGCAGGTGTGAGGGATCCAAAGTGCTGGCCCACAAACTTGCTGTCGTCTTCGAGCTGCAATACGCCTTGAGTGTACTTGTCTCCCATATTCAGCTCAGAAAAGGGTATAGATAAACGGTGCGATAGCTGAACCCTGGGCCAGCACAAGAAGTGATGTAACCAGAGCCAACGCGACGACGATGGGCACCAGCCAAAACTTCTTGCGTTCCTTCATAAATAACCAAAACTCTTTCACAAATTCCAGCACTGTAACCTCCAGTCGATCAAAATTGATGCGTCATATGCGAAGCCGCTCGGGTTTTGCGGGTAATCCGGTACGTCGCAGCCTGCGGATCAAACTTGCGGGTCATGGCGTCATAGGACGTAAGGGCCATCAGCAGTCTCATCGGAGTCAGCAGGGTGTAGTAAAGCGCGCTGAGGATCACTCTTGAATTGATCCATCCCAGCAGGTCGCCTGCAGTCATCCATACCCGATAGGGGTGACGTAAGGCAGCAGGAATAAGCATTCCGGCCGCTCCAAATATCACGGCAATCACGATCGCCCACCGAGTAGGACCGTGATGCCGAAAGATCATTGGCCATAATCCGATGACCGAAAAGCCTCCGGCCAGGATCAAGCCAAATGAGCGCAACTGCTTTCGTGACGGGGCACGATGATTAGTCGAGAACAAATTCCTTCCTCCAATCGGTATCGGTTTCCAAAGGTTTCTGATCGGCTTTGTAAACCAGTTGATTTCCAAGAACGAGCAGATCCATTTCCGTTCGCATGAAACAGCGGTATGCATCTTCGGGACTGCCGACAATCGGTTCCCCACGCACATTGAATGAAGTGTTCACGATGACAGCACAGCCGGTCAGCGCTTCGAACGCTTTCAGCAGTTTGTAGTATTTAGGGTTGGTGTCCTCGTGAACCGTTTGTATTCTCGCTGAGTAATCGATATGCGTGACGGCCGGAATATCGGATCGCAGAACGTTAAGCAGATCGATACCCCACAACTCGCTTGCGTGGTGCGGCATGTCGAGGCAGCGAGACTTCACAACGTCTGCAACGAGCAACATGTACGGACTGTCTGTATCCATCTCAAAATAGTCCTGAACCTTCTCACGCAACACCGAGGGAGCAAATGGGCGGAACGATTCGCGGAATTTGATCTTCAAATTCATGACTGATTGCATTGCTGTGTTACGGGCATCACCGATGATGCTCCGGGCCCCGAGAGCACGAGGGCCGAATTCCATCCGGCCCTGAAACCATCCGATGACTTTGCCGGCGGCCATTTCCTCTGCCACGCGATCGCAAAGCTCCTCGTCGCTGACCGTGATATACGGCGCGCCGTGCCGATCCAGAAATGCCTGAATCTCCGCATCAGAGAAACTGGGACCGAGATAGCTGCCCTTCATCGCATCGCCATAACCCGAAACCGAACGCGCACGGCCTTCATATTGGTACCAGGTCGACAATGCAACGCCCAAAGCACCGCCGGCATCGCCTGCCGCCGGCTGCATCCAGATTCCCTTGAACGGCCCCTCGCGTAACAGCCGGCCGTTTCCCACGCAATTGAGGGCAACACCTCCAGCCATGCACAAGTATTCGGCGCCAGTCTCCCGGTTCAGGGTCCGTCCCAGTCTCAGCATGACCTCCTCGGTGACATCCTGGATGGATCGCGCCATATCCATTTCGCGCTGTGTGAGCCGGCTCTCGGGTTCGCGAGGCGGGGCGCCGAACAACTCGTCAAAACGGCGGTTGGTCATCGCAAGCCCGGTACAGTAATCGAAGTAATCCATGTTCAGCCGGAACGTGCCGTCCGGTTTCAGGTCCATGAGGTGCTCGTATATGGTCTGCACATATTTCGGCTGTCCATAAGGCGCAAGGCCCATTACCTTGTATTCACCCGAATTGACTTTGAAGCCGGTGTGATAGGTGAAGGCGGAATAGAGCAAACCTATGGAGTGGGGAAATGGTATCTCCCACAGCGGCGTCAGCGAATTTCCGGAACCCATCCATGCGGTGGTTGTTGCCCACTCTCCCACACCATCGAGACACAATACGGCAGCGTGGTCATAGGGTGATGGATAGAATGCAGACGCCGCGTGGGATTCATGATGTTCTCCGAACAGGATCTGAGGCACCGGACCGGAGTCGATCTCATGGAGTTGATCGATTAGAAGCTTTTTGAGGAACAGCTTTTCTTTCAACCATAACGGCATAGCCATCAGGAATGAACGCAGTCCCTTCGGTGCGAATGAGACGTAGGTTTCCAGCAGGCGTTCAAATTTCAGCAGCGGCTTGTCGTAGAAGGCAACATAGTCCACGTCCGACAACTTGATTCCGCCCTCACGCAGGCAGTAGCGAGTTGCCCGAACGGGAAAACCCGGGTCATGCTTCTTTCTGGTAAATCGCTCTTCCTGAGCAGCGGCGATAATCTTGCCGTCTCTCACCAGACAAGCTGCACTGTCATGATAAAAGGCTGAAATTCCGAGAATATTCATACAGGGTCCTTTAACGGTTAGTTAACGTGTGCCTCGTTCACGGCCGCTTAGCGACGGCACCATGAATTGAAGCCCAGTGGTTATGGTGTAACGATTGAGAAGCAGCTGATTCGAAGTCAGCGCAGTACCATGTTGTGAAATGTACGAGTACTGGACGGAGTACAACATATGACGCTGGAGGACTATCTGTAACTCCGCGTTGGCTCCCAGATATGACAGCTTTGATTCCTTATTCAGCGAAAAACCACGCATGTAAGACGACGTCGCCTGGATACTGATCCGCCTAGACAACCATTGGGACAGCGTGGCACTGACGACATGTCCATTCACTGTGGACTGTGGACCGATTGCAACAGAAAACCCTCGATGGTACACGAGTGAGAGCAAGGTTGAGCCGGAGACCTTCGAAATGCCCCCTTCATAGCTGCCAATTGTGTGTTGCCGATCCTGAAGGCGAGTGGAATCCGCCCCACCCGACACGTAAAGCTCGACGGTTCGCCGAGGTCTGAATTTAAGGCCGCCGGCCTGTAGCCGATGAATGTTCGTCGACTGCAATTTCCCTGGAACGAGATTAAGGTAATGAGAGTAACCGCTATCCAGAAAGAACCATTTGCTGATCTGAAGATCGCCCCGGATTCCTGCCTGAATACCGTGCGAGTCGCCAAAAGTGGTGGTGCCGTACCGCCACAGATCATAACTGGTAAACGTCGTGACCGTGCTTCTCCTGCCGAAGCGATAACTAATACCAGTCAAGAGTGAATTGGTTGTGGAGCGTTCGCCAGGTACATATAGCCCCTGCGCAAAGCTGGGCTGATACAGCACCGGCGCAGAAGACGTCGGCAGAACACCACGATCATTAAATTGAGACCTGAAGTCGTCGGAAATGTGAAGAGTCGTGTTCCGTGACAGCTGATAACTGTAGTCCAGAATGGCCGTGTGCTCGGCACTGCGAACCTCATGGTGACGGTTGTACTGTCTGTATCCAAATGAATATTCCAGCTGAAGCTGCGACCGTTTCGTCCTCGTCCTTGCAAATATCCGTGGCCGTACCAGCGTGTAGACGGCATTCCTGTCCACGACGCTTTCGGCTGCCTGGCCGGGAGCATATAGTTCAAAGAATCCCATCGAAAAGCCGATCGGCCTTCCCATCGTTTCAAGAAACCCGCTGGTTAGCGAACCGTGCGACTGTTTCTCCTGAGATGAGGAACTGATGGGTTCCGACTGACCGGCATCCCCGTCAGACTGAGAAACACCTCCGAGCTGGGGACTGGCGAAGGCTTCATTCATCATCGAGACCAGACACACCGCCAGCACAGCGGCAAACGCGAAAGAATTGTTCGGAAAACTCGGCATCAGAGAAAACTTACGGGACGATGATCATGTCACCGCTGCGTAACTGGGTATCCTGCTGGTAATTTTTTCCCTCAGCGAATTGTTTGTAATTGAAACGGAAGCGGCGCAGCTTACCCGCCTCTTTCCGCAGAATCTGTATTTCTTCAGATTTCGCAAACTCGGTGAGGCCACCGGACCGGACCAGAAGCTCCATCACAGTCATTGGCCGTCCAAGCGGATAAACGCCGGGCCGGGCCACAGCGCCCGTGACGTAAACGATCTGGCTGTGGATTTCCTGAACGACTACTGAGACCTGGGGTCCGCTGACGAACTTTTTCAGTCCTTCCGTGATTTGTTCCTGCAGTTGTTTTGGCGTGAGGCCACTGGCCTGAACGTCGTTGAGCAGCGGGATCCCGATTTTTCCGTCAGGCCTCACCGTCACTCTGTTCGTCAAATCCGGCTCGTGCCAGACGGTGATCGAAAGCACGTCCTCCGGGCCGATGGTGAAGTCTTCAGGCGGTTCCGTTTGCACGTCGGCGCGTCCGTCGCGCGGTTGTCCGGGCAGGAAAGTCTTCTTTGGAACACTTTGCGAGACCGCCCAACCGCTAAACATGCAGATGAGAAGTAATACGTAGTTGATTCGTGTCATAGAACTCTTCCCTACACATTGCCGGAGGCAGTTTTGGCCATTGCCGTGCTTGGTTTGAACTCCGGCTCCGGCTGCAAGGTTTTCGGTTGCAAATCGTATGTATCGTGCTGCAGGCAGGCATTCGACAGAGTCGTAAATTGAAAATCCTTCAACAGTCGTTCTATCTTGCTCGCCATTTTCGAGAGGTTGGTGTAATGGCGAAATGTTGAACGAATTCCAGCCCGGATGAGTGGTTGATCGGGATCGATTTCCCAGGGATGAAAGTAAACCATCACCGGCTGGTGCTCCACGCCGTTGATATGTTGAATGGCCCACTGTGTTACGCGATATGGAATCAACCTCAGATATCCGCCTCCGGCCACGCCCATGTTTTGGTTCGCTTTCCGGATTGTCGAAGGTGGAAACTCGAATATGGAATGACCGCCTGGCCCCGTTTGCCAGTATGGGAAACGCTCCGCGTCAGGAATTCCATAAAAGTCATGTCGCACCGGAAAGATCGATGAATCGATCAGGAAACCTTCCTCGGCGAGTATGTCGAGAGCCCACATTGTGCTGGAGACAACCGAGAAGCTCGGTGCCCTGTAACACTGTATCGGGCGCTGAACCTGATCCGTCAACACTGCATTGGCTCGACGGATATCGTGCCGAAACTGCGCCGGCGTCAGAGTTTGAAGCCGTCGATGCGCATAACCATGGGAACCGATTTCATGTCCCCCCGCCGCAATGCGTCGGGACAGATGCGGCAGTTTTTCTGCTACCCAGCCCAGGATAAAGAAAGTACCCTTTGTCTTGAATTTCTCAAGCAACGCAAGAATGCGATCCACGTTGTGCTCGACTCGACGCTCAAAGGAATCCCATTGTTCATAACGAATATTTGTCGCAAATGCTTCAACATGAAAATAGTCTTCGACGTCCACACTCAGCACGTTCAACATTTGGCGTGACCCTTCGCTATCAGTTGTGGTTTTCGTTTTCACTATAGTTTTTTCCCCAGCGTTTGGTTTCGCAGCAAGAGGACCGATCAGGAGCCCCTTCGGACCAGAACAGTTTTTATGGTGTTGAGTACGATGAGAAGGTCCAAAGCCCAGGAGATATTTTTGATGTAGAACAAGTCATACTGAAGCTTTTCTATCGCGTCCTCGACGGAACTTCCGTAACCGTAATTGATTTGGGCCCACCCGGTAATTCCAGGTTTGATGCAGTGGCGCAGTGCGTAGAACGGAATCGCGGTGGATAGATCCTGCACGAACTTGGGGCGCTCTGGACGCGGTCCCACAAGGTCCATATTTCCTTTGAGTACGTTAATGAGCTGAGGAACCTCATCCAGGCGTGTGCGCCGCAGCAGTTTCCCGACACGAGTCACACGATTGTCATCGGGGCGGGCCCATACCGGACCGGTTTTCTGTTCGGCATCCTGCCGCATGGATCGAAACTTCAGGAGACTAAATGTCCTGCCGTCCTGTCCAACACGCTCTTGCCGGAAAAAAACAGGGCCGTCGGAGTCCAACTTGATCAGGAGCGCAATCAGCGGGAACAGCGGGAGGCATACCAGCAAGAGGAGCAAAGAAACAGAGAACGAAACGATCTGTTTTTGCAGCAATACGCGCCGCGAGACTTCGAATCCTTCACCGAAAACCATCCAGCTGGCTTTGAGGTTCTCGATGGCGATTTTACCGGTCACACGCTCGTAAACACTCGTGGCCTCTTCAACGACGACGCCACGCATTTTCAATTCGAGTAGTTCGCCTACAGGCAGGCGTCCCCGCCGGTCGTGAAGCTCTACAAAAATGCCGTCGATCTTATTCTGCGCGACGATCTGCCGAAGTTCCGTGTTGAGTCCGAGGACCTTCGGATTGACAATGGATACTCCGACCAGGGCAGGATCATCATCCACAAAACCGCGCACAGCCAGACCGAACTCTCGATGGCGCAGAATCTCTGTCGCGAGAGCCCGTGCCAAAGCCCCCGTTCCCATGATCAAAATATTCGACCGGCGATTACTGGTTCTGAAGTAGGCACGAACGGAAAAGTGCCAGGTCGTTAAGACCAGGGACGTACTAACAAGGGTGATCGTCAGGTTGGCCGCTCCGACGCTCATGCCGGGCACCATCACGTGGATCGCGAACAGAAACACACTGGCGAGGAGAATTGCTTGAAGTAAACCCAACAGGAATTTCGACGTCGACGGCCTCGCCGCAAAATCGTATGCATCCTTTAAATGCAGGAACAATTGGAATGTGATCGCGATCACGAACGCGCTGAAAAGCGACCATGCGATGGATTTCACCGTCGGTTGGACCGGTGTCAGACGCCACACGTTGATGAAAGCGCACGTGACCAGAAGAACGTGTTCGAGAATGACGGCTCCGACCTTTTGAAAAGCTAGATAGCGAAGAAAGAACACAGTCGTATGCTTTGGTTTTCTAGTTCAGACTCTGTTGTGCCTGGTTGTTGTTATCGATTGACGTTAATCGCGCGACTGCAGAATGGATGTTGCGGATGAGTCTTTGAGGTCCGGCACATAGTAGTCCCCATAATAGGAGCTGCTCTGCGCCGCCCTGACCCGGTTCATGATCACACCGCAGATGTGGTCGTGACCGACTCTTTTAATGGAGTCCTTGATCATTTTCAGGGGAGTTTTTCCAGATTGAACCACCATCAAAATCGCATCGCAAAAGCGGGTCATCATATTCACATCTGCGGCTGCGAGAATCGGAGGCGTGTCGATAATTATCCAGTCAAAAAGATCTGTGCATTGGCGGAGGACCGGCTCAAGGCGTGCCGAACTCAAGAGTTCGCCCGGATTGGCAGTCGCCGGTCCCGCTGGCAGGAAATACAAGTTCAAATCTTCACAGCGAACGACGCTTTCTTCGACACTCGACCGGCCCCGCAATACGGTGACGATGTTATAAGGAACGTCCTGCTGACGGATACCCAATGTGGTCGTGGCGGAGGGCCTGCGCAAATCCGCATCGATGAGCAGAACTTTCTTTCCCGATTCCTGCGCCAATATGCCGGCCAGGGAGCACGCAGAGAAGGTCTTACCCTCGCCTGGATTCGCACTCGATATCAAAATAGTTTTGAGAGGCCGACTTCGTTGCATCGTCAGCAACTGGCTATGCAGGAATCGGTAGTGTTCGCGGGCGGAACATAGAGGATTGACAATTGCATTCCTCACTTTCCCGTCGACACGCAGAAGCGAAAAAAAGGCAGACTCGGAGGAGGTCTTCTGCAGTGGAATAACCGACAAGCCGGTACTTTTGACCTTTCGATGCTGCCTCTCGATCGTTTTGTCGCTGATTGAGGGAATCGTCGCCAGAACAGGCAGCTTTATTGCGTTGGCCAGATCATCGGGGGTTTGTACACTGGAATCCATGAACTCCCGCAGAAAAGCGATGCCGAAACCTAACACCAGCCCGGCCACACTTCCCAATGTCGCGATCAAGCGGCGGTTCGGGCCGATCGGCTTGCGCGGCAGGAAAGCAGGATCGATCACCCGAAACATTTCATTGTTCTCACTGGAATCGGCCCGAGCCGCCATTTTCGAATTCGATCTCTTCTCCGAGAGCAGGTTATACCGCTGCTTTGCGGCATCGTAATCTCTCGTCGACTTCGCCAGTTCCTCGGCGACAGCAGGCGTCGGATTCAGGCGATTCTGGTAGCTCGCGACCCTGGCGGCGAGCGGGTCTCGGGTTTGCTTTATCCTGAGAACATCGCGGTCCAATTGCTCCAGTTGCAGTTGAATTTCAGCCGGGACAGATTCGAGCGAAAGATCAAACTCAGGCAGGAATGGGCGCGGCTTTTCCTCCGGCCTGGGTGCCTTCTCAGCAGCTGCGGCGGCTTGGGCTGCAGCCTGGGCGGCGGCCCGGGCAGCCTGTGCCTGCTGCTGCTGCACGAGCGCCTCCAATTCGCGAACTTCCTGAGTCAGGCGAACGACTTCAGGATGCAGGGGCGTATAGCGTATCGATGCTGCGGCCAGCTGAGTGCGCCTGCTGGACAGTTCCACTTCAAGCGGCGAGGGTGCTGCTGCCGGCGCCTGAACCGCGGCGGCAGGTGCAGCGGTAGCGGCTTGTGCGGGCGCAGGTGGCGGAGGAGCACTAAGAGCCATTTTGAGCTGCCGGTGCTCTTCCAGTCTTCGTTGCAGCGCTTTGCGTTGGTCCGCGGCGGCCTCCAGCTGCAAATCCGATTTTGCGAGCTGAGCCTGTAAATCCCTGAGAGTGTCCGGAGTCACGACATCTGTGGTAATTCCGGGGAAGGCCTCGTTACGGAACTGCAGCAGCTTTTGCTCGGCGGCCGTAAGTTCATCTCCCGCCTGCTGTAGCTGCTCTTCCAGAAACTGATCGGCAACCTGAACTTTCTCCAGTCTCGAAGAATCATTCGATTGAATGATTCGTTCGGCCAGCCGTTTCGTTACTGCCTGTGCAGACTCCGGATCGTTCGCGGGAAAGCCGAGCTTAAACGTATTCGGGCTCAATACCGTGATTTCAATCTTGCTGCGAATCACTTCAGAAGCCCGATCCATCCCGTCGGGGCCGGCCAGTCGAAATTCCTGAACGATCGCTTCCAGAAACGTGCGGCTCTGGAGTTGCTGTCGAACAAAATCCATGCGGTCGTTGCTGGTCGAACGATCGATTGTCGGCAGGTAATTCTCGGGCAAAAATCTATTGGAAATGGCAATAGTCGTTTCGGACTTGTAGATTGATGGAAGTCCCCGGGCGTGAACCGCAGCCGCCGCGGTGATGACAATAGTAGTGACGACAGCGTACCAAACCCGCCGCCGAGCTATGTCGATGTAATCGCTAACCGTGAGGCTCTCAAAGTTTTTCATAGCAACACAACAGGAAATGTGGGCTGGTTATTGTGCTCGCTTTACAAGGCCGAGCGTCACGTCCAAGCTGCCATTAAGGCTGGAGGAACCGCGTAGCTGCTTGTAAAGCTCATCCGCGAAACTAAAGGCGATCCCTGCCAGAAGTACCGAGCAAAGCACGGCGATGTGGATGAAAAAATAAAACATACTTGAGGCGACCCAAAAACGATCCGCCAGATAGCAGGCAAGACCAAATGGAGCCACAGCAAGAGCCGATCGTATCCAGGCCTGCCAAACATAATCTCTGATTCGTATTCGAAGCGTCCTGCAGATGTATCGGGGCCAGAACGAGAGATGGATAACGATGCTCGGTATAACAGTACCCCAGGCGACCCCTTCCAGGCCGATTCGCCGGACCAGCACGATGCTGAGTATCAGGTTGGCAGAGGCTTCAGCGATTCCAACCAAAGCAACCGGCTTGTGTTTCTCCAAACCGCACACAATATTGAAGCTCGTATAGTTGGCTATCGCGAATACCTGGGCGACCAACAGGATCTGAAGGATTCTGCCCGATATGGCAGCATATTCCTGACCGACCCAAAGGCCAATAAAAGTGCGGCCGCCAAAGAAGAGCGCAACCTGAATGGGAAGGCCGACCAACAAAGTTGCTCGGGTACCCTGAATCAGCAGGTAGCGGAGCTCCGTTTCCTGCCCTTTCGCTTCCAGGCTGCTGGCCAGCGAGAACAGAATGCCGCCGAGCGCCGCAACTACCTGGCGTGCATATTCAATGAGTCCGCCGGCGATGGTGAAGAAGGTGACTGCTCCTGCGGAAACGAAAGCCCCCACTACCAGATTGTCCGTGTAATAAATAACCTGCCCGCACACGTTCACCAGGAGCAGGTACGCGCCGAAGCCCCATAATTGCCGAAGTGTCGCTGAGTCGGGAGGACGAATCAGGAGCTGAAGATCGCGATACACGCGGAGCGCGAGAGTCGTCAGTGCAGTATTCGCAAGAACGACGACAATCAACTCCCAAACCGCGAGGCTCACAATACCGTGGCCCGATTTGAGAAGCCATATGGCACCGCCCGCGCGAAGCAGCGTCTGAACTATACCCACGCCGCTGATAAGGTCGAACCGTTGCAAGGCCGCCAGCACTCCGCCGAAGACGCCAAAAGTCAGCGTGACGGCAAAACTGGCGCCGACTACGCCGAGCGTCAACCGGGTCGCCATCTGCATATCGGCAGGAATGTCAAAAATCGAAATCGCAATCGATGGCAAAATGAGTGCGCCGCAAAGAACAGCGAATCCAATCGTGGCTCTCAGCCAAAACGCAGCCGAAACCGCCCGGCTGGATGCCAGGTGTTCTCCTTGAGAATGGTGCCTCGACACAAAGCGCGTCACCGCGCCCCTCATGCCGAGATCAAGGAGCCCCATGTATCCAATCATGGAATTCACTAGGGTCCAGATTCCGTAGGAGATATTCCCGAGGCGATGAACGATGAACGGCGATAGAAAAAAGGCGACGCCTATCGAGATGGCGAGTGCCAGCCAGTTAAGCACAACGCTGCGGCCGATTCTGTGACCCTTTAACATCGGATAACTTGGATCGCGATAGGTTAGGCTATTACGGTCTTCCGGGAATAAAACGCTTCTGCGTACCTGTCGGGCGCATTCGACTCCATGCCGCGCAACCGAAGCATGGACAGGAAGGTCTGGTCATCGAACCAGTGCTTCGTTCGTTGTGATCGAAAGCACTCCATGATATGGGCGATTTTTTTGTGAGCGGTCGACTCGGCCAGGTGAACGAATGAATTGGGCGAGCCCATATCGCCGTCGTATTTTGGAATCTCATATTCCAAAATCATATGATCGCGAAATGAGTTCCATGCCAATTCTGAAATCAGACGATGGTCCTGATGCAAATCGTTTCGGTAATGTGTGAAAACAAGATCAGGGGCTATCTCCCGCTTCAACTCTTCGAAATACCGTTTGATTTCAGCGCCGATGTACGGGAAAAAGCTGTTTGTAAAGGTCTTGATGACGACGTTCTTCGACTCGGCCTGCTTTAGAAACAAGTTGGCACTCTCACGAGCTTCGCTTGCGCGTTGCTGATCGGAACTAAATACCACCCAGTCAACAGCTGCCTTCCTGTACGTCTCCAGCAGTGTCAGGATAGTTCCTCCGCAACCTATCTCGATGTCATCGCAATGGGCACCCAAGCATAGAATTCGGATTGGTGCGTCGGTTTGCTTTCGAAGAGACACACTAAGCATTAATGAGTTCCACCTCGTTCTTTTGCCCCGACTTCCATACTTCCCAGGGAGCCTCGCCGCGCGCATACATTTCGTCGAGCGTCTGTTTTTCCTTAAAGGTATCCATACACGCCCAGAACCCGTTGTATTTGTACGCGAGCAGTTCCTTCTTCTGGATCAGCCTTTGGAACGGCTCCTGTACAAGTTCTTCCCCATCCCGCATATATTTGAAAATGTCCTGGCGAAAGAGGAAATATCCCCCGTTCATCCATATTCCGGCTTCGTTGATGTGCCGGATTCCACTGACGAAATCATCCGTCATGGATACCACATGAAAGCTCTGACTTGGGCGGACACATAAAAAGCTTCCCGTACCGCCTCTCTTCACGAAGTAGTCGATGTAGTCTGGCAGGGGCAGATCAGTGAGCCCGTCGCTGTAATTCGCCAGGAACATTTCTTCTCCCTGGAGATGTTGTTCTACAGCCTTCAATCTTTGACCGATGTTGGAGGTCATTCCCGTATCAACGAATGTAATGCGCCAGTCGTGAATATCGCTGTTCAACAGCTTCATTTCCTTCCCACCTTTGGTGAGAATGAAATCGTTGGAGAGGCATTCGTTGTAGTTGAGAAAGTAGTTTTTGAAGGAGTCCGCTCCGTAGCCCAGGCACAGAATGAAGTCTTTGTGGCCGTAATGGGCGTAATACTTCATCACGTGCCAGAGTATCGGCCGATACCCAATCGGAACCATTGGCTTCGGAATTTGCTCCGAATACTCTCTGAGCCGCATTCCCAATCCACCACAAAACAACACGACTTTCATTTCATTGCTCCTTCCGCGGGAGGTCTGATTCCAGCCGCGACTGGACTGGATTCGGGCCTGTGGCTTGCAACCATTTCGCGCCGAGGTTGAGACGCGATGGGACCGAGCAGAACATCGTACTGGCGTGCAAGTGTGCGCCGGATTGAAGGCAGCCTTAGTGCAATCTGCTCCGCAGCCTGATGCCGCTCCCGATCGAGCTGCAGGAAGAGATCAGCCAGGCTGCGCACATCCCACGCAGCTGCGTCCAGCGCATATTTGCTCTGACCGAGCAGCTCCATAACGTCTTTCGATTTGCCGTGATACGCAAGCGCCAGAACAGGCGTATTCAAGAGAAGAGACATCAGGATGCCGTGATATCGAGTGGCGATAACCAGCCGGCAACTTGTAATGCCGGCAGCGAGGTCTTCGAAATTCTGAACACGCCAATTCACCAGATGGTGCCGATATCGTTCGCGCATGTTGCGCCGCACGTCTTCAATGACTGGCGGATCGGCGCGAAGTTGAGTTGGAAACAGCCATACGGCATAACCATTGTCGATCACGAATTCGGCGGTTCGAGCCATCTTCGTGACATAGTCGCGATACAACTGGGCATCGCTCCGGTACCAGTACCAGGTGTCGAAGAATGGCAGCGGATTGATGCCGATAATCTCTTGTGAGACCGGCCGCGACTGTATTTGCGGCATGGTGAGGCTGAACGCGAGATCGGGGACGAACAGGTTCTCGCCGGCCGCGCCCATCTTGACGACCAGATCGCGCGAACGCTCATCACGGTACGATCGGTAACACGCCAGTGCCAGCGTCCACCGCACGAATCGTTTGCCCCACCCCGAATCGATCGGGCCTGCGCCAACGCTAAGCACCGCGACTCGAGCACCGGCGATGCGCGCCATCACCGTCCACTTCAGGAGCGTATACGGAAAAGCCCATGGGCCGCCGACGAAGTCATTCAGTTGGTGCGAACCGGCAATGATGAGCAGGTCCAGACGCTTCGCGTGCCGGTATGAACTCACGAGAAACATCAGTTCGTGCACGGCGCCAACGGCGTACCCGGCAGATCCGGCTGCCGCTTTCAGCACTGAATAGATGCAGGGTATACGCTTCAGCAAATCCTTTAGCCGCCCGCTTACCGTTGGAGGAGGAACGTGAGTACGCGGCGGGTCTTGTCTCCCTTTGATGGAAATGGAACCACGACGAAGCGGAAATGCCGGAAGGCCATGTCTCTCGAACGTGTCTTGTGGATTCGAGGTGAAGGCGCAAAGCTCCGCGCGAGGGCAACGTTCACGCAGGTTTTGTATGACGGCTGCAATGATAGCCTCATCGCCCAAATTTGTAGCACCTACGTGGCCGAGGATGCCGATGCGTCTGAGAGGATTTTCCATTTTGCCAAGCGGTGTCAGGAGCAGCTTATTTGTTTTGAGCGAGCGCGATCAGGCTGTAACCGAGGCCGGCCTTTTCTTTGGCTCGTTCGATTTGGTCATCCGATAGGAAGGGCCGTAGCAGCGTATTCAACCTGTGTGAGTTTATAAACCGCAGGATTCCTCGTTCTCCAATGGGAATGATCGAACACGTCTTCAGGACACGAAACTGAGGTTCAAGAAGTGCCTTGAAGGTTCTCATCGTGAGCCACTGCTTGATGTGGCTGTTCGGATCGGGCCCCATGTCCCAGCGGTCGACGACGAACTTGTTTGCAGTACTGATGATCAAGTGACCGCCGGGTTTGATGATTCGGGCAATACGTCTGACAAGATTGGCCTGATCCGGAACATGCGCGATGACTTCCTGGCAAATAACCAAATCCATCGTTTGAGGGAGAAGGTCCATCTCAAAGATATTTCCGGCAATATAGCGAACGCCGGGGAAGTCCTGTTTCGCCAGCTCAATGGCTGCCTCGGACAGATCGATGCCCGTCACATCCGGCCAAAAGCGGGAGAGTTGCGCGGTGAACCAGCCGGTCGCGCATCCCAGATCCAATACCGTAGGATCTTGCAGCGACAGTCCGTGGGCGAGATCCAGAATCGTCTGACCACGCCTGAGCTGCCACGTATTGGGCCGGCGCTGGCGGTTCCATCGTTCGTCCCAGTACTCCCGTTGCTCTTCAAATGCGGGATTTTCGGCTACTGTTGTTTTTTCCATTGAAGGTATTTTCGCGGCACCAGTGCGCTTTAGACGAGGGCGGCGTTATAAGATTCGAAATATGCTTGTTGTTCAAGCCGGAGCCGGTCACAAAGCCGGTCCGGCGGCAACGTCACATCCGCGTATGTGAGCGGCTGGTCCTTTTTGATGTCGCGCTTCAGGCGGCAATCCTGGGATACGGTAATCGGCAACAAATCTTCAGTCCGGCATGTTTCGTAACTATCGATCAGTCCGTAGCATGTAAAACCGCCCATACCATCAAGAACGTCACCCGCGTGCAGGTCCTTTTTGGCAACGGCGAACGTATCACATACCGGTGGCCCTGCCGGCGCGATGGTAGCGTCGTTAAAGAGCACCGCCCGGGCCACGCTCAATGGTGCCTGCACGTGAGCCAGGTGGTACGGAGTGTAGAACACGTGCAATGGTCCTGCGCCCATTTTGAAGTTCGCCATATATTCTCTCTTGGCTGGCGAGTCGCTATAGGCAACAACAAAGGCGCCGCTGCCCGGCTCTGCGCCCAAAACGTAATCAACCCAGCCACCCGCCTGGATTAGCTGGTCGGCGGAAAAATGGTTGATGACGTCTCTGACATCTCTGCACTCGGGGCCATACATACCTCGCTTGCCGACTTTGAAACCGGTGGCATTCGCCATGATGGTCGATTCGAGGCAAAGTTTGGTGCCGTCGGCATAAGAAGCAATCATGGCGGGCTTCTGTTTGACTCTTGCGGCGAATTCCCGCTGCGTCTCAGGATTGCGGTAGCGGTCCAGGAGGCCCTTGATCTGCCCCATCAAAAGCGGTTCATATCCGGTGGCCTTCAAAAAACGATAGAGGTTCATTGCCACGCCAGGCTCGTCTCCATCCGTGTAGGTGAGAACAACGCCCGCGCGATCTGCATAGACTTTCAGTATGGGTCCAACGGTCGCGTCAACCGCAGCATTCATCAGGACTACGGCTTTACCATTTGCAATGGCCTCCATCACTATACGAGCGCCGAAGTCGATATCCGATGTGGCTTCGATGACGGCGTCGACGTTTTCAGCCCGGCAAAGCAGCATCGGATCGTCCGTCGTCGCGTATTTGCCGTTCGCAATACACTCTTCAAGCTGAGCTACGGTCTGGACATCTTGGACGGAATCAACGCCCGCGACTTGATAAGCTCTTCTGGCCTTAGAAGGAGTTCGGTTGCTGATCGCGACTAACCGGAGTCCAACGATCCCCGTCAGCATCTCGAGCGCGATGGCCGTCCCTATGTACCCGGCACCTACCATTGCGACACGAACGGGATTTCCGTCGCGGTGCCTTTTTTTGAGCGCTTCGTCAACGATGACCATACCAATCTCCGGGCCTGGCTCCCTGTGGTGTCACACGGTCACGTGAGCGTCGCATTCAACGAGCCTCTTGCGATCAATCCATCGCAAATTGCGGTCGAGACGCCCTTCCGATTGCAGCTTCTGAATAGTTTTGATGCGCTGGTAACGCGGCCCAAGAAATTCGTCTGCTGTCAAACTGTTGGTCTTGTATGCCTCGTATAACTGCTCGATGCCGTCGCGGACTGTCCATTGTGGCCGGAATTCCGGCAGGATTCTGGCGAGTTTATCGCAATCGACGCGGTAGCACCGGCTGTCCGGTCCTGCTCCTTCGGCGTAGGTAATCCTGCTGCCAGGTACGACATGGCGGATCATCTCGGCCAATTCACGGACCTGGTAGTTTTCTCGTGTGCTGCCGACATTCAAGGCTTGATTGTGCACAAGTTCCGCCGGGGCCTCGAGTACGTGCAGAAAAGCCTGGCTGATATCTTCGACATGAACGAGCGGCCTCCAGGGCGTGCCGTCGCTCATAATGAATATTTCGCCGGTCGTGACCGCATATCCGACGAGATTGTTGACAACAACGTCAATTCGGAGCCGCGGAGAGACCCCGTAGGCCGTTGCATTGCGGAGGCACGTCGGGCTGAAGGTTTCATCCGCCAGTTTCGTAATTTCCGTTTCAACGTGAACCTTCGACCAGCCATAGGCAGTCACAGGATTGAAAGAGGCTTCTTCGGTGAGGATCGCATCGCCAGCTACACCATACAGGCTGCAGGATGATGAGAAAAGGAATCGGCGCACACCGGCTTGTTTGGCCAGTTTTGCGAGGCGAACGGATGCCCGGTTATTTATTTCGTCTGTTAGGTCGCGGTCCAGATTGCCCAGAGGATCATTCGACAGCGCGGCGAGATGGATGATCGCGTCGAAGCCGACGAGATCCTCCAGTTGAGCGTTACGTACGTCCTTTTTCAGAGAAGGGATTTCCGGAGTGTTGCGTCCGAACGTGCAGTCGCCATAAAAGTAAGTATCAAACCCGGTGACAGTATGTCCTGCCGCCTGCAGTATAGGTACCATCACTGAACCTATGTAACCGTTATGACCAGTAACGAGCACTCTCATATTGTTTATACCTGTTATAAATAGTGATTCAGAGGGAATGTGGCTTGATCAGGAGGTTTGCACTTCCGGAATCGGGACGATGAATTTTCCGCCCCACTCGCGGATGTAAGAGATCTGAGAGATGATTTCCGCTTTAACATTCCACGGGAGTATCAGAACAAGATCCGGCCTGGTTTCTTTGAGCCGATCCGGATGAAAAATCGGAATGTGGGTACCCGGCAGAAACTTACCTTGTTTGTAAGGATTTCTGTCCACGACGTAGTCCACGAAGTCGGTCCGGATACCACAGTAATTTAGGAGAGTATTGCCTTTACCCGGAGCACCATAGCCGGCAATTTGCTGTCCTTGCCTTTTGGCCGTTATTAAAAACTCCAGGAGCTTCCACTTCGTTTCCTTTACCCGTTCGGCGAATGATGCATAACACTGCAGACGATCCAAGGCGAAATCGATCTCTCGCCTGCGCAGGTCTTCTAAACGCCGGCTCGGCTCCTCGGAATCGGACTGATGGCAGCCGTAGATTCGCAGTGATCCACCGTGGGTGGGCAGTTCTTCGACATCGAAGATCTTCAAGCCGTGCTCGAAAAACAATTTCTCCACGACCGCCAGTGAGAAGTAAGAGAAGTGTTCGTGATAAATCGTGTCGAACTGGTTTGATTCCAGCAAGCGCATGAGGTGGGGAAATTCCATGGTTATGCGCCCATGCAGCTTTAATATTATTCGCATGCCTTCAACGAAATCATGAAGATCCGGCACCTGGGCAAGCACATTGTTGCCGATCAGGAGGTCAGCTGCCGTTCCATTCGCAAGCTGTTCTTCCGCCGTCCTGACTCCGAAGAATTTCACCAGGGTTGGAACACCTTTCTCGCTCGCGGCTTTCGCTACGTTTGCCGCCGGCTCTATACCCAGGACGGGTACTCCATGCTCGGAAAAATACTGGAGAAGATATCCGTCGTTGCTGGCGAGTTCTATGGCAAGCGAGTTTGGTCCCAATCCGAACCTGTCCGTCGCCATTCGTACATACGCCTTGGAATGGTTCAGCCAGCTATCGGAGTACGAAGAGAAATAAGCATATTCCGTAAAAATGTGATCCGGACTGACATATTGGTCGAGCTGGACGAGCATGCACTTGTTGCACACATACACGACCAGCGGAAAGAACGGCTCCATTTCGTTCAGCTGATCCTGGCGCAGGATACTTTCGCAAAGCGGTTGTTGACCTAAATCCAGGAAAGGCGAAGGCAGTGAAGCCCCACAAAGTCTGCATCGGGAATCTACCCGTCCAAGCGTAGTATCCGCCAGTGACTGGCTTGTTTCCAGACAGTTATTCATGCCCGCTTCTCCTGACGAAGGCTCAAAATTTGAGTGAATGCCGATGCGCATTCGGATGATATTTCTTTCAATTCCCACCTCAGCCACTTGGCCATATGGATATAGCAGCGCGCCTTCTGCCGAAAACCCAGCTGATGGCGACCAAGACATGCGAGATACTCGAAAAGCAGTCTCGAGTTTCGTAGTTTATAAATGGAACCCTTATTTTCCGGGCGGTACCAGACTGCAAGATCTTCCAGAGTGCGGTTGGCACGATCGGATTTCTGGGGGTGATCTCTTCGGAAGAAGAGATGTTTCGGAATTCTGTAAAAGCGGCCCAGCAGCGCGAGCTCGGCGAGCATGACCATATCGGACCCGATGTAATTCTCAATTACCGGAGTCATTCGAAGTGCTTTCGCCCGCACGAGACCAAACATCGGGTTCGAGAGGCCCAGGTTCTGTATCAGATCGCGAAATCTCGCGTGCGTAACTGGCGAGTCGCTGCTGCGGCACCTGTCGACGTACTGACCCAGTTGCTTGCCTTGACCGTCGATAAGAATTGTGTCCGTGTAACACAGCACAACGGAAGGATCGGCATCGAGGACCGCGATACATTCGGCGAGATGTTCTGGGGCGCAGACGTCATCGCATGCGGCCCACTTGAAATACTCGGCCCGGGAAAGCTCAAAGACTCGATTGAAATTCCAAACAGCTCCTCGATTTTGATCACTTCGGTAATACCGGACGCGTCTGTCCCCAGCAGCGTAGGCTCGACAGATTTCCTCTGTGCCGTCCGTCGATCCGTTATCGGAAATCACCAACTCAAAATCCGAGTACGTTTGCGCTAAAAGCGAATCGACCGCGTGGGGAAGGAGCTGCTCGCCATTGAAGACGGGCAAACCTATACTCACCGGCGGAATCTGATTATGCATACTCGATTTATCTGGAATTGGAGATCAGGAATGCTGACTGGGTTTCACCGGAAGGTCGACAGGCTACCGCCATTAGAGTCCCAGCAGGATTCTCCTTAGATGCGGGTGATTTTTCATTTGGATGAACGTCTGTCAAGCGCATATGAAGAACAAATATTCCACTAGCGGGCGGTTGCGCTGGAAGCCGCAAGGCGCGGTGGAACAGAGACATCGCGCATGAAATCTTCGGTGCATCCACGCGAACGAATCAGAAAATCCTCTCCACGATCGATCCAAACTTCAACCGGAGTGTTGTGGCTTACAAAACTCAGCGGGCTTGCACTTCGCGCATAAGCTCCCGATTGCAGGATGCCCACCAGTTCACCGATTTCAGCCCTCGGTAGAGTGACATTCCGGCCAAGAGTGTCACGCGGTGTGCACAATGGACCGACAACCTCGACTTGTTCACTGGGCTCGTGATTCAGTTTTTCCAGCAGGGCAACGGGATAATTTCGTCTGCGTTTTTCAGCGAAAATACCCGAAGCAGCCAGGTGATGATTCATTCCACCATCCAGGATCAGGAATTTCTTTCCCCGCGATTTTTTGATATCCACGATTCGCGCGACGTAGATGCCTGCTTCTCCAACCAGGAACGTGCCGGGCTCGATGACGAAACGAGTGCCCTGGAAAGCGGGATCTTTCCTGGCGTCTTCCATCAGGAGCGCTACTTCTCGACCTAAGCTTCGCAGGTCGAGCTCAGTATCGTCGGCGAAGTATGGAATGCCGATGCCTCCTCCGAAGTCGATCGTCTGAAGAGGTCTGCCGGTTCTTGAAACCACTGTTCGGGCTATCTCGAGCGCCTTTCGATACTGCCGTATAAGTAGAGAGTAGTCGAGAACTTCTCTCGCCGCGAACATGTGAATACCGCAGACATTGAAACACTCGGTCGACAGAAGGATCTGCACGAGCGAATCGAGCTTCTCCTCATCGACTCCGCAGGGTGTCGATCCACACAGAGTCGGCTCTCCCTCCGGAACAGTCGGGTTGACGCGCACCCCCACTCTTGCCCGAATGCCAAGCCGGCTGCAGATCGCTGCAATACGGGCGGCTTCACTGGGCGAATCGATATGAACCTCACCAACACCGCCGCTCAGCGCGAGTTCCAAATCGCTATTCGTCTTGCCGGCACCGGCCATGACGATTCGTTCACGCGGACACCCTGCCGCCAAGGCTTGAATGAACTCGCCGCCCGATGCGATTTCGAGGCCGCACCCGCGTAACGCAAAGTGCCGCAGGATCGCAAGGTTCGGGTTGGCTTTGACGGAGTAATACACGTCGAATTCGGGAAGCAAATTCCTTACCGCTTCGAGCTTCTCATCCATTGCATCCCGGTCATATACAAAGAGCGGCGTCCCGTATTGATTCGCGAGCGAAGTGATGGATTTGCCCCTTATATGCAACACAGAATTGCGCGAAGTGAAGCACCTTGTTAAGAGGTTTTGTAAAACATCCATTGTTAGTTCCAGTTATTGTTTACAGAAGTTGTGTTTGTTATTGCGACTTAGGATTGAATGGCGTGCGTCAGCCGATCGATGAATTTTTCTTTGATGCAGCGTGTCAGACCCGGTCGGAAACAACCCGGACCCAGATAGTTGTGCGTGATCGAAATCGTCGCGTCGAGAGAAATGACCTCGTGAGCCCAGCCGCTTGGCACAAAGATGACATCTCCAGGACCAATCGTGCACTCGAGCGGATTGGCCTTACGAAACAACGGAAACTTCTCGAGATCCGCCTGGCAAGGTTGCACCTGATAATCATAGAGCAAGGGTCGCTGATCCGGCGGAAACAACAGCCAGCGCTTTCGTCCGACGAGTTGCGCAAGCCAGGCGTGGGTTTCCCAGATATCCATATGCAATGGAGTAATCGCTCCCCTGGGACCGATAAAAATGCGGGGATACACCAGCTTCATGAAGGACGGAACGAAGGCGTACCAGTCGAAGAAGTATTCGGGCACCGCATAATCTTCGAGGAGTTCCTTATGAGACACAAAAATCCGCCAGTCGTCGCGTACGTAGTAAGGATAGGTCGTAAAGTCATTCCCCTCGACGGCGTCGATAAAGGAGCGCAGCGACGCGGTTTCTACAGCCCGCACGCGGTAGTGCGCTCCTTCGTATCTCGAAAGCGTTACGGGTGTAGCGCCGTAGTGCGCTCTGAAAAAATCCAGTGTCCACAAAGAGCGTGCCTTCCAGTGCTCAATCACATTGGTGATGACAACAGGCCTGTTCCGGTACAAATACTCGCGGCGAAACTCGCGTACGGAGAGCCGGTCGCGACGGTCCACTTGCCTCAAGCCTGTCAGTGTAAATGGTTTCGATGCTCTGCTCATTCTGTTTCCTTATCGAGTTTTCCCCTGGGCTACAGCCGAAACTCTTCCCCCCTGATCTCTTTGCAAAACGAATTCTTTTTTCGAAAACTCCGTCAAAATCGGGCCATCGTTGATGCGCTCAAAACCGCCGGGCGCATCAGGATTGATCTTGAGACTGGTCACATAGGCTCTTCTGGGCGGAACCGGAATCAGGCCCAACTTTCGAATACCCCGGTAAGTCAGTGTCTTCAGCGGCGTCGAAATGCCGGTCTCTTTGGTCGAACGGGCCGGCAGGTGATAGGTCCGGCGAAACAGCCGGTTAGCACAATAGATAAGTTTGCGATGAGAGCTCTGTGCCGTTTCATAAACTGCGCTGAGTGACACGTTGAGCCCGCCCAGATTTGTGACTCGATGTGGCGAGTTTTGAGGCCACGTTATGACATCGCCCGGGTGCAAATCGAAAACTTCAGCCTTTGCGTCGAACTCCGCTTTGTAAGGTACTTCCTCATCCATATAGGACGCGAAGATATCTTCCATCAGCTCCTGCTCTATGAGTTCCCCATCACCCGCGGGGTAGACCCATACTCGCTTCGAACCGCGAATGTGCCAGAGCAGATTGGGTTGTGCATCGGCATGGTAGTAGACGAGGGCCTGCGGTGAGGAGATGATTAATGTCGCATTCTGGTTAAAGCACTGAAGGCCCGGATTGAGCTGAACAAACTCGCTGAACAGTTGTCGGAGCAACTCCCGAAAGGTGGGATGAGCCTGCTGAACCCGCAGAACATTGAACCAGAGATGCCCATTGGCAACCGCATTGAACAAGTCGCTGCCGGTGGCGCCTGCAGTATCGACCGGCTGCCACTCCTGGCGGTTCTCACAGTCGGTACCCATTGTAAAAGCCTGAAGCTGATCTCTCGGATGGCTGTTCAAAAGATCTATCAGAGCGGAATCCGAAAAGAGATCGAGTTCATGAAGTCTGTGTTTCGCTACGATCGGTATGGGACCCAACTTCAAAGGCTGCCCGTTGGTCGAGAGTAACTCGGGATATTTGCTTGTCATTGGAATTTCGGAATAGGTTTACGAAGCAGAAACGCCATCGAGCAGGGCCGCTAACTGCCGCGTTCTCGATTTCCGCGAGTGACGATCTCCCGGCGCGAAGGTATCGTGCTGGCCGTGAGTCGCTGGAAGGAATCGCACAAAATTTTCGGCAATTGCGCGTTTGCAATCCAGGGGCACTATAAAATCCATTCCTTCCGACTTCAGAACCCCGGCAGTATCCCCCCCGGGATCGGTCATCGCGAATATCGGCCGCCGCGCCCGCAGACATTCGTATAGCTTGGCGGGAATTTGCATATTACAGCTGGCCCCCTGGAAGACCAGCAAGCCGTCGGCACTCATCATCTCGATGAGCGCTTCGCGATAAGGCACCGGCGGTTCAAGAAAGACGATATCGTCGAGCCCGTAATCGCGAACCTGGGGACGATACAAGTCGTCGTACCCGGTGGCGCGCAGAATGACTTTTACTGTCGACGGCGAAATCGCGCCGGCATGCCGTAAGTCTGCGAGCGCCTCGAAAAAGAATTTCGGGTCACGTGCATGGGGATACAAGAGTCCGCTATGCACGAATGTCGCGGGCCGCGAGTTGGCGGCTCGAGACGGCACGGATGGTTCGACAGCCAGAAAATCCTCTTCGTCGTAGCCGTTCGGGATTACTTCCCAGCGCGTTTGCGGAATCGCGGGAAAGCGATCCGCATATATGGATAGAGTTCCGGGCGTTGTTACTACCGCACACGCGCAATGTTTGATCGCTGGCGCCTCGATGCGCGCATTCGCTCGGCGAATCCGAGGGTCAAGGGGATATTCCTGACCGCTCTGCGGATCTGTGTCGGTCATCGGATCCCTGAAATCCGCAACCCAGGGAATACCAGTCAGGCGAGAGAGCGTCAGACCGATCAAATGGGCTGTCGCGATCGGATAGGTCGACCAGATCACGTCCGGGCGGTGCTTGCGTATCAAGTTGCACCCGAGAGCCACCGCGCCTGGCCACCACGTGACCCATTGGTCGGGAAGCGCGAGAGATTGGAAATACTTGCCGCGCAGCGATAGATGACGTTTCGTGTCTAACGCGAATGCTCTTGCCACCTCAACGCCCTCCGGGATCTGATAATCATCCTTTGCTCTCGCACCATACGCCTGCCGGCTTGCGGTTAGAACAATCGGTTGCCAGCCGAACTCAGGAAGATACCTGGTGAACTTTAGCGTTCGATGAATGCCGCTTCCGCCGCTATATGGCGGGAAGTGGAACGCAATCATCAATACTTTTTTCATCTTGTCGACGCCAGCGACCTGAGCTTGTTGACCCATTGCTGGGGTGACGTCTGCCACATTCGCCGCAAGTTCAAACCGGCTCCGCGAATCATTCCTTTTGTAAAGGGGCCGCTTCTGCAATTTTTGGGAAGCAGGTCATCAAGCCTGGCCGAGCCGTTCTCCAAAATGGACAAAGCTTCGTCCATGATGTCGGCGGCTTTATCGATTTCGTTTGAGGAAATGATCAGCGGGGGAATAATCCGGATCACCGGCTCAAAATAACTGAACGTGACATGAAGCCCCCGCTCTTCGCACAGCATTGCCATCTTGAAAGCCAGCGTGCTGTTGTCATCGCGGTCGCCCGACAGCTCCATTCCGATCATCAATCCGCGCCCGCGGACGTCCGCAATCAACTTGTGACTTCTCTGGAGATCGCGCAGCCGGGTCATGAAATATTCACCCATTGCTCGACTGTGCTCGACAAGCCTGGTCTCTTCAACGATATCGATGACGGCGTGCACTGCGGCTGCGGCGACAGGATCGTTCTGATGGCTTGACAGGTGAGTGAAATGCGTGCGTTCGAGATTTTCACCGATCTCGCGCGATACGACCACGGCCGCAGCCGGATACCCATTGCCGCCTGTTTTGGAGATGACCATGATGTCCGGCTCTATGCCGTAATTCTGGATGTCGAACCATTCGCCACAGCGGCCAAAGCCGGTCTGAGCTTCGTCAACGATGAAGAGAGCACCGACTTCGTGAACGGCTGTATGCAGCTTCTGCAGGTACTCCTTCGGCGGGAAAATCATTCCTCCTGCCGACAGCACGGGTTCGACGATAACGGCGGCAACATTTTCCAGCTGTGAAGACAGCAGCTCTAACGAAATATCAAGACAGGCGATCGAACAGGACGGGTACTGCTGCTGAACCGGACAGCGATGACATACCGGTGTTACGAGTTTGTTCTGATTAAGCGGCGCCGGCTGAAAATCTGTTTTGCCCGGGTGATCGGAAATCGAGCTCAGGTTCCGCGTCGCTAGAGAAATTCCATAGTAACCACGGGAAAATCCCAGCATTCCGGTGCGACCGGTCACGGATTTCGCAATACGCATCGCGCACTCGTTGGCTTCAGATCCAGTCGAGAGGAAAACCACCTTTTCCAAACCGGCCGGTGCAATCCCCGCAAGCCGTGATGCCGCCTTCAAAACTCCGGGGCTGATGTACTGGTCACCGATGTGGAGAAGCTCGGCCAATTGACATTGCAGCCGTTCGATGAACGCGGGATGGCTATAGCCGAGAATGCTGCAGAACTGGCCTGCGGCAAGGTCGAGAATACGGTTGCCATCTGCATCCACCATGTAGCAACCTTCTCCACGAACGATCACACTATCCATGAACGGCTGCAACAACAGAAGATTTTGGCCATGGTTTTGCCATAGACCAAGGCTCGACGAATCTGTTCGCGGGGTCAACTTACTTGACGGTCGCATAACGGTCAGTTCGATTACTCAAAAAAGAATGCATCATCATTTTGAAAAGTTGCCGCGTGGTCCGCAGCGCCAGCATGAGTCCAGGCAGCGGATCGCGACTGTTGAGGATTGCGAACATTTTTCGCCCTTTCAGAAGAAAATATATCTCAGCGACGACCGTTCGGACGAGAGCCGTTCTGCTGCCTGAGCGGAACTGCCTGTAAGCGTTATGCAGAATGAGCATCAACGCTTCTGTTTCGGCGATCCATTTGCAGCCGGTTGGGCTCTTATAAGCCGGCGTTTGGATGGCCGCACGGCGGCCGATCATGTCCTGATAAGCCAGCCACGAGAGATTAACGCCAACCAGAGTTCCTAACTCATGCTGGTCCCAGTGTCTCGGATTTATTTCGATCAGATAAAATTTGTTTGAAGATTTATCGTGCTTGAACTCCGCTTCGGCCAGCCCGAAATACCCGCACGATTCGAGAATGCGTGTCGCCAATGGCACAATTTCCGGAATATCCGATGCCTCAACGGCGCAACCGGTGCCGAACAGCGGGGGATTCTGCCGAAGTTTTTTGCCTGTAAAGTATCCAAGCAAGCCTTCGTTCCGGCTCATATAACAGCAACAAACCACAATGTCGCTGTCGGTCCCCGCGATGTATTCCTGGATCAGAATTTCAGGTGTGAAATCCGCGATACGCCTGTACTCGGTTTGCAATTCGGCAGCGGAGCTGACCAGAAAAGCCTTTCGTGCGCCAACGGCTTCCCAGGTACCCTTTCGTCTCCATAAGTACGCGTAGCGAGGTTTAACAACCACCGGAAACCGCAGCCTGTCGACCTGCTCCTGAAGTTCCTTTTCAGAACTGCATGCAATGGTAAGAGGAACAGGTATATCCAGGCTGGAAGCGAGATCGGCCAATTTCAGCTTGTCCATTAAATACGCAAATCCTTCGTCCTGCGGCAATCGATACAACGACCGAAGCTGTGGGCCATACTGATGAAGAAACAGAACGTCGAAATCCCTTGTCGGAAACAGGACAGGCGCTTCGGCGTGTTTGGTTCGCAGTTCAACCAGCCGGCGGTAAAGCGCGTCGGGTTCGTCTCGACCGTTCGGCACTTCGTATATGCCATTGAAAAATCCGGATGTTATTCCAGGCGCGTCGGCTTCGGACGAAAGGCCGAAGACATCAACACCACGGCCATACAAACTACGCGCGATGCCAATGCCGCTGTAATACACATTCATCACAAAGACCGGCGGAAGTGCGGAAGGCATACCAGGAATACTTTTCTTCAATTGCTGCTCCGGCGAATTAAGACGTCCGAATAAATTTTCAAGAGCTTATCCGCAACACTCGGCCAGCCATGTGCATGCCCATGAGCAAGAATCGCACTGTGATCCCATTGCCGGCAGAGGCCCTGATCCAGGGCTAGTTCGAAAGCTTCGGGTGTCCGAGCTACCAGCGTCCCTACCGATGACGACACTACAATTTCGGGTATGCCTCCAACAGATGTGGCGATCACGGGCAAGCCGCACGCCATTGCTTCAAGGATTACGTTTGGCCAACCTTCACTCGAACTGGCGAGGCAGAACAGATCCGCTGCGCTGTACCAACTCGCGAGTTGTTCGTGTGGCTGAGATCCTGCCAGCATCACGTTATCGCCCACGCCCAGCCTGGCGATCAGCTTTTCAAGCGATGCCCGACGCGGTCCCTCCCCTACAGCGACCAGCATGAGGTCGGGATGGCGCGAGCGAAGTCGGGCGATCGCTCCGATCAGAATGTGAATGCCCTTCGCCTCGTCCAGCCGTCCCACGGTAAGCATGATCCGGCGGTGAGCGGGTAGCCCAAGTTTCTGACGGGCTAACGGCCGTGGGATGGGGTGGAACTTCTGCGAATCCACGCCGTTTTCCACCACCGTTATCTTCTCGTCCGGGCAGCCGAGCGCTACCATGGTGTTTTTAAGAGACTCCGCCACCGCAATTACCGCGTCCGCCTGATTCAGGACGTGCCGGATCATCGGCCGGATCGTTTTGAGCCGCGAAAAAACATTGATGTCGGTTCCGCGAGCAGAGATGACTACCGGCTTCTTCAGAGCCGCCCCCAATAACGTTGCAGCCATCCCATCCGGGTATACGTAGTGGGCATCGATCAAGTCATAGTCCATGGTGCGCAAACGCGTTGCTACCTGCCGGAGACTGCCCGCGAACATCGACACGCCATGAGTGGCCATTCCTAACTTGGGCACCACCACATACCGCGGATGATCCACTTCGAAGCCGGCAAAGTTCTCGTTATGTGGAACGGTTGCGAACTTGAACCAGCGGTCGTTCAGACTGACTCGAGGAAAATACGGAATAGGAGCCACGACGCTCATGTCCACATAAGGAGTCAAATGCCGCATGCGCTCGAGTACAAAATTCCCCTGCAGCGGCTGAACCGAATTCGGGAACAGCGTTGTATAAATCAAAACACGAAGCCGCCCTGGCTTTCGTGTGCCGATCGATATCCGCTCCCAGTCGACACCGGACAGCCGGTCTTCCCGACCCGTGACCTGAAGATCTTCAGTCTGTCTCATCTGGTTCAGGAAGTCAGGAGTCTCCGGCGTAACTCGAGGACCTTGTTAGGAAGAATGGCTTTCGCGAGTTCCTTCATGGCGGCGACAACGACCGGAGCTTTGATGTATATGGCGTTTTGAAATGTCGGCCGGGCGATGGACACCTTTCGGCACTTCTTCAGCTGCGCTCCCCACTGCGTCTTGTGACGCCCGATGCCTGCAAGAAAGTCGTAGCTACTGACACGTTCATGAATCGCCTTACGGATAACCAGCGCGCGTAGCGCGATTCCGACGCTTTCACTGCCAAAATCAGGATCAAACCCCTCCTGCAACAGAAAGTGAGTGCCCTTGTAACGGAAGCAAAGCTGGCAGGCCACGGTCTTGCCGGCCACTTCGAGGAAGTCGAATGCCAGCCATCCCTGTCTCAAAAACTGAGATGCGAAGCTGTAATAGAACTGGCGTTTTGCCTGGTTACCAAATACGCCCTGTTGTCCCTTCTCTTTCCACCGTCTGGCATGCAGATCAAACAAGGTATCGAGACCCGCTGGCACGTCCTTTTCGCTCTCGATGGAGTGAAGGCGAAAATCGTGGCTTTCCTCGAGGTTGCGCAGAGTGCTACGGATCTTTGTCCGGAACCGCGGACTCAGGGTCAACAAATATTCGTCCCATGAGGCCGTAAGCGGCGTCATTGCACACGGCACCATCTCGTCGCGAAGCATGACTTCACCAGCGCTGCGAAGCTCTGCCAGCCACTTCAAGGTCGGGGACGTTTCAGGGACCGAAGGCAATTCCATCACGTCCCACAGCCGTTTGTTGGTCCGCAGATATTCCCAGATCGAGTTCAGAGTCTGTTCCTGGTCCGCAGTTCGGACGATCATATCTAAATAGTCGCTATCCCAGGATCCTTCTCCAATAAACCGAAGCGTCTTCCGGCGATATACGGATGACCAACCCTCCTTTCTAATAAAGAGCGGGACAATCCCCGCAGGCTGGCCATCAACATCGCGGATCACGATGATGTGGAGATTATCGGCTGGTTCCGCGTAAGACTCCCACCACGACCAAAGCCATTCCCATGTGAGAAATATCGTATCGGCGGCGCTCTGCGAAAGCAGGCGATTCCATTCGCCTCTCAGGCGAGCAAACTCTTCCTTTGTCCTGAGGATCTCAGTGCGCATTCTGCGGATTGATCTGTGTTTTGGAAGGCCGGGTCGGCGCTGTGGCCGGCTTCGTGAATGCATCCAACTGCTTGCGAGCTTCCTCTGCAATCTTTTCGTCCGGCATCAACTCCAGCACATTCCGGAGCAGCGATATCGCGTGCTCCTGGAACCCCAGCGCCGCATAAAGACGAGCGAGTTCGACGTAGGCGATGTAGTTCCGGGAGTTCCACTTCAGAGCCCCCTCGAAATCTTCCTTCGCCGCAGTGTACCGGCCGAAACCATTCGAGTGATAAAAGTAAATCATCCCGCGCAGGTAGTAACAGATGCTCATGAATTCATCACGTCGGGGATTCGCGCTCAGATACTGGGGCCGCAGGATAACGTAGCTGAACTCCTGTTCCGAGCGAGTGTATCGTCCGGCGTTGTACAGATTTATTCCGGGAAAATAGTGAGCATTGAGAATGTTGCCCTGCGCAGGTCCTCCGTCAAAATGAGTTTCCTGGTATGGAACATATTTATCATCGTCGATGATTTCTATTTTGCCCCGTTCTTCAGGTGTGAGTTCCTGAGGGAGAAGCGCCATCATGACCAACAATAGATTTACAAAGTGCAACATGTCCGACTACCTTCCGGCAACTAGGACGGCTCAATATAGACTATGAGGCCGCTGCCTCAAGCGGAGCGCTGACATACGACTCCTCGTCGTGCACTCCCGACAATTCGCGGCTGACGATCACTTTTAAGCAGGCGATTACAGACACCCAATGATAAGGCAAGTCAAAATATTCCATGTTCACGAACATGCCGTTGATGACGAAAGCCAGTAAGCTCAACTGAATCATGTCCGCGTAGATTTTTACCCAAACCAGATCCGAAGCACCGCGGACGGCCATTTTGAGCTGAGTACAACTGATCATGCAGAACAGGATCATGAGCACGAACGCGAACAATCCCGGAAAACCATGACTGGTCAGGATGCTGAAAAAAATATTGTGCGTGTTCCACACCTTGCCGTTGTACTTGACAAGAAACTCAGGGGCATACTTCTCGAAGATTTGACGTGACTGAAAATCGAAGCCGGCTCCCGTCAGGGGATAATCCTGCGCAATGCGCCAGCAGAATTTCCAGTTGTCAACCCGCGACATTGCCGATGCATCCTCTCCGTACGTGAAGACAGTCTGCTGGCGTTCCAGCCATTTCTGCGGAATGAACGGCACAGCGAGAACCCCGCCGATCACCATTGCGAAGATCAGCGGGATGCGATGCTTGCTTTTGAGCATTATCAACAGGAGTACTACAGCCAAAGCCAGCGTGCTGCCGCGTGAGTAGGTGAACATGACGGCAGGAATGCTGAGAAAGAAGAACGCCTGAAGCAGTCGCTTTAGCCACCCGCGTTCCTGAGATGCGAGGTACCAGAGCAGAGGCATGCACATATCCAGTGCCAGCCCGATCGCGTTATTGGCGCCCATAATGGAAGGCTCCGGACCGTACACGATCTGGTTCCCGCCTGTTGCCAGACCAAATAACCCGCCTTTAAAACCCCAGAAGCCGATCGACAATGCGATCACCAGGACAAACAAACGTATTTGCTTGCGGTCACGCAGCAGTATCGTCGCCAGCACCGACATCAGAATCAGCTTTGAGGTGTCCTGCCACTTCACCCACGCCTGATCCGGATAGATGGCAAACACGCTCGATATCGTGAATGTGCACCAAAGCAGCAGCATCGCAACGTTTTCGCGTTGGCGAAGGGCTGCAACGTTCGCGCTGGGCGAGAACAGCAAACCGCCCATGACGGACAAAGAACTGAGTTTCGCCATCGGGAAGGTCTGAGCCATGGACCATGCCAGCATGTGAGGATACATGTAGCTTATCCAGGCGTAGACCAATAACCCGTAAAAGGGTCTGAACAACCCGATAGGCAAACTGGACAGTACAAGTCCGATGACGACGTAATCGCGCACAGCGGTCAGGCCGCAGACTCGTAGAGGGCCACGTAGCGATGAATCATTTGCTCCAGCGAGAAATGATCGGTAACAAAATATCTGGCCTGCTGCCCATGGGCAACTCGCATCTCCGGCGAGCTAACGTACCCGGCTATCGCGTCGGCGAGCGCGAGATCATCTCCCGGCCTGACGAGGATTCCATGTTTACCGTTGGTCACAAGTTCCAGGTTGCCGCCTACTGCAGTACAAACTGTTGGCAGACCCGAAGCCATGGCTTCGAGTAACGTGTTCGACATTCCTTCGCCGAAAGAGTTCAGGACAAACAAATCAAACGCCCTGTATAGGGCATCGACGTCTGCCCGTGCACCCAGAAGGATCGGCCTCGGAGCACCCGATGACGACAACAGTTTCTCGATCTTTCCACGTTCCGGCCCATCGCCTGCAATGACCAACCGGACCTTCTGCCCTCTGGACTGGAGCGACCGGACAGCGGCGAGGAGGCCTTCATGATTCTTGATGGGATCGAGCCGGCCGACCGCGCCGATCACGAACTCGTCGTCGGCAATACTCCACTCTCGCCTCAATTGAATGTTTTGCCCCGGATGGAACCGGTCGGTATCGACTCCGTTCGGTATGCACTCGAGTTTTCGTTCAGGAACGCGAACCGTTATTTTGAGCCAGCGGTATAGGTCCTTCGAGACTGCTATGAATTTGGACGCGCGAAACGCCATGGCTCGCCGCGCCAGATTTCTGCGGCGGTTCGTCCCTTCGGGATCCGCGATATCCCGTCCATGTTCACTATGGATGACAGTCGGCCGGGGCGTCAGGCACGCTGCGAAAACACCGTCGAAGCCGGCCCAGTTTCTTGTGTGGATGACATCAATGTTTCGCTGTCGAAACAGTTGGTGAAGACGGAACAGAAGCCGCAGATCATTGCCGGGCTTCTTGTTCAGTTCGTAGTACGGAACAGGGCGCCGAAGGCGCTGTAGAAACTCGCCACCACGATACAAGAAACAAAGTTCATGAATGAGATGATCCGGTGAACGATTAATAATATTGACGATGCCATTCTCGAGACCGCCATGCGAAAAGGCGTGCAGTACGTGGAGGATCCTGATGTTGGGCCGCATTGGCTATCCGGAGTGCCGGGCCAGCCATAGCCGAAACATCAGAATATTCCAAAGTTGAGTTGAGCGGTCTCGATACCCAGCCTGATGCTGGTTCCAGATCTTGCTCACGAACGACTGCGAAAGATATGGGTCCTCCCGTTCGATAATGTGCGCGTGTGCATAATCACGGATGCCATTCCGAAACCAGTTTGCAAGCGGGATCGCAAATCCCATTTTGCTCCGATGGATGATGTCGTGGGGCAGCTGCTGCTCCATAGTCTTCTTAAAAATGTACTTCCCGGTACTGCCCTTCAGCTTGAGATTCGAGGGCATGGAGGCAATCAGCTCCATCAGTTTGTGATCCAGCAGCGGGCAGCGAACCTCGAGCGAATTGGCCATGCTTGCTCGATCGACTTTGGCCAGGATGTCATCGGTCAGGTACGTCTTCACATCGACGTACTGAATACGTGACAGAGGATCGTCACTGTCTGCCCGACCGTAATAATCTCGAAAGATGTCCGCGGTATCGTAACTCCCAAGCTGGCTCTTGAGTTCTTTGGACAAAATCCTTGGTTTGTCGTTCCGGCGGAATGTAGACATGGTCTCGAAGTATCCTTCAGCCGCATCGCAGGCCAGGCTTTGAAAGGTAGTCTTGGCTCGAAGGAAGCGAGGAGCCCAGTCCATTTTGGGATAAAGGGCCCCGAGCGGTTGGAAAACCATTTTTCGGAGACCCAGAGGTAGAACACCTCGCATTCGGTTTTCCTGCATGTCCATGTAATAGCGCGAGTATCCCGCGAAACTTTCGTCCCCACCATCGCCGCTCAATGCAACAGTGACCTTTTCGCGCGCGACCTGGCTGACAAAGTAAGTCGGGAGCGCCGATGAATCTGCGAAAGGTTCATCGTAGTGCCAGGAGAGTTTGTCGATGGTGGCAATCTTCTCAGGCGTCACAATGCGCTCGTGGTGGTCGGTTCGCAAATGGTCTGAAACCTGGCGGGCAAACTGAGATTCATCGAAGCGTGTTTCCTCGAAGCCGATTGTCGCAGTCTTGACCGGTTCATCCAGTAGTGCCGCCATGATTGCTACAACGCTGGATGAATCGACACCACCGGAAAGAAAGCCGCCCAGGGGAACCTCGCTCATCAGGCGAATTTTCACGGCCGTGCGGAGTTCCTCCAGCAGCAAATCGCGCCATTGGCGTTCAGACCGCGGTTCGCTCTCACGAAAACTAAGGTCCCAGTACTGTATTTCCTGGACCTTGTGGGGTTGCACCTGAAGGTAGTGTCCCGGCCGCACTTTGCGGATGGAGCGATATATCGACTTGGGCGCCGGAATGTATCCAAGCGAGAGATAGTCGCTTACCGCAAATTCATCGATGTCCAGTTTCAAGGCAGGATGTTGAAGAATGGCCTTGATCTCGGACGCAAAAACCAGCTTCTCGTGATCCAGGTAGTAATACAGAGGCTTCTTGCCTACTCGATCCCGTGCAAGAATCATCGTCCGAGTCTTTGCATCCCATAGCGCAAAGGAGAACATTCCTCTGAGCTGGCTTACAAACGTCGTGGGGCAGGATTCGTAAAGATGGACGATCGTTTCCGTATCGCTGCGAGTGAGAAATCGATGGGACCCTTCCAGATCTCGCCGAAGATCCGAGTAGTTGTAAATTTCGCCGTTGAAGCTGATCCAAACCGTGCCGTCTTCGTTTGCAAGCGGCTGCTTTCCGGAACTCAGGTCAATGATGCTCAGGCGGCGGTGCCCCAACGCAACGCCGTCTCCTAAGTAGACTCCGGACTCATCGGGACCGCGGTGTTGCTGGATATCTGACATCGCGTGAATGATGCGCTCCTCGACAGGCGCGTTGTCAAAATATACGAACCCGGAAATGCCACACATAAGTTAGTTAGTCTTTGCTCACAAATGAGAATGGAAGTTCAATTCAGCCCGTGCCGCTGCAGGAAAAAAGCGAAGCGGAACAGCTCGACATCCTTGTGCCAGGGCTTGCCACGCTTGATTTCGTACGGATCTGAAAATACGCGATTGAAACCGGCTTCACAGTTCACGGCGCAGAGATATCCGGTCTCCTTCAACACTTTCTTTACCTGATTGTTGTAGTCGGCAGCGTGACCATTCGGGTATGCGAACGTATATACGGGAGCGTCGAGGTGTTCGGAGAGCTCTCGCTTGGATTCGCGTAACTCCCTGACGATTTCGTCGTGGGGTATGCGAGACAAGACGGGATGGGTCACCGTATGCGAGCCGAATTCGATCCCGCTTCGATGCATTTCGCGGATTTGCTCCCATGTCAGCATGCGATCTTCCGCACCTTTCGGAATACTCGGTCGGAGCGCCTTCTCGACTTCCTCGACAAATTGCAGGCGCGAGCGGCCGTAGAGTTCTTTCGCCCTGGTTAATACGAGCGTCAGGTTGTGCTGGCGGAGCTCAGGTGTTTCGAGAGACAGGTCCGCAAGCCCGGCATGCCGTAGGGAAGCGTGCTCTCTTGTGGCAAAGCGAAACGAATCGAAGACTCTGTCGTGCCATAGAGTCTGCCCGGTATCGATCGAACCGGTAGCCACAAAGATCGTGGCGGGAAGCCCATATTTTTTCAGTATCGGAAAGGCGTACTCATAATTGTCCCGATAGCCGTCATCAAAGGTAATCGCCACGGCTCTGTCGGGGACATCACCCCGGTGATTGCGCTCGACAAGTTCGAGTAGAGGCATCACGCGATAGCAGCGGCTCAGAAACTGCATGTGCTGCTCAAAAATCTCCGGATGATCGGGTTCAAAGAAGGGATGTGGGTCCGGAGATACTTTGTGGTAGGCGAGAACCTGAAACCTGCGTGCGAATCGATCGGTAGCCGCGCGGGAATTGCTGTAGAAGCCTTCCACCACTCGATTTGCGGCGTTATCGATATCGAGATGTACTGCAATCCTGGCGAGCGAGCGCAACATCAATGAGCCTCATGTAATGCTGGAATGAGTTCAACCTGAGTGCCCGTCGCCGCATCATGTTGATGAAGATGCCAGAGTTCGAGCATCAGGAATATCCAAAGCAGGTCGCCGTAAAACCTTTGGTGGACCGATTCGTAGCTGGACCACAGCCACTCGAACAGATCTTCGCGAAAATATCCGCGCTGCCGGCACCGGCTGGCGCCCAACACATCGAATGTGAAGTCGCGCAGAGGGCCGCGTTCGCCCACCCAAACGCAGTATGGAAGACCGAATCCGTGTTTTTTCTTGGCGATGACTTCGGGCGGGAGAACGCCGGCCATCGCTTTCTTGAACAGATATCGGAGCTTTGATTTTCGTAGCTTCAAATGAGCGGGAATGGTTCCCGTAAATTCTGCCAATCGCGGATCCAGCATCGGATAACGCGTCGTCACTCCGGCGAGCTGCGACATGACCGTCACTTTTCGAAGATCGTTGTCGCCGATCGTGATTTTCAGATCCAGATACAACCAGCGATTCAGATCATTGCTCGCAGGCGCTGAGGCAAAGTGCTTTCTGGCAGGCTCCAGTGGATGATGTCCATCAAGGGCCGCAAGGAAATCGGCAGTAAACAAACACTCGTTCGGTTCACTCGACAAAAGAGAATATGAGAACAAGCGGTCGGGCACATCAATTTTTGAACGCCTGATGTAACGAGCGGCGAGATCGAAAAAGCGAAGGCCCGTCCAGCAATCGCCGCCGGCAACTGTGGGCTCGATCAACAGCCGCCGCACCCAGCCAGGCGCCAAAGCATAATGTTGAAATACGCGATCGTCGGCATACCTGGCATTCCCACCGAATAATTCATCGCCTCCATCACCCGCCAGTAAATGGCTGACGCCATTGTCTGCAGCCAGCCGGGCGCAGTAGTACGTCGGTATGATGGATGAGTTACCGAACGGTTCATCGTATGCGGGAACCGCGGCCTGGATCAGCGCCAGAATATCGTTCGGTGTTACAAAATACTCGTTGTGTTTCGACTGGTTGTGTGTGGCCGCGATCCGCGCGTAATGCATCTCGTTGTAGCGCGGATCATCGAAACCAATGGAGAACGTTCGCACCGGTTCTTTCGTGATTCGGGATGCCAGGCCAACGATTGAGCTGCTGTCTGTGCCGCCGCTTAAAAAGCATCCGAGCCGCGAGGGGGCCACATCTGCCAGACTGGCGGAGACGGCGGAGTGCAGCGCATTCTCGGTGTCGCCGGCCCATACCTCTTCACTTCGGCCTTCCTTCTCGACATAGCTCATATCCCAGTACGATCGCGTCGAGACTGCACGGCGGGATGTCAGCTGATGGCCAGGTTCGAGTCTGGAAATTCCTGCGAAGATAGTCTTTGGCGCCGGTATGCAGGTGTACTGCACATACTGTTGCACGGCTGCCGGATCGATGCCGGGCCGTTCGGGAAAGAGGGGCAACAACAGCCGCAAATCCGTCGCGACGGCGACAAAACCATGCGGAGTCGTAAATACCAGTCTTCCCGCGCCAAATTGATCCGTCCAGGCCTTGAGTGCGCGAAGCTTCTTGTCATAAAGAATGATGGCGAAGGTGCCTCTCAACTTCGTCACGAATGAATCGCCCTGACGTTCGTACAGGCCCGCGAGGAACCGGGCGGGATAGGTCGTGTATTCCGCACTCTCTGGTAAATCGCGAATCAGCAGATCGGTTCGGCAAATGACGCTGACTTCGGGACTGTCGTAGACAAACTCATTCGTAGGCTCATCACCCCACAAACTCATGGAAACGCCCATGGAGACGGCTCGGCCGCATTCCGAATAGTATTTCGCACGCTTGCCGAGCAGTGTCGACCAATTGGCGGAGTGTCGCTGGTGCCGGATTGCGGCTCCGACGTCAGAATATGTAACGGCGCAAAGTTCTATCATGCTTGCTATGTCAGTTGAGTTGTGCGGTAATCAGCGGCGCGACACATTTTGCTACTGCTGCGTTGCCAGCGCTGGAATAGTGCGGTCTTCCTTCCAGAAAAAGTTCTGTACGCGAAACGTGGCTGCGCACGCAATCGGTCGTATCCTCTAGCTCGATGTTCTCAATCGAAAGGAATTTGCGAAGCTGCCTTTCCAGCACCGGACCGGTACCGTCGAAATCATTGCGGCTGGGTAAATAAATCACGATCGGAACGGTCTGCTCGCTATGCGCTGCCGCCACAAACTCCTTTATTAATCGGCTTGCGAGCTGCAGGGCCATCTCGTCGGTGGTGTGCGGGTTAGGTGGTGACCACCGCGGAAACTTTGCCGCGATAAATCGGGCCAGATACGCACTGTAAAGAAAATGAGGCTCCCAGGCGTAGGCAGTCGGCTGGAAATTCCCGTCGTACTGAAGAAAAGGTAATTCCACTGCCGAGCTTTTTCGAAAAATCTGATCCGGCGGGATATTGGGAACATTCAGCAGCTTCAGTTCTGTTCCATTCAGGATGAACCGCGGTTTGGAAAAAGGCCTTTGCCAGGTCAATCGAAAAAACGGGTACACACCAACGCTGCGATACAAGTCGTCCTGAATAAAGGCGAGAACGGTAGCATCAGGAGTCCATTTATTGACTTCACGTCTGAACCGCAAATACGCCTGGTCCAAACCATATCCGTCAACGCCGAAATTCAGCACCTGTGTTCCGGGGCTTGTGTGGGCCTCCAAGAAATGTCCCCATGACTGTTCGAACGGTACGTCTTCGCCGAAGGTAAACGAATCACCGAAAAGTGCGACCCTATGTTGAGCCTGTTGCGAACGGAGATTAGTTCCCCGGTTCATACTGCGCAGGCCTTCGGCGCTGCTTTTATGTATACCGTCGGCGGCGTCGCGGTCTGGAGCGATCGTCCAACCCAGAACAGCATCTTCGACGTAAAACGAATGATCCGAGCGGGTCCGCTCAAGAATTGAAAGGTTATCGCGTGCGAACGCCTTCCAGTCGTAGGGCAGTAGAATGACGCCTCCGACGCGAAGTCCCAGCGCGTCCGGTTGAGCGGCAACCCGCAGACTCACCTCACCGAAAACCAGGCACGCCAGCAGCGCCAGCGCATTCGCGACAACCGGAACCCAGAACGCCTTTCTTCGGGCAGCAGCCGCTTTTTGGAATGCTGCTCCGATAAGCACAATTGCGCCGGACACGCCGAGGACGGCAACAGCGGATGCACCACGGAAACGTCCGGACCAGAGGTTCGTGTAGGATTCGCCGGAAATCTTGTAGACAAGCAGTCCCGAGAGCAGCAGGCAGCCTGCCAGCAGATATATTCCGATCGCGACAAGCAGTTCCGGTGAAGTGCGCGCGGACAACCTCAAGGAGCAACTCATTCAGATGGGCACAGCCCAGCTACACTGTCGCTGATGCCGCCCGCTGTCTCGGAGCGGAGACAGGTGTCAAACTATCCGCATCGATCTCCACCGATACCGAACGCTGGAGCAAATTCACTGAAACGATAAACCGGCAATTCTTTCGAGTCTCGAGAACGATACCGACCAGACCGCGTAGGGGGCCACGCTCCACACGAGCCAGTTGGCCCGTCGTGATGAATCCTGAAGGTTCATAAGTCAGACCGGATTTAACTACGTTCTGTATGGCACTGATCTCTTCCTCCGCTACAGGAAGAGGATTGCGGCCGGCGCCGACGACGGAAACAACTCCGGGAATAATCAGAACGGGCAGTCTCCTCAAGACGTCGAGCTTGCAGAATGTGTAGCCCGGAAACAGAGGCAGTTCAACTTCCTTGATTCGGTCCGACCACCGTTGGCGTTTGCGATATAACGGGAGGTACTCCTCATATCCCTTGTGTTGCAGGTGTAGCGCGACTACTTTTTCAAAACGCGGTCTAACCTGCAAGGCGTACCATTGCTCGCCGCGTGCTGCAACCGACGCTTCCCCTTGTCCGTTGCTTTCAGACTCCAAACGTAACGGGTTTGCTTGAGTACCAATATTGGATTCCATCGTCTCTCCGGAATTCGCTTTTTTCCTATCGGCGCGTGTGACGATCATTTGTGCAACAGATGCGCTACCGCCATTTCAGTCCCATTCAGCTTCATGGGAAATGCACGAAATACCTGACAGGCCGAGCCGTAAGTTTAGTCCGCTGAATCGGTAGCAATTTTTGCCAGCGATGAACGTTTGTCAAGATTCACGTGACAAATTTTTGTACGCCTCGCCCCCTGCATGGTTTTCACAAAGGGAGGCACCGCGCGATGTGCGGGCCGACGGCATTCGTAACTCTCAGCGGCAGCTTCTGCCAGAACTGAATCGCGAACCGGTACTTCGGGTTATCCGGATTGACTTCGGGCATCGCGCAACCCTCCGGCAGCCAGTAATCCCAGTGGAGCGGAACCGTTTGTGATCCCCACTGCATCTTGAAGACATGGGTCCCGGAATTCACCGTAGAACGTCCGAAATCGAAGATGCGGTATCCCTGCTGTCCGGCGAAACAAAAGAGGTTCCAGTACAGGAACATGTTCGGCTTTACCTTGAGATATTCCTTGAGAGACGAGCTCCAGACCGCTTCCACGCGGTCACGGTATCCACAAAGAAAGGAAGCCGCGATCGTCCTGCCTTCATGCCGCACTCGGCAGATATACGTGTCTCGGGGGAATGCATGGAGAATCTCGCGAAAGAATCCTATTTTGTAAACAGGAGTTCCGAGATCACGCATGTTCTGGCAAAACACGCCATAAAAATCGCTCAAAAATTCCTCACCGCCGAATTCCGCGGACATCCCGTAGCCTTGCGACTTTCGGACCTTGGTGCGGATCTTCGTGTCCAGGGCCTTCCACATCTTCTCGGCATCGGGATCGAGCGGCAATACCACCGTTACCTTGCTGCTTCTCCGGGCGAGGTTGAGCTCCCGGTCTTCGCGATGGCGCAGCTCGAGATGATCGGCGCGAACCCTCTTCGCAAGATCGATTGCGACGGCCAGCAAGCGCTGTTTCGCGAGTTCTGTTTCGGCGAGGATTCCACCTGCATTCAGAAACGGCACTGAACAAAGAGAACTGCCGAAAACCCAGCTTTTCTGCCAAACGATGGGGAGAACACCCCGTGTGCCCGAGGCGTCCTCCGCCATCAAATAGTGCGTCGGCCAGCCAAAACTCTTTTCAATGACCTGCTTCCAATTCCAGCGATGGCAATGAGCACTCTCCAGATGTCGATCAACGAATTCCTGCCAGCGGTTTCCTTCGCCTGGATCTTTGCAAACTCTAATGTTCATTTTGGAACCCGGTTCCCAAACCCCACCGGCCGACGATCAAGCCTGGGCCTGAATCGTCCGGTCGCATGAACGGGTTCTTTTGGGATTATGTTGGAATAGTCAGAAGCAGAGCGCCTGACGAAATGGACACAGCATCGGTGAGAACTCTAACGATCTCAGTGCGATCCGGACATCGTAAGAATCCGCTCGCCGCTGGTGTCGCCCTTCTCCGAAACAGTGCAGACCCACGAACTTCTCCGTCCGCGGTACTGCCTGATTTGGTAGTTCTGGTTGATTGCCACGACCGAACTCTTTGCACATTCCATACGGGTGCCGATTTCTTCAAGAGTCAAATCAGTAGAGGTAAGCAGAAATTTGATCCTCTCGACTTCTTTCTCTGAAAAAGGTCTTCCTTGTGATCTACGCATGTTTAACTCTCCTTGAGGTTTGCAGACCCGATTTGGGTCAGGATCAATGGCGCTTCAGGAAAGCACACGGCGGGCCATTGGGCGGATGTAGAACTTAAACCCTGACAGGGCAACGATTCAGCACGGATGCGCAGTTACGCATGATCGCGGATATGGTTCGCAGAAAACCTTTTTCCGCGAGAAGTGGAATCGCCATTCCAATTTAAAAATGATATTCACGTTCCATTTTCCGGCATCGATTTTTCAGTCTTGGCGAATTCCTCCCTCCCCTCGAGGGGCAGCGCGGCGAAACTTGGTTCCCGTGTATGCCTATTGACAAAAAAACATACCGTACTTAAATTGCCCGGGCTGAAGGGAATCAGCCGGGGCAAGATGCTCGGGCTATCACAAACATTCATGAAGAATTCGGACTTCGTCTTTGGCGTCTTTGGCCGAGGACGGCACCGCTCTTTTATCACTGTCGTTACGGCACTTCTTGCAAACCAGATCCTAAGCTGGTTCTTAAACGCGCATTGCCGGCCGCGGTTCTTCGCTATGTATATCGACCCCGGCTCAGGCTTGTTGATGTGGCAACTCCTGGCCGCCACGCTGGCGGGCTTCGTGTTTAACACCAGACAGCAAATTGTCCGATTGATACGCAGACTCTGGTCGGACGAGGAGAGGTGACCATCTCGCAGTCGATATTGTCATCGACGCCGGTTCGGGCATCCTTTCGAGATCCGGCGGGAAAATTGCTTCGCATCGAGCAACGCATTGTCCGCATCGTTGAAAATTCCGCATCGCCTCATTTAGCGGCATTTCTCTCGAGCAAAACAGCGGCACAATTTTCGGGCAGCGGACGGCTCGTGAATTCTCACTACGTCGAACCGGACGAAGCGCGGCGCATTCTGTTCGCCCTCAACGGACACGTTTCCGACGAGGTACCTGCCACAGTCGTAGAACATGAGCTGATTCCATTTCCCAGCTTTCCTTACGAATGGCCGCCCGAAATGCTCGCGGCAGCAGGCAATCTCACGCTGGACATCGCCGAAGGTTTGCTTGAGGAGGGCCTCGGACTCAAGGACGCCAGTCCCTACAACGTCTTATTTCGTGGGCCGCGGCCCGTCTTTATAGACGTTCTTTCTGCCGAATGCCGGCAACCGGACGATCCGACATGGCTGCCTTACGCGCAATTCGTTCGGATGTTTGTGTTGCCGCTTCTCGTATACCGCTTCTGCGGCGTTCCGACTTCGCTCTACCTTGCCGGTCGTGGAGATGGCATTGAGCCGGAGGAAGTTTACCGGCTCTTATCGTTCTTCGACAGGCTGCGGAATCCGGCGCTGGTGCACGTTACGCTGCCAACGTGGCTGGCAAAAATACGCGATCCGGAGGACATGTCGATTTACCGCAGAAAGTCGCTTCGGAAACACACGGAAGTCCAGTTCGTACTCCGGTCGATATTCCGATCGCTACGATCCTCCTTAACCAGCCTTGAACCGCGCCAATCGACATCGCGTTGGACGGATTATGCGCAGTCTCACAGCTACGCGCCCGGCGCTTTTGAGGCAAAACGCGGGTTCGTCGAAAAAGCATTGACGGATTTCCCTGCGGCGCGGGTTCTTGATGCCGGGTGTAACACTGGTTTCTTCAGCGCCATTGCGGCCCGAACCGGGAGCAGTGTGGTGGCCATCGATTCCGACGCCCCCGTCGTTGGAATGCTATGGAGAAACGCACTTCGAGATGGTTTGGACATCCTGCCGCTGGTCGTCAACATGGCGAGACCCAGTCCGGCCGTCGGGTGGCGGAACCAGGAATGGCCGTCATTCCTGGAGCGTTCTCACAACAGGTTCGACGCAGTCCTGATGCTGGCGTTGATTCATCACTTGACAGCCACTGAGGGCATTCCGGTTTCGGAAATCTTTCGAATGGCGAAAGATTTGACGCGAAGATACCTGCTGATCGAATACATCGACCCATCCGATCCGATGTTCAAAAAACTGGTTCGCGGCCGTGAAACATTATTTGCGAGCCTGAGCAGGCAAGCTTTTGAAGCTTCAGCCAATCGATTTTTCGACATCGTTCGCTCACAGCAGCTGACGCCCGAAAGGCATCTGTATGTCATGGTCAAAAGAAACGTCCACTAGAGATGCTCTGGCCTGTATCTCTGGGGCCAATCTGTGTTTTCTGGACGTGTGGTCCACCTGGATTACTCCCGCAAGGCAATATTACCTGCTGATTCTCCCGCGGCCCCTGGATTTCGGGCTCACGTTGTTGAACGTCGTGGGCGTCGCGTTTCTGATGTTTGTATTGCTGGTATTCGCCAGGCGCTGGGTGGGAGAGAGGGCTGCCGGCGCTGTCAGCCTGGCATATCTTTTACTAATTTTGATCTTTGTTGCCAAGGCATACGATCTCGACATCTCGTGGCCGAACCGCCTAAGAGCTCTTATGTCGGCCAGCGCAGCCGCGGGATTATTCGCGATATGGAAATCGCCGGCGGCTATGCCGAGAATCTTCAGATCGATCGGCTTGTTTTTGCTGCCCTGTCTTGCCGTGACGGCGGCGCATTCAGCTGAGTCTCTGCTCCTCAGGCATGTGGAATCGGGATCGGCGCTGTCTCGCCCCGCGCACGTGCTGCATCATGCGCCGAAGGCGGCGCGAACGGCATTGATCGTGTTTGACATGCTGGATTTTGACCTGCTTTTTAACCACAAGTCACTCGACGTGGACGTTCCGGAGTTTGAAAGACTCAGGACAGAGACACTGTTCGCACGGAATGCAATGTCGCCGGCCGGCTTCACGGAAGAAGCGCTTCCTGCGATGACTATTGGCAAAGTGGTAACGGACTCTACCCCCGTTTCATCAGACGATCTGCTGCTGACTATCGCAGGTAGTTCCCGAAAAACTCCATGGTCATTGCAGCCAACGATCTTTTCTGAGGCACGAAATTCGGGAATGGCCGTTGGCCTGGTGGGGTGGTATCACCCCTATTGCCGGCTATTCAGAGCGATGCTGTCCACGTGTGAATGGGTACCCATTCCGGACAAGCTCAAAGACAGAGGGCTGACGCCATGGAACACGGAGCGTGCGTTGATCGGCGTAATCGTGCAGAATTTGGTCGGTCCAGGACCGAATTTGATTGAAACCGTTTTGAGGGACGAAGAGAACGGCCGGCGAAAATACATCGATGCCTATCAACGACTGCTGAGCGCCGCGACGGCTGCGCTCACGAACCCGGCGCTTGACCTCGTGGTGGTTCACCTTTCTGTTCCTCATACGCCGCCCATCTATGACCGGGCGACGCGGCAATTCACTACGGATCACGGCGATTATCTCGACAATCTGGCGCTGGCCGATCGCACACTCGGAGTCTTACGTCAGGAAATGGAACGAGCCGAGGTCTGGGAAACAACGAACGTCATTGTGACGGCAGATCATGGATTCAGATCCACAGGTCCCCCAAGTTGGAACCACATCGCAACACCACTTCACGTGCCGTTCTTTTTAAAAATGGGCGGGTCTGGCGAGGAGATTCAGGACGATCACCGCTTCAACACGATAGTCGTCCATGACCTGTTGTTGGGTCTTCTGAACCGGACCATAACGACTCCTGTTGAAGCGGAGGACTTCCTCGATCAGCGATAGCGCGGAATCACACCAAAACGGCAGGGCGACTTGGAGATACAGCCGGCGCGTATATTTTTTCAAACCCGGTGATTATGACCGCGTTCCCGAGCGGTTTCCCGCCCTCGCCTGGGCTTGTGTTCCCACGCTCTCCTGCTGTAGCCGTTGAAAGCAGTGACGGTGATAATCATGTTTCCTGAAAACCGTTTTCAGATCGTAGGGCGCGATCCTCAGATTACATTTGTGACACCAGACCGGTTGTCCAAAAGCCATCGTTTCCTCCTTGTTTTCGCCTGGCTCGTTCGAGCTGTGGGAGCCTTCTAACGAAGGTATGGTCTTTTGTCGACGTCTTTTTTAACTGGCACCACGGGCTGTAAGCTGAGTTATTTTGTGTAGCAATACACGTCCAGGTACTTGGTCCAGACCTTGTCGTTCGTCTTCACAAAGACGTCGATCGTGCCGGGCCCGTGGATTGTCGTACCTTGCGAGGAAAAGAATTTGTAAACAGTACACCCGGTCTGGGTTTGCATGGAAGCACGCTGAGGTGCATTTCCTGAAATACTGAGGGCATACCGGGATGATTTCGTTAGCCGCCGGACGGCTTACTCCTCGAAGCGGCGGCTCTGAAAAACCTCGCGACCAGGGAAGCGAATGGCGGTGAGTACGCCCTGCGAGATTGTGTCTATTCCGCAGGTGCGGTTCGCTTTCAGGTTCGGGTGGGGCCATCCTTGCGCATCCAGAATGGCATTTCTATGATGTCCATATACCACATAGTCTTTTCCGGAATATTCATCCGGAAAATCCTCGCTCCCCCACATGAATGCCTGAGGATGTTGCGCGGCTAATCTCTTGACGTTAGTGTCCAAACCGCCGTGCACGCACAGGACGCGATTAGCATGATGGTAATGCCGAAGAGATAAAAAAAAATGCAGATGTTCGGAAGGAACGGAGTCGAAGAACACATTGTATGGAAGCGGCGACTTTCCGTCAACGAGGTTCGTTCCTGAACGCTCGGCTTCCCGGGTGAGGACCTCTGCGGCCTGTTCAGAATAGCTGGCGATCGTATCCAGGGCTTCCATCCCTAAAAACCAGAAGTGGCGTGTGGGATCGCGATAGGACTCCATCATCCAGTCTTCGTGATTGCCTCGAAGAGTAACGACGGAGAACGGTGAGCGCTTTTTCAAATCGATGATTCGATCTATACACTCGCGAACGTTCGGGCCTCGATCGATGTAGTCGCCCAGAAACACGAGAGTGTCGCCTGAGGACATTTGCGGCAGGATTTTCTCAAGCAGATCGTTCAGCGCTCGAACATTTCCGTGAATGTCTCCAATTGCAAACAGATTAGTGGTTTTCTTTTTTCGAAACCAACGCATATATCCTCAAGGAATGAAAGCGGGCGAGTGAGTTTGCTCGCCCAAAAAGCATTAATACTATCACTCTGAGGAGAACTGAACGGAAATGTTTACATGGCGTCGTTAACGTCGGCCGCGGCGTGAACTACAAATTGCGTCGAATCGGCCACAGAACCAATTGAGGCGATCCTTCTACGCCCGATGCCGCTCGCCGCGGGTGCCGGACGGTGGATCTGCCACTTCTTAATTTTGTTCAACAACGCTTTATAGCAGATATTCAGGCGGCGCGCTGCGAGCTTTCTGTTCCAATTCGTTTCGTCAAGCATTCTCAGCACAACCTCTCGTTGGGCACGGTCAGCCGCAAGCTCGCCCACTTCCTTCAATGACGAAAATTCCACCGGTACGGAGGTTCTCAACGGTGGTGGGGGAGTCGGAACGACGGCCGGAGTTACAACAGAGGGGCTGGAGGCTCTTCCTGGCACGGTCTGCAGGAAATCCGCCGCTTGAATAGGCATCTCCGGCAATATGAGGTGGCGCTTGATAACGTTCTCTAATTGGCGGATATTGCCAGGCCAGTCATAATCCAACAGAGTTTGAAGAAACTCGGGGGATAATTCCTGAACGGAACTGTGGTACTTATCGCGATATTTCTGGAGAAAATAGTTGATGAGGATAACGATTTCCTCTTTTCTTTCGCGAAGAGGCGGAATCTTGATTCGGATGACGTTCAATCTGAAATAGAGGTCATCTCGAAACTCACCGCGCGAGACCGCTTCCTCGAGCCTGCGGTTTGTCGATGCAATAACGCGCGCATCCGCACGGAACTGCCGGTTTCCGCCAAGCCGGCAGAACTCGCCGTCCTGAAGCACATGAAGCAGCTTCGCCTGGAGTTGCGGGCTCATTTCACCGATTTCGTCCAGAAGAATTGTCCCGCCGTTCGCCACCTCAAATTTGCCGGCCTTTTCGGCTGTTGCCCCGGTAAACGCCCCCCGCTCGTATCCGAATAACTCCGATTCCAGCAGGTCATTCGGCAACGCCGCACAATTCACTTTGATGAGCGGCTTTTGCGCGCGAGGAGAACGATTATGAATCAAACGAGCGAACACTTCTTTGCCGACGCCCGACTCGCCGGTAATGAGAACCGGTACGTCCGTCCGCGCAACCATCTTCGCAATGTTGGCAGCGCGCAACATCTCCGGACTGGAGAATGTGGCTTCAGCCGCAAGATCAGGAGCTGCACATTTGGCTTGGTCGTTCTTATGCCTCTCAAGGGCGTGTTCGATCGCGAGTTGCGCCTGCTGAGCGTCGAATGGAGCGATCAAATAATCGTCGGCACCCATTTGTACCGCTTCGACGACCAGGCGAATCTGTGTTGTCGACGCGGCCACGACTACAGGTACGGCGCCGTTTGTTTCTCGAATGCATGCCAGAAACTTCAGCGCTGCAGGGCCTGATTGCGTGATGTTCAACAGGATAAACAGAGGTGAATTGCCTTGTGTGAGCCAACTCAGAGCTCGCTTTTGAGAGAGCTCGAGCTGATTGGTGTATCCAAGAGACGACAGGAGAGTCGAAAAACGGGAAGAGTATTCCGCGGCTTCAGTGATCAAGAGGACCGATCGTTTATCCATAGCATTCATCCACAGCTTTGTACCGCCATCCTGACGGCCTGATACGTCGCACGAAGGTCACGAGAACTTCGGGATGCTAACGGCGTGCCGCTGAAATGACAATAGCCTGACGGTGACGTCTGGTATGGCCCAAAGGGGTCCCCTCCCTTAGGGCCATACGAAACTCACCATAAAGTGCTAAATGCCTATCGATTGATTATACGAATTCGACTAAAAGAGAGGCTCAAGCTCGCGTGACCCACTCACGTATTCGTTCGCGTAGCCGATCTCAAATTGAGACCCGTGTCGGTGGCAGAATGGCGCGAATTGAAGTCCATGACTAGTGTGTCGCGGACATAGAGCGCCAATTCAAGTCTGCTCGATACGCCGGCCTTCACGAATATGGTGCTTAAGTGGTGTTTAACTGTCTGCGCGCTGATGGAGAAGCGCGCTGCAATTTGCTTGTTGCTGTGGCCTGCCACGATGCCTGTCATGACATCCTTCTCGCGATCGGTGAATCGGGATCTTACGAACCTTCCCAGCCGTCTTGCATCGACGGGGTGCGTAGCCGCGACCTGCTGTGCCCAACTTTGCCCGGCATGGACGGAGCGGATACAGCTGAGCAGCTCCTCGAATGAAGACTTCTTCGGCAGCACCGCACTGGCACCGAAGTTCAATGCCCTAAGAGTCGCCTCCCGCCTGAGTTCGTCGGTCAGGACAATCATACGAACCGGATAAGCACGGCTGATGCGACGGAGCAGTTGAAGCCCCTCCAACTCGTCTATAGCCGGATCCAGCAGGAGAATATCCGGCCTCAGCTCGTGGACCAACTGCATCGTCTCAGTGAAGTCGGCTGCCTTGCCGGCAACCTCGATGTCTGAACACGGTTCAAACACCTTCTGCAAGCCCTCTCGCAAAAGAGTGTGTGCGTCGGAAATCAGGACACGAATTCTTTTTTGGACTGCTTTTTCATTATTCTTCACTACGAGAGCTGTCATC
>Ga0070707_100000173_pt1 | contig 62928 bp, 68 predicted proteins | sample KBSK5502metaG_FD_65468 | JGI IMG/M metagenome (GOLD analysis project Ga0070707, IMG submission 65468) | Corn, switchgrass and miscanthus rhizosphere microbial communities from Kellogg Biological Station, Michigan, USA - KBS K5-50-2 metaG | ecosystem: Host-associated > Plants > Roots >... | reverse complement strand
TCCTTCGAGTCGATCCTGCTCAAGTACGGCCTCGACGATCTCGCCTTGGGGCGCCTGGGCGCGATCGTCCACGGCGCCGACATCGAGGCCGACCTCCGCAAGTCGCCCGAGTCAGCCGGTCTCAAGGCGATCGCCATGGGCTTTCGCAAGCTTTACGGCGACCGCGACCACAAGAAACTGGAGGCCTCGATGCTGGTGTACGACGCGCTCTACGCGTGGTGCCAGGAACAGGTTTCGGTCAGGCCGGCAGTTTGACAGTCACCGGGCCGCCCGGTTCCGGGATTCAGTGACCCGGCTCTCCAGGACCATGCGCCCGCAATCCCGATTGAGGTGGTTCTTGCCACGATCGAAGGATATCGCTAGGGCTTAGATCCCTTAGCCCGGTTGCCATGCCTCAGCGCAGGTTGTGGAACGCTCCGGCCGCAATCGCAGAGCGCCATTATCCTGAAGCGGTAACTAGGGTGCCGGTCATTCGTCGCCTTCAAGGGAGGGGACCATGAGCTATGCCAAGCAGATGCTTGACTCCTACTCACGTACCTTCAACGTGGACAATGGCGTGCTGGCCGCAACCATCGAAGCGCTCAACGACTGCGCCCAAGCCTGCACCGCCGACGTCGACGCAGACTTGGGGGAGCAGGACGTGTCCGAGATGGTCAAGTGCATACGGCTGTGCATGGAATGCGCCGATATCTGTGGCGCCACCGTCACGGTCACAAGTCGCCTGGCCGAGTACGACTCAAAGATCACGAAGCCGCTGTTGGAGGCGTGCACGGTCGCATGCAAGAGCTGCGGAGACGAGTGCGAGCGACATGCCCAGATGCACGAGCACTGCCGGGTCTGCGGAGAGGCCTGCCGGCGCTGCGAGCAAGCCTGCCGGGAGCTCCTGGACGCCATAAACTAGGGACCGCGCCATTCCGGCCCGGTGCTAGCGCCATTCCCGGGACCTATTCGGAGCTGACTCGCCTCCCAAACGCTCGCTGTCCAGGCTGCAGATTCACGCGATTTCAGTTCAAAAGGCCTCCAGACCCGCTCTCGGAGGCAATGCAGAGGGATTGGACACCCGAACAGCTAATCGAACTCCTACTTCTGACCGGCCAACATCGCACCGTCTCGTACTTCACTTATGTCATGGAGCCAATCGACCAGTCGGATAACGAACTTTTGCCGATCAGTCCGAGAAACTTCTATCAATAAGCCTCCTGCAAACCACCTCGGCGGGAGTACGACTCGAGGACTCTAAACAGAGCGTAGCCGCACAGCGCGTACGCAAGGCCAACGGCCAGTTCGCCCGCCAACAGCCCGCCCACCTGGTTGATTGGGCCTCCGGCCACCGCCAGGCGAGCCGCCTCGACGCCACGGGTGAGCGGCAAACAGTAGGAAATGACCTGCAGCCCGCCGGGGAGTCGGCTCACCGGGAAGTTGATGCCGCAGAAGATCAGAAGCAGGTAGTACACGACGTTCGCGATGACGATCGCATCGCGCATGACCAGGCCGATGCTGCCGAAAAGCAGTCCCAGCCCCGCGGTCGTCAGTGAGATGGTGAGCACGCATAGCGCCAGAAGGGGCACGTTGGCGGTGTGCAGGTCGAGCCCGAAGAGCACGACGGTGACAGCAAGCCCAACCGCAACCGATGCGGCGCCATCGATCACATTCACGACTGCCCGGCTCATGAATGTGACGAGCCGATTGGCGGGTGAAGCCAGCAGGATCGGCAGCGTACCGTATTGGCGTTCGTTCGCGACAGTGGCGATCACGCCGAAGATTCCCGCGTTGGCGGTGATCTGCATGGCGTTGCCGAGGGCGAAGTACAGCGCGCTCTGCGAGCCTGCCGCGTAGACACCCAGCTCGACGAAAAACAGGATCTGCGTCACCGGAAGCACGATCTTGTAGCCGACATAGCCGCGGACCGTCGCCCATTGGAACAGCGCCGCGTACTGCAGAAAAGTCGACCGGGCAAAGATGGCGATCTCCGCCTGCAATGCCTTCATGCCAGCGCGAGCTCGCCCGACTTGCGCGCCCTGCCGTCGACCAGCCGGTACAGGAGGACGGCGCCCGCCAGATATAGCAGGCTGAGTCCGACCGAGACCAGCCACCAAACGCCATAGTCATGCGGCCCCGAAGGAGTCGTTGAGGCATAGACGGCGCGGGTTGCCCAGGCCGGGGCGAGCACAGCGGACAGAGGCTGGGCCCAGCCGGGAAGGATGGCGATCGGGAACATGAAACCGCAGAAGGTGTAGAAGCCGAGCTCGAAGCCGTTGAGCACCGGAAGCGCCCATCGCCAGAGTGCGAACAGTGGCGCGAATGCAAAGGCCACCACCAGGAAGGAGAAAGTCAGCACGGCGAACGAGATAACAAATGGGCCGGCATCGATGGCGGGCAGCACGGCGTGGAACCCGAAGTAAGCGAGGGCCAGAGTCGGCAGAAACGAGAGCATGCCCCACAGCACGCTGCCGCAGACCTTGCCGAGCAGGATCACCCAAAGCGGAGTCGGAACCGCGAAGATGTGCTCCAGGGTGCCGCTCCAGCGTTCGTTCTGAATGCTGAGGCCGCCGTCCAGGTATGCGACGCCCCAGTACCCGAGGAGGCCACCGCCCAGGACGGCGTACGCAAGTTGCGAATGCGTTACGCCTGGTCGCACCAGCACGTAGAGGCCTACTGCCGCGAAGATCGTTGGGAACAGCAGCCATCCGAGAATGGCGAAGCTACTGACGAAGCGCAGACGCATGCTGATCCAGAACGCCTGAAAAGCAGCCCGCGCCAGGCTGCTCATGAAGGGTCCGAGATCAGCTGGACATACGCGTCTTCGAGCGTCGGCTCGCGCGAGCTGATCCGTTCGAAGGAAATGCCGTCGAGCACCCCTCCCAGCCGGGTCATCAGGTCGGCTGGGTTCGCGCAGTGGATGGTCACGATCTGAGCGAGATCCCGTTCCGTCACCGACACGGACCGCACGTCCGGCAGCGTGCGGAGCATCGAGACCCTGTCTGCCGAGATCCCGACCACCTCGAACTCGACCACGCCCTGGTTTTCGACCATTCGCTTGATGCTCGTCGGAGTACCTTCGGCCACGACCGCACCTTTCTTGATGACAGCGATCCGGTCGCAGATGGCGTCCGCCTCGAACATGTAGTGCGTGGTCAGGAAGATGGTCTTGCCGGCGTCCGCCAGATTCCTTATCAAGACCCGCAACTCTCGCGCACCGACCGGATCCAGGCCGATGGTCGGCTCGTCGAGGAACAGGACCTCCGGATCATTGAGCAGTCCTCGGGCCAGGTGCAAACGCTGCTTCATGCCGCGCGAGTAGACCTCGACCTTATCGTGTTCCCGGCCCGCGAGGCCAAGCTGGTCGAGCAGTCCGTTGATGCGTCGTCGGGATACGTCGGGTGGGATCCGATAGAGGTCTGCGAAGTACCTCAGGTTGTCCAAACCTGACAGCCTCCAGTAGAGTCCTCGCTCGCCCCCAAACACGAAGCCGATTCGACGCCGAACCGCGTCTGTCTGTCTGATCACATCGAGTCCCAACACCCATGCTTCGCCCGCATCGGGCAGCAGGAGGGTTGTCAGGATCTTGGTCGCGGTGGTCTTGCCCGCACCGTTGGGGCCAAGGAGTCCGAACAGCTCGCCGGCGTGGATGGTTAGATCGATGCCCGCCAAGGCGACATTCTCGTGGCGGGTTCGCCTGATTCTGCCGCGCCAGGTGACGTACTTTTTCTGAAGGGCGCGAACCTCGATCGCAGCTTGGGGTCTGGAACTCACGGATATACCTTATGAACCATCCGGGTCTGGTGGATAGAGTTCACAGCACCCCTCGCCAGATCGACGACGGTCCGAGTGGTCCGTGGTCAGATAGTGGCAGGTATCAGTTCAGCCGGCCGCCATGGCAAGCCTTCGGGGTCGTAGGCTCGGCGCCTATGAGGCTGTGGATAACTGACTGCAATTTCTGACTGCAGTTTTGGCTGCAGTAACGATGTAACACCCCGGTACAGGGCGGCACGGGGCGGCCAAACGAGTTCAGCACCTAGAATTCGGGGGACCCGTTCCGGAGTAGCTCAACGGTAGAGCAGGCGGCTGTTAAGGATCTTGGCGCGGCAAATATCGTCAGACTTTTGAACTCGGTCGAGCCTCGTTTCACGGCCACGGTCTTCCGATTTGACTGCAATTGGCGAGGTCAGCAGGCGGTTCCTCGCAATGCGGCAGGTCGCCGCGTCGCAATGGCCGGCGCCGACCCGCAGATCTGAACTAACCAGGCCGGTCGCGAAGACCCGGGAATCGCGGTGGGGCACCGTCTGAGGGGCCGGCCAGCGCGGTGATGACCTTGACGACAATGGGCCATACCCAGGATCGGAACGCATTCCTCTGAGGCCTTCGGGTTGCTTTGAGTTGCTTGGGAGTAGGCAATCAACCAGCACTCACGCGAATGCAGCGGCGTCCGTCAGATGGTGCAGGGAGACAGTCGCCGGCAACGGGAACCCACCCTGGTCCCAACCCATCATCTGGTAGTAGAAGTCAATTGCGTCCCTGAGCGCCTTCCTGTCGAACCCCCTTCCGGTTCGGGGACCGACCGGATTCGGATCTTCGTAAAACTTTGCGGGCAATAAGTCGTCGGCGGCGGTAAAGCCTTCTCTGTAGTTGTAGAGCCGCATGAGGTGATTCCGACGCTCTCCCCAACGCATGACTTCGTAGGCCGATGTATCCCAGCCGGTCGTGCCCTGAACCAACTCGGCGATGCGAGAGACATTCAGGAGACGTGCCGGATCGGCGGTGAAGATGCAGACGCCCAGAGCGTCGGCCGCCGAGTAGAACTCGTTGAGGGCTTTGAAACGGTGAACTTTATCGAGGCCCATATATCCCATAGGCATGTGGCCTAGCACCCCGAGCGTGCGGCCCGAGTCGATGGAATGTGGAAACCCGACCTGTGGGTCCTCGTCCCAGTCGGCGTCGTGCTCGCACACATCGTGTCGCGGACCATATGGAGCTACGGCGTATCCAAGTCCCAAGTTCTGTTGGCTACGCGGATCCCACGGTTCGATTTCGAGACCTTTGACGTGAAGGGCGAAGCGATCGGCTCCCCGTCCAATCGTTGCGGCCGCCCGTTTCGCTCCATCTGCGAGCAGGTCGCCGAAGCCGGAACGAAACGCTGTGTCACGCATGACCTTGAGGGCGGCGCTAGCGCCGGCGAAGTGGAATCCACTAGGGACGTCGCTGGCCGACAAGACTCCCTCTTCTACGCACTCCATCGCGAACGAAAGCGTGAACCCCAGCGATGAAGGATCCATGCCGAGCTGATTGCAGAGGTTGTTCGCGCGAAGTGCGACGGCCACATCCGACATGCCGAGGTTGGGTCCGAAGGCGCCAATCGCGTCCTGGTGCAGTCCACTTGCACGTGGATCAAGAGAGTCCGGACTGGGCGCGTGCATGTACTTGATGCAGTTGCTCGGGCAGCCGCTGCAGGCGGCGATGCCATGGTGGAACCCAGACACGATGTCTGGGTGGTAGCGTTCTATGTGTTCGAAGGTCGAGCGGCGATAGTTCTCGACCGGAAGAGACATCCCCCATCGGTGGTGCCAGTACACATCAAGAGAGAAACCTGGGAGCTCGAGCTGACTCTTGGTGACCTCGTTTAACCACATATTGGCGGCGTACCAATCGGTCATTGAGCGCAGTACAGACTCGTCGGCGACCGACGGTGAATGACCTCCACGAAGCACGACGGCCTTGAGCAGCTTTGATCCCATCACCGCCCCCATTCCCATACGCGCGGCGGCGAAGGTCCGGTTGGTGACGACACTGGCGAAGCGCACGAGATTCTCGCCGGCCGGGCCTATGGCGGCGACGCTGGCCTGTTCTCCGAAGAGGCGTTCGATCTCATTGGTGGTTTCGCCGGTGGTCCAGCCCCATAGCGTGCTCGCATCGTGAAAGTGGGCGACCCCGTCGTCAATCACTACGTATACCGGTGAATCGCTCCGACCGTGGAAGATCAATGCGTCGACTCCGGACGCCTTGAGAGCGACGCCCCAAGTACCCTGGACGCGAGCCTCGCCTACACCTCCTGTCATGGGCGATTTGGCCACCACCGAATGCAGGGGCAATCCCACAACGGACTGGCCGGTGAGGATCCCGCTGGCAAATATGAGTAGGTTCTCGGGTCCGAGCGGATCAATATTTGACGGCGTGTCCCGCAACAGGAAATAGGCACCCAGCATCACGCCCCCGACATTGAGCCGGTAAAAGTCCTCGTCGAACTCTTCAATCGAACTCGTACGGCGCCCGAGATCGACGTGGAGCACGCGACCGTTGTACCCGTAAGGCACGGTCATGGATGGACGGCGATACAGCCGATGGAGTTGTGCAACGATTCGGCGACATGGAGACGAGCGAAGTCCGGGCGGCGTATCTCCATCCACGCGATTTCCGCATGCGCCTGGAAGGTTCGCCCGTGGCCTGGTTGCCGGTGGGCACGTTCGAGTGGCACGGATTCCATCTCCCTCTCGGTTTCGACGGCATCAAGGCAGAGTTGCTGAGCGTCAGGGGCGCACAGCAGATCGGCGGCGTCGTCTTTCCTGTTCTTTTCTATGGCGATCATCGGGGTGAACTGCAAGAGGCAATGTTCCTGCCCTCGGTCTTCCCCGGGTTGACGTTCGACCATCGGGCCGCGTTGACTCGTGAGCTGGGTGGTGATTGGTTTCTTCATGCGGCGAACGCCGACCGCGAAGAGGCTGTGGGCGCACTTGATCGCCACGCAGAGCTTCTCCTGCGGGCTTTCTGGGCGATCAGGGCATACGGTTTTACCCGCATCGTGGCCGTCGCCGGCCACTATCCCAACGTTGTTCCGCTCAGAGTTGCCGCAGCTCGCTTCCATGCCGATCAGGACGCGTGCAAAGTGCTCGCTGGCACGGAGGAGGATCTCAGCGGAGTAACGGGAGGCGACCACGCGGCTCGGTATGAGACGTCGGAAATGCTGGTGCTCGCGCCGGAGCTCGTTCGACTGACTGAGCTCGAACACGACCGGCCAGATGAGCCGCTGGGCGTATTTGGCGTCAGCCCCATAGAGGCCAATGTAGAGCTGGGCCGGAACATCATCGACGCTTTCGTTGACAGCATCCGGGTACAGCTTGGGCATGTTCCCCCAATGCCTCCGATCAATGGTCGTGATGAAGATGGATTCGAAGGGGTCTGGCCCGCGAACCTCGAAGATCCCGACTCGATCGAGAGTTTGTTTCGGGATCCAGCGAACCGGCCTAAGGGATAGATTGGTCCGGGACACGAACTCCGCGCTCATCGGTCCCCGAACGTGATGATCGATCGGATCCCGTGTCCCTGCTCCAATGCGGAGAGTCCCTCGTTGACCTGGTCGATGGTGATGCGCGCAGTTATGAGCTCATCGAGATGCAGTCGGCCCTGGCGGTAATAGTCAAGCCATCGCGGGATGTCGATACGGAATCGATTCGACCCCATCATGCTGCCACGCAAGGTGCGGTCGACTAGCAACTTTCCAATGTTGACGGACATGTCCTGGTCGGTCCAACCGACGATCACGGCCATACCACCTGGGCGGACCATCCGAAACGCCTGCTCGGCGGTACCGACCGATCCAACGACCTCGAAGGAGTAATCCACTCCGCCTCTGGTCAACTGCAGGACGGCTTCGACAGCATCGGATACTGAGGCGTCGACTACGTCGGTCGCGCCCAGCTTGCCGGCCCGCTCGAGGTGTGAAGGATCACGATCGACGGCGACGACTCGAGCAGCTCCCGCGATGTAGCAGCCCTGGACAACCGCGAGCCCGACTCCACCGCAACCGATGATGGCGCAGCTAGACCCGGGTCGGACGCGTGCGGTATTAAGGGCTGCTCCGAGACCAGTGGTAACCCCGCAGCCAAGAAGCGCAGCACAATCTAACGCCACGTCATCGGGGATCTTCACCAGTGCGTTCTCATGGACCAAGAGCCGGTCGGCAAAAGCCCCGATTCCCTCGTATTGGGAAACGGGGGATCCGTTTTGGGAGATGCGTTGGCCGGCGGCCGAGTCCCGCCGTATTCCTTGCGCTTCGCAAAGAAACGGCTTGCCAGAAAGGCAGAACTCGCAAGCACCACAGAATTGAGAGAGACAGGTCACGACGTGTTCTCCCGGTTTGACGTAATGCACGTCGGCACCGACTTCGATGACGATGCCGGCGGCTTCGTGGCCGGCCACGGCAGGGACCTGGATGTAGCCGCTCAGCCTTCCGCGGATGACGCTCAGGTCGCTGTGGCAAATGCCAGATGCGACCGTTTGGACGATAACTTCGTGAGGTCCCGGCCGGTCCAGCTCTACCTCCTCGAGCTCTAGCGGCTGCCCCACGCCGCGGAAGACTGCGGCTTTCACGAGTAATCCACGTCAGGTAGCCGCCGGAGGTTCGATCACTGGTACGTACGGCCGCCGTCGATGAGCAGGATCTGGCCTGTGATGTAGGACGCCCAGTCCGATGCCAGGAACACGATCGCGTTGGCAATGTCCTCTGGTTGCCCGACCCGCTTGAGTGGAATCTGGTTCAACAGCTTTTCCTGTTCGAGTGGCGCGTGGGCGTATCGCGCCTGGAAGAGGTCGGTCTCGATGGTCCGTGGTTGTATTGAGTTGACCCTGACGCCCGGGGCAAGCTCTCGGGCGAGGTGGCGTGTCAGGCCGTCGATCCCCGCTTTGGAGGCGGCATAGTGTCCGCCACCGCCGCCGCCCACCATGGCCGAGCTTGACGAGATGTTGACGATCGCGGCTCCGTGCCGTCGCTTCAGATGCGGGATCGCCGCTCTACAGCAGTAGAACGTGCCGCTGAGGTTGATTCGGAGCGTGCGCTCCCACACTTCAAGCGGCATGTTCTCGGTCTGTTCAACTGTCGTCGTACCGGCGTTGTTGACCAGCACGTCGAGGGCCCGGTTTCCGAACGTGCGCTGCATGGCCTGCTCGACCGCTTTCGGGTCCGAGACGTCTACCTGGGCCCACTCCAGGCTCGATGGCCTGCCCTGGGAGCCGAGCTTCTCGCCCAGCTCAGCGCAGGTGGTTTCAGCCACCTCTCCGTCGAGATCCCATATCACCGTCCGCGCCCCGAGTCCGGCGAGCCGGTACGCGGTTGCGCGACCGATGCCGCGCCCGCCGCCGGTCACGATCGCGCTGCGGCCTTCGAACGATAGTTCCCGCCAGCCGTCCATTTCAGCCATCAGCGCTGTCCGTAGTGGAAGTGAATGAAGTCGTGCATCCGCTTCACCTCATCGTCGGCCACGAGCCTCGGCCGGCCGAGCTGCATCGCGATGGACGCGACGTGGGCGCTCTCCTCGACCGCCATGGCTGCGCCAAACGCTTTCTTAAGGTTCTCACCGACGGCGATGACCCCGTGATTCGGAAGGAGCACCGCACGGTCGCCTCCCAACCCGTGCGCCACAAGCTCTCCCGTGTCGGGTTCGGCCGGAGGCACGTACTGGATCACCCGCACGGCCCCGCCGATGTAGCCCGCCGATTCGGTGATCAGCGGCGGGATCTCCTGCCCCACCGTCGAGAATGCAGCAGCATACGGCGAATGGGTGTGGATGCATCCGCCGACATCGGGGCGGGCGCGATAGATGGCAACATGGATCGGAGTGTCGACCGAGGGTTTCATGCCGGATGCGACCGGCCGTCCGGACAGATCGACGAGCACCGCATCGGACGGGGTCATCGACTCGTAATCCACCCCGGATGGTGTGACCAAGCAGGTGTCGGCCCCGGGCAGGCGTGTGCTCAGGTTGCCCGAGGTTCCGCGGACAAGGCCGCTTCGGGTCATCTCACGCGCGAAACGCACCAGTTGTTCGCGCAGCTCGTTCTCCGTCAAGTAGGCCTCCCATGCGCGGCTGCCACACGCGCCCTGGCCATCTGCTCAGACACCGCGTCCCAATCGTCTGCGGCGCTAGGCTCGAAGGTTTCGATCTGGGTCGATCGGCGAACCAGCTCCCGAGCTTCAGCCACTGAGGCAACCAGGCCCAATGAGGTGGCCTGCACGGCCAGGTTTCCGATCGCCGTCGCCTCAAAGGGGCCGGCGAGGACGGGACGGCCGCAAGCGTCGGCGGTCATCTGACACAACAGCCGATTTCGAGCCCCTCCTCCGACCACATGGATGCTTTGAACTGCCCGACCAGTGACTCGCTCTAGCTGCTCGATTGTCTGGCGGTACTTCAGCGCGAGGCTCTCGAGAATGCAGCGCACGACCCCGGCCGGCTCGAGGGATAGCTCCATTCCGTTTTCGGCTGCCAGCGATGCAATTGTGGCCGGCATGTCGCCAGGTCGCAGGAGACGCTCATCGTCCGCGTCGACGATGGCGCGAAAAGGCGAGGCGTCTTCGGCCTCCGCGAGAAGGCGCTCGATCGTCAGGTCCGTGTTTCGTCGCGTCCACGCCCGCATACACTCCTGCAAGAGCCAGAGCCCCATCACGTTCTTTAGCAGACGAAACGTGCCGCCGACCCCACCTTCGTTGGTCAGGTTATGTTCGAGCGTGGCGTCGTTGATCAGCGGCCGATCAAGTTCGACGCCCACAAGCGACCACGTCCCTGAGCTGATGTATGCCGAGCTGACGTTCGGCACGAAGGGCACGGCTGCCACGGCCGAGGCGGTGTCGTGCGTGCCCGGTGCGATCAACTTCGCGTCGCCCTTCACGATGCTCTTCGACAGCCGTCCGAGTTCGGTGCCAGGCAGCACGACCTCGCCGAAGATGCGTTCCGGTATTCCGAGCGGGCGCAGTATGTCGAGCGCCCATGACTTGGCGACAGGGTCGTAGCACTGCGTCGTGGAGACGTCGGTGAACTCATCCGCCTTGACGCCGCACAGCCAGTAGGCGAGGAGCGCCGGCATCGTAAGCAACCGGTCCGCAACCGCAAGCTGAGGATCGTGTGCGTTCGCCAGCGCAAGCAGCTGATACAGGGTGTTGATTGGCATGTGTTGGATGCCGGTCTTGCGGTAGATCACCTCTCGGGGGACTCGAGTGAACGCGAGTTGCTGCATGCCCTCGGTCCGTCGGTCGCGGTAGTGGACTGGGTTTCCGAGCAGGTGGCCGGCTGAGTCCAGGAGGCCGAAGTCAACACCCCAGGTGTCGATGCCCGCTGAGGCGATCGTGCCGGCGGCCTGGATGGAATCCAGCACGTTCGCGTAGATACGCAGGACGTCCCAAGTCAACGTCTCACCAACCATCACCGGCCGGTTCGGGAACCGGTGGACCTCCTCGATGCTCAGACTCTCGCCGTCGAAGGCCCCGACGACGGCCCTTCCGGACTCAGCGCCCAAATCGCAGGCGAGCATCCGTCTTGATTCGCCCACGGCTAGCCGCCCGGGAACCCGCTGTCGGCCGTCGCTTTGTCCCGCTCGCTCGCCACGCGCGCCGTGTAGCCGCTCGCCTTCAGCGCTGCGATCGGGTCAGGATCGATGCCCAGCCGCCGCCTGGCTTCAGCGAGCAGAGGCCTGACGTCGGATTCGTACGCCTCCTGCAGGATCCGGTTTGCGCCGAGGACATCGCCCTCGGCCTGCGCTTCGAAAAGACGCTCGCGATCGACGAGGAGCGACTTGGCGTGCGCGATCTGGATGTTGACCACCGACTGGACCATTGCCTCCAGCTTCGGCTCAATGTTGTGCGACTGATCGATCATGAAGGCGACCTGCCGAGCGCAGCCCGCGACGTCGTGGTCGCTGTCGTCCTCGGCGGCGATGAGCTCATTGAAGATCAGGAAAAGCTCGTAGGGATTGGTCGAGCCGACTATGAGGTCGTCGTCGGCGTACTTGCGGGCATTGAAGTGGAAGCCCCCGAGACGGCCCGCGCCGACAAGCTGCGCCACGATCTGCTCAACGTTTACGCCCTGGGCGTGGTGGCCGGTGTCCACCAGGACCTGGGCCTGCGGGCCCAGCTCTAAGCAGATCTCATGAGCGGTTCCCCAGTCGGCCAGATCAGTGCTGTAGAAGCCCGGCTCGAAAAATTTGTACTCAACCAGAAGGCGGAGGCCGTCCGCCAGGGCGGCATAGATCTCCTTCAGCGAGGCGATAAGCCGTTTCCGCCGGCTCCTAAAGTCATCCTGGCCGGGATAGTTGGTCCCATCGGCAAGCCACAGGCTCACGTTCGTCGACCGTACCCGTCGGGCAATGTCGATGCACTCGATAACGTGGTCCATCGCGCGGCGCCGGACCGATGTCGAGGGGTGGGCGAGGCTGCCCAGCCGGTAGTCGTCGTCCTGAAACAGGTTGGGATTGATGGCGCCGATGCGCACGCCTTGAGCTCGAGCCGTCTCTTCCAGCGCGCTCCAGTCGTCGACACGGTCCCACGGGATGTGGATGGCAACGGTCGGGCAGATCCCTGTTACCCGGTTGACCATCCCGGCGTCTGCGAGCTTCTCCTCGATCGTTCGAGCGGCGCCCGCTTGCGCGAAAACCTTGAACCTGGTGCCCGAGTTGCCATAGCCCCACGACGGCGTCTCGACGCGAAGGCCGTTGATCCGCTCTAGGATCTCTTGCCTATTCGAGGTCTTTTGTGCGTCAGTCAAGGTGAAAAACCTCGGGTAGGACCTCGTGGAAGCCGGTCTCGGGTTGAATCGCCTGGTCCATGATCGGCGCAATGCCGGCCTCCCAGCGCTGCGAGTCCGAATTCGCCGAGAGCTCGTGTTTGAAGCGTTCGAAGTCGTCCACTTCCATGTACGCGAACAGATCGCGGCCACTCATGAAGATCGAGTAATTCGAACAGCCCGCCGTCTTCAACGCACGCAGCATCTCCGGCCAGACGCTGAAGTGACGGAGTTGGTACTCCGCCTCCTGTCCCTCCTTGACGCGCATCCTGAAGGCGACCCGCTCCAACCTTGTCCCCCTGTGTCTCGAGACGGCTCCTGGCTGCAACCGCGTCTATAAGTGCAAGCGATTCCCGGCTGTCAGTCCACGCATAGGACCTTGATCTGAAAACTCTCGAGGTACTTGACCTGGGACGGCGTGAGATCAGCTCCCATCACTAGCGATAGCTCCCGGCAGCTTCCGATCATGTGCGAGCCGCGCTCTTGAAGTTTGGTGGGCTGGAGAAGGAGCACGGACTCCTCAGCGCGATCCATCATCGCGCGCTTGACCTCGCATTCGAGCGGGTCCGGATCGGTAAGCGAGCCGTCGGTCGTTAGTCCCTTGATGCTTAAGAAGAGCTTATCCGCGAAATGATCTCGGATAGTGCGGACGGATGCAGGTCCCACGAGAGAAAGTGTGAGGGCCCTCAGCCAGCCACCGGCGCCCGTAAGTTCGACCGAAGGGCTGGCGGAAGCGAATAGCTGCATTACCGGCAGCGAGTTGGTGACGATCGAGGCTGGGATGCCGTTGGCGATGATCTGTCGCGCCACGTAGTACGCAGACGACGAAGAATCGATGAACACCGTCTCGCCGGGTTCGACGAGCGCTGCGGCCGCGATAGCCAGCCGCTGCTTGCCCTCGACATCAACGTTGACGCGCTGACTAAACGAGTCCTCGTGCGCGGCGAGACCCGGTGCGATCGCGCCTCCGTGTGTGCGCGTGGCGAGTCCTTGCCGCTCGAGCTCGCGGAGGTCTCGCCGGATGGTCATGGCGGACACGTCGAACTCCTCCTCCAGGTCCGCCACCGAACCCTGGCCGTGAACACGCAGTCTCTCCGCGATCGCCCGCCGGCGCCGCTCGGGGGGCCAGTTCCGCCCATCTTTTGGGCTCTTGCGTTCGATCACGGTCTCATGTAGCCTACATCAATCACGCTCGAACATTAATCGATCATTTCAAGGGAGACCGCGACAGCCACCTTGATGGCTCTGTGAGCCATCGCCACGCATTAGGGGGGACTGAGATGTCTGAAATGGCTCAATCTGCGCCAGCGGGGGCCATCGGTGGTTTTTATGCCAGGAAGTCTTCGGGTCTGGTGCGCCAGCTGTCTTTGCGCGACATGGTCCTTCTCAACGTCTGTTGGGTCAGCATCCCGCTCGGCCTGCTCTACATCACTCAGCTCGGTGGCCTGTTCCCAGGGGTCAGCGTCGGCCTGGCGTTTATCCTCGGACTCCTGATTGTGACTCCGCACCTTTACGTATTCGGGAGCTTCGCGAGCGCGATGCCCCGATCCGGAGGCGACTACCTCTCCATCAGCCGATCGATCCACCCGTTCCTTGGATTCGTCGTCAACTCCGTTGAGACCGTGTTTCTGCTCTTTTCGGTGGCGTTCATCGTCAACTTTGCACCGATATTCGCCCTGCCGGCGCTATTTCAGACAATCGGCATCGTAACCGGCGACCAGTCCTGGGCCAATCTGGCCACGAACGTGTCCAGTCAGAACGGTCAGGTGTTGATCTCGGGCACCATGATCCTGTTGATCGGCCTGCTTGCCATCTTCAGGCAGACCCTGATGCTGCGTGTGTTCACGGTCTTGATGGCGCTGACGCTGGTTGGGGTGGTGGTGACGATCATCGCCCTCTTGTTCGCCAACCCAAACGATTTTGCGAACAACTTCACGAAGTTCGGGTCGGTTTCGAAAGTGATCTCGGATGCGCACGCGGCCGGCGAAGGAAGCACGGCGTTCAGCCTCGCGGCCTCGTTCCTGGCCGTCACCGTCTTGTTTGGAGCCATCGGGTACGCCCAACTGTCGTCGTATGTGGCAGGGGAGGCACGTCAGCCTGGAAGCACGATGCTGCGAGGGATGTTCGTCGGAGTCGTGATAGCGGCGCTCAGCCTCGCCGTGATCGCGTTCCTTGCGGCTAACGCGTTCGGGAACGATTTCTTGAACTCGGCTCAGTTTCTGGCCAACGCGGGCAAGTGGACGGTACCAGCGACCCCGTTCGTCAACCTCTTCATCGGGATCGCGCTGCCCAACGTGTGGCTCGCGGCTGTGATCGGTATCGCGACCGTGGCTGGGATCTGGGCAGTTGCCGTGCCCGCATACCTAATGGGGACACGGGCGATGATGGCCTATTCATTCGATAGGGTGCTGCCGACGCGGGTCAGCGAGGTCAGCGATCGCACCCACACGCCCATCGTCGCCACGGTGATCACTATGGTGATCATGCTCGGGTTCCTTGTGGGCTGGGTGTATTCGTCGACTGCTTTCACCACTTACCTCGCCGTTTCGTCCTTTGCGGGATTCGCTCTGTTCATCATCACCGGGATCTCGGCAGTGCTCTTTCCGTATCGCCGAAAGGCCATGTTTGAGGCGTCCCCGATCACCAAGCGCAAGGTTGCCGGCATCCCGTTGTTCTCGATCATCGGGGCGATCTACGTTATCGACATGGCGGTCTACCTGATCCTGGTGCTCGCCAACGCCTCGGTCCTGGGTATCACCAACTTCACAGGGCTGGTCTTCCTAATCGTGGTGCTGGCATTCGCGGCGATCTGGGTGGTGGCATGGTTCAGCGCGCGATCGCGCGGGCTCGACCTGGGCGTGGTCCAGAGCGTTCTGCCACCTGAGTAGCAACGTCCGCAGCCCCAATCGATGTCAGGACGGGGAACGAACCTGAGGATTTTCTTTGCCACCGACGTGCACGGATCGGAAACCTGTTTTCGCAAGTTCATCAACGCAGCGGGTGCCTACTCGGCGGACGCGATCATTATGGGCGGCGACATCACCGGCAAGCAAATTGCGCTGATCGTCCAGCAAAACCGCGGCTGGCGGATGGGCGAAGGTCGCGATTTGACGACCTTCGACAGTCGTGAGGGGGTGAACCAGGCGTGCAAGAACTTGAGTGCGTCCGGCCTGTATCCGATCGTCATAGACGAGGCTGAAGAGCGGGTGCTCAAGGAGGATCGAGCCGCGGTCGAAGAGAGGTTCCGGCAAGAACGTCTTGATCGGGTGGAATCCTGGATGCGGCTGGCTGAGGAGCGCCTGCGCCCTCTGGGGATCCCCTGCTACGTCAGCCCAGGCAACGACGACGACAGAGACGTCGCTGACATCATCAGCTCTTCAACCTGGGCCGAGAATCCGGAGGGAAGGGTCGTCGACGTCGGCGGCCACGAGATGATCAGCTGGGGCTGGTCGAATCCGACGCCTTGGGATACTCCTCGCGAGCAGAGCGAGGAGGACCTGGGAGCCCGCCTCGATTCCATGGCCGCGTCACTCAACGACCCCGAAGGCGCGATTTTTAACCTGCACTGCCCGCCGTTCCACTCCGGTCTCGACACCGCACCAGCGCTCGACGCCGACCTGAAGCCAGTGGTCAGGGGTGGCCACGTGGAAGTCAAGCCGGTTGGCAGCACGGCGGTGCGGCAAGTGATTGACCGCTTCCAGCCGTTGCTGGGGCTCCATGGGCACGTCCACGAGTCTCCCGGCATGAAGAAGATTGGCCGATCGATGTGTATCAACCCAGGAAGCGACTATCGAACGGCGAACCTCCGCGGTGCCATCGTGCAGCTGGCTCCCCACAAAGTGACGGCGTGGACACTGACGTCCGGTTGAACGGCGCCGAGCCGGCCCCGCTTGGGCTGTACGACCCTCACGTGCATGGGACCATTCGCGATCCATTCCCGATCTACCGCCGACTCAGGCTTGATTACCCCGCATATCACAATCCCGAACGAAACTTCTGGGCGGTATCCCGGTACGCCGACGTGCAGCGGGCGGTGCGGAACTGGCAGTCGTTTTCAAACGCCCACGGGGTCGACTTCGATCTCGAGCCCCAGTTTTTCGGTCCGGGCGACTTTCAAGAGTCCGATCCACCGAAACACGAGCGCCTTCGCAACGTCTTCAAGATTCCGTTTGCTCAAAAGTCGATGCATGAGCTGGAGCCGACGGTCCGGCGCCAGGTCGACGCTCTCCTTGACCGGTTTATCAACAAGGGGTCCGGTGACTTCGTCGAGGAGGTCGCAGCACAGCTGCCCCTGGCGGTCATCTTCGGACTGCTCGGCTATACGACCGACGGCGCCTTCTTGACCCCGCTCATGTACGACATCCTGTCAAGGGTCCCAGGCAGCCCCCAGATGCCCGAGAGTGCAATAGAGGCGAGGCGGAAGCTGCTGGAGTACGCGGCTGCAGCGGCAGACGAGCGCCGGAAGCGCTCGGCGGATGACCTGATGTCGCTGATGGTCGCCGCCGAGCGGGAAGGTCGCATTGAGGCGGAGGAGATTCCCGGCATCTGCGTCCTACTTCTCCTCGCGGGCTGGATGACGACGTCGATGCTCGTCGCGAACTCGATGTGGCTGCTGGCGTCTCATCGCGACCAGCGCTCTCTCTTGGCGCGAGAACCAGGTCGGATCCCGGCGGCGATCGAAGAGGTGCTTAGATTCGATGCACCGGTCATGCACTCGCTGCGGGTTCTCACCCAGGAGGTTGAGCTGCACGGCGAAACCATCCCGGCCGGAGCAAACGTCGTGCTGATCTGGGCGTCAGCGAATCGCGACGAAAGCAGATGGCCGGACGGGGAGGCCTTCGACATCACCCGCGAGCTCAAGCGAAACTTGGCGTTCGGTGATGGAATCCATCACTGCCTCGGGGCGCCCCTGGCCAGGCTCGAAGGTAAGATCCTCATCGAGGGAGTGCTTTCGCGAAGCGCTAACTTCGAGGTGGGCGAGCCTGAGCGCTACCCGGGAGCAACCCTCCGCGGGATGTCCAGGCTACGGGTCGTCTTCTAGTGCAATTGTCTACCACCATCGCTGATATCGCCGGGGAAGCGCAGCGCGTGGTTTCCGCCGCAACCGACCAGGGCACGGTTGTGCGCATCTCGGGCGGAGTCGCCTTTCAGCTCCGCGTCCGGGGACGGGTGGAGCTGCCGCGAGCGCCCGCCAAAGACATCGACCTCGTGGTCCCAGGTGGGACCGAGCGGCGCGTCAGCAAGCTCGTGACCGGGCTCGGCTACGACGCAGAGAAGGCGTTCAACGCCCGGCATGGAGAAACGCGGCTGATGTTCTGGGATCCAGCGCGGGATCGCAAGCTCGAAATATTTGTCGGGACGTTTCTGATGTGCCATCAACTTCCAATCGCGCGGCGCCTCCGCCTTGAACGCGAGACCGTTCCGCTCGCCGAGCTCTTGCTCACCAAGCTGCAGATTGTCGAACTGAACGAGAAGGACGTGGCGGACATGCACATGCTACTTGCCTCTCATGAGGTCGGCAGTGCGGATGGCGAGGTCATCAACACCGAGCTGATCGCTCAGCTCTGCGCCGTGGACTGGGGACTCCATCACACGGTGACACGCACCCTGAGCCGGCTGCATACAGACCCTCCCAGCTATCGTCTCGATCCTGGGCTGCGGAAGGTGGTCGATGGACGGATCGACCGCATCGAGCAGGCGATCGACCGGTATCCGAAGACAGTCGCCTGGCGTCTTCGCTCCAAGGTCGGGGAACGGGTGCCCTGGTATGTGCAGCCAGAGGAGTTTGAGTGATGCGAGACATATGGACCACTCCCGACTCGTTCAGCTTCTTGGGCGCGGACCGATGCGAGCCGTCGACCTCGGCACTCAGGGCCAGCGGGGCGCGCGCGGCCTTCTTTGGCGCGCCCGTCGATACCCAGGGTTTCACTCAGCGTCCGGGCACCACTCTCGGGCCAAAAGCCTGTCGTGAGGCGTCGGTCCAATACGCGGGTGCTGCCACGATGGAGCACGGAATCGACGTCAGGCAGTACTGGGGGTTGGTCGACTGCGGCGACGTCTCGATCGCGGGCCCAGTTGCGTACAAGATCCACCAGTTGATCGAGAAGACTATGGAGGCCATTCTGGCTGCCGGCGCCATTCCGATCATGTGCGGTGGGGACCATTCGATCCCGATCCCCGGCGTGCGCGCACTGGCGCGGCAAACCGGCGCACGGATCGGCTACCTCCATATCGATTCACACCTGGACACAGCTGAATCCCTTGGCGGCGAGAAGGACACCATGGCCTCGCCGATCACGCGGATCGTCGAGGTGGAGGGCGTCGACCCGCGCAACGTGGTCATCTTCGGCGCTCGCGGTCTCGGCAATCCGCCCCCGCTGGTCCAGAAGGCCCGGAAGCTTGGCGTGCGGGTCATTCCAATGGCCGAGATCAATCGACGAGGAGTCGAAGAGTCGATCGAGGATGCACTGGACACGATCTGGAGCGGCACCGATCTCGTGTATATCTCACTGGACAACGACGCTATCGATCCAAGCTGCGCGCCGGGTACGACCGCGCCTGAGCCCGGGGGCCTCACCTCGCGGGAGCTCCTGCAAATGGCGCAGGCGGTAGGGCGGCGAGGAGTCGCGGTGCTCGACATCGCCGAGCTGTCCCCCAATTTCGATCCCAGCGGCATCACCGCACGCCTCGACTGCACGTGGGTCGCGTATGTGCTGAGCGCTTACGCGACCTCCATCGAAGCCGGCGAGCTCCCTGGTCCGGGGCGATCGCGCCGACGGCCCAACAGGCGACGATGACGGAAAAGGGCTCAGGTTTGCGTCCTGCCATCCCGGACCAGGAGATCCGCGGGCGCGCCGCGATGCTCGGGCGGGTGCTCGGAGAGGCGGGGTTCGACGGCTGGATCGCGTTCGGGGACGATCGTGCGGTCGCCGGACCCGACCACATCCGGTACCTGTCAGACCTCGAACCGCACTTCGAGGCGGTGTTCATCGCCGGACGCGTGGGCGACTCGCGCGCTGTCCTGCTCACCGGCCCGGAGACGATTGGCTACGCGTCGGTGGTGACGAAGCGCACCGCAGTGGAGGAGATCATCGCCATCGACGAGTTCGTCCACCCTGACGAGGAGTATCCGACCATCCCCCTGACCAGCGGTCTCGGGCGATTGCGGGATCTCTTCGCGGGCAGGAAGAGGATTGCCACCCTCGGTGCTGGTGCCATCTCATCGAGCGTATGGCGCCGTCTATTCGTGCCCCTCGAGAAGAAGGGGATCGAGTTCGCGGCGGCGGACGGCCTCGCCTACACATTTCGGGCTGTGAAGACCGACGCCGAGCAGGCGGTCATCGACGAGGCGTTCCGGATCGCCCGCCAAGGCCTCGAGGCCGCTGCGCGTGCGATCCGTCCGGGGGTAACGGAGCGGGCCGTTGCGGCGGAGGCCGAGGCCGCGATGCGCCGTGAGGGAGCCGAGGGATTTGGCATCGACACGATGGTGGCGTCCGGTTTCGATAACACGTCGCCCATCCTTGCGAGATCGACCTTCAGGACGATTCGCGCGGACGATCTCGTGACGGTCACGCTGGCGCCGCGGTATGAGGGATATCACGCCGCCCTTGCGCGAGCATTTCTGTTTAGGCCGAACTCCCACATCGAGGCTGCCATCGAGGTGGCTCGGCGCGGCCAGCATGCGGCCATCGAGAACTTTGTCGTCGGTACCGAGGGACGGGTCGCGGCGCAGGCGATTCGCGAGGTCCTGGAAGGCGCTCGAACCGGCGCGGATCTTCCGTATGTGCCGGTTCACAGCATGGGTCTGATCGAGTTCGAGCCACCAATCTTCCTTTCTTCGTCGGACGCCCGCATCCAGGAGGGAATGGCGCTGTCGGTCGATGCCGCGCTCTTCCACGGACCGTGGGGCGGGCTGCGCCTGGAGGATGGTTGGTCGATTCGCGCCGGCGGCGAGGTGGTGCCCCGGTTCAAGGACTACGAAGACATGGTTCCCGTGATGCTGGGATGATTCGGGTCGCCGCGATCGGCTGCGGCAGTCATGCCACCTCGACCATCTGGCCGTTGCTCCCGTCCGCCGGGATGCAATGCGTGGCCGCGTGGTCACGCAGCAGGGAACGGGTAGAGACCGCCGCCGCGCAGTTCGGGATTCCGCGCGCATACACCGACGTCGAGCGAATGCTCGATGAATCGCATGTCGACGGGGTCATCGTCGTCGTACCTCCAGTGGCCTTCGGTCACCTAATCAGGCTCGCGATCGACCGAGGGGTTCATGTGTTCGCCGAAAAGCCTGGGGCGGCTTCAGCATCTGAGGCCGGCGCTCTTGCAGAGGCGGCCGAGGCGAAGGGAGTTGTCGGAATGGTCGGGTACATGAAGCGCTATGGCAGCGCCTATGCGCGAGCCAAGCACATCGCGGAGTCAGAAGCGTTTGGTCCCCTGACGATCGCGAGTTTCAAGTGGGCCATGGGTCCGATGAGCGACGAGCACAAATCGGTCGAGAGCTGGCTGTTCGAGAACCCAATCCACCACATCGACCTCGCCCGCCACCTGTGTGGCGAGCTGGACGGTTGGAGGGCGCTGGTCGCGAGCACGAGCGGGCCAGAGTTTGCCATCGCTGTCACGGCTCGAGCTGCGGGTGGGGGCGTGGTGAGCATGCAACTTTCCACCACCGCCAGCTGGGAACAGCACAACGAGCGGGTGGAGCTGCAGGGCTTGGGCGCCAGCGTGACCGTCGACAACGTCGACACCTGTATCAGCCGGCCGACGGCCGGCCCCGAGCTGGTGTGGCGACCGAACTACACCGTACCCGGCCCGGAGACCGCGTCGGCGTCGACCACGGGCTTCCTTCCGGAGCTCATTGAATTCGCCAACGCGGTGACCACTGAAGCTCCTGTCGCTTCGGACTTCAGAAGCGCGGCCCGCACTCTGGAGACTGTCGGTCGGCTGGCCGAAAGTCTGAACTCGTGAGGCTGACCTGTTCGAGCCTGAGCCTGCACAGTTCGACAGCCGCTTCGGCCATCGATACGGTCGGTGCTCTTGGCTTTCCCGCCATGGACCTGGTCGGCATACCTACCTTTCCTCATCCGCACCTCGACATCGCGCGCCGCGATCCCGCGGAGCTCAATCTCCTTGCGGTGTGTGCCAAGAAAGCGAATGTCGAAGTCGCCAACGTGGTTACCGTGCCCACCGACGGCATGAACGCGTGGGATGCACCCGAGGTGAGAGCTCGCGTCGATTGGGCGGTTCGCGCGTGCGCTGCTTTGGGCGCTCCCCGTCTGATCCTTGACGCGGGCAACCCGATCGCGAACGACCCGGTCGAGCGAAGCCGCGGCATTGAGCGCTGGAAGACAATGGTCGATGCCGCCGTCGAACTCGCATCGCGGGGAGGCGTCGAGCTGGCGATCGAGATGCCGCATACCGGGACGCTGGCCGAGCGGTATGACCAGGTCGCCGAGCTAATGTCGGCGCTGCCGAACGACACGATCGGCATCGACTACGACACGAGTCATGTGTTTCGATCCGGCACCGGTCTCGAGGACAGCTGGCGGCAGATGGGTCGGCGTGTGGTCAAGGTGTCACTCCGGGACGTGGACGCCAACAGGGAGTTCTGCAGGCCGGGCCTTGGTCTTGTGGACTTCAATCGACTCTTTCAGCACCTCGCGCGCGCGGGATTTGAGGGCGACGTCGTACTCGAACTGGAGACCCCCGGCGTCGAGGCGCCAGAGGATCAGCGGCATGAGGTTGAGCTCGCGCGCGCCTACGTTGAAGGTCTGACGCACTTTCGGTGAGCGGGCGAGCTCCCGGCAACGCGCTGGTGCCTTCTCCAGTCTCCAGGAAGCAGCGCGACCGATTGAACGATGTTCCGGTCGCCGTTATCGGCTGCGGGGCACACTCCACCACCACGATCCTGCCTGCGCTCAGACACGCGCCACTGCGACTGATCGCGGTCTGTGACCTAGACGCCGACAGAGCGGAGGCGGCGCGGGTTCAATTCGGCGCCGAGCGGACCTATCAATCGATTGGCGATCTGCTCGCTAGTGCGACGGTCGAAGCGGTCTTGGTCGTGGGTCCTCCTGAGCTGCATGTAGCTGCGGGGGTCGCCGCCCTCGAGTCCGGCCACCACGTGTTCGTTGAAAAGCCCCCCGGCAGCACCTTGGCCGATGCCGAGCGGTTGCGCGTCGCGAGTGAGGCCGCTGGGCGGCACGTGATGGTTGGATTCATGAAACGGCACGCAACCGGTTACCGCCTGCTGAAGCGGATTTTGGCGGAGCCGGACTTTGGCGATCTGACCTCGATCAGCTACCGGTTCAGCCACTGGGCGGTCGATGGGATCCAACTCCACCTGACCGACATGAGCATTCACGCCCTCGACCTGGTGCGTTGGCTGGCCGGCGATCCGGTGCGCATGAGCGTGTACAAACGGGCGAGACAGGGCACCAACCACTCCCTCGCCGTGATGTTCGACCACGCTGGGGCCTGCGTCTCGCAGCTGGACCTTTCCGCCTTCGGTCCAGGCGTGATCGAGCACCTGTCGGCAACGGGTCAGCAATCGAACGTCGATGTGGACAACCTCGTTCTGCTCTCGTATGCGCGCCACTTGGCGGGCTTGCCAGAGGAGGCGGCCAATAGTCGAATCGTGAGCAGCTGGTCGCCAGAGTTCGCCCTACCCGACCCGGAGAACGACTCCGTCGTGCTCCAGGGTTATGCGGGTGAGTTGGTCGAGTTCGCCGCCGCGATTCAGGAGGACCGAGCTCCCAACGCGTCGATCGAGGATGGCGTGGCCGCGATGCGGCTGATCGAGGCAATCGTCGCCGCGCCCGAGGGCCTGACGACGGTGGATCTCGCCGCCCAGCTGTGACGGGCACGCCAACGACAATGAAAGCGGCTCGAAAGACCGCGGCGTCGCGCGCCGAGATCGTTGACGTTCCGGTTCCAGAGGTTGCTCCGGATGGAGCTCTGGTGCGGGTCCGCGCGTGCGCGATCTGCGCATCCGACGTGCCGGGCTGGCTGGCTCCGGTGGCAGGTGGGGGAAGCCCCGGAGAGTGGGACGCCGACAACCCGGGGCTGACGGGCCACGAGATTGCCGGCGAGTTGACGGTAGTCGGCCGCAACGTCGACCCTGCGCGCGTCGGCGAGCGAGTCTGGATCGACCCGATCGCTGGCTGCGGGCACTGCGAGGAGTGCCGGCAAGGCCGGCAAACCTTCTGCCCGGACGTGACGATCATCTCCCAGGGTTTCGCCGAGTACGTTGCGTGTCCCGCCCACCAATGCCGGCCAATTCCACTGGGTTTGGACTTCGAGACCGCCAGCTTGATCCCCGACATGGCTGGCACGCCCATTGGCGCGCTGAATCGTGCTCTGGTGAAGCGCGGCGAGGTGGTCGCCGTATGGGGACTCGGCCCCGTCGGCCTTGGGCTGGCCCAGGCCGCCCTGATGAAGGGAGGATCGCCAGTGATCGGGGTCGATCCCGTGGGGTCGAGGCGGCGTCGAGCGGGAGCCTTTGGGGTGACGGCCCTGGATCCTTCCGACCTACCGATCGAAGATCTGATCCGACGGGCGACCGGAGGGCGCGCGCCCGATGTGGTGCTCTGTTCCGTGAGCAACGACAAGGCCGTCCGTCAGGCGTTCGATATGTTGCGGAATGACGGTCGAATGGTGACTGTCGCAGGCTTCCCTCCCGCGGGAGGTGAAGTCCGTAAGTGGGTCAGCGGTACGTGGGGCTGCGACGAGCGCCTGTGGCCAGAAGTGCTGGATGCGATCCAAACCGAGCAGTTTCGTCTTGATGGATACATCACGCATCGCTTCGCGCTAAGGGACATCGAAGAAGCATTCAGCACCAGGGCGAATGACCTCGAACACTCGTTCAAAGTTGTCGTCACGGCAGACTGAATGGGACGTGTGACCTCAGGGGGCGTGGGTCTGTTGACGTCATCAGAGGTGCGAGGGACTCTTATGGCGGGCGGTGGCGCAGCCCTGATCAGCTTCGACGGTCTCCTCATCAGGCTGCAGGATCTGACACCCACGAGCGTGCTCTTTTGGCGTGGTCTTCTGACCGGGGTTGCTTTTGCCGGGATCGCGATTTTCACGAATCGCCCCAGCAGTCGCGACAAGCTCGTCTCACCCCGAACCACCTCTTGGCCTGGCACTCTCCTCGCAGTGGTGACGAGTTTGGCGACGCTAACCTGGGTCTTCGCCCTAACTCACACGACCATCGCGCATGCCCTGGTGATCGCCTCTTGCTCTCCAATCGCAACCGCTGTTCTCGGCCGCCTTCTCCTTGGCGAGCACCTCCCAGTCCGAACGTGGGTCGCTGGTTTAGTGGCCGCGTTCGGAGTAGCTGTGGTGGTTTCCGGGAGCATAAGCAGCGGGGATTTCCAGGGAGATGTATGGGCGGTGCTCGCAACTGGCTTGCTCGCTTTAATGCTGATTGTTCTTCGGCATTATCAGGACATCGATCGGATCAAGGCGATGTCGATTGGCGGCTTCCTTCTCTCCGTTGTCGTGATTCCGTGGGGAGTGGAGATGCCGGATCTGCGCACGAGCGTTGCCGCGGGTCTAGACGGGTTGATTGTGCTTCCTGTAAGCCTCGTCCTGATTACGGCCGCGCCTCGCTATCTTCCAGCTGCTGAAGTCGGTCTCATCTTGTTGTTGGAGGTAATTCTGGCGCCGCTTTGGGTTCTTGTAGTACTTGGTGAGCTGCTGACGCCTCAGGTTGTTCTGTCGGCCACTGTCATACTCGGTGCGATCGTCATCCATTCGGTCATGGATCTGCGGAAGGTCGATGCCCTGCGTCGTGGGACCTAGCAGTTCCAGCGGCAGAAGCGTCTTGAGCCGCCGATAGCCCAGCCGTCTGGCGTCATCATGTGGTTTGCCTACGCTGTCATTTTCATTACGCCTCGAGTTAGGCGTCGGGTGGTTGCCCATAACTGAGGACTTATCGCGAGCTCCCTGGCGAGGACTTCTAAGACTCGACGAGAGGGCGGCAGTCAACCAAACGGGCGCATGGACGATTGGCCCACGTCCAGGTCGTGACTCTACTGCTCGGCCAGTCCTAACGAGATCGACCCCGCTGTGCATCCCAGGACTGCAGAGCGCCAGCTACACGCTCACCGGTTGGTGCTGATCCCGTGGGGTCTGGGCCAAGCAGCTCAAGGACCGTGCCCCAAGGGTCTTTCAGGTAGGTTACGAACCATCCGACGAGAGGGTGGCTCTCGTCGGAGATCCGAATCGGCTCACAGGAGAACTTAACCCCTCGGCCAAGGAGGTATTCGTACGTCGCATGTACATCGCGAACTCCGAGAGACAAGTGGTTGAGCCCAAAATCGTTAAGGCGCCGCGGGTCGGAACCGCCCTGCGGGACGTACGAGATCAACTCCACCCGGCTTCCTCCCGGACATTCGAGCTGAACGACTTCTGCCTCAGCGCTCGGGATCCCTGAGAGTGAAGCTAGCATCGTGCCCCCGACCCGGTGTCGCCACGCAACCTTCATTTCTAGGGCGTCTCGGTAGAACCGCAATCCCGCGTCCATATCGGGAACTCCAATCGCAACGTGGAAACCGATACCGCTGACCCAGTCGCTGCTGTAGTTCATGCCTGCAAGGCGGCCGCTACGTTCGTCCATCTCGAACCTCAAAGGTCGATGTTTCCCCGCATCTGCGTACCCGCGTCGCAAAGTCATGCGCACCGGGGCGGGCCTGATCGGGGGCCTCTCTTGAGCCGGGAACGATCGTGCTGACCCTTAGTTGGTGTTGATCACGGGCAGAGAACGCCGCAGGGCATTGAGATAACGGCTGCGGCGCTCCTGGTCCATCATGCTCGGATCCCAATCGAAGCCGCCGTCCGCCTGAACCTCCACCGACTCGACGCCACTTAAGCTTCCGACCCGCCGCTGGATCTCGGTGATGAAAAACTCGAGCATGAAGCAGGCAGGCGACGTCAGCCGAAGGTCCACCGACACCACTCTGCCTCGAATCTCAATGCCTTTTATGACCCCCATTTCGACCAGATTGAAGTTCGTGCCGTTGGCGGCACTACAAGGGTCAATGATTTCGCGGAGGCAGCCCAACACATCTTCCCGTTGCAGGGTGAGGTCTGGCCTCTTCACGAGCGGACGACCTCGCCCCGGCATGCCGCCGCACGAGGGACGTGTCTCGGCATCAGTTACTGACCCCGGCCTTCTTTGGGTGGTTGATCAACTCGGCTTTAGTGGTGCTAAAGGGAGCGAACTTGCCGCCGTTCCGGGCGACCTTGCGAGCAAACTCGTCGTCGGCGATCTCGCGTCGGGCCTTCTCAATGTCGATGCCAAGAAGCTCGACGGCATTGAGTCCCAGGATCTTTCGTTTGTCCTCTTCGGTCAGTTGGTAGGGTTCGCTGTTGAAGGCTCCCTGGATGAACATGTCCTCAGGTATCTGGAAGTTCCAGAATGCCTCGAGCGCCGGCTGGGGGTGATAGGAGGCAGCTCCACCTCCAGACGCCCAATGAATCCGGTCGATGATCTTCTGGCCTCCGACGCTCAACATGTCAACGAAGATTTGGGCAAAACGGCGTGGGTGGGTCCAGGCGAGAAGCGATGTCACATCCAGGTTGATTCGGACATTCGGGTAGCGTGCAACCTGCCAGGCGGTCTCCTCTGAGAAGGCGAAGCCGCCGTGAATGATTTCGAAGGTCAGATCGGGATAGGCGTCGGCGGCATCGTCGATATCTCCAACCTTGTAAGGCTCCATCGGAACGGCGCCTGCGGGAATGGCCTTGTGAATTGAGATGATCTTGATACCAAGCTGCCGTGCCTTATCGAAGAGTGGAAATGCGATTCGTGGGTCGTCCATACGCCAGCCTTCGTGGTGACCGTGTGCGTAAGACGACGGATAGAGCTTGAGTGCCACCGGGTGTAGCAATTCAACCTGGTGTTCGAATTCTTCGAGAGCATCGGGGCTAAGGGGATCAACAGCGGCTGTCACGTGGAATCGCTGTGGCCAGCGCCTCTTCGCTTCGACGGCCTTCTCGATGGAGCAAATGCCGTCATGGAAGCTATGAATGGCCAGCGGAACGAATGTCGACATCTGGATGTCGCTCTCGAGGAAGAGGATGTTGGCCGTTTCGTCCACTCCCCAGTTGCGGCAGTACGAGTCATAACTGATCAGAAAGTCGCTCAGATGGCCAGCCATGCTGTCCTGGGTCATGGCGTACATCATTTCGACCATTCGGCGTGCATGTGGCTGGATCTTTTGATTGCTGGCGTCGAAGTTCAGAGCGTGGCTCATCCCGTCGTAGACAAACAAGTCGCCCGGTAGTGGAGAAGACGCGGTGGCTGACACGTTCGCCTCCCTTCTAAGGATTGTTCCCAATGACGACCTGATGCTCAGGACGCCGATCTAGGTTAATGTACATTCATTCATTCTGTCAAGGCGGCTTCCGGCTAAATGAGGATGGCGCCACCCGCGAGGGTCACGCCTATACCGGTTAACGCATCGGACGCCGGCGACGAGAGATAGACGACCAATTCGGCAACGTCCTCCGGCGTGATCAGTCGACCAATCGGCGACCGCTTCGCCAGGGTTGACCTTACTTCCTCCGGAGGCACCCCAAGAACTGAGGAGAGGGCATTGTCGTCGATTAGCTCCGTGTCAACCCACCAGGGGCAGACCGCGTTTACGCGAACTCCCTGGCTGGCTACCTCCAGGGCAAGTGATCTCGTCAGGCCGAGCACAGCGTGTTTGGAGGCGTTGTATGCGCTCTGGCCGGCGGCGCCCCACTTAGCAGCGGTCGAAGCAACATTGATGATCCGACCGCCACCTCCTGCCACCATCATGGGCAGGATTGCGCGCGTCACCCGCACGGTGCCGATGACATTTACCTCGTACAGGTCGCGCCATTCCTCGAGCTTGTAATCGAGGAACATACTCGATATGTAGTTGCCGGCGTTGTTGACAAGGATGTCAATTCCACCGAACACATCAACCGCGGCCTGAGCGAGTCTTTCGACATCCTGATCACGGGTGATGTCAACGCCAAGCGAAACTGCGGTGCCTCCGCCCCCAATGACTGCCTGCGCTGTCTCCTTTACTTGGCTCTCGGAGCGAGCACATATGACGAGCTGGGCCCCTTCCCTAGCCAGCGCCAACGCAGTCGCTTTCCCAATACCACGCCCGGCGCCTGTGACTAAGGCGCGCTTACCGATAAGTCGAGCCACCACATACCTCCTCCGGCACGTTCGTTAGCGCTTCAAGTTGGGCCTGCCAGTGCCCACGAGCTCCTCGTAGAAGATGAGGCTCTCCGGATTGAGCATTGATCCTCTGCTCGCGGCGCGCTCGGCTGGAGTTCCAAGGAGGATCTTCTTGACCGGTATTTCCAGCTTCTTCTGCGTGAGAGTCCGCGGAACGGACGGCGCCTGGATGATGTAATCGGGTACGTGCCGCGGAGATAGGTTCAGGCTTAGCGAGCTTCGCATCTTCGCCTCGAGGTCAGAGCTGAGGCTCCTTCCTTGCTCGAGCACAACGAACAGAATCAATTGACCGCCATCGCTGCTCGAATCCTCAAGATGGACGACTAGCGAGTCCTTTACCTCTGGCATCGCTTCGATCAACGCGTAGAACTCTGACGTTCCGAGGCGAACCCCGCCCCGTTTCAGGGTAGCGTCCGATCTGCCGGTGATGATTGCGCTGCCCCGGTCTGTAAACGTGACCCAGTCGGCGTGCCACCATACGCCAGGGAATCGTTCGAAGTAGGTCGAACGATATCGCGAGCCGCTGGCGTCACCCCAGAACCCAACTGGCATCGACGGAATGGGCGCGGTGATGACCAACTCACCTTCGGAGCCGACGAGCGCGTGACCTTCCTCGTCGTACGCCTCCACTCGCGTTCCCAGTGCTCGACATGAGATCTCTCCCGCCCATACGGGAACCAGCGGGGAGGGGCCAACAAGAATTGCACAAACATCTGTGCCTCCACTCATGGATCCAAGCAGCACATCATGTTTGACAGCTTCGTAGATCCATTCGTAACCCTCCACCGGTAGGGGTGAGCCGGTAGATCCAATGTTGCGTAGTGCGGTGAGGTCAAAGACCGATCCTGGACGAAGTCCCTTTCGTAGGCAGTTGAGGTAGAAAGACGCTCCGGCACCGAAAAACGCGACTTTGGCCCGATCGGCGAGCGCCCAGAGGGTTGTGGGATCTGGGTAGTTCGGATCACCGTCGAAGCAGACAACTGTAGCGCCAGTCAAGAGGCCTGAGACAAGCACATTCCAGAGCATCCATCCAGTCGTTGTGTACCAAAAGAAGCGATCGCTCGGGTTGACGTCAAGGTGCAGCCGCAAGTCCTTGAGATGCTGCAATACGATGCCGCCGTGACCGTGAACGATCGGCTTGGGTAGGCCGGTCGTGCCGGACGAGAAGAGTATGTAGAGGGGGTGCGAAAACGGTACGTCCTCATACGCAAGGGGTCCCGAGCTAGCTAGCAGCTCACTCCAAGTCATGCCTCTGACCTCGCCATCGGGTCGACCCAGGCCGGCAGCGTATGGAACCAAGACCGTCGCGACGTCATGGCCGAGTGCAGCGCGAATGGCATCGACGTCACTACGACGGTCGATCAATTTCGGCCCATAGCGATATCCATCGACAGCAATCAGAACCTTCGGGGTGATCTGGCCGAATCGATCGACCACAGCTTGGACTCCGAACTCAGGCGGACAGGACGACCAGATGGCTCCTAAGCTCGCTGTTGCCAGGAAGGCGACGATGGCTTCAGGAATGTTTGGCAGGTAGGCCGCGACACGGTCTCCACGGCCGACACCCAGTTTGCGCAGGCCGGTCCTCGCACGAGACACGTCGGCCCTGAGTCTTCCGAACGTGATGTGGATCTCGTCCCGTGTCTGGCTGAATGCGAGGATCGCAACCTGGTGGTGCGGCCATTCGGCAGACAGTGCCTGCTCCGCGTAGTTGATCCGGAGGTTGGGAAACCATTTAACGTCCGCAATGTCGAGACCTGTTGTGACCGGATGCGGATCTCCGCGCTTACGAATCGGCAGAAACTCCAATAGGGAGCGCCAGAATTCGTCCGGTGACTCAACTGACCACCGCCACAGGGCGCTATAGCCGTTAAGAATGGTGCCCCGGGTCCCCAGCCAAGAAAGGTACTGCCCCATTGCTGTTCGGCTCCGCGCATCAGGCGGAGGTTCCCACAACAGCCGGCCAGACGCGCCTCGCGACGAGACCACCAGTTAGACCGCTGACCGGGGTGATCGGTCCTTTACGTTGCCACAGTCAAGCACGGCTGTCTGAGCTTGGGCGGCTTGCCCCAGTATCTTTCGCAGCCCTGCTTCGCTCATGCAGTTGGCACAGACGTGCCCAACATCTCAGCAACGAGCTGGCAGGTCTGCTCCGCAACGTCTTCGGGACGCAACCTACCGTGCGGTCGGTACCACCAGTAGACGTAGTTCATGACGCTAATGACGGCGAATGTTCGTACCACCTGATCAACGCCCACGCGGGCGGGCGCCGCGCTCGAAACGAGCTGTCCCACGATGTGCGTATATGCCCGTCGGGCGGCCCGGAAGCGATCCGCCGCCTCCAGCGGCATGCTCCGCGCCATGAACTCGGGCTCCAGTAGGTGCTCATTAGCGGTGGCAGTCTCAAGCCTGCTAGTCATGTAGTAGGCGTGTCTACGCACCAGTTCGAAGAGACGTACGTTGTCTTTTTGATATGCCTCCAAGCCATCCAATACGGCGATGAGGAAGTCGCTAAGGATGAAGTCAACAGCAGCCACAAGGAGTTGCTGCTTTGACGAATAGTGATTGTAGATCGCCGGGGCGGTGAAGCCAACCGACTGGGCGATGTCTCGCATGGTGCAGCCCTCAAAACCGCGGACGCCGAACAACTCGACGGCTGCAGTTAGAAGCTTGCTGCGGGTGTCGGAGTTGGCCGACAGAGTGCGATCCCGAACATGGATTAGGTCGATTTGATCGAGATAGATCGGTCCCGTCGGCTTAACAAGTTTCTCTTTGAGGTTTGCCATGATCAGGCTCGCATGTGACTCTGAATCGTGGGTGGACTTGTGTCCATAAACGCTCGGCAGGGCAGCCCGCTTGTAGTCACTGCGGCTCCGTCCCCGCCGCCTTGGCAGCCCCGATCTGTGCGAGCTGCGCGTCCTGCTCGATCGAACCTCCACTGACGCCCACTCCGCCGACCAAGGCCCCTTCGTGCGTCATTGGGACGCCACCACCAAAAGCAACAAATCGACCGGCAGCGACATGAGTAAGACCGAAAAGAGGCTGCCCCGGCTGAACAAGAGCAGCCAGTTCGCCTGTTGGCTGCCCCATCAGGGCAGCTGTTACCGCCTTTCGCTGCGCCATATCCACTGACACAGGAATGGCCCTGTCCATACGCTCAAGGAGCACGAGAGCTCCGGTCGAGTCCACTACGCAGGCGGTAACTGGCACCCCCATTTCGCGCGCCGACTCCCGGATAGCGTGGGTGCAGCGCTTTGCAATCTCGAACAGTTCCATGATCGTCACCTCATTCAGAGCGCTCTGTCATTGGTCCCGCATGATTCATCAATACCGGCCGCGACTGCCAACAGCGTTAATCGCGATAGCCGCAAGAATCAAGGCCCCCGTTACCATGTCTTGGAAGTACGACGGTGTATTCAGCAGGTTGAATCCGTTGTGGATCAGTGCGAGGATCCCGACTCCGAACAGCGTCCGCCAGACCGCGCCGACGCCACCGAGGATACTGGTGCCCCCGAGCACCACCGCCGCGATAGCCTGCAGTTCAAGACCAACGCCCTGGCCGGAATCGCCCTGTCCAATCTGCGAGATGGTCAGCACTCCAGCGATCGCAGCCGTAAAGCTGCATATGGCAAAAGCAGCCATTCGCACCATGTGGATCCGAACCCCGGACAACCTTGCGGCTTCCAGATTCCCCCCGACGGCATAGATATTCCTTCCGAAAGTGGTGCCGGCTAGCACGAAGCCCAATAGGGCCGCTGTGACCGCGAAGAAAATGATCTCGTAGTTCACCGGTCCTATGGAGCCGCGGCCAATGACGGAAAAGTTAGGGTCAGCGACCTCGAGGTAAAAGCCTCCACTGATCATCACAGCCAGTGCGCGGTACACGATCTGAGATGCCAGCGTTGCCAGGAACGAATGGACTCTAAAGCCCAGAATCGCCGCAGCGTTGAGGAATCCCAACGCCGGCCCCAAGAGCATCCCCAAGAGCAGACCAAGAGTTACGCCGTAGCGAATTGCAAGCCATGCGGAAATTACTCCAGCAAGGGCAAAGACCGCCCCGACCGAGAGGTCAAACCCGCCTGAGATGATGACCAATGTCATCCCGCAGGCGGTTATCCCCAACGGCGCGTTCTCTGCGACGATGTTCAGCAGATTCGTAGCTGACAAGAAGTTCGGCGCCACAACAGAGAGAAGCGCGAACAACACGACGAAGAGCACGACGATGCCGTATGTCTGCACCGCGCGGACGCCTGAAATCGCTGTTCGGCGTACACCGAGACGGCCCTGCTCCGGCGCACGGTCTGCCTTCAGCGTCTCGGCTTCAGTCTGAGCCACGAACGTCACCTCTGCGGCCAGGCAGGCCAGCCAATGTCCCAGCAGGTGAGCTGCCGAAGGACTGCTCTAGAACGGCCTCAGCGCTAATTGGCTGGTCAAAGTCAGCAACTACGCGTCCGGACCGCATGACCAGCACCTCATGCGCAAGCGCGAGTACTTCGTCAAGGTCCGACGAAATCAGGAGAATGGCGGTCCCGTCCCTTGCCACGGAGCAAATGAACTCGTGAATTGTGTGGCGCGCACCGACGTCCACGCCGCGCGTAGGTTCATCGAGAAGAAGCACCTTGGGCTTTCGTAGCAACCATTTGGCGAATAGGACCTTCTGTTGATTCCCACCTGACAGGTCACTTACGGGGCTGTTGAGGTCGACGGGCCTTACATCGAATCGGTGGAGGGCAACGGCGGTTTCGCGACGTTCGCGCCCGACCGCGACCACGCCGGCCGTACTCAGTGACTGCAGATGTGGGAGCGAGACATTGACCATCTGAGATAACACCAACTCAAGGCCCTGAGTCTTTCGGTCCTCAGGCACAAATGCCAAGCCGTGTTTCACAGATCTTCGTGGCGATCCTGGCGGAACTCGGACACCACCAACCTCGACGAAGCCTCGCGCAGGCCGATCAGCGCCAAAAATGGCACGTGCCACAGACGATCGTCCGCTTCCCACAAGGCCCGCGAGACCGACGATTTCACCCGCCCGGATGTCAAAAGACACATCCTCAATCGCGCCCGGGCAGGTCAATCCCCGTACAGATAGGGCGATAGGAGCCCCGATTGGGCGCGGCGGCCTGTCCAACGAAGATGCGGGAGCCTCATTGCCGATCATTGCTTTGATAAGCGCGGTCACCGACTCAGACATTGCAGCCCGGCTTCTGACCAGCTTTCCGTTTCGCAGCACCGTGATGTCGTCGGCCAGTTCCAGGATCTCGCCTATGGAGTGAGACACGTAGATGATCGTTGTCCCCGCCGCTCTCAAGTCACGGACAACCCGATGCAGCTTCGCTATCTGATCCTGTGTAAGAGAGGAGGTCGGCTCATCCAAGACGATCACCTGCGCCTTACGAGACATTGCCCTCAGAATTTCGACCTTCTGCTGTTCCGCGATACTCAGGTCGGCTACGAGTGCATCAGGTGGGAGGGTGAAGCCCGCGGCTCGAGTCGCCTCGCTGAATGCCGTCTGGCTTGCTTTCTTGGACAGAAGGCCGGCCACAGTCGGTTGGATTCCAAGGAGGACGTTGTCCCGAACGGTCAAATATGGAACCAACGCCAGTTCTTGGGTAAGCAAAGCGATTCCGTCGCGAGATGCGTCACGAGGCGAGTGGTAAACGCGCAATCGACCGTCAACGATCACCTCGCCCGAATCGGGTCGAAGGGCTCCCCCGATTATCTTGGCAAGGGTCGACTTCCCAGCGCCGTTCTCACCGATGAGGCCGTGAATCGAACCCGGAGCAATCTTAAGTGTCACGTGCGAGATTGCCGCGGTTCCTCCGAAGCGCTTCGTGACGTCGCGGACTTCTACTCTCATTCAGATCGGTCTGGGCATGAGAAGATCTCGCGCTGCCGGTGGCGCAGTGCTGCTGTACGAACCAGCAACACTGCCATCACCAGCGGGAATCGACAACATCGTGTTCGGCAGCCAGGTTAGCCTTGGTACTCCCCCGTGTATTGCGGGCAATTTGTGAGAAAAACTGAGTCGACCAGTCCGGGAAAGGCCGGGTCGTAGCAATGCGCCCACGGACCCTGCGGACCGTCCTCCAGCGTCACCGGAGCTACCGTCTTACCGCCGAGAGAGTCGAGAACATCCTGAACCCCAATATTTGCTTCGCAGGTCTGGGGACAGTGGACGTAGGTTGCGACCCAGTCGCCTGACCTCACTTTGGCTACCCCTTGATACGTCGACGAATTCCCGATCAGCGCAACACCGTTGGAACCGCCTATCGCGTATCCAGCCTCCCGCAACGCAGTCTCGGCGCCAAGGGTCTCTTGATCAGCACTGGGTGAGGACACCACGTCGATGTGTGGATGACCTTGTAAGAGATCCTTCATCGTCTTGTATGCCTGGCCCTGATCGAAGTTGTCATCGGGCTCGACGAGCAACTTGATGTTCGAGTGTTGGCCGATAACAGCGTTATAAGCGGCGCGCCGAGGAGTTTCCCAACTGAAGGTCTTAATGCCGTAGAAGTTGATTACGTTGCATGGGTTCTTGTTTGCGCACTGAGTGACGACCATGTTTGCTATCTGAGTCGCACCGGCTGAGAAGCTCGCACAAATGCAAGCGAGTAGGCCCGGGACCTGAGTGTCTTCCGTAAACTGGCCGCCGATCTGGAAATGCAAGGTCACAACCTTTATGTTGTGACTAATCGCGCTTTTCACGGGCGTTACCATGCCGGCAATGTCGTTGGGTAGCAGAAGGTACCCTTGGTATTGGCCGCTCGTGGTCGCGTCGATCATCTGATGCTCTTGCGTCGGAAAGTCGAACTTGCCGTCGAAGAAGGTGACGGCCGCTCCGTGTGCTGCCGCATAGTCCGCAGCTGCGTGGTAGACCTCTTCGGTGTAGGTGTTGGCAGCTCCGTATCCGAAGAGGGCTATCTTGATCGGCCCGCTCTGGCCTCCACTCGTACTCCCACCGCATGAAATCGCGACAAGCGCGACGGCTATGGCGATGGGGAGCAACCGACTGCGGCGGACTAACCCGTTTATGCCCAACTGATCCGCCAAAATGTGTCCTCCTGTTTTGGTAGGTGTGGACTGAGCCCCCTAGGATGGCTCGGGCGGCTCTGAGGTTAATGTACGTTCATTCACTCTGTCAAGACCGCTGTGCCGGAACAACTGGGGGTTCGCAGGGCTACGTCCGGTGGCTTCCGCCGATCGGTTCCGGCGTCGAGCCCTGTGCCCGACTCAGCGGTACCGACCGGTACCGACGGGAGGCCTGCGCCTTGACGAACCCGCCCGTGGTTGTGGTTCCCACGTTGAGCGTTGGTGTAGGGAACACTCGTTGGGGACGTCGAGTTGGACGAGATCCGCCGACCCCACCGAATAAGCCGACACAGGCTTCAGGTACTGAGGACTTATCGCAAGCATCAGGCATCGCCGAACGCGTAACCACAAACCTCGCCTCTTGGAGGGCGGCTCTCGCTTTCTAAAGCGCAATCGGTGACCGCGCCACCCTTCGTCGGTCCGCCCCGCGAGGCCGTGCGCCCTAGGAAGCAGAAGACACATCTGATCGACAATCGACGCATTAGTGGCACCTGGATGACGATGAATTGGATTACCCCGGCCCTGAACACCTTGACCCGGCCTTTGTCACGGGCTACGACCACAAGCAAGGGAGTCCGGACCTCACCTCCGACCTGGAGGTTGCTTGTCACGCATGGCTTCGGCCCGACTTCAATCGTCGTAGACCTAAGCGCTGGAACGTGCACCTTCGCTCTCGCGGCTGCACGTCGCTTCGGGCACGTTACTGCAGTTGATGTGTCATCAGCGATGCTGAATGTCGGACGCAACCGGTCGCAGGAGGCCGAACCAGTCAACGTTTTGAGTTCGTTCAAGCGGGGTTTCTTGGCTACCAACATGCCGGCGCACTCGTTGATGCCGTGTACACGCGTAATGCCTTACATCAGCTGCCTGACTTCTGGAAAGGAGTGGCGCTCGACGGATCGGAAGGATCATGCGGACCGGAGGCGTGCTCCGCGTTCACGACCTCATCTACGACTTTCAGCTGGGTGAGGCCGACAGAGTGCTCGACCGATGGGTAGCGGCGCGGCCAGTGACCCTGCCCGCGGCTACACGCGCGAGGATCTTGAGCGACACATCCTATCCGAATACAGCACTTTCACGTGGCTACTGGAACCTATGCTGGCCAACACGGGTTTCAACATCGTTACGGCGGGCATTATCGGATCCGTCTACGGAGCCTACACATACACAAAGCGCTGACCCTGCTGGCCCATGCGGGTGTCGGGCGTCCCACGCTTTGTTGCTGTCGGTAGCGAAGTCTTATCAGCAGCAAGCCGGCTCTTCCGTTGCGCCAACTTGCTCGCTGAGCCCCCCACGAACGTGAAGATCCGGTCGCACCGTGTGACCAGCTCAGGTCTAGTCCGAATCGTCGTGCTGATCAACGAGATCTACTAGGCCCTCGACTCGCCGCTCGATGAGCAACTGCTCGATTTCTGCTTCCTGCGCTTGCAGGGCGGAAGTTCGTTCTTCCTCAAGCACCTGTTGGGGATTGATCCCGGCCGCCGAAACTTGGCGCCAGCCCTCAAGCTTCACTCCGCATAGTCGACACTCAAATCGAGAGGCATCGAACCACCGGCGACGCAAAGCAGTCAGCGGGTTGCCGTCTGAGTCTCGATCCTCGTATTCCCACGGATCGTGCTCGACGTAGCCTTGGAGAACACCCTCATGGCCGCAGACGGGGCAATCTATGGGAATAGCCTCATCAGACTCGTCATCGGCATCTTGGCTGAGTGATTCGAGGAGAGCCTCATAGGCCCGCGCGCCAAGCGCCTGCAGTTTTTCAATCCGGGTTTCTGCCACTGCGATCTTCTTCGTGACGATCCGGGCCACGCTACGTTCTGCTGTCGCTGCGGTTTGACTTGCTAGGTTTGTCAGCTGACCGAAGATATCGTCATCCGACATACCGAGGATTTTGGCCATGATTTGGACTGCACCGACGAATCCACTCACCGCTGCCTCCACGCGGGTTGAATCCGCCAGGCCAATGTGGGCAACACCGTTCCGAACCTCAGCGAGATACTTAAGGTCAGCAGAGTAACGTGCGAGTGTGGGATGGAGAAATGAGACGCGTTCGACCGCTTGCACAGCACCGATGGTCCGAAAGTCTCCGGACATCGGCCCCTTGTCCGTAGTCCAGCCGGCGGCTAGGAGTAGGGACTGGAATGAGCGGTCTTCTTTTACGATCAGTGATGGGTGAACTCGGGCAAGGACCAATTTGGCCAGGTTCTCCACACCAATCCCAGCCTGAACGCCAAACTCATACCGATTCTCGGCCGCGTAGTGTTCAAGCGCCGCTCGCACTGACTTGATCGCCTGCGACTGCAAACTCGCGAGCAGTTCAGAAACGAAGCTAGATTGAGCCATGAGTCATCGGCCGCTCCAGTGCCGCTCGTATATTGGTAACGATCCCCGCCTCTGGATAAACCTCCGACGAGTGCCCCATGGTCTAAGCGCTAGTCTCGTTCGTTCTTCGCGGCAGTCCAGGCTCCCGCGGTTAACTCAACACCGAATCGTTCACGAAGGATCTCTGCCGCGACTCGTCCAACGTCCTTGCGTATTGACGGCTCATCCCGGCAGAACACGTGTCCGCGCCACTTGACCTCAGCATAGTTTGCTGTCCAGTTGGTCCACTGGAATTGATCGGAACTCAAGGTAGCGTGCTGACTGCCGTCTCCCCAGGTGATGACCGTTTGCTCGATGTCACGGACCAGATCTGGCATGCGTGGTAGATCAACCCAGACGTCCTCGATTGGGCACCGACTCGGATCGGGCAGTCGATCGTGGATCTCTTGTCGGAGGCGACGCATCCCCTCGGGAGTTTCCTCGGCCATCTTCAATGAATACGCCCGAAAGCGAGTATGGTCGCTAACTGCATCTCGAGAAAGAACGACTGCTCGGCGCAAGGGTTGACGCCAAATAAGTCGTCCAATGCCATCTCGTAGTACCTCAGCTGTGGAGCCCCACACCAGGAAGTCCTGTTCCGAGACCCTTAGCCAGTCCCTAATCCGCTCGAGTTGCAGTTGATCACCCACGCGGTCCCGGTTCTGACGGATGAGTTCGATCGCGGATCGAAATGTGCACTCGAAGGCGCGGACCTTCTGGTGATGGTACAGAGCAGGAAAGAGCATCAACTTTGCAAACAGAACTTGCTCGAGATTTGGAATGCTCGAGATGTCCCAGGCAAGCAGCCCAGGCATGTCTTTCTCCCGCAGCACCCTTGCCGATAAGTACAAACGGTCTATGTCGATGGTGGAACGAATGCCGCTGAAATGGCAATCGCGCAATAAGTAGTCCAACTTGTCAGCGTCGAACGGGCCTGACACGATGTCGGCCTCGAACTGCAGATTTGGGTCAGCGGAGTAGCCGAGGACTAGTCCTGCGATCTCCGGTCCCGCCGTTGCACCGAGACCTACGCTCTCGCCAACTTGGTTCAACCCTTCGACAAAGGTCGGCGAAGTGATCATTAGGTAGCTGAGAATGTCGCCGATCTTCTTGTCGGCGAACGCCTCGTGAGCCGCGCGTGCCTCAGCGAGCTCCCTCGCAAAGAGCTCTGAAAGCAGCGATTCTCCGAGGTGGGACCACATGACATGACCGATATCGTGCAGTAGCGCCGCAAGCCGTAAACGTCGGCGCGTGAGAATCGGATCCGAGCGGCCTGCAAGCTCATTTCTCACTACGAGGGCGTCGGCCATACTTCCGGCTACTTTCGCAACTCCCAACCCGTGATCAAACCGAGTGTGAGTTGCAGTCGGGTAGACGAAATAGGCCAATGCAGTTTGATGGATGAGTCGCGTTCGCTGGACTAGAGGTGAATTGAGGACGGCAACCTCGTGCGGCTCGAGCAATTGGTATCCGTGAACAGCGTCGCGAATCACCTTGCCCTCCCCTGACACTCTCCACGTATAGCCCCGGCACACCTCACCAACGTATGCGTCCACTTCGCGGGCAAGCGCGAAATCGCGCTGGGCGGCGGACGGAGCGGCGCTCAAGCGGTCAGATGATGTCGAAGTGCGGCGGCCGCTTCCTCAATAAGGCCATCGGGCACGGCAGGGGTAAGTTCCAAGAGACGTTCGCGATCTTGCTTTCGGAGCATGAGTCGAGGGTTTTGCGCTGAGCTCATGTCCCACATGGCTATGTTCTGAAGAATGTCTTCTAGATCGACACTAATGGGCGGCAATCCTGGCCTGGTATGGAACCGGAGCTTTCTGAGACCGGGCAACCGATCTCCGAATTCACCGCGCAGCTGGAAGAACGCCGAATGCCACGTAGCAGTTCTCGCGTTGATCGGCTCATCTGGGCGGGGCATGCGTGCCAGGATGGCGGCGACGACCGAACTTGGTCCCAAATCATCGGGCTTTGAGCTCATGTGTCAGCCAACCTCCACCTAAGTATAGAACAATTGTTCGAGTCGAGGCTTAACACCCGTTCGGGGCAGTGTAAGCCCCGGACGTAGAGTCGAGGCCACTGCGTATCCCTTAACGCAGGTATCACAAATCCATGGTCGCCCTGCTTGGATGTGTCGACTGCGCCTGTTGGAACGAGATTCATAGCTTGCGTTGCCATCGTGGAACGCCCGCGGGCGGCAAATTATGTTGGCGGCGAAGTTGACGGTAAGGTTCTGTGGACAAAGAGGTAAGCCCATTGCACCAGGCATGACAGTCGAGTGATTGTCAACGGCGATGTCACTATTACTCGCGGCGGCCCGCTTTGCCTCCCACTACCAGGAGGCGCGCTAGCTCACGTACGGCATGACGATGTAGGTGTAGTCGATGCGCGGCTCTGGTCGCACCACGACTATCGCAGGTGCTGGTGAGAGTTCGATCAGGACCTGCGCAGTACCAACCACCCTAAGCCCTGCCTCTAAATGATCCGGATTAATTTGGATCTCATCGTCAATACCGCTCACCTTACCTGCGGCCGTGGCGACGCTGACTCCGCGATCGGCCGCTCCCCCCTTGATCGTCATGCCGGTCTTTCCAAACCGTAAAGTGACCCTGCGAGCATCATCGGACGCAAATGCCGCAGCCGCGGCGAGCCGGCGTAGGGCCTCGGCGACGTCCAACACGCACGACGTTGCACTTGCGGTCGGAATCAGCTGCGAATAAGCGGGGAAAGTACCCTCTAGCCCGAGGGCGTCGACCCTAAAGTGCGACCCTTGTAAAGAAATTGCCCTACCCGCCGCGTCACCCGCGCAGTCGATCAAGGGTGCTGGGCGTCCTACCAAATGCTCAATTTCGGCGAGCGCCCTGGCTGGCACGATGACGTCACATTGGCCGCCCTCGGTTACGACAGCCTTTAGCCGCCTTTCGGCCAGCCGCGCGCCATCCGTCGCGGCAAGAACGATGGTTTCACCGTCAAATCGCATTAGTGCACCGGTGAGAATCGGCTTCGCCTCACCTCGAGCCGCCGCGATCCGTACCTGAGAACATGCGGCTACTAGCTCTGACGCCTTTAGTTGGCCACGCCATCCCGGAACGATCTTGATTTGGCTGGCAAGTGAGGACAGCGGGAGATCCGGAATAGTCGTGTCAATCCCGACGCTCCGGACTCGCAAGTGACCACGATTGTCGGTCGACAGCCGAACATCGGCTAGGTCCATCACGCCGACGAGGTCCATTAATTGCCGCGCTGCAATGACGACGCTTCCGGCGCTGGCTACTTTGGCCGGCACTGTCCACCGTACCTGCATGTCTGGCCCCGCGCTCCTAATCGTCAACTCGCTCTCGCTTGCAGTTAGGAGAAGGCCGCCCAACATTGCCCCCCGGGTGACAAGGGCGCGAGCGGTCGAATCTATCGCGACGGTAAGGTCGCTCTGCCCACAGGTGACATTCATCAATTGTCTGGAAGCCCTAGCGGATCACTGCTACGACAGCCGCGGAGCTTTTTTCGCTCTCCAGCTCCCTCTGGAGCTCCGCTTCATCGAGCATCAGGCGATAGTGGTCGTAAATGATGAAAAGCACATTCTTCCCCTTGGCACGGTATGCAGCAAAGTCGGCAGCCATCTCTTCCCTAATACGTGTTGCGGGCCGCGTGGGCGTTGGATACTTGACTTCGATGACGAGTTCCTCGAGCTGAGGGGCGAAGTCGGCGACGAAGTTCTTGCCGAGGAAGCGGATGCTTGGATGTTCGCGCTGGAAGCGTTCGCGGTAACCAGTCAGAATCGCATCTAGGGCGTCTTGGACTTGTGATTCGTTCTTCGGTGCCTCACGGAACGCTTTTGGAAGAGCCTCGCGTACGACCGCTATTAGTGCATCGGCCGCCGCGCGAGCCCGTGACGGCTTTGCCGCCGGTATCAGCCGCAGAAGGCAGCCCTTCGGTAGCGTGCCGGCAGCTAACTCGCTGCTGTGCTGTTTCAGCTTGTTGCCGAGGACATCGATGACCGTGTTGGCATGTCGCCGGTGGAGATCCCATATTTCGAGCAACTGTTCGTCGACTGGCCGCGATTCATCAAGATGGCTGGGGAGCGGAAACCCAATAGTGAATGCATCGGCGCTCATGCGGAGGAGTTCGGCAGATGACCGCACGTACTCCTCGGCCACCGCGGTGTCGTAGCCCTGGGGGAGGTCTTCGGTGAATATGTCACGGGCATACTTCGTGTCGTAAGCGCTGAGATTCAAACTCTCCACTGCAAATCGCCGGTCGACGCACTGAGAGCACGACCCGCAATGTGGCTCCGCTAATGTGGTCATGTACGTCCTCGCGCAGGAACTCGTCATTGCGAGCAGGTCCTGCAGGCCGCGTGACTGGAGCGCCTCCAACACCTCATGTCGAGTGAACGACAGCAATGAGTTGGTTAGGCGTGGGGGCGAATCGACAAGCGATTTCATTAAGAAGTTGAAGAGCGCGATAAAGTCTGGGTGGGTCGATCTTGTGGCTTCAGATCCGGCGGCGGCCTTGGAATAGAGGACGTTCAAGCTCGCTATTCCGTTGTCAGACAAGTACACCTCGTCAATACCTAAGCAAAGGGCGGCTGCTGTGCCGAGCGCCGCATACAGAAACGTCCTGCTTCGTTGACTGCGTTCTGGAGCGTTAGTGCCCTGACGGGTGATCTCGACTGACCAATGAGGAAACGCTGTACCTGTCCGTTTGCGCAGTTCCGTTACGAGCTCACCTCGCCGACTGAACAACCTTCTGGCGCTGCGGTGACTGATGAGTAGCGGTGAGCGCCCAGCTTCGGCAAGCATGACCGCCGCAGCCAGAGAGTCAATTCCGCCGGATGTGAGGCAAATCGCGTTGGCATCGACGAGGCCAGAGCCCTCCGTGAACAATCCAAGGTAACCTTGCCTAGCTGAGGCTTGCCATGGCTTGAACGCAAACTCGTACGAGTCTCCAGTTAGGAAGTTCAGGCATTCAATTAGGGCGCCCTTAACATCTCGGTTCGACCAACGCTCGGGTTCAACCAGTGGAATGGTGAAATCTAATGAGCGTTGCCAGCGCGACCCCCAGACGTCTGCATCGCTGCCACGTGTAATTGATGTGTCTGCGATGTATAGATGCGCCGCGACACGGATTAGATCAACTGCAAGACGCTGATGGAGGCCGAGCAGGTGCCGGTAGAAACTCTCGAGGCCCAGCCGAAAGTTGGGCTTAGTTTCAGGCGCGTGGCGAAGCTCAAGACTCCCTTTATCTTTCCCAGAATGCCAGCGGACTACGGCCGGCATTCACTGGGCACCCGAACTCAATTCACTGAAAAGCTTGTCGATGGCATAGCCGGTGAATCGTCCAGTCTGCTTTTCGCCTACGTCGCCAAGCCATGTGTGTTTCGAGTACCAGCCACCTGAGTATTCCTCAACCAATTTGCTGACATCCCAGCAGTACGTCCGAAGTCTGGCGTGGAACTCGCTTAGATCGTCGGATGAGCGGAAGCGGCCACCCGCCGCTAGCGAATCCGATATCTGCCTTTCGAACGCGCGCGCTAAAACGCGGTACATGAACTCACTAAAGAAGCGACGTGCAACCTTCGCAACGCTGTCCTTGGTCGACATCGCGCGCAATGCAGCCTGAACAGACTCGACATCCGCACCGAACAGTGTCGTTGCACCCTGAAGGACGCTCTCGCCTACCGCGACTTGAAAGGCCTGGAGTGCAAGTTCGTCGGTAATTGCCAGCCAACCTGATTCCCGAAGGCGGGACCGGGCCAGTGCAGTAGTCGCTGCTACAAACGCTGCCGCTGAGGTGTCGGGTCGGATATTGAGGCCGATTTGATCCAGACCACCTAGGAAATCGTCAGACCGGGCAGCCCGGACAAGGCTAAGGAACAGCCAGTAACAGAGATTCAGGCTGCCTTGGTATCTGTTCACCCCGAGGCTCTTCGCGGCGACCCTAGCGGCCTCGTCCATGATTTGTTTATCGGTCTTGGTTTCGGCCTCGAGCGCCGCAATTACGGAGTCCCAGCCATGCCGCTTGGGGAGCCTGCCTACGCGGATGTGCCCCACGAGGCCGTTAGTCCGTACGGCTCATATGGCGACCTGGAGGCGCATGTGAGACGAGCCGGGGCACGTCGTCCAGTTCGGATAGTGGACGCTTAACACGCTCGGTGATGGATTGTAGGGCCGAGCGCCGCGCGAACGGCATTTCACGCGGCGAAGCCGCCTTATCTTGTTACGCCGAAGGCGTACGTTTGGCCCATCGTCATGTGCAGCTTAAGCACATCACCTGATCTGTAGGCGAACCATCGGTCGGACTGCTGGTTAGGTATCTCCTGAAGGGAGCGAACGTCCGCTGAAGCGTCCGCTGGTCTTGGAGGTGAGGCCCGGGAGGGGTCGGTAGGGCCCCGTTGGCGGCGAGGCCCTGCCGACCTTGACTCTTAGGACCGGCGTCGGCGCCGTCCCCAAACCATCGCCACGCCAATGACAGCGCCGATGATGATGGCTTGAACTAGGTTCATCGTTTCACTCCCTTGATCGCGTCAGTTAGAAGTTGCCGCCGATCGTGACGACCTGCAGGCTCTGGCCATCCCACAGCACGTAGGCGTCGTACGTGGCGGTGGCACTGTCGGCGCTGGAGGGATATCCACTGATCTGGAACGATGCGGTCATTCTGAAGTCGCCACGTACCTTGAAGGCGCCGGTGTTCGAGTCGAAGCTCACGGTGGCTGACGCCAAGGGATCGCCATTGAGCGTCCAGCGGACGTTGTCGGCGAGCGGTCGCGCTATGAACTGAGGGCAGTCTGCCTGGGCCATCGCTTGTGCCTGTGCGCACTTGGCGAACGCTTGGGAGACTACGCCCTTGACGGCTTGGTCCGTAACCGACGCGGGCCGTTGAAGCCCCGGTGCTGAGGTCGAAGCCGAGATCGAAGCAACTGCAACGTCGCTGGGGGCGAGTACCAACGCCGCGCTATAGCCGCCGGCAACCAGGTCATGAGAGGTCCCGTTGATTCCTGCCTCGTCATAAGCGATGACCATCTGGTAGCGGCCCGAAGCATAGGGCTGGAGTTTGTCGTCGAAGCTGACCGCCATGCCTTGCGTCGGATCCCCCACCAGCTGCCAGTGCAGGGATTCGGCAAAGTCGTTGTTGTAGGTCTGGGGACAGTCGCCAGGCCGGAGGGTGGTTTTAGCCGCACAGGTAGCGAACAAGGCTTTGACGGCGGAGGCGGCCTGGGCGGTGCCGGCGCTGGTCAGCTGGGGCCGGTAGGCGACGCTCTGGCCAGCAGACATGAAGGCGTCGACGGTCACGGTTTGTTCGGCCAGTATGGCTGTGCCGTTGAAGTCAATGCGATGAGCGACGGGGAGAACTGCGACCAGGGAGGATCCTTCGTTAAGCGCCACCTCGTGCCCATCGATTGAGACGCCGGCGGCGCCGGTGGGCAAGTCGATCTGGAGGATGGTAGGTACCGCCACCACCCGCCAGTCCGGGATCAGCCCGAAGCGGTTTTCGCCCGAGCGCTCGACCACTAGCTGCCCTCGCTTGGAGCCGGCCGAGGTGTCGTAGGCGAAGGAGACGATCGAGCGATTCGAGTCTGCCGGCGTAACGCCTGTGATGGCGAAGCCCTTCAGATCGAGCTTCGTTCGAAGTGCTGCCCTCAGCGCTGTCTGGTCAGTAAGAGCGGCAGTGGTCTGATTGGGCGCCGAATTGACTTGCATCACGCCCCAGGCGGCATCGGCATTGCCCGACTGCAGGGCGGCCAGATAGTCACGAGCGGCCCCGTCCGGTGAGTACTGGCGAATCAACAGGTTGGTGCCAACCACGCCCGCGATCAGGACCACGACCGCAAGAAGGGCCGCGACTTGAATCCGGCGCCGGCGCCAGAGGGGAGGTCTTGCTGCCGCTGGAGCCGCTACCGGCACACTCGCGGCTGCGTCGGCGATTGAGGCTTCGCCGTTGACTTTGGGCTCGACTTCGATGCTCATCTCAAATCTCCTTGAGGTCAGCTTCGCGGCGGATCTGCGTGGCGGCCGCGGTATCACCTGTGCGCAAATAGGCGACGACCAGCGCCTTGGCGATGTCCTGGCGCTCGGAGCCGCCGCGGCGGGCGTCGACCAGGTACGGAATCGCCCGGGCAGGCTGGTCGAGGGCGGAGTAGTAATCGGCCAGCGCCAGCGCAATCTCGGCGCGGGCTGCGGCAACTTGGCCGCGAATCTGCTCGACCAACTGGCCAGCAGTGCCCCTCGCTCCGGTGACCAGTCGCTCGAGCTCGGAAAAGCCGGCTAGAAATTCATCGCTGCTCGTTTCCATGAGCATCTGAAGCGCCTCGGCTTCCTTGCCATGGATCACTTCCGGCCGGGCACGAAGCGCCGCTGCCCGTCTGAGAAGTTGAGTCACGTCCAGGTCGACGGGGTTCATATCGATCCAGACCTGGGAGCGGTCGGCATGGACGAGCCGTCGGAATAGGGGATCAGTGGCGTTCAGCTCGTGCAGCTGCTTGCGCAGTCGCTCCTTTTGGTTGCTGGAGCTGATAAGAGGGGCGATTTCGTCCGCAACCGCAGTCCGATCTCCAGCCCCGCGACCGCCTGCCAGTTGGCGGAGGATGAGGTAGGAGACCAAGAACTCGAGTCGCGGCTCACGCTGAAAACGGCTGACCTCTCGGCCGTCCACCTCAATTTGGAGGCGGCCAAGACACCGGATCGTCACATGGAGTTCCGCGGTTCCTGACGCGCCATTCGCGGTGTCCGCCGGCAGAGAAACCTCAACTTCGGTTGAGGATTGAATTGTCGGATCCTCAACTGGGCTTGAGGAATGGCCGTTCTGGGAGGAATCTCCGCTCTGGGTCGAAGGGACCCGTTAGTCGGCCGGCGGAGGGATCAAGGAGACGACCGCTAGGGCTAAACCGACGAAGGCTTCCAGCCAGCCTGAAACGTTCCCAGCCGCGGCTACGGCGGCGCCGCCGGCGGCAACAAGCAACCAGAGGCCGGTGGTGACGATGCGGGCCTGGACGAAGAGGAAGCCGACCACCGCCAGGCCGATGTAGGCCCAGCCGATCGGATCTCCGGGGGGCGTGAGAATGGCGAAGAGGCCGAACAAAGCGGCGGCGACGAAGCCGCAGGCGAGCACGATCCCACGCGGGTCCGTGGGCACGCCCAGCGTCTTGAGCAATTGAATTGACCTCTCCCGCAACTGAAGCCCCGCCTCCTGAGGGCCTGCGCCGCCTGCATTACATGTATCCGAGGCAAGGCGGCGTGACCATCCCGAATTGCCATGGTCGAGGGTCATCAATTTCCGGCCGATGCGCAATGGGATTCCGGCTGCCGAAATCACTCGTCCACCTCGTCAAGGTCCGCCAGCAGGCAGTGCCAGGCAAGGTGACGGTGCTCGCGGGCAAGACAACGCGAAACTGCTTTGCGGGCTCGGCCCACCAGCTCACGTCTTAGATGGCGACCGTCGCAGGGGACGTGCATCGTGGCGGCGGCGTGGAGCAGCTGCGCCACCAGCTGCTGGCTCAGATCCTCGCCGTCGAGAACTGGCGGTCTGGCCTCGAAGTGCTGAAGCCGCTCCAACAGGGAGGGGGCGACCAGGTCGAGGATGACTGGCGCCCATAACTCGCGCGGGCCAGCCCGATAAGCGGCGACGATTTCGGCCAGGGCTCGGTCGCGCCCACCTGGCACCTTGGGCCGACCGCGGGCCCGCTCGACGAGCAGGTGTTGCCCGGGGCTGAGACGCGCCGCCACCTCGCCATAGCCCTCTTGCAGATCGGACGTGAGACTCCTTGACATCGGCACCTCCTGGGATTTGGTGCCGTGAGCCTCTCAATGGCCCGTCCGCTGAGCGTCCGCTGGAGGTCCCCGATCGTCCGCTAGCAGATCCAACCTCGAACTCGATTCGAGGCGGACCGGACGTCTACCGTCCGCCGATCGTCCTTCTTATATAGAAAGGACGGCAGCGGACGTCCGCCGGGCCTTCCTCGCTGACCATAAGGGAAGGTGTGAGCGCATCTCGCCGCTTCCACCTGGTGCTCCCTAGCGAGCTCGAGGTCGAGGCCAAGGCATTCGGTCGCGGCGTCGGCTTGGGTCTTGGCGCGGCCATCCGCCTTCTCGTGGCCCGAGGCCTCGAGGCTGAGGCCAACCCTGCCAGCTCCGGCTTAGAGCCGGCCCAGCTGGCGACCCTGGCCGCGGCCGAGCACGGGGTTTTGATGGTGGCTTCGATCCTGCCCGAGGGCGAGCGCCGCATGCGCGAGCTCGGCCAGCGGGCAACGCTCGCCGCAGAGGAGAGGCTGGCGCTCTTCACGGCCGAGCGGGAGGGCAACCGATGAGCGAGCGGTGCATCGTCCGGGTCAAGTTCACGTCCGCCGGCGCGGCTGGTGAAGTTCGCCGGGCTGTGAGCGGCTTTCTGCGCTACGTCCAGCACCGCGATCTCCATGACGACTCGCCGCCCTCGCGACCTGAAGTCTCGGGGCTGCTGAAGTACGTCGCCTACCGCGACAAGGCGAGCTCGCGCGCGGAGCTGTTCGGGACGGAAGGTGCGGTCGGTACCGCGGCGCGCAAGGACTTCGCGGAGTTCGTCGCTCGCTCCATCGACCAGTCCTGTCCGCAGCTGTTCCGCACGCGTGACGGGCGGCACATGGACCGCCGGCGGGCAGTGTCGCGATTTGTCATCTCGCCCGAACGCGCACAAGGCCTGGACCTGGAGCGGCTGACCCGAGCTGCGGTGACAAGGCTCGAGTCGGAAATGAGTGTGAGCGGCCTGCGCTGGATCGCTGCCGTTCACCGCAACACTCGCCACCACCACGTCCACCTTGTCCTCGCTGGCATGCATGAGGAGAGCCCAGATAGCTATCGACGCGTCGACGTGACCAAGCCGCGGCTGGCGGCGATAAAGGAGGCGATCGGGCTCGAGATCGAGCAACAGCGCAGCGTGCGACGCGTCACCGAGCTGACTGTCCGTGAGACGTCCAGCGCAGTCATTGGGGGAAACGCGCCAAAAGAGCCGGCTCTGACGCCTTTGGTCTTCGCACCAGGCATCATCCGCACTCCCTCAATGGCTGCGCCGGCACCGGCTGAATCGAGCGGCACTCGGCCACGGCTAGCTTCGGCCGCTGGGCTTCCGCTCTCGATCCTTCGCCTGCGTGCAGCGGCGCGGCGGTACCAGCGGCAGATGCAGCGTGACGCCGAGTACGAAGCCCGGCGCATGGGCTGGGAGCGGGTGGCTTGAGCGAAGGTCCTGCGTTCGTCGGTCGCTTCCTGCTCCAGGTCCTAACGGAGGTGGCCCGCCAGGTGCTGCCCGCCTGGCTTATCGGCCCCGGTCACCCGGAGAGCCATGGCAGCAGCCGCTGGGCACGCTCGCGCGAGCGCGGGCGACTGGGCCGCCAGGCCTGGCCGGAGCGGATGCACGGCGATGGCATCGTCCTCGGGTGGCTCGGACGTCGCGTGCTCCAGTCCCCGGCCGAGGACAACGTGATCCTTTTCGGGGTCCAGCGCTCGGGCAAGACCTCGACCGTGGTCGTGCCTACGCTGCTCTGCTGGCAGGGCGCCGTGGTCGCCACCTCGACCAAGGAGGAACTGGTCCACCTCACGGCGCAGCATCGCGCGGGCTCGGGCCCGATCTTCATCTTCGCGCCTCTCGATCGACACCACTCGTGGATCCACGACCTAGGCCTGAGCCCGGCGACATGGAACCCACTGGAGGCGGTCGACTCCTGCGGCTCGGCCTCTGAGCTCGCCGATCACTTCACCGCCGACGGCAAGCGCGGACACGCCGCCCACTGGTACCTCGCGGCCTCGAGCCTGATCGCCGGAATCCTGGTCTGCGAGCGGGAGCGCGGCGGCGACATGGGCACCGTGTTGATGCGGCTCAACCGCACCCGGCCCTCCGAGTACATCGGCCTGTCGAAGGTGGTCGAGGACAAGAATGCGTCCGACCTCCTCCTCGCCTTCGCGCTCACACCCGATCGCGAGGCTGGCTCAATCGCCTCGACTGCACGCTCGTCGCTATCGCTCTGGAACGACGAGCGCATCGCCGCAGCGACCCGCTCGTCGGAGAACGCGCTCGACCTCGATGGCCTGCTGACTCAGGGCGGGACGCTCTACCTGGTCGCGCCGGCCGAAGAAGCGGAGCGCTGCCGACCACTCTTCTCGGCGCTCCTGCTGTCGCTGCTGCGAGATGCCACGACACGAGCGCGGGCACTGGGAGGTGTACTCAAGCCACGCCTCTTGCTCGCCCTCGACGAGGCTGCCAACTTCGCCCGCATCCCGCGACTGGCCGGCTACGCCTCCAGCGGTCCCGGCCAGGGCATCCAGCTTCTGCTCTGCTTCCACGACCTGGCTCAGGTCGAGGCCGGCTACGGCCATGAGGCAGCCAGGACGATCTGGAACAACTGCCGGGCTCGGGTCTTGCTGCCAGGCCAGGGCGACATCAAGACCCTCGACCAGTTCAGCCAAGCGATCGGCGACGAGACGCGCATCTTCCGTTCAGGCCATTCGGATCGCTGGCGCTCGAGCTCAAGTGAGCAGCGCGTGGGCAGACGCCTGGCCACGGTCGATGAGCTGCGCCGCCAGCGCAGCGCGGTCCTCGTCTACGCCAACGCGCCGCCCGCCGAGCTCGAGCTCCGCCGCTGGGATCAGGTTCCCGCCTGGCGTCGGCTTGTCGAGTCCCGCCCATCCGGTAGCGCCGGCATTGCCGGCAAAGGAGACATCTAGTTGGTCCAGATCCTCAACGGCATCTCGGTCCGGCCCGACTTCAACGGCCTGCCGCCGTCGGTCGTCCACGGCCTGGTTCAGCTCACCAACAACGCGGCCGCAGTGCTCACGCTCATTGCCGGCCTGGGCCTGACGGTTTCGATCATCGGCCTGGTGATTGCATCGTTCACTTCCAGCCGCGAGCTTGGCGAGCGGGCCAAAGGTGGGATTGCGGTCTCGGTCATGTCGATCATGCTCCTCTACCTCGGGGTCGCCGCCGCCAACTACGCCGGAGGGCTCTTCAACCGATGAGCGGCGACTACTCAAGCCAGGCGGCTCAGATCGTCAACGAGGTCGTGATCGCGATCGCCAACTGGTCGACCGCGGTCGCGGTGGCCAGCATCCAGTGGCTGGTCGCTGGCCTGGGGCAGTCGAGCGAGCCCGACCTGAGCGTGATCGTGCCGGTCTACGACCGGGTCCTGGCGATCTCGCTCTTGATCCTGGGCACCATCGTCGTCCTCGCGCTCATTGATGCCATCGCTTCCGGCGTGCTCTCTGACGCATTGGGCGTGGGTCCCCGAGTCGTCGCTGGCGCGTTCGCCGCCTACGTGGGCCTGGCTCTGGTCCAGTACGTCGCCGGCTATGCAGCCCTGCTCGCGACTGTCTGGACACCGGACTTCGGCGCTCTCAACACTTTGCTGATACACAGCGTTGCCGTCAGCGACGCCGTTGTTCAACGCGGCGGCAGCGGAGCGCATGTGAGCACATTCGGCTTGATCCTCACGGGGCTCGCGGTGAGCTCGCTGGCGGTGATGGTGCACCTGGAGCTGGTGGTCCGGTCGGCCTTGATCCTGACCGTCACCAGCTTTGTCCCGCTGGTCTGCATCGTCTCCATCTGGCCACGCGCGATTGGGGCGGCAACAACGCTCGCCGAGTTCCTGGTCGGCCTCTTCCTCTCCAAGTTCGTGGTCGCGACTGTCGTTTACGTCGGCTTTCGCCTGGTCGTTGTCGCTCTGACGTCAACTGCGGACACGGACACCACCGAGAACTGGATGGCTTCTGGGCTGGCGGTGCTCCTGATCGCGGCCTTCTCGCCACTGGTCGTCTTCTCGGCTCTGCGATTCACACACACCCAGGCGGGCTCGGTCGCTCGCAGCTTCACCGGGGCGACGGTCTCCATGGCGCCCACCGGCAGACTCCTTGGTGGCGTTGGTAAGGCGCTTCGACCGCTAGGGCGATCAGCTCAGAGGCGTTTTAACGCCTACCGGGCCTCGCGTCGGAAGCCTCAATGAGCGCGCGAAGTCTGCCAATCGAGACAACCCCGCCTCTTCTACATCGCCGCGGAAGGGGTGCGGGGGAACACGCGGCGGGTCGGGTTCCCCCGCGCGTTGGTGTGGATGAACCGCGAGTGCTGGGGCCCCTTTTGCTCGACGCGCTCGAGGTGGCCGAGCTGCTCGGCATTGGCCGCACGAAAACGTATGAACTTATCGCGCGTGGCGAGCTACCAGTCCTCCGCGTGGGCCGCTGCGTCCGGGTTCCGCGTTCTGGACTAGACACGTGGATCGCCTCGCGTACGACTCGGGGCGTACGGGCCTGACTGTGGCGCGAGGGCGGCGCGGCAACCACCAGGGATCAATTCGCCAGCGCTCTGACGGCAGGTGGGAGGCCATTCTCAGCTTGCCGAACGGCGATCGGTTGTCCTTTTACGGGCGGACTGAAGATGAAGCGCACCGCAAACTAACCGTCGCCCTCTATGAGCGCCAGGGTGGCAAAGCGGCTGCGTCCGGGGCGATTAGCCTCGCGGAGTTCCTCGACATGTGGCTGGAGCGGATAGCCAAGGGCCGCGTCCGAGCTCAGACGTACAAGGGCTACGAGGTCAACGTGCGCGTTCACCTCAAACCGGCCCTTGGCCACTGGCCGATTGACGGCATTGAACCGATTCACGTTCAGGACCTGATCGAGGCTAAACGTCGAGATGGACTGGCTCCGAAGAGCATCAGGTATATGCACGGCATCCTGCGCAATGCACTCAACCAAGCCGTGCGCTGGAATTACATCCAGCGCAATCCCGCCGCGCTCGTCGACGGTCCACGCGTGGCACAGCAGGAAATCCAGCCGTTCTCGCGGGAGGAGGCCCAAAAGTTCCTTGAGGCGATCAAGGGCGATCGCCTCGAGGCCCTATACGCGGTTGCGCTGACCATGGGCCTACGGCAAGGCGAGGCGCTTGGCCTCCGTTGGCGCGACGTCGACCTTGATATGGGCTACATTCGACTGAGCCGGCAACTGCAAAGGATTAACCACAAGTACGAACTGGTCGAACTCAAGACGGCCCGCAGTCGACGCGCGTTGGCGGTTCCCGCTGCGATGGTCGGGCGGCTCCGCGAACACAAGATCCGGCAGGATCAGGAGCGAGAACGCGCAGCCCTACGCTGGCATGATACTGACCTCGTCTTCTGCCGATCGAACGGCTATCCGCTAAGCGGAAGCGTTATTACACACCAGTTCCAAGAACTGCTTTCGCGCGCTGGGATTGCCCGAAGACGATTCCACGACCTTCGGCATAGCTGCGCAACGCTGCTGTTAGCGCAAGGAGTATCGGCACGAGTCGTAATGGACGTCTTGGGGCATTCGCAGATCTCGCTCACGCTCAACACGTACACGCATGTGCTGCCTGAGCTCAAGCGCGAAGCTGCGGACCGGATGAACGAATTGCTGCTCCCGTAGAAAAGGGGCTCCAAATTGCGCCCCGGACCTAAACCTACAAGACAAGGGCATTCGCTGAACATTCCCAGGGGGTTTCTCGACGAATTCGGGTCACAGCCGGACCACGGTTTTGCCGAAATCGTCAACCGGCCGACGCGAACGCAGGTGAGTGTCAACCCAGTTAGCGGCCAGTCCCGTGCCACGGTCAATGACGCACGGGCCAGGACGTAAGGCACTGCGTTCGAGAAAACTGTTCGCCCACTCGCGGGTGCAGGTAGCCGGTCAGAAGCGCAACTCCATTGGGCCTCTTCGCTTGCAGCCTAACGTTGACTTGTGGTATTCACGCGCACGCGCGTCCTCAACAACATGAATCATTAATCGCCCAGAGAATGTGGGGCGAGTCCGTGACTACGGCTCGTATCTCACCCGTGCGCCTCGCCAATCGGTTGCGATAGTGCATCGATATGGATCGAGGCCTCGCTTCTTCGCAATCCGTTCCAGGAAGCCCGCCCAGTGGCCGAGCTCTTCCACTGGTCTGTCAGCTTCGGCAAGCCGCGGTGGCCGCGGTTCTGCAGCCGCTTGGGCGCGTCTCCCTGAGGCCTTGATGATCCGATCCAGCTCGCGGCGCTCGTCCGCGTCCAGCTTGATTGTTCGGAATCGGCCCATAGGTTTGATTCTGATCACTCTATAAGAGTCGGCGCTTCATATTGGTTCGCCGTTCCCTTCTCGGCACAATAGCCCTGTGAACGAGATCCCGTGGTGGCAGTCGAGTATCGTTTGGGCAGGCATCGTGATCGTCGTCCTGATCACGGGCGCGGTTGCTATGGTGGTGCGCTTCTACAGACGGCGATGAGCTGCTCGTAAGCTGCTGGCGACCTAAGGAAGCGTTGATCGAGAATGCGTGACCGATGCGCTGTGTCGGCCGCGTACTACGGCTCGATATTTGACGACCATTGGGAGCGAGCCGGCAAACCAGATGACGATGAAAACGACAACGGATCCGAGTAATACGTACGGATTGGAGCCTGCGAACGTGACACCCACCGCCAGCACCAGCACAGCTGCTCCCGCGCTTGTGGCGTACAGCACACGGGTCCGAACGTAGAGCAACGGGCCCAAAAGGAATCCGGAGCCTTCATAACTGATGGCGGCGAACAGGATTCCCGGAAGTACGACCCAGATCAAATTGATGGGCGCTGGAAGGTGAGGAATTTCGAACAGCCCCATAACGCATAAAAGCGCGGCGGCCAGGGTCAGCCATCGTCTTCGAACGATCCAGCCGAGAAAGATGCCCATTCGCTCACCTCAACGTCGCTGGGGACTCAAGCCTGCATCATCGCGCCTCTGGTCCCAAATTGGGTCTGTCGGCTGGGGAAGCGTCACACCGCTGGGGGACACGACCTTGCGCCGCTGGAAATCTGACCTCAGAGGGAGAGGTGCGTTGCCGCCTCCAACTCGTGTGCCGTGTTCTCTCGCTGGATTCTCTCGATTGCCGCGGCGAGGCGCGTCGTCATTCGAGACGTATATGTCCCCGCAATTGCGTATCTCCATCGCGGGTCCTCACTCGCTCGCTTGAGGACGGCACCGACCTCGTCGTCGCCTAACCGATTGAGCATGTCCTCGACCGGTCCAGCCGCCACGTACGACAATTCAGCAATCGACTGGCATCTCTTGATCAGCTCGATATTCACTTCCCACAGAGCCACAACATCGTCGGTGAGGACGAGGTCGAGCACTCGGTCGAACGCCGGCGCATCTGGGTCTTCGGGATCGAGCTTTCGGCCAGTGCCAGCCGATGCTCTGCTGCGCCTGTACTCCCTCAGATAGCTTTCGGCGAGGTCGCCCATTTCCATGCCCACCATTTCATTGTCCGACGTAAACCTGACTGCCGTGCTCGGACAACCTTGCTCGTTCGAGGTGGGGAGGGGTCGCTGCCTTTTGGGGCACCGTTCATTGATCAGCTCCCACCAAGGGTCAGGCCACAGTCAGCAGCCCGTCGGGCGGGATGTCGGCTAACCAGCTAGACCGTGTAGCTGCAATCCCGCCGACTCGCAGTAAGCTGCCGGGATGCTGCCGGAGTGGTTCGCCGAATACACGCTCTACCTCGGCCTAGCAGGCATTGTCTTCTGCGTTGCGGTCATCGCGTTTGGACACGCCGGGGCATCGACCAACCATTTCACGGCACTGCTCAGCGACGTGAGCCAAACGCGCCGTCCATCGGCAGCATTGGCAGTTGTCGCCGGGGGGCAGGCGGAGTCATGATTTTGCTGGCGCTCTCTTTCGGCACCTCGCACCTAGGCCTAGCTCTGTATGGATTCGGCAGCCTCTTTGTCTTGGTAGCGATCGCGGCTGGCGGCATGTTGCCCATCAAGCGACTGTGGACAAACGAATACTGGCGACTTCCGGCACCACAGGCCTTGACATCTAACGGAGTACACGCTCTCGCTCGCACGATAGGGCGCGTATACGCGGTGGTTGGCATTGGATGTCTCATCGCTGTGGCCGGCGCTCTCCTCGGAATAGTCCCTAAGCTTGTGTACGTCGGCGAACAGCCAATTCCCACGATATTTCTGGTTGCAGACATCGCTCTAATTGTTGTGGGCGCAGCCGTTTTGTTTAGAGGATGGAAGCTATTCCATTCGCTTCAAGTTCGACGCACCCCTACGCAGATTCAGATCCGGCTATCGCAGAGTCATGACCGGTCCCACCCTCCCGAGCCGCCGGAGGGGCGGTAAGCCTGCTCCCGGAGAGCATGCCGGAAGCAAATAGCCGCGTGCAGTCGCGTCGGTCCTCACTCTGGGGCGTTCTGGTCTGGTGGATCGCGATTGGAGTCGCATGACGAGCTCGGCGATTGAGTACAGGAGGACTCTGGAGGAGCCGCCGGGATACGGAAGGACACGACATTAGGCCGGTTCGGGACTGTGAGGCCCCGGGTTCAAATCCCGGGCCCCCGACTTTTTCCGACCTAACTTTCGTTATTTGAACTTGCGTCCGGCACGGTCGCTAGTCGAAGACGATCACGGAGCGGAGTTCATCGCCCCTTGCCATCACGGCGAACGAGTCCTCGACTTCATCGAGGTGGATCCGCCGAGACACCATCTCGTCCAGGTGCAGGCTGCCATTTCGGTACCAGTCGGCGAGCAGTTGGAAGTCTCGCGACCCCAGGCAGTTGCCGTACCAGCACGTCTTGATCCCTCGACGTTCGTCCCAGAGTGTACTGACCGCAAGCGTCAGATCCGCCTTGAGCGGCGGAACACCGACCAACACGGCGGTTCCGAAGTTGTCGCAGCACTCCAGCGCGTTTCGGATCGTTTCGGGTCGAGCAACGACGTCTAGGCAATAGTCGACGCCGTGTCCACCGGCAAGCTGACGCACGCGCTCGACGACGTTCTCGCTCGTCGCATTGACAACAGCGGTCGCCCCCATCCTCCGCGCCCAATCCAGCTTCGTTGTATTCAGGTCGATGGCGATGATGGTTGCGGCGCCCGCCAGCCGCGCACCCTGCACCGCGCTGAGACCGACGGCCCCACAGCCGATGACAGCGACCCGGTCGCCGGGCTGGACGTTGGCCGTCCTGAGCGCCGCGCCGACGCCAGTCGCGACCCCGCAGCCTATCAGCGCCGCTACCTCGGCAGGCACGTCGGCGGCGACCGGGATCGCCTGGCTGGCGGCGATCACGGTGTGAGTTGTGAAGGTCCCCGCGCCGAGGACCGGTGAGAGGATTGCACTGTCTTTGCCATGTAGGCGTGGCCCGGCGGTAACGACGTCAGCGCAGAGGTCGAGTTGGCCGCGTAGACAGTATCGACAGCGGCCACACGGAGCCCGCCAGCAGATGATCACCCGGTCGCCGGCGCGCGCCGGGTCGACCCCAGGCCCGACTGACTCGATGACACCGCAGCCTTCGTGACCAAGCAACCAAGGAAAGGCGTCGCCCATGCCACCGTCGCGCGCATAGAGGTCGGTGTGGCAAACGCCGCTGGCAACCAGGCGCAGGCGAACCTCGCCCGGCCCTGGATCATCGACGGTGATCTCCTCCAGGCGGGACGGTGCGCGCGGTTGCCGCGCAATGACACCTGTCGCAGTGATAGCCGCCACGAGCTGCATGCTAACCGGCCCGGTCGTGAGAGCCGGGGAGGCTAAATGTCTTCGGTGGCCAAACCAAACCGCGGGCGATGGTGCCTGATCAGGTCGAGGACGCCTTGGTCGAGCTCAGTTCGCGAGTTCAAAATAGTGTCCCGTCCCCCCGACCAAATTCTCATATCGCCGACCCCAACATGTAGGCCTTCCAGCAGCGCTTGGCCCCAGGTATTGAGGCCTGGCAACTGCGCGGGCTGAAAGAAGGGACGGGATTTGAACCTCGTGCTCGGGTTTGGTTACCGGTGCTGGCAACATAGCTTTTCGTGGTTCCCGTGGCCGTAATAACCGGTCCCGTGGGTGTTGGGAAAAGCACAATCCTTCAGGAAGCCGACGCTTTGCTCATAGACGCGGGCGTAGCCCATGCGAGCTTGGAGATCGAAGACATCGCCCGCTTTTGGGGCCGGAAACCAAATGAGCGCGGGAACGCCGAGATCGCATATCGCAACTTAGCCGCAATCTGGGCGAATTACAGGGCCGCTGGCGCCGACAGGCTCCTACTTTCGCTTTTGATGGAGCGACGTTCGGATCTTGATGCTGTTCGCCGAGCTGTCCCTGACGCTGATTTCAAAGTGATCCGGCTACACGCACCGCTCTCACTAATCGAGAGGCGCCTGCGCCTGAGGGAAAAGACTAGTCCGCAGGAGGAGGTGAGCGCCGCCAAATGGTGGGCGTCGCGCTTGAAGGCTTCGAGGTTTGCGGACCACGTCGTAGACAACAGCCATCGCCCACCCCGTGAGGTCGCTGTGGAGATTCTGCGGGTGCTAGGTTGGCTCGATTAGAGGTGCCAGAGACGGCCAGCCCTCATCGATTTGCGAGGACCAATTCGTGGTCATGACAGCCGGTCTGAGAGTCAGCCACCCGCAGTTGTCCTGACGACCGCCAGTGACCAGGGAGCACCAGGTGCTTCAGTCGCTTGGGTGCCCCTCAGAAGTTCAAGGATGCCTCCGCTCAAGTCGGCACGAAAGTTCAAATAGTGTCCCGTCCCCCCGACCAAAAATCGTATTCAGAATCGACGCTTTACCGGCTCCGCCTACCCCGCCGTGTCACCAGGGAGGTCACAGATTTTCCAGGAACTCGGCTGCGGCGCGGCCGTTTACGTGGATTGGGGAGCGTCGATTGAACTCGCTCACCCCTATCGCACAGCCGATATATCAGCACGCGCACGGCCCTAGGACCGTGAGGCACCCGGGTTCGAGAATCAAAGGCGCTGTCCACGCTGGTGTAGCTGCCGACGCATAGGTCCGACCGTGAGCCGCCGGTTCAGAATTCCAGACGCGATGCCGGCTGCGATCACGTGGTCGAGCCGAGATACTTCGACTCCTTCGCTGCTTTTTGAATCTGTGTTCCAAGGGCCACTTTATGTCGAAATGCGATCCTCGCCATCGGCCACTCACACGAGAATGAAATTTGACCGGGCGGAGGTAGGGGTTCGACGTACCAGCTGAGATGCGACACCACGCCGGCCCCGGAACCCTCCAAAAGCGTTAGTGATGCGCCAGCTTGACCTTCAGGGACGAAACCGCCCGTGCTGTCTACGGACGACCCATCGCTGAACGTAAGGGCGATGTGAAACTGCTCGTCACTTGGGGGGCCATCTTCGCCGCGTATCTGGGCCAGCTTTACACGGTGCATCGATTGCAGCGGGGTGAGGCGGTTTTGGGGATCGGCGAACAGCATGGTTAGGGTGAATGCGAAGCCTTTGCGATATGCAATGAACGCTGTGACGCCTATCACCGCCACTTCGTTACCGCCCATAACAAAGCTGAGCGGGATCGGGTGACCCAAGTCGCTCGGATCTGGGCGTTGCATAGGTCGCCCCTGAAACGCAGTAGGGCCTAGCGATTCCATTTCGGTGTCACCTCGACCGGTCTCGCGGATCGTACCGACTCATCCCGCAGACCGCCCCTCCGGTGCCTTGGGCGGGTGACCGTGCGGCATCACCGGATCGGGCATCACGGCGCCTTCGGTATTGCGATCAGAACGATGAGTACGCTGCACCACAGCAGCCCCTTGGCCGCGTTGATCCACGCCACAATCGGAGTGCCCTTGCGAAGTAGGGTGATCAATCCGGAGACTGCAGCGGTACTGAAGGCGATGAGTGGTAACCATTCCGCAACAACGACCCAAGTCTGAAGGCTCGGTGGCGGAGCCGAAACTAGGTCGTGCGCGAGCAGCAGGCAGAGCGGGATGCTCGCGAGCCAGACAAGAGACCCAATCGTCCACCAGAGGATCGCTCTGCCCTTTAGGTTCGCAGCAGTACTGCGCGAGTACACGCGACTTAGTTTGCCTCAGGCATAACCTCGTTGAGCACGCTTAGATTGTCAGGCTGGCTGTAGCGTTGTACCGCCAAAGTGGAAGAGTCAACAGCGCGCGCAGATCTCCAGCATCGAGTCTGGGCGTTGAGGGCCTCAATCGAGCGCTATGTCCAACTCCAGCAAGACCAGATTGCGAGCATCCGGGTCGCCCCGCCCCGCGACGGGTACACGCTGAGTCAGCAGAAGCTCAACTCCGCCGCGGATGTCCACATCGAGGCTCTGCTCAATAACGCCAGGCACCTTAGTCGTGCGCTTTAGTCGAAGCATCTCCCTGCCTCGATTAAGGGCCAGTCTTTTGGCAGCTTAGATTCACGGATCCGACACATACGGAACATCCGCGAGCACTGGGATGAGAATCGTGTTTTCTGGTCTGAGGGCACAACTCCACCAAAGGGCTCGTCGGCCAGGTGGTTCAGGACCAATTTTCCTGGCAAGACACCATGGAGTTCGAGCTGGTCGAACGCCGAGGGCCCGGTGATCTGCGGAATCATTCGTCTAAACGAGTTGCTGTTGATCCTGGAACAACTCGACGGCTTGATTCATAAGAACTAGGCTGGCTGATCAGTCGCAATCAGTCCGAGCTACGGCGACACGCGCTCACCTCGCCGGAATTGGCGGACGACCCTGCGCGCTTCGGCGAAGTTGCGGGCCTCAGACAAGCCGCAGGGTATCGGCCTAACAACAGTTTGGGGACGCCTACGGCGATTCACAGGGTTAGGCTTGAAGCGTGGCTTACGAGGCGACCGCCGAGGAGATCATTAGGTTGTTTGGGCAGTGGGAGCAGGCGGCCGCGCGTAGTCCCAATCCAAGGGTGTCGAACGCGGCTCCCCTCGAACCTCCGACCATGGAAGAGGCGGAAGCTCTTCTCCCGCGTCTCCGTGGGATCCACGAGGAGGTGGAAAACAATGATGTTGACTTGCACGGGCGTCCGATTGGCGAGCGACATCAAGCCGCGATGGGCCAGCTTTGGGAAGAATGGCGCGACGACAAGCTAGATGTTTGGAATGGTTACAGGGACGTATGGACTTGGCCAGATCCCTTCTATGACTCACCCAAGCAAAACCGTTGACGAACCAGTAGAGCGCCACCGACGACGGTCCAGTCAGGCCTCCTGCAGTGCGTCCTCAGCAAGGCTGGGGTCATGCAGGAATGCACAGGGCATATATCGCGCGGGACGGCGCAGGTTGCCTGCTACCAACCCAATCACGCTAAGGCAGAGGCGGGCATGCGGGGTCAAGCATCCGGGATCCTTTCCCAAGATCTTGCCTAACCGAGCGAGAGCTCCGACCGCACTTGTAGGCTGCCGGTGATGCGAAAGGCGATCCGCGAACTTCTGGAAACCAAGTTGCGAGCACTCGAGCTGTCGCATGCGGCGGGCGCCGACGAGGGCGATCTCCCGGGATGGATCCTCTTGTGGCCGGCACCGAAGAACGCAGTCGAGGCCAAGCTGCACGGCCTGCTCGAGGGGCTACATGCCGCCGGGAAGATCAACGGTCGCGAGGCATCAGAGTGGGCGATTCGGTTCCGTAGGGTGCTGGCGGTACCGGGCGATTCCGGAACAATCTCCCTCCACATCGGCGAATCGACCCCAACCGAGGTACCCGCGGTACATGAGCCTTGGCCGCAAGACTCGATGATCGCCGCGATTGAGCTCGACATCCCGGCACGCGACTACGACACCGGGTCGCTCTCACTTACTCGTGTCGAAGTGTATCCAGCAGGTGTGAGTCTCCACTGGAGGCTTGATCTATCGATGAAATCCCGGGCCGCTCTCCAGAAAGCACGACAGGATCTGAAGAAGTCTTCGCCAGACATGCTCGAACTTCATCTAATGCGAACGTTCTTGCCCCGGGTGGAGGCATTGTCAATGTCAGATAAGCGAGGAGGCGTCTTTGCGCTCATGGACATGGATTGCAGCTTCTCCAACGAAGACCAGGTCCGGGCCGTCACGAGACTCCGCCCACGACCAGACCTTCCTGCTCAGCTCACGGTGGCTTGGGCCGACCGAATTTACGTGTTTGTCGCGGGCGACTCAGGGCCCAACGTGTGAGGTGCTGCGGACCCTCTGCAAGCCAACTACTAGGGCTAGGTGCCGGAACTGAATCCCTTGCAGTCGGGCCGTTGCAGGCCATGCGGTCACCGAGCGGTCGCCGACAGACGATGTCGTTGGCGTTGACCCTGTGAAGGAAGGCTGATCCTTCGACCGCCGATGCTGAATTGGTTCGCATTACGGAAACTACGGCCCTCCGCGTAGCAGTCAGGACTTGGGCACTCCGGAGGATTGGGGGTCAGTCTCCGAGAAGTTGGAGGTCACAGCTGTGTCACGCATTCGCGGAACCCAGCGGATACAGGAGGTAACAGCAGGACACGAAGAAGATCGACTTCGAGTACAGGAGGAACCGCGCGGACACCAGAGGATACGTGAGGACACGATATGACGCCGGTTCGGGACCGTGCATCGATATGCGATAGAGGTTGTGACAGCCAAGCTAATAGCCATTCGGACCACCGGGGGCACACATCGCAAGTCCCGATCGCTCGGGCTGTAAGCAACCAGGTATCTGACCACAGTTCTGACCACAGTTTGTGACCACAATTGACCACAGTTGCGGTGTAACACCCCGGTACAGGGCGGCATGGGGCGGGCAGATGAGTTCACCGCCTAGAATTCGAGAGGCCCGTTCCGGAGTAGCTCAACGGTAGAGCAGGCGGCTGTTAACCGCAAGGTTCAGGGTTCGAATCCCTGCTCCGGAGCCAATCTCGTGTGCTGATTCGGTTGAAGCACGACAAAAGCGTCCCGGAGGATGCCTGTCAGCGCTTCGGTTGACGCCTGACAGGTGTCCCGGCTGATACCTGACACTCCCGCGCATGAGGGAGATAAGCGTGACGGAGCAGAG
>Ga0070707_100000171_pt1 | contig 63131 bp, 62 predicted proteins | sample KBSK5502metaG_FD_65468 | JGI IMG/M metagenome (GOLD analysis project Ga0070707, IMG submission 65468) | Corn, switchgrass and miscanthus rhizosphere microbial communities from Kellogg Biological Station, Michigan, USA - KBS K5-50-2 metaG | ecosystem: Host-associated > Plants > Roots >... | reverse complement strand
GCCGGCAATTTCCCGCTCTGGTTGTCGCCTGAGCAGGTGCGGATCGTCACCATCAGCGACGAACCGAAATTAATCGATTACGCCCGATCGATTCTGAACGAACTTCGCGCCCATCAAGTGCGCGCGGAAATCGACGAAAGCTCCGACAAGATTAACGGCAAAATCCAGCGCGCGGAACAAATGAAAGTCCACACAATGTTCGTGATCGGCAAACGCGATATGGAAGCGAACGCGGTTAGTGTCCGCGTTCATGGCAAAGGAAATCTCGGCGCCAAACCGCGAGCCGAAGCGATCGCCGACATTTTAACGTCGATCAAAGAGCGCTGCGCTTGATTTGGGCTGGGCGAGGCGGCTTCGAATCGTTTAGAACTGTCGGATGGATCTCCCCGGAACCTTAAAGAAACATTTCGGCTACGACGAATTCCGGCCGCTCCAGGAAGAGATTATCAAGGATGCGCTGGCGGGACGCGATGTCTTTGCGCTGATGCCGACGGGCGGCGGGAAGTCGCTTTGTTTTCAATTGCCGGCCTTGTTGCGCGATGGATTGACGATTGTCGTTTCGCCGCTGATTTCGTTGATGAAGGACCAAGTCGATGCCCTGCGCGCCAGCGGGATCGCGGCGACGTTTTTGAATTCCGCATTAGATCGACATGAAGCGATCGAACGGTTGCGCGGATTGAATCGCGGAGAATACCGACTGCTCTATGTCGCGCCGGAACGGTTGATGCTCGATGGATTTTTGGAGCGGGCGCTGAATTGGAACATCACTCAGATAGCGATCGATGAAGCGCATTGCATCAGTGAGTGGGGACACGATTTCCGGCCGGAATATCGCGAGTTGAAAAAACTGCGGAGACATATGCCCGGAGTGCCGATCGTGGCGCTGACGGCCACCGCAACCGAGCGCGTGCGCAAAGACATTGTCGATCAATTGCATCTCGATGATGCGCGTTGCTATGTCGCGAGCTTCAACCGTCCGAATTTAACTTATCGGGTTATTCCGAAATCGTCGCCCTACGAACAATTGCTCACGTTCATTCGAGAAAAGCCTGATGAGAGCGGCATCGTTTATTGCGCGAGCAGAAAAACGGTGGATTCGTTAGCGACGAAATTGAACGACGATGGAATCAAAGCGAAGCCGTATCACGCGGGCCTCGAAGCGAAGGAGCGAACAAGACACCAGGAACAATTTCTACGCGACGACGCGAGGGTGATCACCGCGACGATTGCGTTCGGAATGGGGATCAACAAATCGAACGTGCGGTTTGTGGTCCATCACGATCTGCCGAAGAACATCGAGAGCTATTATCAAGAAACGGGGCGGGCCGGACGTGACGGCTTGCCCAGTGAATGCGTTTTGCTTTTCAGCGCGAGCGATGTGGCCAAGCAGCGGCGATTCATCGAGGAGAAAAGCGAACGCGAGCGACGCATCGCGCAGGATCAGTTGCGCGAGATGATTCATTATGCCGAAACTCGTGACTGCCGCCGGGCGACGCTATTGAAATATTTCGGCGAAGAATTTCCGGCTTCATGTAATGGCTGCGATAATTGCCTGGAGCCGCGCGAGACTTTCGATGGCACGGTGCACGCGCAGAAATTTCTATCGTGCGTCTATCGCATCCACGAGAAACACGGTTTTGGTTTCGGGTTGAATCACGTTGTCGATGTTCTGGCGGGCGCCGACACGGAAGCGATCAAACAACGGGGCCATGATGAGCTCTCGACCTACGGAATCGGCGGGGACGTGAAACGTACCGCATGGCTTGCGATCGGCCGTGAGCTTTTGCGACTCGGATTCGTTGCGGCTGCGCCCGGAAAATTCGCGACCCTGCAACTGACCGCTGCGGGACGGGAGGCATTACGGAATCGGACTTCGATCATTCTGACGAAACCGTTCAATGTCGAAGCGCGCAAAAGAGCAAAGCGTCGCGCGGGTGAAATTGAGTGCGACGAAGCGCTGTTTGAGCAACTGCGCGTTTTACGCCGTCAACTTGCCGACGAACGCGACGTGCCCGCCTACGTGATTTTCTCCGACGTCTCGCTGCGGGAAATGGCGCGCCGGTATCCCACAACCAAGAAAGCGTTTGGAGAAATTCCCGGCGTGGGAGAGCGGAAGGTCCGCGATTTCGCAGAAGTTTTTATTGAGGCCATCAAAGAGCGGCGTGGCAATTAGGGAGATTCGGCCGCTGCTGTGCGTGGTCCTTCGACGGTCGAGCGCGTTTCAGCGCGGAGTTTCATCTGGCGCGGTCCCGGCTGCGTGTTGGTAATGCGGTAAAGCGCGGCCATCATTGCGCGGCCTTGCGGCGTGAAAATCGGCGCGTGCCCGTCGATAATTTCTTTCGGCACATGCATGATCCAATACGGCGTGGTCGCGTCGGGACTGTCCTTGGTCAGCTTCCACCAATGGAAGTTGTGAGAATCGGTTTTGTCACCAGTGGCGAATAGGAGCGGCCGCGGATACTGCAAATTTTCTTCAAACGCCGGATTGGCTTCGGAGCAAGCGGTGGTGACCTTTGCCCGTTGCGCAATTCTTTCTGCCGAAGGCGCATCAGTTGGCGCACTTGTCGGATCAATCCGATGCGACCACAGCCTTTTATTATGACCCGGCGTCGTGGTCAGGTACTCATTTTGGTCAACTTCGTGGCTCGCGTGATCGTAACGCGTGTCCCAGTGATATTGACGATGCGAGAAGAGGTTCGGAAAGAAAGCGCCGATCCGAAACCAGTTAGATGTGGCGGTGTCGCTCTCAGATGTGATCGAGATGACGAGCGGTTGATCCGGATTGACTGCGCCACGTTGCTCGATGCGCTCAAACATGTCGCGCATTTCCTTCGCATAAATCGATTCCGCGGCCGAGTTGATTAACAAAACCAGATCGGCCGGTGCGTTGAAGTGTTCGTCTTCTTTTTTTTCCGTGTCCTGGGCGAGAATGCTGCCGGTCATTGCTTGAGCCATCGCTTTTTCCAAAACCAGCGCGCCGAAAGAATGTCCTACCAGCACGCATTTGGAATACTTGTCTGAATTTTTTCGGGCCTGCCGGATCAGCTCAAAAATCGTTTCGGTCACCGGAGTTCCGGCAATGCGAGTGGCGGCGGCTTTTCGCCCCCAGAAAGTGAGATAATCCAGCGGCCCTTCGACTAATCGTCCGCGCCAACCGAGATAAACTCCGTGGACCTGCATTTGGTCGGCGCTACCGGAAACGGCGAGCTGCGAAAGCAGGCAGCGAAATGTTTCTACATCGCCGGGATTTTTCGTGCCGGCTTTTCGCTCGTTCGCGTTGTGATGCCATCCGTGAATGTAAATCACAAGCAGCACGGGATTCTCGGAATGACGAATTGCGTGAGCGGCTTCTCCAAATTGGCGGCGATCCCAGAAGTCGCCTCTCTCATCGAACTCTACGAATGAAAGCCGATACTTGTGGCCGGGAGCTGCTTCGTGTTCTTCAAAAGGCGGTAGTTGGTGAGCGTAATATTTCTCGGCATCGGCGACTCCTTGCAGACGGTAAGGTTTGTTTTCAACGCAACCGACAAGAAGGGCGAAAAGAGCGATGAGTAACGCGCTGCAAGATCGATCCGCCACCGGACGGATTCGCCGTGGCGAACAATTGATGGCGCCGGGGGAAATACGCCGCATGAGCGCGAGTTAAGCGTTGAACCGCAAATCAGGTCAAGGTTCTTCTGCGCCTATCGTTTTCGCAATTCGGCCGCGCGATCTTCGCTAAGCTGCCGCAGGACGCGATCGCGGACGATGCGCGTATTTTCCGCGTTGCTTTTGTTGCGCACGGCTTCGTCCGCCTTGTTGTCACGCGATTCGACCCAGGCGCGTTGTTCGACCCGAAGTTTCTCGCGCGCCGCCGGCTTGAGTCGTTTCAAAAGCGCGGAATAAATCGCGTTCAGTTCGCGATCGGCCTTGGCGAGTTTCGCCGATTCGGAGAAAGTATCGTCCGGTAATGGCCCGGGAATAATCTTGGCGACATTCGCAGTCGGACCGGCGCCGGCGCGAACAAGTTTTAAAGTAAGAATTCCTTCACTGACGGTCGTGTCTCCTTTGCGCTCTTTCGTCGTGAACGGCAGACCGATCGTGTTTGGATCGACAAAGCCGGTTTTTTTGCCGAGCTCGGGCAGACCAGTGAGAAGATAAGTCGAATCAAACGGCCCAAGCTGTTTTGGTTTCGCGCGCTTAATCTCCGCTTCGATGGCTTTGTCGAGAACTGGTCCAATTTGGGTCGAGCGCGAATCGTCCGCACCGACATCGAGAAGAAGAAGCGTGTCCGTTCCCCATTTCCATTGGTAGGCCGCCAACGCGAAACGTCTTCCATTTTCAATCGGACCCCACGCGACGCTCAAGGTGCGGTGACTTCCCGGCCGCGTGTAACCGCCTTTGTCGCCAACCGTGCCGACTTTCCGATGGTCCGAAAGATTCACGGCCCAGATTTCTTTCACCTCGTACTGTTCGTAGAATTTATCGACATCTTTTTCGAGGAGCGACCAATCGACTGGTTCGCTGCTATCAACCGTCCAGGCAAGCGCGTTGCGACCATCGGCCGACATTGAATCACGAACGATGACTGCTTTTTCCGAACCGATGTCGATTGAACGTGGTTCTGATTGTGCCGCGAGAAGCCGTTCGCTCGCGAATTGGGCGACGACGAAGATGCAGCCGAGTCCGAATAGATAGGCGCGCGTTTTCATGGCTTCTAGCGATAGTAAAAGGCGCGCCGCGGCACAATGGAATTCCATCCAGCGCGCGAAAGCTGCCACACTCACGAACAAAGTTTACTTGCAACGCCGCGGCATTGTTAGCACGCTCGCGACCATGAACAAATTCCCTGCAGAAACTTGGAAAGCTCGCCGTGAATTCCATCGTTCGCTCCAATGCGCCGCCTGGTTTTTCGCGCTGGCGCTGTGTTTCAATTTCGCCGTCGCGCAGGAGACGTCCGAAGTCCGTGACAAAGTTGAGCAAATCGATCAGTTGAGAGACGCGGGAAAATTTCGAGAAGCAGTACCGATCGCCGAAGAAGTGCTGAAGTATTGCGAAAAAAAATACGGGCCGGACCACCCCGAAACCGCCGACAGTTTGAACGATCTCGCATCGTTGTCTGCCGGAATGGGCGACCACGCCAAAGCGGCGACACTTTATGAACGCGCACTGAAGATCCGGGAAAAATCGCTCGGCAAGGATCATCCCTACACCGCAGTCATCCTCAATAATCTGGCTGAGACTTATCGCGAGAGCGGCGACTACGTGAAAGCCGAGCCGCTTTACAAACGCGCGATCCAAATCTGGGAAAAGAAACTTGGCGCCAAGCATAAGAACACGATGGCGGGCATGGCCAATCTCGCGCTTCTCTATCAAGACAAGGGAGACCTGAAGAAAGCGGAACCTTTGTGCGAGCGCGTCTTGAAAGTTCGCGAGGAAACTTTGGGGCCGGACCATCCGCAAGTCGCGGAAGCGCTCGCTAATTTTGCCGGGCTTTATTATCACCAGGGCAATTACGCGAAAGCGGAGCCGATGTGGGAACGCGCGCTCGCGATCTACGAGAAATCGCTCGGAGCAGATCATCCGAGCACGGCGAATATCCGAAATAATCTGGGCGCGATTTATCTTGATCAGGGCGACTTGGCAAAAGCCGAATCGTTTTTCAAAAGCTCGCTCGAAACGCGCGAGAAAGTTCTGGGGCCAAATCATCCGCTCACCGGGGAGAGCATTAATAATCTCGCCTGGGTCTACATGGATGGCGGCGATTACGCGAAAGCGGAGCCGCTTTATCAACGCTCGCTCAAGATCACCGAACAAGCGTCCGGCCCGGAACATCCGAACACTGCGACTTCGTTGAACAATCTCGGCGTTCTTTATCAATCCATGGGCGATTACAAAAAAGCCGAACCGTTCTATGAGCGCGCGCTGAAGATCCGAGAAAAAGCGTTCGGACCGAATAATCGAGACCTGGTATCGAGCCTCGGCGGGCTGGCGGACATCTATCGGCTCGAAAAAGATTACGCAAGAGCGGAACCGATGGAGATCCGCGCGATGCAGCTTTCCGAAAAAACTTTCGGGCCGACGCACGAAATGACGGCGACTTCTTACAACGATCTGGCCGCCGTTTATGTCGGCATGGGCAAATACGACAAAGCCGAACCGCTTTTTCAAAAGGCGCTAAAACTTTTTGAAGACAAACTCGGACCGAATCATTACAAGGTCGGCGCTGCGCTCGATAATCTCGGCGTTCTCTATCGCGAGAAAGGCGATTACAAAAAAGCGGAATCGTACTCCGTGCACGCGCTTGAAGTTACCGAGAAAGCCCGCGGAGCGGAACATCCCGAGACCGGCCAATGTCTAAGGGATCTGGCGAAACTTTACGAAGCAACCGGCGACAAAGCGAAGGCGGAATCATTTCGTGATCGCGCAGCAAAGACTCATAAGAGAGGTGAGCCAAGCGCAACCTCATCGCCGACCAAAGCTTGAACTCAGTCATGGGTCGTAGTCATCGCAGCGGCGGACTGGTTGCGATGTCGATCTTGCTCGCGACGTCTGCTTTTGCCGCGAATCCGTTTCTCGACGCCAAAGATGACAAACCGGTATCGGTGAATGTTCGCGGTACGGAATGGGGCGACGAAATTGGCGGCGAGATCCCGTTGACTGGAAAAATGATCGCCACTCGCATCGCAACGATGTCGTGGGGCACCATTTTTAAAATCGAGTTTGTCGATCTAAAATCCCGCGCCGAACAGAAGCGCGAAATCCAGCCGCAATATTTTATCGCGACTAATGATCGCATTTTTCTGTTGAACGAAGAAGACAACGAGGCCGCAGCAAAAAAAATTGCAGCGATGGATAAGCCGCCTTCATTCGAACAAAGCGAGATCCGGGCAATCAATACCGGCAAACTCAAATTCGAAGATGGCCCTTACACGACGACGATCGAAGTGAAAGGCGACGAATGCACTTATCTGACCAGTCACAACTCCGGTCACTACTCAAAGTTCGTTTGGAAAAAGGGCGCAGGTCTCATCGAGCATGCGAGCAACTACGGCGCGATGAAGGACGGCTTTAAATTAAAGCGCGTCGCTTCCAAAAAATAACCGGTGCTCGATTACCAACCGTAAGTGACGGTTCCGTCCGATTCGCGATTAAGTTTCGCGCCGACCGCGACCGCTCTGGCCGCGGGTTTTTCGCCGATTGGAATTATTTCGACGTAAAACGACACCGGCGCGCCTTGCGTGCGACCCATTGCGCCCATCTTTTGCAGGTCTTCCCAGGCGTGCGTTCCACTAACTATCTTTTTCAGAAAACCCAATCTCACCAGCGAGTCGAACGGAAATTCGATGACGCCGAAATGGTTCGGCGTCGCGGTGTCTTTGACGAACGCGCGATAAGTGTTTTCGGCAATCTGTTCCGATTGCAAAATTTTTGGATCGACCTCGATCCGGACAATTTTCTTCGCCCAATCAAACTTGTGCTGCTCAATGTCGTTAAAGCCGTGAACGTTCTCATCCACCGGCGCGCCCAGCGAAGGCGGCGCGATTTTTTCCTTCGACGGCGCATAATCGAACGAGCAATGAATCACTTCGTCTCTGGCCCGCGAAAACATCGGCATTTCGGCGTGCCCGATGTATTGCACGTCTCCTTTGGCATCGAGCGCGAGCCAATATTGCGGCAACTCCTTCGGATCAGCATTCTTCTCCGGCACTCTGAGTTTGATGTGCAACCATGTCTGACCGTCGCGTTGTTCAGTGCCGACTTTTTCAAACGGCGGCTCGATTCGGCCGGACATGATCGGTGTATGCGTCCAATTGTAGAGCAACCGATCGTTGGAACTTCCGGCGTGCCAGGTTTCGCCATCGGAACAAACCCACGCCTTATCTTTAATAATAATACCGCGCATCGGAGTATTCGGTTTTACGCCCGGCTCCATCGTTAAATCGAAATCTTCGCCGGAAAGGAGGCCCCGGACTTTGATCGTTTTTTGGGAACTGACCGTGCCGTTTACCGACCAAACGCCCGTGCTCATTTTTTTCATTGCCGCCATCAGCAAACTTTCCGGACCGGCCTCGGCCGCGACCGCGTGCGGATTTCCCGGCGGAGCTACAATTGGCGGTTGATCGCTGATCGGAGTGTAGTTCGCGTCTGTTGTAACGTAATCATTAGCGCCTTCCAAAACGCCCGGCCCGTGATAGCGACGAATCGCGACCGGCTTTGCGTTTTCGAGCGCGATCCACCAATTCGGACGGTCGCCTTCGTAATGAATTTTCTCCGGCGATTTGAAGCGCACGTGATAAACATTTGGATCTTCGTCTTTTCCCAGCGCGACTTTTTCGTGCGGCGGAATCGGCTGGTCGGACGAAAACATGATCGGCGTGTGGACCAGATAATAGAAACGCCGCTCCTTTGCGTCCGCGTCTTTCCAAGTTTTTCCGCCGTCATCGCTCGCCCAGCTTTTTTCGCCGAGCGTAATTTGGCGCCGCGTTGCCTCCAGCGTTTCAGTCGTCAGATCGAAATCTTTGCCGAAAATAATTCCGGAAATTTTCATGTCTTTGTCGCCACTGATTCGCGCCTCGACCCGCCAGACCTGATCGCCGCATATTTTCTTCGCTTCGGCGAGAACCGCCTCCGGTTTCGGTTCACTGGACGCGCTCGATTTCTTTGGCGGTTTGCCGGCGGCAACCGACCACTGAATTAAAACCAATCCTATAACGGCCCAAATTCTGGTTGGGTTCATGGCTCGCAGTCATGCGAAGGCCGATGCGAAGTGTAAAGCACAAATCGTAGGATCGACATTGACGTTTGCGATCGATCCGCGGCATTTTCAGCTGTCGTGGCGGAGTTATCTCGAGATAAAACACGCTGGATCGTCACCGGCCTTTGCGCGCTGGCTGGAATCCGCGTTTTCGTTTTCGCGGCCGCCTTTCCGTTCTTCAACAATGTGGACGAACAAGCGCATGTCGATCTTGTTGTGAAGTACGCGCACGCTCAGTGGCCGCGCGGCATCGAAAATTATTCGAACGAATCGGCGCGCTACTTCACGCTTTACAGCTCGCCGGAATATTTTCTGAAGCCGGATCAATTCGGCGGACAATATCCGTCTCCGAACTGGACCTTGTCACCAAACAAACGTCAGCAAGCGCTCGACGCTGAAGTTCCAATTTGGGAATCACGGCCCAATCACGAGTCGGGCGAACCGCCGCTTTACTACACCATCGCCGGAGCGTGGATGAATCTCGGCCGCATTTTTGGTTTGCGAGAATTATCGCTCCTCTATTGGACGAGATTTCTGAATATCATTTTCGCCGCAGCCTTGGTCTGGATCGGTTTCGCCACGGCCAGATCGACATTTCCAGACAATCAATTTCTTCCGATCGGCATCGCAGCATTGCTGGCAATTTGGCCACAGAGCGCGTTTTATTCGATTCAAGCGGACGCGCTTTCGCCAATTTGTTTCGCGATTGCCTTTCTCGGACTCGCAAGATTTTTAAAAGAGGATCGACCGAATGTTCTCATCGCGCTTTGGATTGGTCTGGCCACGGCTGCGACCTGTCTCGTGAAGACCGCAAATCTCCCGCTTCTGTTCGTCGTAGCGTTTGCCATGATTGCAAAAACGCTGCGCTGGCGGAAAGAGATTGGGCAAGCGCTCCTGGCTTTAGGCGCGTTCGTTTTGGCCGCCGCAATTCCAATCGGAATCTGGTTCGTCCATAATCTTCGCCACTTCGGCGATCTAACTGCGACGACAGCGAAGATCGAGATGTTGCAGTGGACGCAAAAAACATTTTCCGATTGGTGGTCGCATCCCATTTTCTCGCTCGACGGCCTCGGAGAATTTTGGTCGGGATTGATCGCGAGCTTCTGGCGGGGCGAGTTTGTCTGGCATTTGCAACGAATGGCATCGTCACCCGCCGATGCATTTTACGCAATTTCATCGGCCGTCGTTATCGTTGCGGCGATTTTGTTTTTGCTGCGACGCAGCGCGGAATTGAAAGATCGACAACTGACTCTTTGGCTCGCTCTTCTCAGTTTTTTATCAATCGTGGCGTTTCTAATTTTGCTCTCGATCGAATTTGATTTCGGCAATTCGCCTTATCCGTCGCGTGAACATCCTTATTTTACTTCCGGACGTTTGCTCGATGCCGCGGCGGTGCCGTTTTTTCTGATCTTCGTCTTTGTGGTCGACCGCTTCAGCAACTGGATGAAACGCGAATGGCTCGGCTGGGTTCTTGTCGGCGCGACGGCGCTCTTTCTGAGTATCTCCCAGATACAAATCAACGCTCCGGCGTTCTCAAGCCGCTACAATTTTTTCCATCGTCCATAGCGAGCGACGAAAATTATTTTCTTTTCCGTTTCCGGGTTGGCAACTTTTTGCGCTTGGTCTTCGCCACTCGCCGAAGTTCCGCTTTGTTCATCGACTTGTACATTCCTCGAGATGCGCCCCGCAGTGATTTTTTGGAACGTTTTCCCGCGCTTGGCCGCAAGCGCTGCGCCGGCCGCCATTTGTTGCTTCTTTGATTTCGCAGGCATAACAAAGTATTTCGCACGCGCCGCGCGAAATGGATTTGTTAGGACGTCGTGCGTTTCCGCCAAAAAAAATAAACCGGCACGCCGGTGAGCACGATGACGATTCCGATCCCCGAAGTGGTCGGAGCGAGAAAGGCAAGATCGATAATCAACAATGCGGCAAGAATCATCGAGATGATCGGCACAAGCGGATAGCCCCAGGTCCGGTACGGCCGCTCGGCGGTGGGCGCTTTTCGGCGGAGAACCATCACCGCCAGCACCATTAATAAATAAAAAATCAAATCCGCCGGAACGATGTATTCCAAGAGCTGCGTGTAAACGTTTCCGTAAGTCACCTTGTGCGCCGCGTTCATCTTTGCCGTCAACGGCAACGTCAGAGCCGCGGTCCAAATTCCCTGCGCGATCAAAGCTGCCGCCGGAACATGAAATCGATTTGTGCTCGCAATCTTCTCAAAGAACAACCGATCACGCGCCATCGCGAAATAGACACGGGCGCCGGCAAGAATCAGTCCGTTGTTGCAACCAAATGTCGAAATCATGATCGCCGCCGCCATGCACATCGCGCCGGGATTTCCGAACGCCGTCGTCATCGCCGCCACCGCCACGCGATCCTGCGGCGCGTGCTGGATTTCCGAAAACGGCAAGAGCGCGAGATAGGAAAGGTTTGCCAGCACATACAAAATCACGACGACGCCGGAACCGATCAGAAGCGCGCGGACGAGATTGCGGCCTGGATCGCGCACTTCACTGCCGAGAAAAGTGACATTCGTCCACGCCGTTTGCGCAAACAGCGGACCGACCATCGATTTTCCAAGAATCAAAATGAGCGCCAGCCCGCCAGTCATCGCGAATCCGGGCTGCGCGATTTGTGGCGTCCAACCGTTCGCCCACGAATCCCACCAAGCCGATGTTCGCGCCGCACTCGTCGCGCTCCAGCCGAGAAGTAATCCGACAATCACAACGCCGACCAACGCCGCAGTTTTGGCGAAAGTGAAAACATTTTGCACAAGCGTGCCGAGTTTGAGACCGCGTGTGTTCGTCCAGGTCAGCAATGCGATCAGCGCGATCGCGACCAATTGTTGAGTCGATAAACTGACCGCGTAACCTCCACCTAACGAAATCGGTTCGCGTGTGAGGAGATAATTGTCAGGCGCAATCGCCGGAACAAATACTCCGAGAAATTTCGCAAAGGCGATCGCGACGGCGGCAATCGTTCCCGTTTGAATGACCAAAAAAAGCGTCCAGCCGTACAAAAATCCCATCGCAGGTCCGTAGGCTTCGCGAAAGAAAACGTAAACGCCGCCGGCGCGCGGCATCATTGTTGCCAGTTCCGAGCAACAGAACGCGCCGGTCATGGTCAGCAAACCGGCGAGCGCCCAGGCGAGCACAACCCATCCCGGTGCGCCACTCAATCGCGCCGATTCTGCAGAGGTGATGAAAATTCCAGAGCCGATCATCGACCCGATGACGATCATCGTGGCGTCGATCGGTCCGAGCGCGCGAACGAGCCCGGATTTTTGTTGGTCGCTCATTTCGAGATCTTGGGCGCGCGAATCGTCACGCCCTCCTTCTCGAGCCGCGATCGCAACACCCGCGCGAAGCCGACTGCTTCCGGATTATCGCCATGAAGACAAATTGTTTCCGCGCGAAGATCGACATCCACGCCGTCAACCGATCGAACTTTTCCTTCGCGCAGCATTCGCACAACACGCGGCCCAGCTTCTTCCGGATCATGGAGCAATGCGTCCGGTCGCGTGCGCGGGACAAGCGCGCCGTCGCTCAAGTAATTTCGATCGGCGAAAACTTCGTGCGCGATTTGCAATCCGTTGGTCTCGCCCGCGCGCGCGAGAGCGCTGTTTTGCGGCGCAAAGAGAATTAATTTGGTCTCGCTTCGAGCGATTGCGCGCGCGATCGCGTCAGCGAGTCCGGCATCACGCACAGCCATGTTATAAAGCGCGCCGTGAGGCTTCACGTGATTCGGGCGGACGCCGGCTGCCTCGGCGATCGCTTGAAAAATGCCGATTTGATACGAGACCGCTTCGAAAACTTCGTCTGGTTTCACCCGCAGCTCTTTTCGCCCAAAATTTTCGCGATCGAACAAACTCGGGTGCGCGCCGACCGCCACGTTCCGATCCCGTGCGGCTTCGATTGATCTTTTCATCGTGTCGGCATCACCGGCGTGAAAACCGCAGGCGATGTTCGCCGACGTGACGAGAGCGAGCAGCTCCTCATCGTGCCCGGCACCTTCGCCGAGGTCCGCGTTAAGATCGACAACGCACTTCATTGGAAATGCGCTTCGAGTCCGCGCCGGAACTGTTCCAGATTTTTCTCGCGCTCAAGCAACAGGCGATGCGCTTCGGCGAGCGAAACTTCGCGAAAGCCAATCCGGTCGCCCGGACAAAGTTGCGCCGCGATGGGAAGATCGACGGTAATCACGTGCGCGATTTTTGGATAACCGCCGATGGTTTGGCAATCGTTCAGAAGTAAAATCGGTTTGCCGCTCGGCGGAACCTGAACTGTCCCCGGCGCGACGGCTTCCGAAAGAAGATCGACATCCTCCTTTCGTTCCAGACGCGGACCGTCCAACCGAATCCCCATTCGATCGGAATCGGGCGACACGATAAAGTTTCCGCTCGCAAAAAGACCGAGCGCTGACTCAATGAACCGATCGCGATCTGTTCCGCTCAGAAAGTGCAACGTCGGCTCGCGTCGCGCGGTGCTCGACCAATCGTGCGGCGGTTTCCAGCGCGCGATTCTTTCGCCGTGCAATTTCTCGATCAACACTTTCGCGCGCTGCGGATTTTCACCGAGCGGAAATTCTTCGCCGTCTCGGACCGGACGTCCTCTCACGCCGCCAAATCCGCTTCGCAAATCTCCGGAACGGCTGCCAAGGACAATCGGAACGTCGATTCCTCCCGAAATAGCAAGCCACGCGCGGCAACCGAGCGTTGGAGACTCGATCGAAAATTCTTCGCCCGCACGCACGAGAACTGGATGTCCGGCATCAATCGTTGTCGAACTGATACGCGCCTTAAACTCGCCGCCGCACCAAACAAGGATTCGTTCATCCGAAAATCGAATCCGCAGACCGCCAAAAGTAATCTCGAGACCGGCAACTGATTCATCGTTCCCCGCTAGTAAGTTCGCGACGCGCAGCGCGTGCGGGTCGAGCGCGCCGCCTAACGAAATACCGAATTCGCGAAAACCGGTCCGCCCCAAATCTTGCACGCTCGTCAAAAAACCCGCCCGAATCGCGGTCGCGTTCACGTTGTCGATCCGTCGAACTCTTCGCGCGTGATTGCGCGAAACCGGACACGATCGCCCGCGCGCAGAAGCACCGGCGGATTTTTTTGGGGATCGAACAAGCGCAGCGGCGTGCGTCCGATTATATTCCAACCTCCGGGCGATTTAATTGGATAGATTCCGGTTTGCATTCCGCCAATCGCGACGGACCCGGCAGGAATCTCTTTGCGCGGAATCTCGCGACGCGGAGTGGCGATTTTTCGCGGCAACCCACCGAGAAACGGAAATCCGGGCGTGAAGCCGACGCAATGCACGCGATATTCGGCGCTGCAATGAAGATCGACAACTTCCCTGCAATGAATGCCGGCATGCTCGGCGACATGCTCGAGATCGATTGCGAACTCTGCTTCGTAACAAACCGGAATTTGGACAACCGATCGCTTGAGATCGGCCTCGACCTCTTTTGCATTTGAAAGCGCTTCGCGAATTTGTTGCTCCATCCACTGGAAAATATTTTCACGTGGCGCGCCGGCATCCGCTGCCCGGGCGGGCTCGTAAAAAAGAGCGACCGTGGTATAAGCGGACGTGACTTCGAGAACGCCGGGAATCCGCGCAGCCTTAATTCCAGCCTGGGCTGCGAGCACGGCGTTGAGCGCTTCCTCCGGCGCGCGTTCGAAGTTTTCCGCTACGCGGACTAGCACTGTGGAGTCGCCGAGCGGTTTAATCTCCATGCCGCGGAAAGATCGACAGCGTGGGCGCGATGTAAAGGACGACCCCACCCAGACTCAAAATGCGCGCGACCACGGTCTAGAAATGAGGCCGCGCTGACTGCGATAGCATTCTCACTCGATCAACGCGGAGTCGTTTTCTCTTTTCGGAAATCGATCTTCTTCGAGGGAAAAACCCGCATCCACTCGAAATGAGCAGCTTCGCCGACCGATTTCGATTCATTTGGCACGAACCGTGGTAAAGCAACGGTCGAAAGTTAAGAACGCAGATGAAGAAGAAGATTTTGAAAGAGAAAATTTAAAGTTAGCAAAAAGAAAGACACTGAGATGCCAACAAAAAAGAAAATGAAATTGAAAGACAAAACCCCACGTAAAGATGCGAAAGGCGGCCGGGGGCATGGAAAGAGAAAAATCGGGCTCAGGGATCCCGATTGGGAGCCCCCATTCCGCGGCGGCATTCTACCCTGACCCTGGAACAAAGGCAGCGAGCCGCACTGGGAATGACTCAGTGCGGCTCATTTTGTACGGATGTCTCACTGCGCCCGGATCGCTTCGATCTCGATATTGATCGCGACTGTTTGACTGATTCCCGAAATGCTTTCGGCGGCGGGAGCGAACATTAAATTAAAATCGCGGCGCTTCAGCGGTTCGGTCGTCACCGACCAGCGCGTCTGCGTCGTTTCATTCGGCGAGGAAACAAGTTTTACGTGCAATGTGATCGGCTTCGTCACGCCGTGCATCGTCAGGTCGCCAACAATATCGCCGGCCTGCGGTCCGGTTTGTTTCACGCTTCGGCTCTTGAAAGTGATCTCGGGATATTTCTCGACTGCGAAAAATTCTTCGCTCCGCAAATGGTTGTCCCGCTTGACGATCCCGGTATCGATACTTCGAACGTCGATCCGCGCGGTGACCGACGAATTTTCCGGGTGTTCGCGGTCGATGTCGATCTTGCCGTCGAACTTTTTAAACTTGCCGCGCGTCGTGCCAAGAAACTGATGAACCGAAAATCCGATCGTTGAATGTGATTGATCGAATTTGTAGGTTTCGCCGGCGAGCGCAGCGGAGCTGAGAGCGGGCGTGAGAAATGCAGTGGCGACGATTAGTAATTTCATGCGGTGTCCCTCGCCTTGCTTTTCGCCCCGGAAGCAAGCGTTTTCAAGAGCGGCGTACGCGAGATCGGCAAACGGCCAAATAGATTCCCAAGTGCGAAAGCGGGATCGGCCTTGAGTTTTTTCGCATCATGGACGCCGGCAATTCGCGCGAGCTCGGTTTCGAAATGCGAGATCGCGCGCAGATTTGGATCGTTCGTATTCAGATAACCAAACGCGCGCCGCAAAAGCGCAAACAATTCCGGCTCGTGATGATCGCGCTCCGTGCAAATCTCGATCAGTTCGACAAAATAGGCCGCAGCCTGGGTACGAAGATAATTTTTGCGAATACCAACGAACGGATTTTTCACCACGACTTCAGTCAGCGTATGTAACGTCGACTTGCGACTGGCCAGGATCGAGATCTCCGCTTCGAAAAACAGATCGAGCTTGCCCGCGAACGGCGTCTTCGTGCGACGCGCGCCTTTGGCCACCGTTTGAATGCAACCCAACGACTCGGTGCACCAGGAAACGATCAGGCTGGTGTCGCTAAACTTGCGTTTCCGTAAAAGAATCGCGGCCGTGCTTTGCACGACGGGAATTTAGCACGCGCGACGAAGCGTGCCGATTCTAGTGCCCGCCGAAAGGCATCGAGCCGACTTTGATATTCACTTGGAACAAGATCTGGTCGGCGCTGAGATTAAGCTTGCCGTTCTCTGGAAAAACCGGACCACCGCCTTCCATCTGGTGCTCCGTGACGTCGCCCCAATTGATATGTTTGTAGTCGAGGCCAACGCTGACCAGATTCGTCAGCAAATAAGCAACACCGCCGCCGCCGTACCAGCCGGTCAGCACATCTCCGCTGGTATGAGTTTTCTGACTAACAATTTCGCCGATGAAACCTTCTCCCTGGGCCGGTTGCACGATGCGCCGAATGCGCGGGACGTCGCCGGCCGTAGTCGCAATGGCCGCACCTCCGCCGCCGTCGCCAATGAATCCGAAGAAGCTGGTGTCGGCTTTGTCAGTGTTACTGAAATGAGCGTCGGTAAACGCGGCGCCGCCTTGACCGTAGATAAGGAGCCCCTTCCAGCAGAAGCCGATGTTGCCGCCGGCGTGTGCATTCCAGGTCGTTTCAACTTTGTTCATCGACGTGAACGTGGTGTCGGCAGTGACAGACTGCTGCTCTGTAAACAAGAAAAGCTGGTTTTCCTGGAATTCCTTGGACTTGCCTTCGTTATCACTGCCGTTTCCTTGAAAACCGCCTTCGGCGCCGATGACGATCGGACCGAACTGAAATTTAAAACCGGTCTGCCCACCGCCAATCGTCTCGGTGTCGGTTTGATTGTGGCCGGACGGATGAAACGTGGCAAACGCGGTTTCGCCTACGCCTACTTCGCCGACAATGTCGTAGAACTGTTCCACAAGATCGACATTCGTCGTGTGTTTGCTCACGTCGGTGTGCGTGAACGTCGCGCCGTTGTTAAAACCGATGTAGAAACCGCTCCAGTCGCAGGGGTCACTTGGATAAAATTTCTGCAAAAAATCGTTCAGATCGGTAGCTGACGCGGTTGACGCATTGAGAAAAATCGCCGTACCGAGAGCGACGACGGTTACAAAAGAAATACGGGTGGCTTGTTTCATCCTTGGGTCTGAGGTTTCTCACAAACGTCGGACGACGCCAAGCAAAAAAGGCAACGTCTCATGATTTGCATGGGGCGACTCGCGCCCTAAAACTTGATCATGCCGACCATCGAAACCGCGCGTATTCCCGAAGACATTAGTGGCCGGCCCCGCCGGTTGCCGGTTGGCGGCGTTAGTTGGCGACACACGTTTCGCGCGCTTCGTCATCGAAATTATCGGCTCTTTTTTTGGGGACAGCTCGTTTCGCTCATTGGGACTTGGATGCAGCAAACCGCGATGAGTTGGTTCGTCTACGAAATTACGAATTCAAAATTTCTGCTCGGCGCGGTCGCGGCGATTGGTTCGGCACCGATGATGTTGTTTTCGGTCTGGGGCGGATCGATTGCCGATCTTTATCCAAAGCGCTCGATTCTAATCGCGACTCAAACCGCGCAAATGATCTGTGCTTTTCTGCTCGCGCTTGGAGTTTGGGCGGGTTTCGCCAGCGCGACCTTCATTGTCGTGATTGCCGCGTTCAACGGCGTAGCAATGGGCTTCGACATGCCGGCGCGACAAGCCTTCACCATTGAAATGGCCAGCCGCGAAGATTTGCTCAACGCGATCTCGCTCAACAGCTCGATCGTCAACGGCGCGCGCGTCGTTGGTCCGTCACTTGCCGGATTGATGATCGGCGCGGTCGGTGTGGCGGCTTGCTTTTTGTTCAACGCGCTGAGTTTCGTCGCCGTGATCGCCGGTTTGCTGATGATGCGAATGCCTCCTTTCGAACATAGGATCGACATCGTCTCACCGACGGAGCACGCCTGGAACGGAATCGTTTATTCCTTCCAACATCCGCGCGTGCGCACGATCTTGTTCTTGTTTTTGGCGGTCGGCGTTTTCGGCTGGTCTTACATGGTCATTATGCCCGCATTCGCCCGCGATGTGCTCGGGCGCGGCGCGGATGGCTACGGAATCCTGATGTCGGCCAGCGGAACCGGCGCGCTGATTGGCGCGTTGGTCGTCGCGACATTCGGACATCGATTCACGCCGAGAATACTCGCGCTCGGCGGCGTCTGGTTATTTTCCGCCGCGCTTCTCGCGTTTTCGTCCGCGCGAAGTTTTCATCTCGCGCTCGCGTTTCTCTTCATCGCCGGTTTCGGTATGCTCCTTTTTTTCTCAACTACGAACACGGTGCTGCAAACAATCGTGCCCGACGACATGCGCGGCCGCGTCATGGGCGTTTGGTCGCTCATTTTCGGCGCAATGATTCCACTCGGCAGCCTCGAAGCCGGCGCGGCGGCGAATTGGCTCGGTGTTACATTCGCGCTCGCGCTCGGCGCGATTGTGTGCTCGATGTCAGCGTTGGTCGCGCTGCTGGTGATTCGCCGACGCGAAGCCGCGTTGGCCGCTAACGGTTGAGAATGTGAAGCGCGCGTTTTTCCACGTTCATCGCCGCTTCCTTCACCGCTTCGCTCAAAGTCGGATGCGCGTGACAGGTGCGCGCGAGATCTTCCGAGCTGCCGCCAAATTCAATCACCGAAACCGCTTCGGCGATCAATTCCGACGCCGCGTGCTGCAAAATGTGCGCGCCGAGAATGCGATCCGTCTTCGCATCGGCCACGAATTTCACGATTCCGTCGAGCTCGTCATTCGCAATTGCGCGGGCATTCGCGCGGAATGGAAATCTCCCGACTCGATAATCAATCCCCTTTTCTTTCGCCTGATCCTCGGTCAGACCGACGCCCGCCAATTCCGGATTTGTGTAAATGATTCCGGCGATCGCGTCATAATTAATATGGCCGTCCTTGCCGGCGATCCGTTCCACGCAGGCAATTCCTTCATCCTCGGCTTTGTGCGCCAGCATCGGGCCCGCAATCACGTCGCCGATCGCGTAAATGCCATCGACTTTCGTTTTAAAATGTTCGTCGACCTTGATTCGCTTCTTTTCATCGAACTCGACCCCGACCTTTTCGGCGCCTAGACCTTCGCTAAATGGTCTGCGCCCGACGGAGACGAGCACCTTGTCGGCTTCGAATTTTGATTCTTCGTTTCCTTTCGTCGCGGTCGCAGTGACGCGGCCATTGTCGATCTTGATCGCGCTGACTTTGGTTTCGAGATGAAATGTCATTCCCTGCGCGGTGAGCGACCGCTGCAACAAGTTCGACAATTCCAAATCGAAGCCGACCGCGATTCGCGGCAGAAATTCCAGGACGGTCACTTCGGAACCAAGCCGGGCCCAAACCGATCCGAGTTCGAGACCAATCGCCCCCGCGCCGATGACGAGAAATTTAGGCGGCGGCTCCGTGAAGGTAAGCGCTTCGGTGCTGCTGACGATTGTTTTGCCGTCGAACTTTGCAAACGGCAATTCGATCGGCGCGCTGCCAGTCGCGATGATGATGTTTTTAGTCTCAATCTCTTGCGTTTTTCCTTCCGAGGATTTGATCGAAATTTTTCCGGGCACTGTAATCGTTCCGAAACCTTCGAACGTCGTCACCTTGTTGGTCTTCATCAGCGCGCGCACGCCACCAGTCAGCGTCTTCACGACCTTGTCCTTGCGCTGCTGCATCTTGTTAAGATCGACAGTCGCGTTCTCGATCACGATCCCGTGCTTCACTGCTTCCTTCTTCGCGAACATGAAATGATCACTCGAAGTGAGAAGCGCCTTGCTCGGAATGCAGCCAATGTTCAAACAAGTGCCGCCGAGCTCTTTGTCCTTTTCAATGATCGCGGTCTTCAATCCCAACTGCCCCGCGCGAATCGCCGCCACGTAACCGCCGGGTCCTGAGCCAATGATTACAACGTCAAATTTGTCCATGATCTAAAAATCCTTTTCTGTCATTCCGACCGGAGTGAAGGAATCTCTAAATATTGTCTGGCCATCACAGCGCATTGCAGAGCGGAAATAGTAAGAGATGTCTCGACTTCGCTCGACATGACAAAAGCTAAAAATCGAGCGGTAATTTCTTCGGGTCCTCGATGCATTCCTTTACCTTAATTAAAAAGGTGACCGCTTCTTTGCCGTCGATCGCGCGATGATCGTAGCTGAACGCGAGATACATCATCGGGCGCACTTCCACTTTGCCGTCGACCGCGATCGGGCGCGGCATGATTTTGTGCATCCCAAGAATTCCAGTTTGCGGTGGATTCAAAATCGGCGTGCTCAAGAGCGAGCCATAAACGCCGCCGTTTGAAATCGTAAATGTCCCACCGGTCAAATCTTCGATCTTCAATTTCCCTTCGCGCGCTTTGGTCGCGAAGCCCGCGATGTCGCGCTCGAGGTCACCGAAGGATTTTTTGTCGGCATCGCGAATGATCGGCACCACCAGACCGCGTTCGGTTCCAACCGCCACGCCAATGTCATAAAAGTTGTTAAAAATGAAATCTTCGTCTTCGATCCGGCCATTCACGACCGGAACCGTCTTTAAAGCTTCCACGCTCGCTTTGATGAAGAACGACATGAACCCGAGCTTCACGTCGTTTTTCTTCGTGAACGCGTCTTGCGTTTTCGCGCGCAGTTCCTGAACCGCGCTCATATCGCACTCGTTGAACGTCGTCAGAATCGCGGCGGTTTGTTGCGCCATGACCAACTGCGCCGCGATCTTCCGCCGCAACGGCGACATTTTCTTGCGGACGATCCGTCCGTCCGCCGATTGCGCGGGTTGGATGTCGATCTTGTCTTCCGCGGCGCCGCGCGTTTGTGTCGCAGCAATTGCATCCGCTTTAGTGATGCGACCCGCTGGTCCAGTTCCTTGAATTTTTTTCGGGTCGAGATGTTCCTCTTCAACAATGCGGCGAACTGCCGGTGAGAGCGTTTCACCATCCGCAGATTTTTCTTTTTCTTTAGGCTTCGCCTCTGATCCGCCTCTCCCTTTGGGAGAGGATTGAGGTGAGGGTTCTGCTTTTTTCTTTTCCGCCGGTTTCGCTCCATCCGGAGATTTCTTCGAATCGTCAATCGTGGCGACGACTTCGCCGATCTTCACTTCCTGGCCTTCGTTCGCGATTGTGTCGAGAACGCCAGCCGTTTCGGCCGCGATTTCAGTCGAAACTTTATCGGTCTCCAAAGTGAAGAGCGCGTCGCCGGCGTTGACGAAATCGCCGGACTTCTTGTGCCAGACCGAAACGACGCCGCTGGTAATCGACTCGCCGACCGCAGGAATTTTTACTTCAATCGCCATCCGCGCCTAACTAAGCGCAGAAAAAACGCCCGGTCGAATCAAACGTTACGGGATTTGTCATTCCGACAACGTGGCACTCTTTTATTTCGGTTCTTGGTAGAATTCAGGGTGAGCGGCACGCCACAAAGCAGCGCTGTCGATCTTGTCCATTTTCAGCATCGCCTTCATGACACGCTCGGAATCCCCGTATTTTCCTCCCAACAGTCGAGGCAAATCTGTCGGCACCACGTGCCACCACACACCGAACTTATCTTTCAGCCAACCTGCACGCGCTTTTTCTCCTCCAGCAGAAAGTTTGTCCCAGTAATAATCAATTTCCTCTTGGAGGTCGCAACTCAATGTCACTGCTGATGCTTGCGCCAAGTTAGATTTTGAGTCTCGCTTTAACACGGCAAATTCCTGTCCATCCATCCACAAGCGAACTCCTGTGAATGTTGTTTTCGTATCTGGGCTCATTTCTACGTACTGATTAATATTCGGATCTGGGCGGGAGTCCTTAAAGATTGATAAATAAAATTTTGCTGCCGCTTCAGTGTTATCGACCCAAACCGTCTGAGTAATTTTCCGAGTGAGGATGTTTGGATTCGCGTGGCTCTCGATCATTCCATCTACTGCATTCGCGAACTCATGATGACGCCTCGCAGTGTGTTGCAAGAGTGTGACAATCGACTCACGAACGCTTTTGCCATTTAAAGAATTAAGCTCGTTGAGCTCGTATCCGCCCGCGAGCTGTTGGTTTATCCAGATTGCATCACCCGCATAATTCTCGCATTCAAAATCGGTGTCCAAAGGCTTGCTATTTTCATCGCGAAACCCTGTCCCGCCTTTCTTCAAAAAAAGTAAATAGATCTGTCCCTGTAGGAATCCATTCGTCAACGAGCTAACTGTTTGGGAGCCGACCTCAACTGGCAGATTCCGCAAATACGCAGTTCGCTTGCCCTCCTTTACATCTCCCTTCAGCGCTTTAATTACCTGAATCTCGAATATGCCACCGTCACCGAGGTCGGTCATTACGGGTCGCTTCGTGATCTCGGCAATAACTATGAAGTCCGCATCGTCGATCAATTTGTCGAGCCCAGGAAAAGGTCCGTAGATTGGCGCAGGCGCTGTACTCGGAAGCAGAATCAGACAGATTACGACGAAGAGGGAAACTAGTTTCATATTGCGAAGCTACGCGGTGAACGCGTCGCGGACGACGCAGGCTTGTTCGCGTTTATGTAAAACGAGAGAGCCGACGGCGGGACTGGCGCTAGCGTCGCGACCGGCGTAAGCGATTTCGCGACCGAACATTTCCCTTAACCGCGACGCCATGAAACCCCATGCGCCCATGTTTTGCGGTTCTTCCTGACACCAAACGATCTCTGCTTTTTCAGGGAACGCTTTCATCATCGACTTCAATTTCTTTTCATGCAGCGGATAAAGCTGCTCGATGCGGATGATCGCCGCGTTGTCGATCTTCTTTTCGGTGCGGTAATTGATCAGATCGTAATAAACTTTTCCCGAGCAAAGGATGACGCGTTTCATTTTGCTCGCAGTGCCGACTTCAGGCGCGCTGAGAATTTCTTCGAAGCGACCCTTGAGAAAATCTTCTTTCGGCGACGACGCGAACTCAGCGCGCAACAAACTCTTCGGCGTCATGATCACGAGGGGTTTTACGAAGTCGCGTTTCATTTGCCGGCGCAGCACGTGAAAATATTGAGCGGCCGTTGTGAGATTACAGACTTGAATGTTGTCTTCGGCGCACAGTTGGAGAAAACGCTCGAGGCGTCCGCTCGAATGTTCCGGGCCTTGTCCTTCGTAACCGTGCGGCAAAAGCAAAACGATCCCGCTTGGCCGCTGCCATTTCGATTCCGCGGAAACGATAAATTGGTCGATGATCGTTTGCGCGCCGTTGGAAAAATCGCCGAACTGCGCTTCCCACAAACAGAGCAGTTTCGGATAATCAAGCGAGTAGCCGTAATCGAATCCGAGCACGGCGGCCTCGGAAAGCAGGCTGTTGTAAATGCAGACGCGCGCTTGTTTTTCCGACATGTGCATTAACGGCACATAGGGCGCGCCGGTTTTCGCGTCGTAAAGAATCGCGTGACGCGTGCTGAAAGTTCCGCGCGCGCTGTCCTGACCCGACAAACGGATCGGTGTTCCTTCCAAAAGCAAAGAGCCAAAGGCAAGCAATTCCGCGTAATGCCATTCGTAAGGTCCGCCATTCTCGAAAACTTTGCGGCGATGTTCGAGCACGATCCGTTTGATCTTCGGTTGAACATTGAAATCGTCGGGCACGCGCGTGAGCGCATCGACAATTGTCGTGAGCGTTTTCTCGTCGATCGCCGTTGTGACCGGCGAGCTGCTGTATTCCGGCTGAAAAACTGCCGCCGCTTCTTTGAACTGAGCTTGTTTGCCTGCTTTTTCTTTTTCGATCGACTTGACGGTGTCGAGCGCCATCTCGAGACGCAGACTCATTTCCGTTTCAAGTGAAGCCGCATCGTCTTCGCTCAAGGCGCCGGACTCGACAAGCTCGCGTTTGTAGGACTGCGCGGCCGAGGGATGTTTGTCGATCTTCGCATAAAGATCGGGCTGGGTGAACGCCGGCTCGTCGCCTTCATTGTGCCCGTAACGGCGATAGCAATACATGTCGATCACGAAATCGCGTCCGAATTCCTGCCGGAAATCGAGCGCGAGTTGACTCACTTGGAGACACGCGAGCGCATCGTCTCCGTTGACATGGAAAATCGGAACCTCGATCATCTTTGCCACATCCGTGGCGTACATCGACGAGCGCGCGTCTTCGGGCAGCGTGGTGAAACCGATTTGGTTGTTCACAACGATGTGAACGGTGCCGCCGGTGCCGTAACCATGAAGCTGCGACATTTGGAGCGTCTCCATCACGATCCCCTGTCCGGCGAACGCGGCATCGCCATGAATCAATAACGGCAAAACTTTTTTCCGATGCTCGGTATCGCCGCGAATCCGTTGCCGCGCACGCGCCGTCCCTTCGACAATCGGATCGACAGCTTCCAAGTGACTGGGATTGGCGGCCAATCGAATTTCGATTTGCGAACCGGAGCCGAGTTTTCGGACGGTCCGATAACCGAGATGATATTTCACGTCGCCATCGCCGGAAACGAGTTCCGGAGTGTAATTCTCGCTGAACTCGGTGAAAATCACGCGGAGCGATTTCTTCAAAAAGTTCGCCAGGACATTGAGCCGGCCGCGGTGCGCCATGCCCATGCAAATCTCTTCAATCCCATCAGCCGGACATTTGTGAAGAATACTGTCGAGAATCACCATCAACGATTCCGCGCCTTGAAGTGAAAAGCGTTTTTGTCCGACGTAACGCGAATGGAGAAAACCTTCGAACGATTCGGCTTCCATCAACGCGCGCAGAATCGCGATCTTCACCTGGCGCGGCGTGGAATGTTTGTCCGGCCGCGATTCGAGCCGATGGAGAACCCAGTTCCGGATGCGCGTGTTCTGGATGTGCATGAACTCCGCGCCGATCGAGTCGGCGTAAATTTTTGTCAGGCGCGCGATCATTTCGCGCAGCGCCATCTCTTCGCCGTTCGCGAAAAACTTCGAAGCGACTCGAAGATCGAGATCTTTTTCGCTGAAGCCGAGCTCGCGCAAACTCAGCAGCGGATTTTCCGGACGCCTTTCCGCGAGCGGATTCACGCGCGCGATGGTGTGACCGAGCGTGCGATATGCGTAGACGAGTCCGTCAATCCGCGTTTGGAGCGGACTTTCCCGCGTGACCTTCTCCGGCGCGGCCACGGCGGCGCCGTTTTTCTGCGGCAGATTTCCTAACTCAAATCCTTCGAAGAATGCAGCCCAACTCGGATCGACCGATGCCGGATTTTCCTGCCAGCGCGCATAATTCTGGTCGATTAAGTCCAGATTGGCCCGGGCCGCGATTGTGGTGCGCATTGCACGTTTAATCTGCAACCGTTAGCCGAGGCGGCAAGTTGACAGTGGCTACACGCCGATTAATCGCAGTGTCAACATCTTCCAAAACCCCACAAGAGTCGCGCTGCAAAGATCCTTCTTCCCTTCGTCGCCGCTTTCGACGTAATATTCGCAACTGTAACGCCAGTTCCTCCCTATGGTTGAGCCCGACATTCCTGCACGATTCATCGACGGCTGGAAGAGTCTCAAGGATCAAGGTGCCCGAAGCAGTGTGCACCGCCGGCAAATCCAACTAGCGATCAAGGCCGGATACGGGAATGGAGGTCCCAACACCGCCTTCGGCACAGAATTCGGTCTCATCAGCAATGGGTTAGGCGAGGTCTTTGTTAGATGGATAAACGACACCCGCAGAAATGCTGGAAACTTAGAGCAAGGGAAACAAGCAACCAAATAAAACAATAAACTCATGAAAAAGATACTTATCTCGCTGATCTCACTTCTCGTGGCCTATGAAAGAGTATCCGCAGAACTATCAGTGGAAAACAAAACGAGCGTCTCCACGGGCGGTGGAAGCCGGACTATGCTGGAAATTCAACTTAACAATCTCATGCAAGACATGCGTCCAGCAAATCGCGACATCGCCGCGCTGAAAGAATATACCCAAAAGGTGGGTGATGTTCTGAAGAAAGTGGACGAAGTGAAGATGCCGGAGAAGCCGACCATCTTGGCGGAACTCAGCAAAGCTCTCGTTGACCTAAAGAATCTTAATGGAGATACGCCTCTCGTTCCAACCAATCCCGCTGTCAAAACTTTCGTGGACAAATACAGATCCTTGCAAAGTCGAAGCAACATACCCAGTCTACCGAGTGAGGTATTCGAGTCGCTAGGGAGAAGCCGTGAAGATCCGCTCTTTGTCGCCATTTTAGATAGCATATCCCGCCCGAGCGTTCAGTTCGAATACAGTACAGATAAAATAGACGAACTAATAGACTCATTGGGTAATTTTGAGAGCGGAAAATTCATCCCAATCACCCCGCCACCAACTCGACAAAAAGTCGAGGGGCAAATACAAGCCGCGATGACAGACGCGGCAACTCTACCGAAACAGTTCGAAGATAGATTCAACGCGCTGAAGGTGTCTACGAAGGATTTTTACACTAAGGTAGCTACCGCCCTCGCAGCGGAAATCGCCCGACGGGAAACATTGCTCGCCCAACAGGTAAAGAGCGCTGAAGAAATCGGGAAGCAGATCGCAGAACTGGAAAAGGCCCAAAGCTTGAACGTAACCGATCTAATCCAAAAGCTGCCTATCTTGGTCGGGATACTTTGCGGCCTTTTTGTCGGGCTTATCCTTCTGATCAGATTCTATCCAACCGACCTCCAAACAGAATGGGTCGCGTCAGGGCAAGTTATTCAACTCCTAACCGTGGTCACCTTGCTCTTGATTATCCTGTGCCTGGCAGTCACTCATGTGATTAATGAGAACACCATCGGCACCCTGCTAGGCGGAATCGGAGGCTACGTTCTCTCACAGGGTGTGGGGCGCGCCGCTGCGCGGGAAGCCAACCGGATGAAGCCGCCGGGAGGAGGATCGTAGTAAACGTGTCGCTTCCACTTAGTTGTCAGGGTTGGGACTGAGGGGCGGAGTCTTTGCACACGGAAGCTGTGCTGCAAAGAAAATTTTGCAAATAAGTTAGCCCATCCGGCCCAAGTTGACAGTGCTGAGGCTGCTTCGTTACTTGCACACGCAAATGACTGCGGCCCAAATTTACGAATCGGTCACGAACGGCGGTGCCAGCGATTTAGGGGACGTCGTCGCCGTTCTCAACACGAATAAACCGTGGTGTTTAATTGGCGGGCTGGCGGTCAACTGTTACGTCGAGCCTGTTTACACGGTGGATGTCGATCTTGTCGTGGTCGCGGCAAAGCTCCCTGAAATCGAATCTGAGCTGACGGGCCGCGGATTTCGCTTTGAACATTCGATGAATGCGCGGCGACCAGGAAGTAAACTGAACGCGCAGTTCACAACCGATCCTCGCTATCAGGAGTTTCTTAAAGACGCGACCGAGCGCGAAGTTCTTGGAATCCGTATCCCGGTGGCGAGTCTGGAAAACAGCATCCATGGCAAAGTTTGGGCATGGCAGGACGCAAGACGCCGGCTAAGCAAACGGAAAAAAGACGAATTGGATTTGCTTCGAATCGCGGAAACTTATCCGAAGCTTCGGCATCTAATTCCCGAGGAAATCACAAAACAGTTGGAATGATTCGTAAGATTAATATCGCCGCGGCGACGCTGGTTCTCTGCGCTGCAAGATCGACATCGTGCTTCGCCCAGACCGATCCCGCGGCCGAGCCGGCGGTGTTGGCGGTGGCGAAAGTTTTGCCGACTGTGGTTAACATCAACACCGAGCGAGTCGTCCGCCGCACTGTGCGGGATCCGATCGAAGATTTTTACGCGCAGTTTTTCGGTTACTACCGCGGTCGTCCGCACGAAATCCGGCAAACGCTGCAAAGCCTTGGCTCCGGTTTCATTGTCGATCCAGCGGGTTACATCGTAACCAATCAACACGTAGTCGAGCGCGCGGCCGATTTGAAAATCAAAGTCACGACGAACGACGGCAAAACTTACAGCGCGCATTACATCACCGGCGACGACAAAAAAGACCTCGCGTTTATCAAGATCGACGCGAAAGATTCGTTTCCGTTCATCAATCTCGACAACATCTCGCCGAACTTGTTAGGCGAAACGGTCATTGTGGTCGGCAACGCGGTGGGTTACGGAAGCTCGATTAGCCGCGGGGTGTTGAGCGCGACCAAGCGCGACATCTCGATCGAGAACGTCGATTACAAAAATCTCGTCCAAACCGACGCGGCGATTAATCCCGGCAACAGCGGCGGACCGGTGATCGACATCTCGGGGCGATTGGTCGGAATCAGCTCCGCGAAGATGGCCTTCACGCCCCAAGGCGTGCCGACACAAGGACTCGGATTCGCGATTCCGGCCGATGTTGTGCGCGACAGTGTGAAAACTTTCAAAGCGTTCGCTGAAAAACATCCGGGCGGAAAAACTTCGCCGCCGCCACAGGAAACAAATAACGCCGAGCAAATGTTTGGAATGCAGTTGCAGAATTTAAATGAGGAACTAACCGATGCGCTCGGTTACGAGCCGGGCCGCGGCGTATTGATCAGCGCAGTTGAACCGGAGAGTCCGGCCGACGAGGCCGGCATCCAGCGGGGGCTGGTGATTTATCGCATCGGCAAACATGACGTGAATTCGGTCAAAGACGTGGAGAATCTTCTTGGCCGCGCGAACAGCGGAACGAAAGTCGATTTTGCCGTGGGCGTCATCCGCGCCGGCGGCAGCGAGCAACGTGTAGAAACGGTCACGCTATCTGCCCGTTGACAATCGATAAAAATTTGGCAACGCAATTACTCCTCGATTGTCTCAGAAAATGATTTCCAATGATCAAAGTTGAAAATTTAACCAAGCGTTACGCCGGCCAGACCGCGATCCGCGATTTGAGTTTCGAAGTCGGCCAGGGCGAGATCATGGGCTTTCTCGGGCCGAACGGCGCGGGCAAGACGACGACGATGCGGATTTTGGCGGGATTCATGCCGGCCACTTCAGGTCGCGCGTCGATTGCCGGATTCGACGTCTTCGAGCAATCGCTTCAGGCGCGGTCGCGGCTCGGTTACATGCCCGAAAATGTTCCGCTCTATAATGATATGCGCGTCACCGAGTATCTCGATTATCGCGCGGCGCTCAAAGGTGTGCCGCATCGGCGCGTCGCGGAACGCGTCGGCGACGTGAAAGAACTCTGCGGTCTGCACGAAGTGGAACGAAAATTAATCGGCAATCTTTCCAAAGGTTACCGGCAGCGAGTCGGATTAGCCGACGCGCTAGTGAGCGAGCCGGATCTTTTGATTTTGGACGAACCGACGATTGGTCTCGATCCAAATCAAATTCGGCAAGTGCGCGAGCTGATTAAAAATCTCGGCAAGCAACACACGATTTTGCTTTCGACGCACATTTTGCCGGAAGTCGAGATGACCTGCAGTCGCGTCATCATCATTCACAAAGGGCGAATCCAGGCGTGCGATACGCCGGAGAATTTGCTCGGCCAGATTCGTCAGGCCGGCCGTGTAGTCGTCGAAGCGAAAACCGGCAAAGACGATGGCGTGGAAGAGTTGAAAAAAATTTCCGGCGTCCGCGAAGTCACGACCAAGCCCGAAGGCGACTGGGAAACGTTTTCCATGCGAGTCGAATCAGGTCTCGACGTGCGCGAGGAGATTTTCAAACTCGCCGCGGCGCGGAAATGGACGCTGCGCGAGTTGTCGCAGCAACGCGCCACGCTCGAAGACGTGTTCGTCGAAATTACGCACTCGGACCACCCGGAGATATCGATCTAAGCGATGAGGAAATTCTGGACACTGCTGATTCGCGAAGTTCGCGGCTATTTCCATTCACCAATCGCATACGTCGTGCTCGTGTTTTTTCTCCTCGTTAGCGGCGTCGATTTTTATTTCCAAGTCTCCTTCATGAATCAGCGGCCGGCGTCGTACACGGTCCAGGAAGCGTTTTTTAATTCGGTGTTCTTCTGGTTCGCCTTCGTTCTGATCTTCCCGCTGATCACGATGCGTCTCTTCGCCGAGGAGTTTAAGCTCGGCACGATCGAGCCCTTGATGACCGCGCCGGTGCGCGATTTGCAGGTCGTTCTCTCGAAATTTTTCGGCGCGTTGGTGTTTTACATCGTGCTTTGGATTCCAACGCTGCTCTACTTCGCGATTTTCCAGAAGATCACACACGAACCGGCGGCGAATTCGGCCGGTGCGTATTGGGGTTCGTACTTAATGCTGCTCCTACTCGGAATGTTTTACCTCTCGGTCGGTTGCTTCGCGTCCGTTGTAACGAAAAACCAAATCGTCGCCGCAGTCATCTCGTTCTGCGCGATCACGCTCTTGTTTTTCATGGGCCTGATTCAATTCATCCTGCTCGACGTCAGTTCCGGGGCGCGCGATGCACTCGGATATTTTTCGGCGATCGAACACATGGGAACTTTTTCGCGCGGCATCATCGACACGCGACCGATGGTCTTTTACCTGAGCATGACAGCGTTTGTGCTGACCCTGACTTATCAGGCGTTTCAATCACGCAAATGGAGGCTGTGAGTGATGGCTGACGTTTCCACAAAACGAAAAGGGATTCAGCGCCTCCAGATCGGACTGAACCTTCTGGTCCAGCTGATCCTGATTTTCTTTTTGATCAGCGCGGTGAACTGGATCGGCTTCCGCCATTACAAACGCTGGGACGTTTCGCGCGATCAGAAGTACGCACTCTCGGACAAAACGAACCGCTTCCTGAACACGATCAAAGGCAAGATGCGGATCACGCTTTTCTTTTCGCCAAATAATCCGATTGCCGGCGACGTCTCAAGTTTACTGACCGAGTATCAGTACGCCGCGAAAGGAAAGATCGACATCGAGAACGTCGACCCGCAGCGAAATCTCTCCCGCGCCAAGGAGTTGTTCGACAAATACAAAGTGGTCAGCGACGAAAGCCTGCTGGTAATCGATTACGATGCGCGCAACAAAACGGTGAAGGCGTCGGAGATGGCGGAAGTCGATCAAAGCGGCGCGGCGTTCGGCGAGGGCCCGCGCGTGAGCGCGTTCAAGGGCGAGCAAGCGATTACGAGCGCGATGATCGATTTGGTCGAAGGCAAAAAAAATGTGATCGGCTACATCACCGGCCACAAAGAACCGTCGATCGCAGCGCCGTCGCCGCTCGAACTGATGCAGCAGCAACAACAACAAAGCGGCAGTCCGATTTCCGTCCTGAAGACTTTTATCGAAAATGAAAACATCAAGTTCCAGGAATTAAATCTTTTCAACGAGCCGCAGATCCCGGCCGAAATTAAAACGGTCATGATCGTCGGTCCGCAGTACGATCTTTCCGATCGCGAAATAAAGATGCTCCGCGATTTCTGGGACAAGCAGGGACGGATTCTGTTGCTGATCGATCCGTCCGCCAAAACGCCGAAGCTGAGCGCGTTTCTCAACGAGCTTGGCGTCAAAGTGAATGACGACCGCTTAATGGCGTTTGTTCGCACGGGAATTGAAGAGATGGCGCTGATTCGTGATGTGCAGGCGCGCTTCCTCGGCGACAGCCCGGTCACGAAACGGCTGGCTGATGTGCGCGCGATATTTTTTGGCGGAACATCTTCGATCACGATCGATCCGCAGCGCGTGCAAGCGGCGAACATTCGGCTCCAGCCGTTAGTCGAAGCGGAGAAAGGTTATTTCGCCGAGACCGATTACAACACGACAGATCAGAACAAGCTGCAGGCCGATGCGAAAAAAGCGAACGCCGCGCCGTTGACGATTGCGGTCTCGATCGAAAAAGGCGGGAGCGCGGACGAGCGCGTCCAGATGAATTCGTCGCGCATGGTCGTGGTGAGCAACGCTACGTTCGTTCTCGACAACGCGCTGACTCAGGATCAGCAGGCGCTCGATTTCATTTCCGGTTGCGCGAATTGGCTGCTCAGTCGTGAACAACTCATCGGCATCGCGCCGAAAATTCCGAAGACCCTCACATTTAGTTTGAACGAGGACGCGCTCAGCAGTTTGCGCTGGATGGTGCTCGTTCTGGTGCCGCTCGTCTTTGTTCTTCTGGGGACAGCCGTTTGGTGGAAACGGCGGGCCTGACCTCGCTCAAATCGCATGAAGTGGAAAACGACAATCATTTTATTGGTCATCGCCGCCGGCGCTTACGCTTATCTCTATTTTATCGAGCGCAATCGGCCGAACACTGAAGACGCCGCGCGCCAGGCGCAGAACGTCATCAATCTTAGCCGCGAGAAAATCGATGGCATCGTCATCCAAAATGGCGACGACAAGATCGACATCCGCCGAAGCGCGGACAAATGGCGTTTGGAAACACCGATCAAAGATCAGGCGGACGCTTCGCTCGTGAACAATGTTTTGCTCGAGCTCGAGAACTGGCAAAAGGACGCCACCATTTCAGCGAAAGAGATGGAAGCAGATAAAAACACAATCTCCGATTACGGCCTGGCGAAACCGAAATTGCGTCTCAAGCTCGTCGGAAAAGATGCGCCGCCGGAAATCTGGTTCGGCAAAGATGCCGCGCTCGAAGGCAAAATGTATATCCGGTTCGAAAATTCCAAGGAAACGTTTCTCGTTAATCAATCCGTCAAAAAAGCGATCGAGAAAAAGCCGGAAGAATTTCGCGACCGTAGATTGACCGACCTGATTCTGGCCCAGGTTGTTCGCGCTGCCCTCAAAACTCCGGCCGGCGAAATGGAGTTGCAAAAAAAGAACGACCACTGGGACATTGTGAAGCCGCTGCGCACCCGCGCCGACGATCAGAAGGTTAACGATTTGATCGCGCAAGTGACGACCGCGCGCATTCAACAATTCGTGGCCGACGATAAGGGCGATCTGCATCCCTACGGTTTGGCCGAGGCGCGCGGATCGCTCACGCTTTTTGCGCAGGACTACAAACAAGGACAAACGCTCCAGATCGGCAGCGTTCCAGAAAAAGAGAAAGACCAGGTCTACGTTCGATTTTCATCTCGCGGTTTCGTTTACACCCTGCCGAAAAAGATTGAGGAGATCCTCAACAACAAACCAAACGATCTGCGCGATCGGCATCTGGTTCGGATCGACACGAAGATTCTCGACCGTCTGACGATCGACGCGCCGAGCAAAGGCAAGACTGTCCTCGCGCGTAAAGATGAAAATTGGACGATCGCGAGCCGGAGCAACGCGCCTGCCAACTCGAGCGAAGTGCGCCGTTTGATCGACGCATTGCAAAATGAACAGGTCACGCGGTTCGTCGAAGACGTCGCGTCGAACTTGCCAAAGTACGGTCTCGATAAACCGCAGCTCACCGTCACGTTCAGTTCGTTCGCTTCCGAGAACACGGCCGAGACGAAAGCCGGCGAGCAGCCATTCGCGTCAGTTTCGTTCGGAAAAGTCGAAGGCAACGACGTTTTCGCGCGCGTCGGAGACGAACCGTTCGTAGTCGCGGTGCGCAAGACTTTGCTCGATCAGATTTTCAGCGATCCGTTGCAGTGGCAGGATTTGTCGATCTTCAATTTCAAGCCGGAGCAAATTCATCGCTTGAGCGTGACGACGGACAAAGAAGTCGCTCTCGTTCGCGGCGCGAACAATCAATGGAGCTGGGCGAAAGGCACCGGCCCGATCAATCAGGCGAATCTGCAATCGGTGTTAAACACTTTGTCCACATTGCACGCCACGCGCTGGATTGGATCGACATCACCGGTCCACGGTTTCGATAAACCGCAGCTCATTATTTCCTTCACGACTTCGACTGATGACAAAGCCACGCACAAGCTGACAATCGGCGCTGCCGCGCCGGACGGAATGTTGTTTGCGAAGGTCGACGAGCACGAAGGCGTTTTTGCGATCAGCACTCCAGATTTGAATGCCCTGAAATTGCCGCTGGTCGGCCAAGAAACTCCATCGCCAACTCCAACGGCAAGCACGACGGCGACAACAACGGCGAAGCCGTGACGCTGTAGCGGCGCTCTACGATCGCCGAAATATTCCGCGAACGGCGGTCATAGACCGCCGCTACAGTTTTTTCTTCGCAGTATAAATTGTGACGATGCCGCCAGTCAGCGGTTCCATCGCCGCTCGCTCAAATCCGTTCGCTTCGATCAAACGCAACATTTCTTCGCCGCCGGGAAATTTCTCGATTGATTCGCCCAGATAATCGTAGGCCGTTTTCTTTTGAGTTAAGAACGAGCCGAACATCGGCATCACTCGGTGAAGATAGAAGCGATAAACCGTTCGCAAGATCGACATCGACGGCAGCGAAAATTCCATCACGAGCAGATGGCCATTGGTCGTGAGCACACGCGCCATTTCGCGCAACGCCGCGCTCCAATCTTCGATGTTGCGCAAACCAAACGCGATCGTGACGCAGTCGAATGAGCGACCCGCAAATGGAAGCGCGAGCGCGTCGGCCGCGATCACTCGCCGAACGCCTTTGCTGCGCGCGACCGCGAGCATTTCCTCCGAAAAATCCGCGCCGATAATTTCGGCGTTCGGCAAGGCCCGCATCAGCGCCAGTGCGAGATCCCCCGTGCCGGTGGCAAGATCGACAATCGCGTCCGGATTCCAATCAGCGACGATTTTCGCCGCGCGCTTACGCCAGAAAAAATCGCAGCCGCAGCTCAGGAGATGGTTCGCGAGATCGTAACGGCGAGAGATGCTGCCAAACATCGCGCGGACTCTTTCCGGATCGCGCGAGCTCGATAACTGATCAGTTTTCAACCGGGTTCGGATTTCTTGGTTTTCGCCAGCGACAGCGCGAGGCCGATTGCCAGCCACGCCGCCGGCATGACGTGAAGCAAAAGTCGCGGCAGCGAAGAAGTGATGTGCGCAGTGTAACTTGGCCACGCGCTAAAAATGTAAGTCGACAGGTAAAGGAACACCGGCGCCACGACTGCGATCGCCAAAAGCAATCGCGATGAGTTTCTCGAAAGGAGTAGATAAATCACGGCGACGAGCGCGAGCAGCCAAAAGATGCTCCAGTGACTCGACTCACTAATTTCGGCAAAGGCAGTGGCGCAAATTTCGCCGATTCTATTTAGATTGCCGCGCAGAATTTCAAATGTTGGTCGCGCGAAATCTGAAGGCGTGATCGCGTGCATCGCTTTGAGATAAATTCGCCAGCCAGCGAGCAATAGAATTCCCGGCAAGATCGACAACAGGAAAAACCGGACGCGTTGTTGGCGCGCAGCCACGACGAAGCCGATCCCTGCCAGAATCGCCCACAAAATGATCCCTTCGGATTTGATCCACGGAATGAAAGTGAGCGCGGCGGCGTAAAAGAAAAAATCGCGTTCGCCCGCGCAAAGAAGATAGCCGAGCGCGGTCAGATAAAAAACCGCGAGCGGAATATCGGCGTAACCGACAATGACTCCGCCCGGGCTCGCGGTCACGAACGGAACAAATGGAACCAAGAGCGCGATCAGCAAACCGAGCCAGCGTTTGCCGGAAAGCCGGGTAACGAAAATCGCAAGCAGCAGGACGCCGGCGATGTAGAAGATTGGAAAGATCGTCTTGATCCAGAACTGATGCGGCGCGCCCATCCAAAGGTAGAGCCAGAGCTCGGTGAAGGGAATCGCGAGCGGATATTCCGGGTGAGTAAACGCGCGGCCCGGATTCGCGTAATAGGATTGCGGCAGCACTCCGGAACTCAGAAACGCGTAGCGCGCTTTGATCTCCCAATTAAACAATCCATCCCACCCGAGCGTGTGTTTGAGCGAAACGAAAAAGATTATCACCAGTTCGATCGCGAGCGCGCTCGCTAAAATCCATTCGACGCGATTGCTCGGTCGCGGCAACGAGAACTGGATCGATGTCGATCTTTGCATGCGCCAGGCAACAATTCCGAGAGCGACGCACACGAGCGCGACAAAAGATTGAAGGATTAACCCCGAGAGAAAAATTCCGCCGAGCCACAACAATAATGACACGACTCCAACTCCGAACAGCCACGAAAGACCCGCGCATTCGACGAGGTTGAGGACCGTTCCGCGTGTGAGGAGCATCACGATTCCAAATCCCGCCGCGAAGAGCGTGAGATAAGCGGCCAATAATCCGGGCAGCGTCATTGATTTGGAGTCAGAGATTCGGCCGAAACAACCGTGATGCTCGAACCGAAATTCGTTTTGTTTTTAATCCAGACCGGCGGCTTCAGATTGCAAAAGATGACGTCGCTTACCGAACTCGCGTTAATCGCGCTCAGTTCGCGCGAATAAGTCGATGGGTTGACGCGAATAATTTGCACATCGCGCGGCCAGGATAGGTAGGCGACCAGCATTCCCAAAAATTCACTCGACGAACTTCCGGCGTCGACGAAGACGGTAATCGATTTGTCGCGCGGAAGCGTTTCGACAACCCGAGCGAACAATTCGGTGCCATTACGAACACGAGTTAAACCGCTGAGGTAAGAATCGGTCGAATGATTCGGATCGATCGGGCCGATTTTGTTTTCGAGGAGCGCCGGGCCGACGACCGGAATACTGAAGAAAAGAAAAACCGCGAAGAGCGCACACCAAAGCGCGAGATGAAGATAAAATCGCATCGCGAATGATTTCGCTGTTGCTCTTTACAGTGCAAGCGGGAGAAATCGAGCAGAATTGCTCACGAGAGGACTCGAACCTCCACGGGTTTCCCCATACGGTCCTGAGCCGTACGCGTCTGCCAATTCCGCCACGTGAGCGAGGCCGATTAAGTTGCGTCAGCGACTTTCGCGCGCAAGCGCAAATCGCACGATGTCGATCTATCGCTTGTGGCGTTCAAGCGTGAAGCTCCGAAAGATTCCGCGGATCGCGGTGGTATCGAAGTTTGAAGGAGGTTACCTGCTCCGGCCAACGTTCGCTTCCATAAGTGTACCCTTCCAACATGTGTAGCAATCCATTCTCCACATAGAGCAGGAAACCGGCACCGTTTTCCAATTCCGGAATTTCTGCCTCTACGTCTCCAAAAACCAAGGAGCGCTTATTGGTTCGCTCGAGTTCCGGTGGAGCTGAGATTTTCGTGTAAAATCCCACACCAGTGAATTCTCTGTCGAGAACTTTGAGCGCTTCTGCTTGGGTGCGCAAGATTGCCAACGTCTCGTCATCGCCATCTAACAATTTCCGAATCACTGCGCCTTCTAGCGTGGTCAGCTCGTTCATTGTCCTTCGGGGTCACACTAAACATATAACATTCTGAATTACCCGCGGCGACGTTTGCGGGCGCGGGCTTCTAGCTGTTGGGCTTTGCGCGCTTTGCCTAACGAACGGAGCAGATCGGCGTAATTGGCAGCCACGATTTCATAATCTTCCGGCGGTTGATCGGTAGCTTCTTCCCAACTCTTGAGCGACGCGCGATAAAGCTCGGCCGCTTTTGGATAATCGCCGCGGGAATGATAGACAACAGCGAGATTGCATTTCGATTGCGCGATATCGGGATGCATCGGCGGCAGAACTTTTTCCCGAATGCCGAGCGCGCGAAGATGTGTCTTCTCCGCTTCGGCATAGCGCTTCTCGTTTGTGTAAAAGACGGCGAGGTTATTTAAAACGGAGGCAACGTCCGCGTGCTGCGGCCCGAGTTGCTTCTCGTAAATCTCGAGCGCGTGCAAATAATACGGTTCGGCGGCTTTTTGCCGGCCCGACTTTCGAAAAATCAGCGCGACATTGTTCAGCATCGTTCCCAAGTCGGCATACGGCAGATCTTCCAGATGCGTCCCGGCCGCGATCGCTTTCTCGTAATAACGGATCGCTTCTTCCTGTTGGCCGAGGTTGTCGCACAAAAAAGCGAGCCGGCGCGCAGAGCGATAGAGCAGACGTTGATCCAGCGGCTTCGCTTTTTCGAGAACGCCGTGAGCTTTTAAGAGAAACGGCTTTGCTTTGATGCGGTCGCCGCTTTGATCGAGAAGGGTGCCGAGTTTTTCGTAACTGAGCGCGAGCGCGCTGTCGTCTTCACCGAAAGTGCGCTTGCCCAGTTCGAGCATCGTCTCGGCAACGCGAATCGCTTCAGGCAATCGACTACTCGCGCGCAGGGTCTCGAGTTTGTCATTGAGAATTCCCCAAAGTTTCTCCTCGCCTTTCATAGCGAATCACCAGCCTTCGCTCAGCTGGGTGACGAGTCGATTGGCTAACTCTTCGGTCGCAAGGGGCAATGCTTGTCGTTCGTCGGTCGTGACATCAGTGCCGACGAAAAAGCTGGTGGTGCCGGAAACTTCGGCCCACGGGCTGAGCGGTTTGTCGTCAGGCCCGACCAATCGGTACTTCACTCGCAACGCCAGATTGAATTCGCTCGTCGCCAAAACATTTCCGCGCACCGAGCGCGCTGGAGACCGGCTGATGCGAATGATCTCCGCTTTCAGTGTCGCGTCCGCTTTGTCGCCGCCGACGATTTGGAATGTTCCATCCTGTTGAATTTGTTTGATAACGGTGTCGGTGACGAGCACTTCGATGCGCGGAATCAGCGTGTTGTTGACGAACGTCGGAACAGCAATCGTGTGGACGTCACGAAGATAATACGGCTTGGCCGGGCCGATGTGATAACCGAGACAACCAGAGAGACCAACGCAGGCGATCGCTGCCGCGATTAGTTTTTTCACGGCGTCGGGGCAGCCGTTGCTTCAGCAGAACCGGAATCGTCCGGGGACGGCGCGGCCCTGTCAGCCGGAGATTCCGCCGGCGTGGTCGACGGCTGTGGCGTCGCGCTTCGTTCCGGTTCGGGTAAAGATGACGACGACGTGCCCATGCCAAGCGAACTGTCTGTATCGAGCGATGACGACGAAGGTGGCGGCGGAAGGCTGCTGTCGGTATCGGGCGGAAGCGCGGGTGTTGCGTTGGGTTTCGGCACAGCGTTGTCTTCGGCGGCGGATTTAGTCTTCTCTTTTTCGGTTTTCTTTTTTTCCGCTTCGGCTTCCTGCGCAGTCTGCAGCACCTTTTCGCCGACTTTCGAGCGCAACTGATCGATCCGTTTCTTCGCCTTTTCGCTTTCCGGAGAACCGGGCTGCTGCCGGATCACTTCGTTGTAATAAATTACGGCCGCGCGATAAAATTTCTGTTTGTCGTAATACCGAGCTACATCGTACGAGCTGCTCGTGGCTTTGTGTTCCAATAGTTGGAGATTAGCGCGGGCCTGCGCCGCTTTTTCGCTGTTCGGATACCGAAACAGGAAATCCTGGAACGCGATCCGGGCGCGATTCGTCGCGTCAGCGTCTTTTGTTCCGCCTTTCGACGCAGTGAACCAAACATAGCCGATTTGATATTGTGCATCGGCCGCGATCGGATCATTTGGAAACTTCTCAACGACCGCAGCGTAAGCTTGGAGCGCGGCATCGTTAGCGGCCTGTTTCTCGCGCGCGAGGCCGATGTCGAATTGCGCCCGCGCGGTGTACTTTCCGTAGGGAGCAGTCCGAATCACCGCCGCAAAAATGTCGACCGCGCGATCCATCGAAGTTGCCATCGGAATCCCGAGCAATTTCAGTTTTTTTCCGGCGAGATACATTTCGCCGATCCGGAACTGCGCTTCGATCGCTTCGTTGAAATGCGGACTCGTCGGATAACCGGTCACCACTCCTCGATACGCCGCGGCTGCTGCAAAATAATCATGAACCTGTTCCATCAGCACTGCGCAGCGAAAGGCCGCTCCCGCAGCCAGAGCGTCCTGCGGATGTCGCCTCACCAATGTCCGATAAGCGCGGATCGCGCGTTTCGGATTGTTGTCTTTCTCCGCCTTCTGTCCGATTTCAAAAAGTTCTGCCGCGTTGCCGCTCAGTTCTTCCTCGCCCGGCGGGACGTATTTAGATTTTTCGCCGGGCCGAAACACGACCGCGGAGTCGGCGCTCCCCAGTAAATAAACAGTCAGCGCAGAGAAAAGAAGCAACGGGAGAACTTTCAATTTCATCGGGAGTGGCAGGGTAATTGAGTTATCCAGTGCGTCAAGTTACCCAACGCCCAAATCTGCCGCGGTCCGACCGATCTGATCTTGCAAGATCGACCCGCCTTCACTTCGAGCTACGGCGCGGCAAGCATCTTCCCGCGCGCGCCGATTTGGCTTACATTTCCGTCCGGCTTGAATCTTACCGACCAGCAAAAAATCCGCATCGGCGCCTGCGCCTGGAGTTTTCCGGACTGGCGAGGCAGCTTTTATCCCGCCGACCTTCCGGAATCCGAATGGCTGGAATTTTACGCGCGCTATTTTCCGGCGGTCGAAGTCGATTCCACATTCTATGCCGTGCCGGCGGAGAACGCGGTCCGGCGCTGGGTCGAGCAAACACCCGGCTCGTTTCGTTTCAGTTGCAAACTGCCGCGCGAGATCACGCATGTGTGCAAACTGCGCGATTGCACGAACGAATTGAATTCGTTTTTGCGCGCGATCGAGCCGCTGGAGTCGAAGCTGCAAGTTGTGCTGATCCAACTTCCGCCATCGTTCACGCCGAAAGACGGCCGGCAAACGTTGCGCAAATTTCTCGTGCAGCTTCCGAAAGGTTTTCGGTTTGCGATCGAGTTTCGTAATCCCGGCTGGCATCGGCCGCAAATCATTCGTTTGCTCGAGCAATACCGCGTCTGCTGGGTTTGGGCCGACACAACTCCGCTGAACGAACGTAATCTCGCGCCGTTCGAATTTCTCCCGCTCCCGACCGATTTCCTTTATCTGCGGTTGCTCGGTGATTACGCGACCAAGTACGACGGCGCCGGCAAATTCGTTCATCGCTATGACAAACTTCTCTGGAAACGTGAAGCTGCTCTCGAAAGCTGGGCGCTAAAAATCGAGCGCCATCTCTCCGAGGTCCGCAACGTTTGGACGTTTGTCGGAAATCACTTTGAAGGTTTTTCTCCGGAAACCGCGCAACGCCTCGCCCAACGACTCGGTTACGAACTTCCGTTGCCGCCCGAAGAAGAAAAAATTTCGTCGGAGCAAGAACGCGACCAGTTGAATCTCTTTGCCGAGGGTTCGCCTGAGAAATAGAATACATCCATGCTTCGTTCCCTCACCAGTAGTCGATCCATAATCGGATTCGACCGCAAAATTCCATCTAATCCTCGTTAGGTCTATGTCGCGACTCAGCGTGCGCACCCAGTTGCTGCTGACTATCGGACCGATCTGCTTTCTTGCGGGCATCATCGGTGACTCGTTCCTCCACCTTCCGGGCTTGGTGAGTTTCTCGCTGCTTGGCATCGGCATTGTTTGCATGCTGTTGGGCACCCGAGCGGCACGCCGAGAGAAACGCGGAGAACCGCCGGTCCCCGTTGATCAACGCCACAAGCGTTTTGCGACTCTGGCTGTTGCACTCGCCGCCGGATTCATTGGCGGCTATTTTCTCGTGCGTCACGACCATCCCGAGTTTTCTATTATGCTTAGTATCGCGATATGTGTTTTCGGGTTCCTGGTCGCGACCGGTATCATCTGTTGGCAAATCTATCGTCCACGCACCCCAAACATCTAACCAAGCGCTGGAGCGACCGGCCGGAGACGCCGCTAGCGGGTTGCTCAGCTTTGTCTCGTTAGCCTAACGAATCTTGGCCGCGCCGAAGTACGGCTGCAGTTTCTCCGGAATCCGCACCGAACCGTCCGGCTGCTGAAAATTTTCGATCAGCGCGGCGAACAATCGCGGCAACGCCAGGCCCGAGCCGTTGAGTGTATGCGCGAATTTGTTTTTTCCGTCCGCGCCCTTGTAACGAAGATTCATCCGGCGCGCCTGATAATCCTCAAAATTGGAACAACTCGAGACTTCCAGATACGTGTTTTGGCCGGGCGACCAGACCTCGATGTCGTAAGTTTTTGCCGAACCGAAACCGAGATCGCCGGTGCAAAGTTCGATCACGCGATAATGCAGCTCGAGCATTTGCAAAACTTTCTCCGCGTCCGCGACCAACGACTCGAGCTCCTCGTAAGATTTTTCGGCGGTCGTAATCTTCACCAGCTCGACCTTATCGAACTGGTGCACGCGAATAATGCCACGCGTTTCGCGCCCGGCTGATCCCGCCTCGCGTCGAAAACACGGCGTGTAAGCGACAAACTTTTTTGGAAGATCGACAACCGCCAGAATTTCCTCGCGATGAAGATTCGTCACTGGCACTTCAGCGGTCGGCGCGAGAAAAAGTTCGCCGTTCTCCAAACCGTACATATCCGGCTCGAATTTCGGGAGCTGGCTCGTCCCGATCATGCAATCCCGGCGCACGACAAACGGCGGACTCACTTCGGTGTAGCCGTGCTCGCGCGTGTGGATGTCGATCATGAAATTGATCAACGCGCGTTCCAACTTCGCGCCCGCGCCGGTGAAACAAATGAATCCGCTGCCGCTCAATTTCGTCGCGCGCTCGAGATCGAGGATTTTTAATTTCTCGCCGAGCGCAAGATGATCGAGCACTTTGCCAGCGAGCTTCGGCTTCTTCCCCCACTCTCGAACCACCTTGTTTGCGCCCGGATCTTTTCCGAGCGGCACGCTTTCGTGCGGCAGATTCGGAATTTCGAGAAGCAAATTGCGTTGCTGCTCGTCGAACTCGGCCCTCTTCGGGATAAGTTTGGCAATCAGTTCGCCAGTCATGCGAACTTCGGACTCTAAATCTTTCGTAGTTTCGCCACGTGATTTTCTCGCGCCGATATCCTTGCTCAAACGATTTCGATCGGCCTCCCTTTGCTGGAGTTCCGTTTCGCTTTTGCGACGCTCCGGATCGACCTTCAATAGTTCGTCGATCTTCGCGGAATCATCGCCGCCGCGAGTCGCCAAGCGTTCGCGGACAAAATCCGGTTTCTCGCGAATCAAACGAATGTCGAGCATGGCGCGATTATAATGACGAATGACGGAATGACGAATGACGAATTAAAGGCGGCGTGACAAGCGGATGAACATTTTTCATAATCCGCATCGTGACCCCCGGCGCCGATCGCTATCGCGAAATGCTCGCGCGTTCGCGCGTTCAAGAACGGGCGCTTTTTCTTCCACTCCGCATCCCGAACGAGCTTGAGCTTCAAGCGCGCTGGTTCGCGGGCGAATTTGGCAGAAGTTTCGTCACCACCGCCGGCGAAAAGATCGACATCGTCCAGTTCGGAACTTGGAATCGCGAAGCCGGTCCCGATTTTTCCGATGCTGTGATTCAGATTAATGGCGACGAACCGCGTCGCGGTTGCATCGAGATCGATCTGGTCGACCGCAATTGGGAACTGCATGGCCACTCCGCAAATCCCGCATTCGACGAAACAGTCCTTCATGTCTTCGTCGACAAAAGCGAGCGCGAATTTTTCACGCGCACGAAATCGAACCGGAATGTTCCGCAAATCCGCATCGATCCCGCAGTTCTGCCGGAAGCTTTCAGCGCCAATATTCCGCTCGCGCGGCCGGGGCGTTGTCAGGCGCCGCTTGGAAATTTGCCGGAAGATCGCGTGAGGAGCGTGCTCGACGCCGCCGCTCAATTTCGTTTGCAAAAAAAAGCCACACGACTCCGCGCAAAGATCGACAATCACGACGCGGACGAAGCGCTCTTTCAGGAAATCGCCGCCGCACTCGGTTATAAAGAGAACAAGCTCCCCTTCACACTGATTGCGCAAAGGCTCTCATTGAAAAGTCTGCGCAAGAACCTCGACGACGCGGAAGCGATCCTTTTCGGGATCGCCGGCTTTTTGGAAACACCCGATCTCGACGTCTACAAAAAAGCCGCGAGAAATTATGTGCGCGAGTTGTGGGACCGTTGGTGGCCGCATCGCGACCAATTCGCGCGACTGATTCTGCCGGCGAAGATTTGGAAGCTCAGCAGCACGCGTCCGGTCAATCATCCGCAGCGCCGGCTCGCCGCGTTGTCGATCTTGGTTCATCAATGGCCGGCTTTCAGGCGCTCGCTAAATAAGCGAACGGCGTCCGCAATCGAAAAATTTTTCGATGGATTCGATCACTCATTTTGGAGGAGTCATTACACGCTGACGGCCGACGCTTCGCCGGAAGCAATGGCGCTTATCGGTGAATCGCGGGTTGCGGAGATTTTGGCGAATGTCGTTTTTCCATTCTGGCGCGTCGAGGATGTCGATCTTTGGTCGGACTACGCGAAATTGCCGGCCCGTTTAGGTAATCGTCGCCTCGAGACTGCGGCCACGCGATTGTTCGGCGACAATCCGCGCCGGCGCGAATTCACTAAAACGATTGCCCACCAACAAGCGCTCTTGCAGATTTACGAAGATTTCTGTTTACAGGACAACTCGGATTGCGCGCATTGTCCCTTTCCGGAACAAATGAAAAACTGGTGACAAGTGACCAGTGACAAGTCGAAAGCGTCATGATTGAATCTCGTGCGTGAAAAACCGGAGTGGCTTCACTCTAATTGAGCTGCTCGTTGTGATCGCGATCATCGCGATTTTGCTTGGCCTGCTCTTTTCTGTCGGCCCCGGAGTTCTGGACCGCGCCAAAAAAGTACAGGCTAAAAACGACACCACCCAAATCGTCACCGCGGTGAATGCGTTTTACACGGAATACGGCCGTTATCCGACGAATGCGACCACAGATGCGACTGCAACCTATGGCCCGGGAGGCTCGAATACTGAAAATGGCAGTCTGCTCAGCGAGCTTCGCGCGACAACGACAGTGCTGAATACGCGTCAAATTGTTTTCGTCAGCCCGCCCGATGTGAGAGATCAGACGAAGCCCCGTTTAGGAATCAAAACCTCGACGAGTGGCTGGTACGACCCTTGGGGAACCGAATACGCTATCGCCATTGATGCCGATTATGACAATCAAGTCGCGACCAATCCGTACGGAAATAATAGTGGTGCCGGCGCGAGTCCGCTACGTCTAGGTGTCATCGCGTGGTCGTTGGGAAAGGATCTTACTTTAGGAAAGAGCGGAAGTTATACGGGCTCCGACGACGTGATTTCGTGGCAGTGAGAAAAGCGGGTGAAGGGAATCGAACCCTCGTGTGCAGCTTGGGAAGCTGCCATTCTACCATTGAATTACACCCGCGACGGAATTGCAGATTGTAGATTTTCGCTTGCCGATTGCAACCGAAACGGCGAACACCGGAATTGCAGCCGAGACGGCTGCCGCCACAGAAAAGATCACGGCTTGCCGCCGAAGATTTTCTTGAGCGATTGAAAGAGCTTACTCGGCACCTCGGAAGCTTTTTTGCCGAAGTCGTTCAGCTTTTGCGCGAATTGCATTTGTTCGCCGCCGTGAATTTCACAGGCTGCGGTTGGAACTTTGTCTTCCGGCAGATCGGTTTCGTAGGCGGTGCCTGCCGCTTCGCAGCCTGTTGTCGCAAGATGATTTGAAAGCGAACAGACCAGCGCGTGCTGGAGCGGCATCGTCGGTTGCAAATCCTGCGGCGGATAACGTTCGGCAGCTTTGTTCATCACTTGCACCCAGACCGGCAATGAGAGCGCTGCGCCGTAACCGTGCGGAATAATTGTCACCGGTTGATCGAATCCGACCCAAACACCGCAGGTCACAGTCGTCGTGTAGCCAACGAACCACGCGTCTTTGTAATCGTTGGTCGTTCCGGTTTTTCCGGCGGCCGGCAATTTAAAGCCTAACGAACGCGCCGCCGCCGCCGTGCCGCGGGTGAGAACTTCCTCCATCAATTGTGAAGTCATCCAGGCCGCGCTTGGATCGAGAGCCTGCGCGGAAAGATGAGAAGCGCGATAAATCGGCTGATGTTCGGCGTCGTCGATGCGCTCAATGATGTAGGCCTGCTTCCGGATTCCGGCGTTGGGAAAAACCGTGTAGGCCGCGGTGAGGTCTTTCAGATTCGTTTCAAATGAGCCGATGTAAATCGCCGGGCCGTGCGGAACATTTTCGCTGAGGTTCAACGTGCTCGCGATTTTCTGGACGGCATCGAGCCCGGCAAATTGGCCAACGCGCACGCTCATGGTGTTGCGGGAATGAATTAATCCATATGAGCACGGTTGAATTCCGCCGTAGGTTCCGTCGGAATTTGCCGGCGACCAGGTTCCGGCACCGTCGATCTCACCTGGCTGAATCTGACTGTCGCTGATCGATGCGCCGGGAAGCAATCCCTCCGAAAACGCGATCGTGTAAACGAACGGCTTGAACGCGGAACCGACTTGTCGATTTGCCGGCGGCAACGCGCGATTGAATTTGCTTTGCGAATAATCGCGGCCACCGACCAGCGCGCGAATTCCGCCGCTGTTGTTGTCGATCGCGACGACCGCGCCTTCCAAGTACGGCATCGAGGAGTCCTCGCCGTTTTCCGGCGGATGATAGTTTGCTTTAACCGGGTGATTGAAATTTCCCTGGTGTTCGATTTTCGTCAGCTGCGTTTCGAGCGCCTGTTGCGCGGCCTCCTGCACTTTCGGATCGAGCGTCGTGTAAATAAACATGCCGCCGTTATCGATCTGGTCCTGGGTGAGAATCAGATTCAAATCACGCTGGACCGCATCCATTGCGTAATTCTCCTGAATCTGCAGGAGACGTTTCGGATGGGCGTTCACTTGCGCGCGCTTGGCTTGCCCGGCTTCGGCGGCGGAAATTTTTTTCACCTCGACCATCCGATCCAACACTGCGTTGCGCTCGTTCGCCGCGCCTTCCGGATTTTTCAGCGGGGAAAATCGATTCGGACTTCGAATCAATCCGGCGAGGAGCGCGGCTTCGGGAAGATTTAGCTTCGACGCGTTCTTGCCGAAGTAGGCCTGCGACGCAGTCTCGACCCCGTAACAACCGGCGCCGAAATAAATCCGGTTCACATAAAGCTCGAGAATCTGTTTTTTGGTGAACTCGTGCTCAATTCGAAACGCGACCATCGCTTCAAGAAGTTTCCGGCTGATGTTGCGACCGCCGAGCGGAAGACTATTGCGCGCGAGTTGTTGGGTAATGCTGCTCGCGCCTTCCTTGGCCGAGCCGCTCAAGACGTCGCGCACCAGCGCGCGAAAAATTCCGCGCCAATCGACTCCCGGATGTTGATAGAAGCGGGTGTCTTCGCGCGCGAGAAGCGCATCGACGAAAAACGGCGAAATCTCGTCGAGGGAAACGCGCAAGCGATTTGCGCCCGCGAGCCGGCTGTAGATTTTTCCATCGACATCGAACACGGTGTTGCGCTCCGGCATCGCGCCGACCTTTTTCATGTCGAACGTTGCGGCCCAGGCGCCATAGAAAAGGAGCAGCGCAAGAGCTCCGCCTCCGATCAGGAGGACAAGCGAAATCTTCCAACCGTAACGGAAAAGTTTACTGCGCTTTTTCCCGCGCGACTTGAACCGGGCCAAAAACTTCATGGATCAGGGCGGCAAATTTAGTCACAAGATCGACATCTGCCAAAGTACGCCGTTCAAACGGCAGGCAGATTATCCGAGTAAGTCGCCGTAGCGTTTGGTCGCGAGCTCGAGACAGAGCGCCAAAATTTCCGACGAAGTTGGAAGTTGTAACGCTTCCTCAACCAATTGCTGACATTCCGGCACGGCCAGACTTCGCATTGCCATTTTCACGCGCGGGACCGAATTCGATCCCACACTGAGCTCGTCCATGCCGAGACCGATCAAAAGCGGAATGAGCGCGACGTCGCGCGCCATTTCGCCACAAACGCCGACCCAAATGTCGTGGGCATGCGCGGCGTCGGCGATCATTTTCAACAAGCGCAGGACCGCCGGATGCGTCGGCTCGTAAAGATGCGCGATCCGTTCGTTCACGCGATCGACCGCGATGGTGTACTGAATCAAATCGTTCGTGCCGATGCTAAAGAAATCGACTTCACGCGCCAGCGCATCGGCCGAAATCGCGGCGCTCGGAATTTCAATCATCGCGCCGACATCCATTTCGCCGGAATTTTTCCCGCCGATTTCCTTTTTGCATTCGTCAAGAACTTCTTTGGCGTGACGAAGTTCTTCGAGTCCGGAAATCATTGGGAACATGATCTTCACATTGCCGACCGCGCTCGCGCGAACAATCGCGCGCAATTGCGTTTTGAAGATGTCGATGTTCTCGAGACAAAAACGAATGGCCCGCCAGCCGAGGAACGGGTTCAGCTCGTCGCCGATGTCCACGGTTCCGACGGCAAGTTTGTCGCCGCCGAGATCGAACGTGCGAATAATGAGCGGATGTGGGTGAACACGCTCCGCGACTTTTCGATAAGTTTCGTATTGTTCTTCTTCGCTCGGCAGCGTGTCGCGATTCACAAATAGAAATTCAGTGCGATAAAGTCCGATGCCTTCCGCACCGTTTTCCGAGACCGACTCCACGTCGCTCGGCAACTCAATGTTTGCAGAAAGAACAATGTGTCGCCCGTCGCTGGTGGTTGAAGGAATCTCGCGAAGTTGACGCAGGTCTTCCGTCACGCGGTCTTTTCGAACCTCGATGCCGTGATAATAAGAAAGCGTTTCCGGCGTTGGATCGACAATGAGCACGCCGGTGTAACCGTCGAGCAACACGTGCTGGCCGCTCTCGAGTTTTTCAGTCGCGTCATGCAAACCTACAACCGCGGGAATATTCAGTGAGCGCGCAATGATCGCGGTGTGCGACGTCCGACTTCCGAGATCAGTGGCAATGCCGCGCACGAGCTGGCGATCCATGCTCGCGGTGTCGGACGGAGTCAGATTGTGCGCGACCAAAATATGCGGCTCGCCAAGAGCCAAGAGCGGCTTCGGGGCTTTGCCCTGCAAATTTCGGACAATCCGGCGCGTCACGTCCTGCATGTCAACGGCGCGCTCGCGCAAATACGGATCGTCGATCTTGCTCAACGTATCGGCGTAATTGCTCGCGACCTGCTGAAATACCCATTCGACATTGCAACGCTCAGTCTCGAGCCTGCGCAAAACTTCGTCGATCAATGTCCGGTCTTCGACCACGAGCAGATGCGCATCGAAAATGGCGGCGTCTTTGGCGCCGATGGCTTCCGCGATTTTTTGCTGCATCTCGAGGATCTGAACCCGCGTTTGCACGAGCGCAGCCTCGAACCGCGCGATCTCATTCGGAATTTGCGACGGCTCGATGTGATAACGAGGGACGTCGTCGAGATCGTCGTGAACCACGTGGATGGCGCCATGCGCGAGCCCGGGCGAGACGCCCACGCCTTGGAATCGGATTTCTTGGTTATCGCCGCTCATCCGCGGGCGATTCTATCGAGGAATCAATCTTCATCAAAGCGCGCATTGATCAATTCCTCGAGTTCGGCCATTGCCTTTCGGGCGTCTGGTCCTTCGCAGCGGATGTGAAGCTTCGATCCTTGTCCGGCCGCCAGCATCATTAAGCCCATGATGCTTTTGCCGTTCACTTCTTCGCCTTCTTTGCTGACCCAAATTTCGCAGCGGTAGCGGCCGGCAATGCGAACGAAATTTGCCGCAGGACGCGCATGAAGACCGAGTCGGTTAATAATCGGCACATCTTTTTCAATTTTTTGACTGGGCGCGGCAGCGCTCGATTTGCGGCTAAGCAGACCCATTACGTCGACCTTGGCTCCATTAGGTTGAGCAACTTCGCATTAAAATCGACTGCGCTGTTTTGCCCGAGCCCTTTTAATTTTTGGTCCATCGCTGCCACTTCAATCAAGCGCGCGATGTCGCGCCCGGGCCGGACGGGAATCGTTACGTGTGGCACTTTCAATCCGAGAATCTCATACGTTTGACGCTCGATGCCGACACGCTCGATTTCCTGCACGCTCTCCCATTCTTCCAGCGTTACGACCAAATCCAGCCGTTTCTCGATTCGAATGCTACCGATCCCAAAAATCGAAGCGACATTGATGATTCCGATGCCACGCACTTCCATATGATTGCGCGTTAGGTCGGGCGCGGTCGCCATCAATTCGCGACCCTCCAAAGAAGTGATCCGGGTCACGTCATCAGCCACTAAACTGTAGCCGCGCTCGATCAAACCGAGCGCTGTTTCGCTTTTGCCAATCCCGCTCGCGCCGCGAATCAAAACGCCGACTCCGAGGATGTCGACCGTGCTTCCGAATTCCGTTACCGTCGGCGAGAAATCCACTTCCAGCGCGATCGTCGCCGCATTGATAAACTTCATCGTGATCATCGGCGTGCGGAAAACTGCGATCTTGGCCTCTGCGGTCACGGTCAGTAATTCCGGCGCAAGATGGAACCCGCGCGACATTACAATGCAGGGAATTTTACATTCACAAAGTTCGCGCAATCGCTGGACGCGAGTTTTTTGCGGCAAACTCTTTAGATAAGAATGTTCGGCGGCGCCCATAACCTGGACGCGCTTCTCGGCGAAATACGTATAGAAACCGGAAAGCGCGAGACCGGGGCGGTTGATCGTCGGCTCGCGAATTTTTCGATGAAATCCGACGCGCGGACCTTCCAATTTCATCTGCAACTTCTCGGCGTGCGAATTGTAGAAACTCTCCACCGTTACCACCGGCACGGTTTTCTCCCGGGAACTGCGCGCTGACGGTATGGCCGGTGCCGCTTGCTTGTTCATCGACGGTCTAACTTCTAACGCGGAAGCGATGCGATTTCCAATCTCATCGATTGCACTCCGAGCGAAAGTTATGGAATCTCTCGCCGACTTTTACGATGACGATTCAGACGAAACATTTGATTCTCGCGCCCAATCTGCCCAGGCATTTGCGCGCGCTTGTAGTCAGTGCGGACGAATTTCAAAACATCGCCGGCCTTCGCGTCGCCGATGGAATCCGTAATCAACTTCTGAGTGCGTCACCCGATTTTCTAAAAGACGTCGAAAACGGCAGGGAACCGGACCCATGGCGATTTGGTTTCGCCGTCATCCATAAGCTCGACAACGTGCTGATCGGAATATGCGGTTTTCCCAGCTCGCCGGATTCGACTGGCGTGGCCGAAATTGCCTATGGAATTGCGCCGGCTTACCAAAGCAGAGGTCACGCAACCGAAGTGGCCAACGCGATGGTCAATTTCGTCTCGCGCGATCCTCGCGTGCGAACAATCCGCGCCCACACCCTCGCGGAAACAAACGCCTCTACCCGCGTTTTGGAAAAGTGCGGCTTCAAAAAAATCGGCGAAGCAATCGATTCGGAAAATAATCTGCCGGTCTGGCGTTGGGAACCGCGCGCCAAGATCGACATCTACATCTTGAATCGCTCGCCGAGATAGAGTTGGCGGCTAATCGGATCGTTAATCAGGAAATCTTTCGTGCCTTCGCTTTCGACTCGCCCTTCGAAAATTAAATAGGCGCGGTCCACGATTGACAAGGTCTCGCGGACGTTGTGGTCGGTAATTAGAATCGCGAGGCCGAGTTTGCGAAGGTTCACGATGATTTGCTGCACGTCGTAGACCGCAATCGGGTCGACACCGCTGAACGGCTCATCGAGCATCAGCAACTTCGGTTTGGTCACGAGCGAGCGTGCGATCGTCAGTCGCCGTTTCTCACCGCCGCTCAACGTCAGCGCCTGGTTTTTCGCGATCCGTTCGATGCCGAACTGGTGGAGCAATTGTTCGCAGCGATGTTTTCGTTCCGCTTTGCTCAGCGGCAGCGTTTCCAAAATCGCCATGATGTTTTGTTCGACTGTCATCTTCCGGAAAATCGATTCTTCTTGCGGCAAATACCCCATGCCGAGCCGCGCGCGTTTGTACATCGGATAATTCGTCACGTCGGTGCCGGAAAAAATAACGCGGCCGCTGTTTGGCCTAACAAGTCCAACGATCATGTAAAAGCTCGTCGTCTTGCCGGCGCCGTTCGGACCGAGCAGTCCAACGATTTCGCCGGCGCGGCAGTTGATGTTGACGCCGTCGACCACCGCGCGGCCGCCGTAAATTTTCACGAGCTGATCGGTTTGAAGGACGTGGTCGATCTTCGCTTCAGGCGGCGAAGCAACTTGCGATGCAGAATATGGCGCGGTTTGGCCGATCATGGTGTCGTGGATTCTTTCGGCGAAGACGCTGGCTTCGCTTCCTTTTTCTTTTCGCCTTCTTTCTTTTCGCCTTCGTCGGTCTTCGGTTCCTGACGGATCTCGGTCCGGCTCGGGCCGTGCGTCGTTAATTGTCCATTTTGATTTACGACCATCACTGTCTCCGGGCTCGTGGCAATGTGAGTGTTCACGCCTTCCTGAACACGGGGCGTTCCGCGAAGTTCGACATCGCCAGTGGCGGCGACATAGGTGGCTTGCTCGGATCGGCCGACGGCGCGCGTCGGCGGGCCGCCATTCGGATCGGGTCGGTCGCGCACGACGGCGACATTTCCTTCAGCGATCGCTTTTTCCAAGCCCTGATTTTGTCCTTTCGTGATGTAAACCGTCAATCTCTCGGACTGCAAAGTGAATCGCGGGTCGGTGACTTTCACGTGACCGCCGAAAATGCCGATATTTTTGTTTGCATCAAAAAACGCGTTGTCGGCGAGAATCTCAGTCGTCACCGGTTCGTTGCTTTGCGGTCCCTTCATTCCAGCGAACAATGGATTGGTCGGGCTCGCCGCAGGTTTTTGTTTTTTCTCGGATTTTTTCGCAGCGGTCGCCGTCTGCGTAGGAGAAGGATTCGGCTGCGTGAAAGATCGCGTCACCAAAAAGCAGACAACAAACAGACAAATCGCGCTTACTCTGTTCACTGGTTTTGATTGGGTAACAATTTCGATTGGCTCGTGATGACCATTTTCACGTTGCCAACCATTTTGCCAACGCGCGTGTTGGTGTCGAATTCGACCGAATCGCCTTCAATATTGAAATCGGCGCGCTTGATCATGGTGCGCTCGTTTGAGCTGAGAATGCGTGTGTTCAAATTTAAAACCGATTCGCTCAACTCAATTGTCAGGTCCGGCTGGCTCTCCGGCGTGTAAGTCGTGATCTTCAACGAATGAAAGCCAATGTGATATTCATCGAGGCGTTTCGCGGAGACGGCTTCGAATCGCCCGCGCAAATGTCCTTGTAAATCGAAATCCGGAAGAACCAAGCCTTTTGCTTCGTGCCCGATCGGCAAAGGAATATTCGTTAAATTTTGCTCGCCGGGAGTAACTGAAGCGGTCGCCGTCGCCGTGCCGGCTTTTTGCCTTTTCTGCTTCGGCTTGGCAGCAAATAAGGGCTCAACTACGAACGCAATCGACAAAAGCAAGATCGACAACCAACAACCCACGGAGCCCCAATTTCCGGAGCGACCGTTACGAAACGGCAGCATGAATAGCCTTTAACATGCGAAGATGCTTCGGCAAATCCTTTAGCGGAATTTGATTCGCGGCGTCGGACAACGCGCGCGCCGGATTTTCGTGCACTTCCATGAAAATTCCGTCGCAACCCGCCGCCATCGCCGCGCGCGCGAGCACCGGCGCGAGCGCACCATCGCCTGAAGTCTTGTCCCCTCCTCCGCCCGGTCGTTGAACCGAATGCGTCGCGTCAAAGATGACCGGATAACCTGAATCGCGCATCCAAACCAGCGAACGCATGTCCGCAACGAGATTGTTGTAGCCGAAAGTTGTCCCGCGTTCCGTGAAGCAGAAATTTTTGCAACCGAACGATTTCAATTTGTCGGCGATGTTCTTTACGTCCCACGGCGCGAGGAATTGACCCTTCTTCACGTTCACCGCGCGACGCGTTTGCGCCGCAGCTTGCAACAAATCGGTTTGACGACAAAGGAACGCCGGAATCTGCAAGAGGTCGATCATCGAGCCGGCGAGTTTCGCTTCGTCCGGCGAATGGATGTCTGTCGTGACCGGAATTTTCAATTCGTCGCCGATTGCTCTCAGAATTTCGCAACCCTCGCGCGCGCCAAGTCCACGAAAGGATTTCACCGACGTCCGATTCGCTTTGTCGTAAGATGCTTTGAAGATAAGATCGACATCTTCGTCCGCGCAGATCTTCGCAATCTCGTTTGCCATTCGCCAAACAAACTTTTCCGACTCGATCACGCACGGTCCGAGAATGAAAGCCGGACGCTTTCCGCCGATGGTGACCTTGCCTACGCGAAAAGCTTTCACTGGCCGGACTGTAGCGGCGGTCTATGACCGCCGAAACTAATTTTCCCTCGCACAAGATCGACAATCGCAAATGGGGCGTAGAGGAGCGCGAAAAAGAGAAACGCCAGCGCGTGAAACTCGAGCAAGTAAACGGGCCGCGAGTTGGAGAGAAAACTCAGGAGCGATGCGGCTTCCGGTTTGTGAAGCAAAAACCCGTAATTCTCGCCGGTGAGGAAATCAACCGTGAAGGCGACGACGAAATAAAGTTCAGTCCACAAAAACGTGCGGACAACTGCGATGGCGCGCGGCCGAAAACCGTAAACGAGCATGAGAAAAACGATTCCGATAATGATTCCGCAGTGCGCGACGAAGAAACTGATGAAGCGCAAATCCGGAAAACCGAATCGCAGATTCGGCGTAATGATGGCTTGAAGCGTTCCGCCGATTCCCCAAAAGTAGGCGACTTCGAGCCAGCGCCGGTTTCCCGACCAAAGCGCGCCGATGATGACGATCATCGCCCAATCGCACAATTGAAGCGGCAGCACTTTATACCAGTGATCCACGCCGAACTTGCGGGCGACGATGACATAAGCTGCGTAATTTATTAAGAGTAACGCCGAGAGCGTGAGGCAGATCGAGCGTTCGAGTCGTCGCGATTTGGTCCGATGAACGACAAACGCAAGCACGATCGGCAGGACGACCGTCAAAAAAATCACGACGAAGTGCGAAGGACTCCAGGGATGAAATTCAGGCGCGGAATTCATTCAATTGTCATGTCGAGCGGCAACGTGACGTTGCATCCAGTTTACAGCGGCGAAGTCGCCAAAGTGAAAGCCTGCCCTGAGCGAGCGAAGCGAGTCGAATGGGAGACATCTCTAGATATTTCCGAACATCTGGTCGGATAGATCAAACCAAAGAGGATTCATGGTTTCGATTAATGCCACCTTCTTTTTACGCGACCAGTTCTTCAGCTGCTTTTCGCGCGCAATTGCTTCGTCGACCTGCGAGTAATGCTCCCAATACACCAGTTTGTGACATCGATAGTCTGCCGTGAATCCCGGAATCTCGCCCGACTGACGTTCGCTCACTCGTCGCATGAGATCATTTGTCATTCCGATGTAGAGCACGGAATCGAGCTTGTTGGTCATGATGTAGACCCAGAAATCGTAATCGCGTGGCATCTACAGAAATAGTTAGAGATTCCTCGACTTCGCTCGGAATTACAAAGCACTTTCAGCGGACGAGCCAGAGATTGCACGGGATCACATCCGCGATCCAGACGAGATGGTTCGGCAAACGTTCGGCCGAGGTTTCGTTTTTGTGCACCGGCACGACGAGCAAATCAGCTTCGACAGATTTCACGAAGTCCGAGGCGGCAAAACCAGTGTTCCCGCGAATGCAGCGCGCTTCGATCGGCACTTCGGTGTCGCCTGCATCAAGCACAAATTTTTCCAGCATCGCTTCTTCCTCGTCAAAAGTGCGTGGACGCGGTTTGCCATCGCCGTCGTCCACAAACATCGCGGCGCGGACTTCGTCGAACGTGGTGTAAACGCGAATGGCATAAAGCCGCTCGCATTTCTCCGCTTCCGCCAATTGAAGGGCTTGTCGAAACGCCCGCTGCGCGTGATCGGAATAATTCGCGACAAAGACGATCTTCCGAAGCGGTTTGGGTTGCAACTCGGGGTGCGTGAAAAGAAGAACCGAACATTTCGCTTCGCGCAAAAGCCGGCGCGCGACGTTTCCCAAAAACGGGTGAAGCGCCGTTTCTTTTTCAAGCGCGCCGGCGACAATAAGATCGATATTCTTCTCCGTGATCGCTTTCAAGATCCCGTCTGCCGGCTCCCCCTCGCCATAATGAATTGGGGAATCTCCGGGCAAATGAAGCCGGCCAAACATGTTTTGAAACTTCTGGCTCGTCTCATCACTGCGTTCGCCGATGTAAATCAGGCTCAAGCTCGATCCGAACCGATCGCGGATCCGTCCTGCTTCGGAGAGCACCTGCTCGAAGCGCGGCGAAAATGTGCTCGCCACCGCGATATTCTTGTAGCCGGACGGATTCATCATGGAACAGGACAACAAGCTTCCGTCTTCGCGGAGGATTGAGCAAATGGACGCATCGATTTGATGTTTGCTGCCGCATGATTGAATTTCGGCGGAAATGAAACGCGCAATTTACCCCGGCAGCTTCGATCCGGTCACGAATGGCCATCTCGACGTGGTCGAACGCGCCCGAAAACTTTTTGACGAAGTGATCGTGGCCGTCGCGCACAATGACGAGAAGCAGCCGCTGTTTTCGCTCAAGGAGCGGCTCGACCTTCTGCAGCAAACCGTCGGCAAGATCGACAACGTGCGGATCTCGCAGTTCGAGGGTTTACTGGTCGAATTCGCGGCCGAACAAAAAGCGAGCGCGGTGATTCGCGGGTTGCGCGCGGTCTCGGATTTCGAATTCGAATTTCAAATGGCGCTGATGAATCGAAAACTAAAAGACAGCGTGGAAACGATTTTCCTGATGCCGAAGGAGGAATACACCTATTTGAGCTCGCGCTTGGTGAAGGAGATCGCGCGACTTGGCGGCGATGTTTCGAAATTTGTTCCGGGCATAGTCGCGAGCGCGCTCGGGAAAAAGTTTAAGAAGTGAAAGTCCATTTGAAGCAGATTCCGCCCGAGGGCTTGCATCTCGAAGGCGAAGAAGATTGTCTGATCCCGGAATTGGAATCGGAAGGAGTGCATTGCATCGGGCCAATGGAATACAAGATCGACATCGGCGTCGCGGAAGGTTCGCTCTGGGCGAACGGCTCCCTTGTGCAACCGGTCGAGCTGACTTGCGTTGGTTGTCTCGAAAAATTTGTTCACGACATCAATGCGCCGGCATTCGCGGTTCATACCGAATTGCACGGCCCGGAGACGGTCGATCTTTCGCCGTTCATGCGGGAAGACATTCTTTTGAATCTGCCGCCCCATCCGCGCTGCGATAAAGAAGGCGGCCGCGTTTGCAAGGTCCCTCACCCCAATGCTGCGCCATCCGAGATCAAGCGAAGACCTGATTGGAGCGCGCTGGACAAGCTGAAGCTTCGCAAATAAACAGCCCTCCATTTGTATTTTTGAAATTTCCTGCTTTGGTTCACGCCTCACATGGGAGTTCCGAAACGCAAAACCTCGAAGATGCGATTGCGCTCGCGCAAAGCGGCGAACCGCTGGCACGCGCCGCAACTCACGAAATGTCCGCAGTGCGGCAGCACAGTCCGCGGACACACTGTTTGTCCGTCCTGCGGTTATTACAAAGGGCGCCAGGTTTTGACCGTCGAAGGCAAAGCCTAAAGACGGACTGGATTTTCATTTTGCAAAGAGCGGCTAAAGACCGCAAAATTTCCTTTGCATGAAAATCGCCTTGGATGCGATGGGCGGCGATTTCGGACCGCTCAATCTGGTTGGGGGCGCAGTCATGGCGCTGCGCGCTTACCCTCACATCGAAAAACTTTTCCTCGTCGGCGATACGAAGCAGGTCGAATCCGAGCTCAAGAAACACAAATGCAATGACCGTCGAATTAATATCGTGCATTCGACGCAGGTTGTGGACATGAGTGACCGAGCGTGGTCGGCGGTGCGGCGAAAGAAAGACTCCTCGGTCAGTCGCGCAGTTGACTTGGTGAAACATGGCGAAGCCGATGCCATTGTTAGCGCGGGGCACACTGGCGCCGCGGTCGCCGCCAGCATGATTAAATTGCGCACGCTCGAAGGAATTGATCGTCCCGGCATTGCGGCTGTGCTTCCGACCCAATTCAACGTTTTCGTTTTAGTCGACGCCGGCGCCAACATCGATGCGCGCCCTGAGCATCTCGTGCAATACGCGATCATGGGCTCGGTTTATTCGCGCCACGTTCTTGGTTACAAGAGTCCGAGAGTCGGTTTGATTTCGCTCGGCGAGGAAGACGTCAAAGGAACCGAAAAGACGAAGGAAGTTTTTAAGATGTTGAAAAAGACCTCACTGAACTTCCGCGGCAATATTGAAGGCCGGCATCTTTTCGAAGATCCGGTCGAAGTCGTGGTCTGCGATGGATTCGTCGGCAATGTGATCTTGAAGACGTGCGAATCCATCTCGGTGGCGATCTTCAAATGGTTAAAGCACGAATTAAAACGTTCACCCAGACGCCAAGCCGGCGCATTTTTGGCCAAAGACGCGTTCTTAACGATCAAGGATAAAACCAACTACGAGTATTACGGCGGCAGTCCGCTTCTCGGCGTCAACGGCATTTGCATTATCGCGCACGGCGCGAGCACACCGCTTGCGATCAAGAATGCGCTCCGGGTCGCGGCCGAGTCGATTGAACAACGACTCAACCCGCATATCGTCGAGGAGATTCGCCGTTATCATGAAACGACAACCTCGCTCGAGCCCGCGACCGCAATCAGGTAAAGCGCGCCGAACAGTTTCGATCGTTGGGACCGGCAGTTACGTGCCGGACAAACGGCTGACTAACGAGGACCTGTCGAAAATCGTCGATACGTCGGACGAATGGATCACCACTCGCACCGGCATCAAAGAGCGCCGCGTCGCCGCGAAAGACGAGCTCACTAGCGACATGGCGACAAAAGCGGCGTTGAAAGCGCTCGAGCAGGCAAAAGTTAAACCGGAAGATGTCGATCTTATTTTGGTCGCGACCGCCACGCCGGACATGCTTTTCCCCGCGACCGCCTGTTTCGTGCAGAAAAAAATCGGCGCGAAAAAAGCCGCGTGTCTCGATGTTTCCGCCGCGTGCGCTGGTTTTCTTTTTGGAATCGAGATCGCGCAGCAATTCATCACTTCACACACCCACGATACCGTTCTCGTCATTGGCGCGGAAAAATTAACGTCGATCACGAACTGGACTGATCGCAACACCTGCGTGTTGTTCGGCGACGGCGCGGGCGCGGCAGTGTTGCGTCATCGTGGAAGTGCCCACGGCGTCATCAGCACGCACATCGGGAGCGACGGGCAATTCACCGACATTTTGTTCATGCCCGGCGGCGGATCGCGTTGCCCCATCACGCGCGACAATGTCGATATGCATCTCGCAACGATTCACATGACCGGCAAAGACGTTTACAAACAGGCCGTCATCGCAATGGTCAACGCATCGCGAAAAGTTCTGGCGGACGCGGGTCTAACTGCAGACGACATCGCGTGCGTCATTCCGCATCAGGCGAACTTGCGCATCATTGAAGCAATCGCCGACCGCCTCGAAATCCCGCTCGATCGCTTCTACGTGAATCTCGACAAGTACGGAAACACTTCGGCCGCAGCGGTCGCGATTGCTCTCGACGAAGCAAATCGCAGCGGCCGAATCAAACATGGTGACTACGTTTTGATGGTTGTCTTCGGCGGCGGCCTGACTTGGGCCAGCACGATCATCGAATGGTGAACCTGTTGCAGTTTATTTTCGGGCGGCTCCTGGTTTGCATCGTGATCTGGCTCCTGCTATTTCCGGCGTCTTGGGTGTTGTTGACACCAATCATCTTGATTGGCGCGGCATTCACGCACTACGGATATTGGGAGTCAGTAAAGAATGCTTACCGAAACGTGACTGAGTTTTGGGCGCAGTTTTATCTTGGCTGATGTTAATCGAAACTCACGCGCATCTCGATTATCCGGATTTCGAGCCGGACTTTAACGATGTGCTTCGGCGGGCTACTGAAGCCGGCGTGACGCGCATCATCACGATTGGCACTTCCGTGGAGAGCAGTCGGCGCGCAGTCGATCTTGCCGAAAAATATCCAAACGTTTTCGCGGTGATCGGAGTTCATCCGACGTACGCGCGCGAGGCCGAGGAGGATGTTGTCACACCCCTGCGCGAGCTCGCGAAAAATCCGCGCGTGGTCGCGATCGGCGAGATCGGTTTGGATTATCATTACTTGCCGAGCATCGAGGCCGCGAAACGGAAAGACGTTCAAGTTTTCAATGCTCTGCAAAGCACGACCGAAGAACAAATCGAAGCCGGCATCGAAGACGGCGCTTACAAATCGAAACAAGCGGAATTATTCGAGCAACTTCTCGATCTTGCGATTGAGCTAAAAATGAACGTCGTGATTCATCAACGCGATGCCTGGGACGACACGCTTGAAATTTTGCGCGATTATGGGCGCCAAGTCAGCGGCGTCTTTCATTGCTTCGGCGGCACGCTCGAACAGGCAAATGAAGTTATCGGTCTCGGGCATTTGGTCTCGTTTACCGGAATCGTCACTTTCAAAAACGGGAAACAAGTCCGCGCGGTCGCCGCGAACGTGCCGCTCGACAGTTTCATGGTCGAAACGGATTGTCCTTATCTCGCGCCGGTTCCGTTTCGAGGAAAACGCTGCGAACCGGCCTACACGCGACTCGTGGCGGAAGAAATCTCTCGCGCGCGCGGAATTTCTTTAGAAGAAATCGCTGGCGCAACGACCGCAACTGCAGAAGAATTCTTCCGATTTGATCGTGGGTAACATCGGGAACTGCAAGATCGACATCGTGGCGCGGCATTTTCTCATCGCCGCGTTCGCAATTCTCCTCGCTTCTTGCGCCGCGCCGCGCGACACCGAGCACCACATCGTTGTTAGCGTACACGATCAAAAACTGGCGCTGCTCGAAAAAGGAAATCTCGTCGCCAGTTATCCAGTCTCGACTTCGAAATTCGGATTGGGTGATCGACCGGGAAGCTTTGGAACACCGCTCGGCGAATTGGAAATCGCCGACAAAATCGGCGATGGCGCACCTGCCGGAACCGTTTTCAAAGATCGACGACGCACCGGCGAAGTCGTGGCCGTGAATGCGCCGGGCCGCGATCCGATCGTGACACGAATCATCTGGCTCCGCGGAAAAGAGGCGCGAAACACGAACGCATTTCGTCGCGATATTTATATTCACGGCACACCGGAGGAACGGAATATCGGCCGGCCCGCAAGTTACGGCTGCATCCGCATGCGCTCAGTCGACATCATCAATCTTTACAGCCAAGTTGGTTCCGGCGCGCAGGTCTCGATTATCACTTCGCCGCTTACAGCAGTAATTCCGGAACTGACGGCGGGCACGCAAATGGCGGAAAGCAATCACGCGCTCGGCGTGGTTCGCTAATCATCACGGCATCTTGCCGAGATGCTTTCGCGGAGTTTCGCGCGAGAGCAGTTCCATGTCCGCATCCACCATGATCTGGACGAGCTGCTTGAATCGCACCTTCGGTTCCCATCCGAGAATCTTTTTCGCCTTCGTCGCGTCGCCGATCAATAAGTCTACTTCGGCTGGACGTTCGTAACGCGGATCGTGTTTCACGTATTTTTTCCAATCAAGATCGACATGTGCGAACGCGGCCTCGGCGAACTCCCGCACCGTGTGTGTTTCGCCGGTCGCAATGACAAAGTCGTCGCCATTGTCTTGCTGCAACATTCGCCACATCACTTCGACGTATTCGGGCGCATAACCCCAGTCTCGTTTCGCTTCCAAATTCCCGAGAAATAATTCCTTTTGCAGTCCGTGCTTAATCGCTGCGACCGCGCGGGTAATCTTGCGCGTGACGAACGTTTCGCCGCGGCGGGGACTTTCGTGATTGAACAAAATCCCGTTGCTCGCATGCAGCTCGTAGCTCTCTCGATAGTTGACCGTCGCCCAATAGGAAAAAACTTTCGCGACGCCATACGGGCTGCGCGGCCAGAACGGCGTCTTTTCATTTTGCGGAACGGTTTGGGCTTTGCCGAACATCTCGCTGCTCGAAGCTTGATAAAAGCGCGAGCGCAATCCCGTTTCGCGAATCGCTTCCAAAATTCGGATCGTGCCGACGCCGGTGACGTCTGACGTGTATTCCGGAATGTCGAAGCTGACACGAACATGGCTTTGCGCACCGAGATGATAAATTTCGTCCGGCTTTAATTCGTAAAGCAGCTTCACCAGGTTCACCGAGTCGGCGAGGTCTCCATAGTGCAGAAACATCCGGATGCCATTGATGTGCGGATCGGCATAAAGATGGTCGATTCGTGACGTGTTGAACGTGCTCGCGCGACGAATGATTCCGTGAACTTCGTAGCCTTTCTCGAGCAAAAGATCGGCAAGATAACTTCCGTCCTGACCGGTGATGCCGGTGATAAGCGCTTTCTTCATGAGCGACGCCTCGCTTTAAAGCAATCTATGTGCGTGAGCAACTAGCTTTCCGGCGGTGTCACCATGATCCGCGCAAGGACCGCACGCTGCGCTGCGATCAAATCGCTGATTGCCTTTCGACCGAGTGAGAGCATGTGATCGAGCTCGGCTTGCGAGAATGTGGATTCCTCGCCGGAACCCTGCACTTCCACAAATTCATCGTCTTCGGTCGCTACCAAATTAAAGTCGACCGTGACCGCTTTGTCTTCTTCATAGTTAAGATCAACAACCGCATTGCCGTCCAAAATTCCTGCGCTGACTGCCGCGACTAATTTCTTGATCGGTGGAGCATCGACGATTTTGTCCTTCGCCAGTTTTCGGCACGCCAGCGCGACCGCGAGACTGGCGCCGGTGATCGAAGCCGTCCGTGTGCCGCCATCGGCCTGGATCACATCGCAATCAATCCACATTGTGCGCGGCCCAAGTTTTTCAAGATCGACAACTGCGCGAAGTGATCGCCCGATCAATCTTTGAATCTCCGAGCTGCGACCGTCGAGTCGGCCTTTCGAAATATCCCGCGGCTTTCGTGTCGTGGTTGAGTAAGGCAGCATCGAATACTCCGATGTCAGCCAGCCGCCGGTCACGTTTTGTTCTTTCATCCAGCGCGGCACGACTTCTTCGATCATCACGCCGCAGATCACGCGCGTGTTGCCCATCGAAACCAAAACCGAACCGGCCGCGTGCGGCGCGATGTTTAATTCGAAACTCACGTCGCGGACTTGATCGGGCGCGCGTCCATCACTGCGTTGCATGTCCGCATGCTAAACTTGGGCGCCGCGAGCGCGCAAATTGTATGTCGATCTAATCCGTTGACGACCGTGGCGCAGTTCGATTTTTGGCCCCGGTCATAAGCCCCTCGAAAGTGGCCACATGCGAGGCGAAAATTTCTTGCCAAAAATCTGGCAAACGGGCGTTGACGCTAGCTTGATCTGCGCTATTTTGTGAACCCCGCTGGACAGCGGGAACTCCTTTAACCGGGAGTTCGTTCTACGTACATTTGGGACTGCAAATTGGACTCAATTTTGTCCCGGTTTAATGGATCCCGCCACGGCGGGAAACAAAACATCCGGGGACGAGATTGAGTTTTTTTGTGGTCTGAAATGTACGTGAATGCTGGTTCTTTGACATCTACATACAGGGTAGTAAGAAAGTACAACTTTAAGAGCTGAGTCTGAAATCAAAAGCGGCTGAAGGTTAAGATCTTCAGCCGGAGAGTTTCAGTTATCATACAAATCTCGGTCCGGCAGCAGCCGGACTGAACAGATTGATCAAGCTACAAAGAGCGCATCATGGATGCCTTGGTGCCAATAGGCGATGAAGGACGTGGTAAGCTGCGATAAGCTACGGAGAGCGGCAAACACGCTTTGACCCGTAGAT